>Ga0206850_10002_pt1 | contig 119286 bp, 86 predicted proteins | sample Alteio_BWOrgCont_16_FD_152885 | JGI IMG/M metagenome (GOLD analysis project Ga0206850, IMG submission 152885) | Enriched cells from forest soil in Barre Woods Harvard Forest LTER site, Petersham, Massachusetts, United States -... | ecosystem: Environmental > Terrestrial > Soil > Temperate forest...
CAGGATGCCGGGCGGACCGTACCATGCGGCAGCATTGGAAACGGCCAGCCAATCTGTTCCTGCTGTTTCCTCCGTGGCTGGTGGGAGGGCAGGCCACATCCAAACGCCACCCAGCAACTCCGGGCCAAACTCATAGGTAATGATTCCTCCTATCACCGCGAAGATCCACCAGGGGAGCGCCTCGCGGCGATGACCGTGACCGGGATGTTTCGCGTCTTCCTTGAAAATCAAAACGGCTCGGGACGGGGTCATCGTCAAGGCGTTGACGGCCGAGATGAGCGTCGAGACGGCGATAGTGACTGCAAACTGACGGAAGAACTGACCGGTAATCCCACCCAGGAAACAGCATGGTACGAACACAGCGCAGAGGACGAGCGTGATTGCCAGCACCGGGCCAGTGATTTCCTCCATCGCCTTGATGGTTGCCGTGCGGGCATCGAGGCCTGTGGCCATTTGTCGCTCAATGTTCTCCAACACCACGATGGCATCATCCACCACAATACCGATCGCCAGCACCAGCCCAAACAGAGTCAAACTGTTAAGTGTGAAGCCCATCGCGGACATCACGGCAAAGGTACCGATCAACGAAACGGGTACATCGATCATCGGCAAGATCATGGCCCGCCAATCCTGGAGAAAAAGCAGGACGACGATTGCCACGAGGATGATCGCATCGCGGAGGGTGATGAATACCTCATTCACCGACTCGCGGACGAATGGTGTGGTGTCGTAAACGATCTGGTACTCGAGGCCGTCGGGGAAGCGCGTCTTCAGATCCTTCATCTTTTCGTAAACGCCTTTGGCCGTTTCCAGCGCGTTGGAACCGGGCGTCTGGTAGATGGTCAATGCAACTGAAGGCCGCCCATCGAGAGTACAGGACTGATCGTATTGCTGCGACCCACGCTCCACGCCGTTGTACCCGTCGGTCCCTTCGTATTTATCGACGTGGCTGATGATGAGGATTTGAAATAGTTTCCGCTCCTCTTCGTTGAGAACTTTGTTGAGTTCTTTCACAAAATCCGACTGGGGAAATACCTTATTTTTCAAGGGTGCCAGTTTCGACAGTATCGATTCCGGCACATGCTCGTTCTTCAAGGCATCGAATGCCTGGTCCGAGAGTTTGAACTGAGTCGATTGATTCCCCGAGCAGATGTCTTTCAGTCGCACGATCCCAGTGGATGGCACGCTGGTTACTGACCCACCGGTGCCAGTTGTAGCACCGGTTCCTGTGGTTGATCCCGTGCCGCTTCCCGACGTAGTGGAACTATTCGTGGCCCCCTTGATAATGATGTCCGCGAACTGATCGGGTTCAATCAGCCGACCCTGAGTATTGACCGTCAGCTGAAATTGTTGACCCGTCGGAACCGGTCGCTGCCCGATCATCCCCGCCGCCACCTGAATGTTCTGTGCCGAGATGGCGTTGACCACATCCATCGCGCTGATGTTCAGAGCTGCCATCTTGTCCGGATCGAGCCACGCACGCAGACTGTAGTCGCGCTGGCCGAGATACGAGACTCCAGCAACACCAGGAAGTCGCCCCAGTTCATCCCGGACATCGATTGTTGCATAGTTGCTGAGGTATTTGTCATCGTATCGACCATCCGGTGAGATCAAGTTCACGATCATCAGTGTGCTCGGGGACATCTTCTTGACCGTGATACCCTCGTTTTGAACCAGTGCGGGAACGACCGGTAGCGCGAGTGAGACGCGGTTCTGGACGAGTACCTGGGCCATGTCCGAGTTGGTGCCGAGTTTAAAAGTGACGTTGAGCGTATAAGTACCATCGTTCGTACAGCGAGAGGACATATACATCATCCCCTCGACGCCACTCACTTGCTCCTCAATGGGGGCTGCGACGGTGTCCCGAACCGTGGTCGCATTCGCTCCGGGGTAACTTGCATAGACTTGAACGGTCGCAGGCGTCACATCCGGGTAAAGAGCGACCGGGAGGGTGAAGACGGCAACACCCCCGGCCAGCATGATTACGAGTGAAATCACGGTGGCGAAGATCGGACGATCGACGAAGAAACGAGCTATCACGGTTTCGGTTCTCCTTCAGAACGGCCGGGAGCAGGAAGGCGTGTCGAGGAAAAAGGGCGGCCGGGAGAGCCCGACCGGGTCCGGATGCGCGTTTGGACTCCGCGAATACCACGGATAATCAGCAACCCCGCACTGGCACCGACAACCGACCCCCACAACTCCGGAATTCCGATATTCAGTCCGGCAAGCAGGTAACCCGTTGCCAGCCCCAAACCGCCTCCAAAGCCATAGGAAATGGCAGAGCGCACAGGCACCGATTGAAACAACTTGCTCTCGTTCATCCCCTGGATGATGTAAAAGAAGACCGGCGTGAGGAAGATGCCGAAGACCGTCACGCCGAGCATCCCGCTGAACACGGCTGTCCCCAGACTCCGACGCATCTCGGCCCCGGCGCCCGCAGCGAACATCAGCGGCATGACGCCAAAGATGAAGGCAAACGAGGTCATCAGGATCGGGCGGAGGCGAAGGCGGCTCGCTTCCTTAGTCGCATCGAAACACGACTTCCCTTCCATTCGCAGTTGTTTGGCGAATTCGACGATCAGAATGGCGTTCTTACACGCCAGCCCCACCAAAACCACGAGGCCAATCTGCACGAAGATGTTCACGTCCTTGTGCGCAACATTCACCACACCGATCACGGAACAGAGTAGGCACAGAGGTACAACCAGGATCACCGCCAGCGGTAGTGCCCAGCTTTCGTACAGAGCCGAGAGCGCCATGAAAACGCTGATAACCGAGAGAATGAAGATATAGATGGCCGTGTTGCCTGCGCGGATCTGCAAGAACATCAACTCCGTCCACTCAATTCGCATCGACAGAGGTAATGTGTCATCGGCCACCTGATTGATGGCATCGATCGCCTCACCATCACTCTTACCGGGAAGGACGTTTCCCTGGATTGGGGCGGAGGTGTACAGGTTGTAGCGATTGACGGTGATCGGCCCCCCAATTTCCCGGAGAGTGACGAGGGTGGAAAGCGGAACCATCTGCCCGGAACTATTGCGGACCTGGAACAGGTAAAGCTGCTCAGCCCGGTTGCGGTATTCCCCCTCAGCCTGGATCGTAACCTGCCAGTGTCTCCCGAAGGCGTTGTAACTGGTCACATAAAGTGAGCCGAGATACATGATGAGCGTCTGGTTGATGTCGTCGATGGAGACACCGAGTGCCGTTGCCTTGACCCGATCGATGTCCACGTAAAGCTGAGGAATTCGGGAGCGGAACTGAGTCTTGGCATCCGCGAGGTACGGGAGTTTTTTGAACTTGTCCACCAGATCATCCATCCGCTGTTCCAGCGAGCGAACGCCGAGACCGCCGCGATCTTCAACGATGAACTTGAAGCCGCCAGCCGACCCCAGCCCCGGCACCGGCGCAGCGCCGAAGACAGTCACCTGAGCATCCACTTCCTTGGCCCAGCGCGTTCGCAGCACCTCCATGATGGTCACGTCGCTCAGATCGGGCTTCTGCCGAGCATATTTCAAAATGAGGCTCTGGTATTGCTCTCGTTCGTCTGGCTTGAGACGTTTGTTGACCTCGCTGTCAAAATCGTCCCCGGCAAACGTCTTGCCTTTCAAAGGGTATAGTTTCTTCATCACCGATTCAGGCACAATCTCGCTACTCAGAGAATGGTTCAAAATGAGACCCAGGAATTGCTTCGTTTCGTCCAGGTTGAGAAGCTTGCTGGTTTTCCCAACGAAATCACCCCGAGAGAATTCTTTGTTTTTCAAGGGGCTAATCTTCTCCAACACCGATTCAGGCACCTTTTCGTTCCGCGAAGCCTCCAACGACTGGTCTGTGAGTTTGAACCGCGCCCCATTCAGAGCATCGAGCGCGTTATCTGAGAGTTTGAACCAAGCCTTCTGCTGAGCATGGCTTTCAATGATGGGCTGGAATTGCTCTCTTTCGCCCGCATCGAGAAGGTCATTGACTTCCTTGTCAAAGTCATCCCAGGCAAGCTCCTTGCCTTTTAGAGGGTGAAGCTTCGCGACTACCGATTCTGGCACATTCTCGTTCTTCAAGGCATCTAGCCCTTGATCCGTGAGTTTGAACCAGCCCTTCTGCCGCACATCGAACGGTTTGAGCACGACGAACATTGAGGCGAAGTTCGGGCTATTGGCCTGGAGCAGGAACGACATCCCGGAATTGGTGATGGTGTGCCCCACTCCTGGCGTGTTCAGAGCGATCCGTTCTACTTGCAAAACGGTGTCGTAAGCCCGGTCGAGTGAGGCGGCATCGGGCAGTTGCACATTCACGATAAGCCGGCCTTGATCCTGTTGAGGGATGAATCCTTTGGGAGAATCCTGAAAAGTGGTTACCGTCAAAACGAGCAAGGCGGCATAGCCTGCCAAAACGAGGATCGACAGTTTCATCACCTTGCCAACGCTCCACCCATATGCCGCGATGACGGCCCCGAATGCCTTGTTGAACAGCCAGAAAAACCAACCGAACATAATGTGAATCAACCACGCGAGGGGATCGCGGCGAGCACCTCGTGGCTTCAGCAGTATGGCGGCCATTGCCGGGCTGAACGTCAGCGAGTTGATCGTCGAGATGACCGTCGAAACCGCAATTGTTATCGCGAACTGCCTGAAGAACTGACCGGTGATGCCGCTGATGAATGCACACGGGACGAACACTGCGCACAACACGAGAGCAACCGCGATGATCGGACCTGTCACCTCGGCCATTGCCTTGTATGTGGCTTCCCGGACACCGAGACCATGCTCCATCCAACGCTCCACGTTCTCGACAACCACTATGGCATCATCGACAACAATCCCAATCGCCAGGACCAGCCCGAAGAGTGAGATGTTGTTGAGACTGAACCCCATCGCCGCCATCACTGTGAAGGTTCCCAGAACGGAGACAGGTACGGCAATCAGGGGAATGATCGCTGCACGCCAACTCTGAAGGAACACCATCACCACAATTGCAACGAGTGCGATGGCCAGCAGAAGCGTGTTGATGACATCGTTGACCGAATCGCGGACGTAGAGGCTGGTGTCGTAGGCAATCGCGTAGTCAACTCCCTCGGGGAAACCAGCCTTGAGTTCCTCCATTTTGGCACGCACGCGATCGGCTACCTCCAGGGCGTTTGTGCCGGGGAGTTGGTAGAGACCAAATCCGACCGAAGGGCGGCCATCGAATGAGCAAATCGTGTTGTAGTTCTGCGCACCCAGTTCCAAACGAGCGACTTCGGTGAGTTTCACCAGTGCCGAGGCCGGGGATTGGGGACCACTGTTCGCCCCGCCACTTAAACCCAGGCTGCCAACTGTGCCACCCGCCGTTGCCCCGCCAGCACTACTCGTGGATGTAGCCGCTGGTGTGGATGTGCCGATCGTTGTCGGCTGAGGGAAGGAAGTACTCAAGTTGATATCGGTCAGCGATGTGGGAGCGGGAGCTACCGGTGTGATGAGTGTGTTGGTAACTGCCGAGGCCGCACCGAGACTTGAAGCATCGGTCAAAAAGGTTCCACCAGCAGACGTGTTGGTCGGTGAACCACCACCCGACTTGGTCGTAGTTGTCATACTCCCGGTTGATGTACTCCCCGTCGAAGCGGGAGCAGCAGGTGAAGCCCCTGCGCTGGTCGAAGCTGACATTACTGCCCCGCTTTGAGACAGCATGGGGGTCGAACCACCAACCTTCACGTTAACTTTTGCGAACTGCTCAAGCTCAGTCAGTCGCCCTACTGTGTCGAGAGGGTACTGGAATGCCTGCCCAGTGCCGACCGGCGGCTGACCGACTCGACCGGCGGGAGCATCGATATTTTCGTTGTTGATGGTATTCGCGATGTCAATGACGGTCATATTCCGCGCTGCCAGTTTAAGCGGATCGACCCAGATTCGCATGCTGTAATCGCGTTGCCCCTGGATGTTGAGGTCGGAGATCCCATCGACGCGAAGCAGTTCGTCCTTGGCGTAGATTGTGGCGAAGTTGCTGAGATACTTGTCGTCGTAGCGGCCATCCGGCGAGATGAAGTTCACGATCATCAACATGTCCGGCGTCCGTTTCCGGATTGTGATCCCCTGGTTCTGGGCAGCGGTTGGAAGCTGGGGTAAAGCGAGAGTGACCCGGTTCTGAACCATGACCAGGGCCGAGTTGACATCGGTGCCAATGTCGAAGGTAACGGTCAGCGTGTAAGACCCATCGTTTCCCGATTGCGAGGACATGTAGAGCATGCCTTCGACACCGTTCACCTGCTGCTCGATCGGGGCGGCAATGGCATCGGCGACCTCCTGAGCATTCGCGCCTGGGTAGCTGATGGAGATCGAGACGCCGGGAGGTGTGATCCGGGGATACTGGGCAACTGGCAGGTAGAGAAGCGCGATACAGCCAGTCAGCGTAATGACGATGGACAGTACCGTTGCAAAGATGGGTCGGTCGATGAAGAAACGTGAGATCACGGTCGATGTCCGGTGCGAGGGAACAGGAGTGTACAGTCTCCTGTGTAAGCGTTGGCGACTGGGTGGGCTGCGTAACTCCTCAATTGAACCTGCCTACTTTTTCGCGTTCTTCTCGCCCGCCCCCTTTGAAGCCCCTCCACTACTGCCCAGGGGCTTCAGACGAGCAACTGCGTCTGTGGCGAGGGTGGGCATAGGGATCTCTTCCGGTTGGATTTTCAAACGCGGTCGGAGTTGCTGAAGCCCTCCAACGATCACCATCTCATCGGACTTCACTCCGGTCTCCATCTCGTCGGCCTTTGTCGCGGGCTTGTAGGGCTCAATCACGCGGAGCCCATCCTCCTGGAGAGCGCCGGGGACAATGCGTCGATATTGAACTCTTTTCTCGGCATCCAGAACGTAGACGTACTTGATCCCCTGGTCCGATCCAATGGCTCTGTCGATGATCAACTGGGCTTTATGTCCATTTCCCAAAGGAAGCCGAATGCGGACAAACATGCCCGGAATCAGGGACACCAACCCCCCTTTCTGGCGAGGGTTCTGGAAGTATCCTCGCACCGCAACGGTTCCCGTGGAAGGGTTCACCTGATTGTTAATGAAGTCCAGTTTCCCGCGATAGGGAAACCCCGTTTGACCTTCTATGGCCATGAGAACCGGGAAATTCGTTACTTGAAGAGGTGTGAGACCGGTCATACCGCCAGCGACCGCCCGGATAGACTGTGAATCGACCGGTGTTATTGAGAGGCCTTTGTTGCTCGAGATCTCCTTGATGATTCGCGCGAAGATACGCTCTTCGATGTCGAAATACGCATACATGTAGTCCATCGCCACAATGGTGGTGAGCAGCGTTTGATCCTGAGTAATCAGATTACCCGGCGTGTAGTAATAGCGGCTGATCTGACCGTTGATCTGGGCTTCCACTCTGGTGAAACTCAGGTTCAGCTTCGCATTTTCCAAGGTCGCTTTTGCACCGTCGAGTCGAGCCTTGGCCCCATCGAGACTCGCCTCGTCAGTGATGAGTTGAAGCTTACTGATAACCCCGCCGACCCCGACACCGGTCTTCGTGATTCCTTCCCTGTCGGCATCCACCGTCGCTTGGGCACTGACCAGCGCGGCCTCGGCCGATTTGACTTGGGACACGGCTTGCTTGACCTGGATCTCGTATGGCAGAGGATCAATTTGAAACAGCAAGTCCCCCTCTTTGACCTCGGCCCCTTCTTCAAATCGTGTCCGGAGGAGGTAGCCGGTTGCCCGGGCGCGAACATTCACGGCCAGAACAGCATCGGTTCTGCCAGTATAGTCGGCGTAGTCGGTGACTTCTCGTTCAACGAGTCGGCTGACTGGGATCACCGGCGCGCTATCCGGCGAAGTCGGCACGATTTTCTTTTGGCAACCGATAGTCACGCCCAGAATGGCACTGAGGAGAAACAAGAACGAGTAGACGGAGCGGGATGAGAGTTTCCTTGGGAACATAAGTGTCTCACGTTGAACTTCACTCGCAGTGGGATAACCCATGTTTGGCTTTTGGGCTATGAACGAGTTTGAGGAGCAACAGACATCGTCGTCAATCGCATGAAGTAAAGTCAGAAAGAAGCCCGCACGCCGGGAAGCGGATCGGGTTCCACATAACAGGGACGGAGGAAGGCGATCATTCTTGCGTTGTTATTGGAACAAAAGTTCGAGATCGCATGCAAACCGGCGGCGTGTGTATTCTTACTCAACCTCAATTGCCTAACAACACTGGAACCTCTCACCGAGCAATCGCCGCGCCCGAATGAGATCGATTCGATCGACAATTGTCGACTGGGCTTGGTTTCAAGAAGAAAACGGCTTCCAATTCAGATGCAGAATACTCGCTTCCGTTCGGAGCGAGACAAATCATTTTCATTTTTTTCACCAGTCAGCGCAAAACACGCCAACTCATGAGGTTCGGATTGGCGGTATGTTCTTGCTATTATAGTACTCCGGCGCGGAGTTCGGAACGCGGAACAGAAGACCAAGGATTGTCGTTCTCTTCGTTCCGCACGCCACGCTGGGAACTCACATCACTCCTTCTTGATGACTCCCATCGTCCTACGGATGAAGTCGAGTTGCAGCTTCGAGTAGTGTTGCCCACCGATTCCGTGGCGGGATGGGGGATAAAACATCATCTCGAATTCCTTGCCTGCTCTCTGGAGCGCATCCACCAATTGCACGCTGTTCTGCATGTGGACGTTATCATCTATCATCCCGTGTACAATCAGTAATCGCCCGTGAAGGTTCTTCGCTGCCGCAACGCAACTCGTTTTGGCAAACCCTTCTGGGTTTTCCTTGGGCGTGAGCATGTAACGCTCCGTGTAAATGGAATCGTACAACTTCCAATCTGTAACCGGTGCGGAGGCGATCCCGGCAGAAAACGTCTTCGAGTGCGTGAGCGCGAAAGCAGCCATGAAGCCGCCATAGCTGTGCCCGCTGATGCCAACCCGAGTTGAATCCGCCCACGGATTCTGACACAGCCAGGCAACCGCCTCTTCCAGATCTTTCAATTCTTGCACGCCAAGCTGTTTGTAACACGTCCAGGCCGATTGAGCCCCCTTCCCGCTTGCGCTCCGAGGATCGACCCGTAGGATGATGATCCCACTCGTTGCCAGTGAGTTATCCTGGATGCGGCCACCGCCGTACTCATCCCGAATTGTTGGCGCGTGCGGACCCGCATAGGTGAATACCCAGATGGGATATTTCTTCTTGGGATCGAACTCCGGCGGGTAGGTAATCGCAGCCTCCAGTTCAAAACCATCCTTCATTGCGATCTTGGTCCGCTCAAATTTCCCAAACTTGAACTGATCCCGCTCGCGAACGGGATTGGTATCGAGTTTGCGAATCAGTCCCTTGTCGGCTTCCTGAACGGCGACCTGAGTGGGCGTCATCAGATCGCTGAATCGGTCGATAAACAACGGCCCACTCAACGCCAGACTCACGCGATGCGTCTTGCCTTTCTCCGTAATCAATTCGGTTTTGCCTCCGAACGTCGCGCGACACAGATCGGTGCCGGTGGGGCTCGTCATCGTAGCCGTGAAGTAGACTTGCTTCTCTTCAGCATCGACTCGCAAGACATCGTGAACCTCCCATTCGCCGCGGGTCACGGGAGCCAGTAATTTGCCATCCGCTGCGAAGTGATAGAGATGTTTCCAGCCGCTCCGCTCACTGGTTAGCAGGAATGAGCCATCCGGCAGGAAATGGGGTGCGCCGAGATCCTCGACCCATGCCTTGGTTGTCTCCCGGAAAAGCTTTCGCGGTTTCGCTTCGGGCGAGTCCCATACCACAAAGTCGAGCCAGGTTTGGGTTCGGTTCTGGACATAGGCAAAGACTGCCTTTGAATTTGGCATCCAACCAACATGACTGATAACGATGCCATCTAACGGATACTCGCCGAAATCGAGGAAGACCGTCTTCCCACCTGCCGCTGGAGAAACGCCGATTTTGACAAGCGGATTCGGGTCGCCCGTAAGTGGATAGGGAAAGCTCTCTTGTTGAGGGCGGAGTGAGTTGAGATTCAAGATGTTATATTTTCGCACTGGCCCATCATCGAACCGCATGAAGGCCAGTTGTTTCCCGTCCGGGCTCCACCAAAAGGCCTTGCCAGCACGGTTGAAGATTTCCTCTTCGTACACCCAGTCGCCGCGGGCATTCAGAATCTCACCGCCACCATCGGACGTGATTTGTATTTCTTCCGGTTTCTCAACATTCACTGCAAACAGATTCCCACGCCTCACAAAAGCGATGGATTTTCCATCGGGGGAGAATGTCACGTACTCTTTCCCAGCTTCGGAATTGGTGAGACGTGTACCCGGGCTGCCATCGAAATAGGCGATTCCGAGGTCGGACCCGATATCGATCAGGAAGCCCGTGCGATCGGGATTCATGCGGAACGATGTGCCCTTGGCGAGCCTCTCAGCCGTCGTGGCAGGGACATCTTTGATGGCTGCGAGCGATTTCTTGATCGCCTCCGGGTCGACGAATGGTTCCACCTTTCCGGTTCGTGCATCGGCCTTCCACAGCTTGCCATCTTTCACTTGGAGGAAGTGTTCACCATCGAGCCAGGCACCGGGTGTAACCGGGGTTCCCTGTAACCCAAATGTAATGCCGCCACCGCGGCCAAACAGCAGCGCCTCGGTGACGGGCTGATTCGTGATGCGGTTCTCGGGCAAAGGCGCGATTGATCCGAGTGTGAGTGGATAGGATTTCGGCAATCGCAAGACGGGAAAATCCTTTCCCGGTAGTAGACCATTGTTGAAGAACCCCCAGGTCGTGAACCCATCCTCGGCCTGCGGTTCCAGAAGATACGCCACGATATCTCCCAACGGCTGTTCTGTCTTCACAACCACTGTACCGGCGGGAATCATTCGCCGCTCGGTGCGCGGCTTGGCCTCGACCGTGACGAGTTGATGTTTCTGGAACGGCCTCGATTCTGCATTCACTTCAGTGATTTGGTACGCCTGGATATCCAGTTCAATGTCTTCGCGGAGTTCCTCAACGGTCGCCCCGTGTCGGCGGAGGGTATCGATTGCATCGGTGTAGCTGGGCGGGATCAGGTAGGCGAACGGCAGCGAAACCAACTGCTCGGGCTTGACCTGTGCCAGCCAGTCCAGTTGGTACGTCTTTGGTCTGTCGGTAACAATCCGCTTGCCATTCTTGATTTCCTCCTCGAAACCCAGGATCGGCAACTTCCCATCAAAAACAACTGTCTTCGTGCGAAGAACGACGCCGCGATCACCCTTTGCTTCGTGAACGAATAGTTTGGGGATGTTCTCTTTCTCCTTCGCGGCGATCTCAAAGCACGCTTTCACAAACGCATAAGTTGCCTGGATGCGATCCTTGAATGAGGCATAACTATAGGATTCGGAGAGAATCCCAATCCGATGCCGCATGGCGAAGTATTGCACTCCATATCTCGGCAACGCGGGATACGTCTCCCATTTCGTCCTGTCCTGCGAGAAGTTGCCGTAGGGCGCGAGGTCAAACCCAGTTGATTCCTTCACTCGCCGTATTGCCTCGGGCATCATTTTCCCAGTAACCCACTCTTCAATCAGTTTGGAACCGAGGTACCGAGGGCCATCATAGGTGAGAGTGAAGCGATGCTTGCTGCCATTGGTTGTGTGGCAATCGATGATGACTGCGGGATCCCACGTGTTGATTAATTTCACCAGCGATCGGATCTCGGGCGATTCGAGTTTGACGAAGTCGCGGTTGAGGTCGTAATCCTGGGCATTCTCGCGTATGCCCGCCCCATCAACTGGTCCCTTATCTCCAGGTCGGTTTTTCCGATCGATCCGTTCGTTGCCATCCGCGTTCAGAATGGGGACGAGCAGAATCACGAGATCCTTGAGGAGCGGGTTGTCTTTCTTCTCGGTCAGGTCGCGAGCGAGAGCGAGGAGAGCTTCCTTTCCATCCACCTCGCCAGCATGAATGTTGGCGAACGCCAACACGACCAGTTTGCCCTTCTCTTTCGCCTCATCGGACGATGACACGGACGGATCGGCAATTACCAACAGCGGAAGCTTGCGGCCTTCATGACTGGTGCCAAAGTTGCTGAGCTTCGCAACCGGACCACGCTTGGCGATGGCTTCGCAAAACGCCACCACATCGGCATAGCGCGATGTCGCTTTGTAGTCGGTCTGCTCGGCAACGGTCTGAAGTGGCTGGGCAGAAGCGATCGGGCCAATCAGCCCAAGTAAGAAGAGGGCAATACAGGCGCGCACGGTGGACTCCCGAAGACAAGAAGGTGATTCGGAGAGGTGATTTTATTCGGCTTTGTCGCGTGAATCTGTTTTGGTTCCGAATACTCGTCAAATACCCGAGCAAGTCCGAACGCCCGTGTTTATCTTCCGTAGGTCCGGCGAGCCGAGCCGGGCAAACGGATGCGGGCCGTTTGGCTTTGGGAAACACTGTCAGGGCAAAACGATCTGGGTACCTGTGCCGCTCGGCTCGCGGCACCTACGGAAAACCAGCCATTCCTGCAGTAGATCTTTTCTTGCTCGCCACCTTGATGCCCCTCTGTCTCGCCAAGGAGCAGGGTCGAAACCCAGCGCAAAAATGCACGTCGAAAAAACATGCGATTTTGGCCGATCCTCATGATTTATTCATCTCGCAAATACAATACTAATTGTGACTTCCACCAAAAATGAGAGTTTAGCTTTGTTTTGCAGAATCGATACTTTTTCGACACAATTCGATAACTACTATATATTAATAGTAATATTATAATGTATGCCGTTCACGCTTGGGCAAACTGTCGCCACATTGCTCCCAACACTTGAGCTTGTCGAACGAGAAGTCTCCTACTTCTTCTCGGGCAGGTAGAGCTTCTTCAGCTCCTCCTTCTCTTTGTCGCGATCGAGATAGGGAACGCCCTTGGCCATCCAAGCCGGTTCTGGTTTCCCTTTCAAATGATGCTCGAAGAACTGGAACATTCGGGCAGCAAAATCCCGCGCAGCGGCTCGCTTGGCAAGGTTGTGCGGTTCGCCATTGTAGTTCAGAAGGTAACACTCCTTGCCGAGCCGACGGAGAGCGAGGTAGTATTCGATTCCCTGATACCACGGCACCGCATCATCCTGATCGTTGGCGATCATCAGAAGCGGAGTCGTGACCCGATCGGCCATGAACACCGGAGAGTTCTCGATGAATTTCATCGGAGCTTCCCACAGCGTTGCCCCGATGCGGCTCTGGGTCCACTCGTATTGAAATTGTCGCGTCAGCCCCGATCCCCAGCGAATACCATCGTAAGCGCTGACCATGTTCGAGACAGGTGCCCCCGCGACTGCCGCCTTGAAGCGATCGGTCTGGGTCACCATGTAGGCGATCTGGTAGCCGCCCCATGACTGACCGTTAATCCCGATCGCCTTCTCATCCACATAACCCTTATCGACAACAGCCTGAATCGCAGGCAACACACACTTGATCGCGCTCTGGCCAGGGAACCCGATCTTGTAGGCAATGTCTGGCATCAACACGAGATAACCGTTGCTTGCGTAGAACGTCGGGTTGATGATCTGACCGCGAACAACACTCGGAACCTGGAACTGGTGAACTTTGTCGGACACCCGCTCATAGATGTATATCACCATCGGATACTTCTTCGATGGATTGAAGTTCTCGGGCTTAACGAGGACGCCCGAGAGGGGCTTGCCATCCGAACTCTTGTAATTCACGAGTTCCGCTTTTCCCCAGTTGTAATCGCGGATCTTCGGGTTGATGTCGGTGACCCGTTTGAGTTCGTGGAAATCCCCATTTGTGGCAAAGTAGTCCGGATGGTCGTAGAAGGTCTGCACCGTGATCAGATACACATCCGCGTTCTTTGCTCGAACTGGTGGCCCATATTTCCGCGAGCCCATGATGAGCAATTTCGGGTTCGCAACACCCGGTTCGAGGCGATAAAAACCGGTGTCGCGGGTTTGAAGATTCTCGGCACCGAGCAAGTGTGGCTTTGACAGGTCAACCCCACGCACCGGTTCGGCTTCATCCTCTGTGGGGACTCTCAACAACGTGAAATGGATCTGCTGGGTGCGACCAATCTTCGTGAGGTTCTCGGCCGTTGAGCCATCGGCTGCCAGTTTCCAGAGGTCGTAGCGATCGTTGACGATGATGAACTTACCATCGGTGGTCCACTGGGGAGCCCCAGCGGGCGGTGGAGAACCGGGGTGGTCGTCCTCTTCATCGAAGAACTTTTCTTTGAGGCTTGCAGTCAGATTCACCTTTTTTCCATCGGACAACGACAGCGTGAACCAGTCCTTGCCATCGAAACCAAGCAGGTGCTTGCCGGTCGGAGAGAGCGAAGGCGTCGGGTTTGAGTATCCACCAAATCCGCTCAAGATCGGTTTGGCTTCCCCCGTCCGAACATTCACCGCAATGTAATCCCGTAACGGCAATCCATATCCCATGGCCGAGGCATATTTGCGGTCATCGGAACCCAGAGCCCAATCGCTTCCCTGGGGAGGATGCCCGACAGTCATGGTGTCATCGGACAGTTGTCGGAATTGTTTGCTATCGAGATGCACAACCGCGGCGTAGGTCTTCGCCTGATCCGCCGCCGCCTGGAGTTTCTGCATCGGTTGAAGTCGTGCATCCTGCCAGTGCCAGAGATCGAGCTGAAAGTCATCCGGGCGTGGTGTGCTTGCAGGCGGCGTTGGTTGCCTTGGTGGGGCAGTGTTCACGAATAGCCTCGTGCCATCGGCCGAGAAGCTGAGAGAGCCGCCAGACAATCCCCACCCGGCCCGCTGACCTGGAGTAGTTGGGCCGAGAACTTCGTCCGCAAGCCCTGCACTTGGTGCATTTGTAGCCAAAGCCACCGAGAGAAGAGTACCAAGCCCTCCGATTGAGGGTATCGGGAGTTTGCTGACTGAAGACGATGTGACCTTCGCGTTGCGATCCCAGACAAACGCGCGCCACTGAGGTGGGCTTGCTGGAGTCGGCGTCACTGGCGCACTTACAGTCGTGCCTGCCAAGCGGGGGGGAGGAGCAACATTGGATTTCGGGACCGCGCTCGCATCGTAGAGGAACGCCAGTTTGGTCTGTTTCTCATCCCATGTGAGACCAGCATACTTCCCGTGACCAACCTTGATTGTCGCGGATGAACCACCGGAACGCGGGTTGATTGCGTAAACGCCATTCGTTTCATCCCGGCGCGAGGCGACCGTATAAATCAGTAGTTGTCCATCCTTCGAGAGTGTGAACTGAGACACGTCGGGGATGATCCGCTCGGACTTGGAAGCAAGATCGCGGATATGCAGATCCGATCCGTAGGTTTCTCCGCCGGCGGGATTCGTCCCTGCTCCGCCTCCACCTTTGGGAAGCTGACCTTTGCCTTTACCCCCACCCCCCTTCCCGCCCATTGGGCCAGTTGGAGCGGTCTTTTCATCGTCCTTATCCTTCGCAGGTTCTGGCCGTGTTGGCTTGCGATAAACGACAAAGCCCGCTCCTTCGCCCGCGTTGAAAAATGGGCCAGATTGTGGGAATTTGTCGGTAATCTGCCCCGTTGCCAGTTCAACAACTGCGAGTGTGGTTTGTGGTGCCTCATCTGCTTTCACTTTGTCGGCCTTGGCCTTGGCGGTTTCGGCCTTGGTTGGCGTCAGTGAGAGCAACACACGCTTGCCATCCGGTGTGAACTTCGGGCCAACGGCCGCCACGCCGCCACCGCGAGGGAACTTGAATTCCTTCCCGGCAGCGATGTGTCGGACGACCGACTCTCCATCGCCTTCGCCCGGCCAGACCGAGTAGGCAACATATGTCCCATCCGGAGACAGAACTGGCGCGGAAGCCGTCCGCCAGACATCGGAGTCGCTGAATGCGAGAACCTTTTTCGCGGGCTGGGCCGAGAGTGACCCTGCTGAGGAAATCAGCAACAAGAATAAACAAGAGCCAGCAAGAACCCGGGCGGGACGCGACACGGTGAGAACCTCCAAGAGGAGTGGTCAAACCTATCTTGCGTATGAAAGAATCTCTGCGCCGATTGCGGTTTCACAAACGAGCCGAATCACATCCGAAAAGTCGTGGGATGTCTTGAGCCGTTCGTATTGAACAAACACGGGGTGTATCTTGTTAAAGTTGTAGACAGCTCAGTGTGATGAGTCTATTCCGACAAGTATAAAAGATGGGGAAAATGCTCTGATGTTGCGGATGGAATCGACAAGGGGGGTTGTGCTGAAAGGGGTAGCGTTTTATATTGCGATGGGGAGAGTCCTCCCTCATCGCTCCTGATAGTTGCTCAATTTGATGATTACTTCTTCTTCTCCAGCTCATCCAGCCGCTTTTCGATCTTCTCAAGTTTTTCCAGAATCTTATCGAGCGTCTCTTGCATGCTCTTTTCGGCAGGTGTTGGTTGACGAGGGAGGACTTGGAACGCTCCGCTACCAGGGCCAGACGGAATTGCTGCCTTCATATCCTTCAACTTCGCGGCCACTTGCTCAGCAGTCGCTGTCTTGTCCAGCTCAAACGTATAGACATAGTAAGTTGTTTGCGCTCCAGTCTTCAGTTCAGCCGGCCGTTCAACGCCCGTTCGCGGGTTGAGCGGCAGAGCTACTTTCAATGTGTCTCCGGTCCGTTCAAACAGACCGGGATATGGGATATCCTTGTACGGACCGGTGGTGACCTTCATATCGATTGTCTTCTTATCGGCATCAATTGCGATGGTGCCAGCGTGTGTTCGGAAGACGTACTCACCTCCACTGATGACCAGAGTGTAATTCTGGCTCACTATTGGTGTGGTCGTAACCGATTTTCCCCTGGATTCACGGTCGGTCAGCTTCCAGACGCCATCGAGTTTGCCAGCGGCGGGTTGAACGGGTTTGGCATCTTTAGGCACAGGTGCGGCGATTGCCAGAACCATGAAGACCAGTGACTTCATAGGAGGAGCCTCCAGAGCAGGAATTGGTGACCCAACGATATTACCCGCGAGCAGGATACTCTGACAACGATACTGCGAGCGATTCTCACCAGCGTCTCATCATGGGTTAATTCGGTTTTCATTCGTCTGAAGTCGCTAGCTTCCCGGGGATGTTCATTCCGTTGCTGCCCTCGCAACGGATTCGATTGTGATAGCGCAGAGTGCTGCGCCATAGTCGAGGTCGATGTTTTCCATCGTGTCGTGCGTGTCGTGATACCCCGACCGATTGATGTCGTAGTTCTCCATGAACAACACACACGGAACGCCCGCATCCGAGAAGATCTGGCCATCAGTGTTGTAAAGGGTGCTCCGGGGGTCGATAAATGTTCGCACCTCACCCGACAGATGCAGGAACGGAGCAATTTCCGGTATCGCTCCACCATGCGGGCTTCGCCGCCCACGCTGTTTGCCTGCGCGATCCGTATGGGTGTTCCATACCGGAACCGAGGCATTCCAGATTTCCGTTGCGATGTGGGCCTGTTCGGCCAACCAGAACGCCGCGGGGTCAATGCCGGGTGAGATTTGAAAGATATCCCGTTCTCGATCGTTGTTGTGGGCAATCATGTCGGATACATAAAGCCCCTTCACCTGCACGCCCGAAAGATCCTTCGTTTTGCCATCCGGCAGATGAAGTTTGAGCGTTCCTTCAATCAATCGTTGCGTCAAGGCCCGGGCACCCAGGCAATCCGCTGGGAATTCCTCTCCAGTGAGGTGAATCAGCCAGATATCGCACGCGAGCTTCCCGCTTTTACTCATTTGCAGAAAAATGGGAGCAGCCAACATCATCGCCGCTGTTGCTGAATGGTTATCATCCGCGCCACACGCCGAGATCCGCGCTCCAATGCCGCCGCAACCCATGTCGTACTTGTCGGTCATATAGGCTGTGTCGTAGTGGTCGGACATGATGACCGCCCGACTGCGATCCTTACCGGGAATCATTATCAGCAAGTCGCGTTCGGCAGCGTGTTCCTGATTCTTGAGCCAACCACCCATCCACGAGTAATCGAAGTCCGTTCGCCACTGAAAGGGTACCGTGCCTGCCAGAGCCTTACCGCTCATACCAGCCGCTGTGATCTTGCGATCGTAGTAGCCCAGAAGGAAGTCTCCCACATCGTCCAGTTGTCGGTGGTGGTAGGGAATTATTTTCTGGGTAATGCTACAGCGCACACAGTCGGCATTGTTCTTGTTGAGGAACGAGCCCTCCGCGAGCCCAGCGATCGTTTTCCAGTAATTCAGCTCGAACGCCCGAGTTGCTGTGCGCGGATATGTCAGCGAACTGGGAACCTTAGCTCCACGCGGAATGGGGACTGCCGGGGTGTCTTCCGGTTCGATCAAGGCACGCACTTCAGCAGCAAGCGTGTGATCCGGCAATGCCTCCAACCAGCTTTCCAGCGTTTGGCCGTGATGAGGAATGAGTAGTTGGCGAGCGAGAGACCGCGGCAACGGCCGTTCACCATGTTTTTGGTAAGCATCGAGCAGCTTGTTCACACTCCGCACTGTCGGTGTGATCGAGCGACCCGGACCCGGCGGCTGGAGGTGTAATATGGCGGTAGGGATTGATCGCCGCTGGATGCGTGGCCAGAGTTCGATGGGCTTGTCGAGGCGGGGTGTGTCTGCTGAATAGGCGGTCAAGTAGCCAAGCGGCGCATCGGGCAGAATTCGCGGTTCGCCTTTCGGAGTGCGATACGCAACGAGAGGCCGATGCCAGTAAACCTCGTGCAATCCCACTCGCATGGCGGGATAGAGGAAGCGATAACCGAACAGGCCACCTGCCTCCACAGTATGCAATGCGTGTTTGATCTGCGCGGGTGTTGCGTTTGGACCATCGAGAAGGAGTCGGTGATCCTCCGTCCACATTTGGACGTTTCTGGCCATAGGCTTGTCGTAGAGACTAATATCCTCCGGGATTGTGCTGAACAGCACATGCAGCATCTTGTCTTCTTTATCGATCAGAGCGAGTTCATCCTGATCGCGGAGAACTTTGTCCCAACGATGGGTTCGCTTGAACGTATTGCGAACGTGCGCGGCGTGTGGATGGGGATGAGGCCGATCTTCAGTGGGTTCGTGCATCAAGCCCGACTGAGGCACACGCAGACCTTCAGGCATCCGATGCCTGGCAACGCCGAGCAAAAGCGGGATCTGGAGCGCAAAGGGCAATTCCTGGTGGAGATGACGATAACCCGGCACCCCCCAGAAAACGAGACTTCCCGGGAATGGAAGCAGACAGAGCTTGCCAGTGAGATAGGCCTTCCGCACGACTGCGGGCAATCGGCCGAACGGCCGAAACGTGAGGAGATACTTGACCGATTCCATCGCAGGCCGGTCGGGTAGGAGCAAGCTCTCGGTCCAGGAGGGGAGCGTCTCATCCCAGAAATCGCACAGAGGTTTGTCATCGGGCAGGATGCGGAACCCGGCTTTCCGTAGACCCGCAAGCCCTTCGGCATGTTCTCTGTAAACTTCGTGTAGCAACCGGCAAAAAAAAGAGACAGCTTCATCGACTGGCATTTCGCGTTTGGGAGCAGTGTAAAAGCTCTTCCAGAATGCCTTACCCGGTCCCTGTTCGCTGTTGCCAAAGAGCGTCCAGCGGACTCGCCCCTTGTCGTCCTGGGTGCGCGAGAGCGCAAGCGGAAGGAGGAGCACACAGCGCTCCTGGGGCAACTGCGGACCATCAAGCAATTCTTCGGGCCAGAAAGGGTTATCGATCAGGTCGGATTTGTGAACCTCGTTGTTGGTGTGATGGTCGAGGAGCCGCGCGAGTTTCTTGATGATCTGAGTGCCGACCTGGATGAGACCGGGTTGAAGTTCCCTGGCCTCGGCAAATTCCGATACATACCACCCGAAGGGATCGTCGGCGTGGAAAAGCTCGGGATCGGTTATGTGGTTGCCGTAGGGCTTCCAGCCGACTCGAGGCGCAGGCAGAAATTCGGAATACGCATCGATCTCGTATGCCCCTTCACGACGGAAGCAATCGTGTGGCGGGATCAACTTTTGCCAGCCGACTGGCATGATGTGGTTCCTGGAAGTGTGTGTCTGTGTGGTCATTTCCGAATGCAATGAGATCAGGCTTTTTTGATGAGATGCTTGCGGAAGATCACCTGATCGTCGCCGTCAGCATAGAAATCGCGGATTGTAGCGGCCTGCTCATAGGCATACTTCAGGTAAAAATTTCGCGTCGGCAGGTAGGAAGGGAGGGATGATGTTTCGATCAGGAATAATCGACCGCCCGTGGTGACGATATCGGCCTCGGCATAGGCCAGTAGTCGTGCGCCGATGCCCTTCGCCTGAATTGCCTTTGAGACGAATATCCAATAGAGGTGCCAGGTCCGATCAGTCATCGGCGTGGGGGCGTAGTAAGCGAACCCGACCGGTTTCCCCTCCTGCTCAAATGTAATGGCCCGATGACCGGCGTGATGGTTCCCCGCGTGGAAGTCATCGAGAACTTCTTTGAGAGCCGCGATCTCCAGCGGCTTGAAAACGGCGGTCCCCTCGGCAATAGCGAGGAGGGTATCGGTTTCGGATTCGAGAGTCGGGCGGATCATGGAGTTTCCCCAGGTGCGTGTAAGAATCCCCAAAGCTTCCTTTGAGTCGCAAAGCCTTCGGCGTAAAGATACCAGATTATCCGCGACATAACCCCCATCGAGAGGCGTTGTCCCAAAATGCTATGGCAAGGCCAACCAGCAAAGATTCCCATCGGGACTGCAACAGTCTCCAATAAGCACAAGAGGCACGCAAGAAAAACAGGGAAGAACACCCGCCAGTTGCGGTTGACTCGTCTACCGAAGCAAGTTTACCCTACCTCGATTCCGCGTACTCATGCCCGCCAACCCTGGTGACTCGTCGAGAGAGGGAGTGAGAGATTTATGGAAGGACGCACTTCCCAGTGGCGTGGTCGGCGGGTGTTGGTCACCGGATGCACGGGATTTCTTGGCGCGGCAGTGACTGCCGAACTCCTCAACCAGCAAGCCCATGTGATTGGATTGATTCGCGACAGAAACGCAGGAGCGATCTTCGCTCGCGAACGTGAAGCCGGGCTATTCCATCTCGTCCACGGCAGTATCGAAAACACCTTTCGCATCCACAGCGCCCTGGCAATTCATGAAGTGTCAGCCATCTTCCATTTGGCCCATGAATCTGCCGAACCAAAACCACCCCGCAAACCGAGCGAGGCGAGTCAAATCGCGGCCGATCGCGGGACCGCTGCCGTTTTGCGGGCGGCTGCACTTCACCACCCACGACTGCCGGTAATCGTTGCAAAGCCAGCCAATCAGCTTCGAATTCTAAATTCCGATGTGGAGGGAGCTGCAATTCCACCCGGGATTGTCCGATTCGGAGAACTCTTCGGAGGAACCGACCGCAGGATGTCGCAAGTTGTACCCCGGACAATCGCCTCACTCCTTGCCCGAGAGAGTGGAGTCGCGACTGAGGGTTCCAAAAGTTCTACACACGACTTTGTCTTTATTCGTGATGCAGCGCGGGCATGCCTGGCAGTGGCTGAAGCAGTCGGGTCAGGATCGCATTCCCTTGATGTCACTTTCCGATCGGGGTGGGAATTGACCGAGGCTGAAATGGCAAGATTTGTCGGCGATGTGTTTGCTGGTCGGAAGCCAGAAGTCACACTCAGGGAACCGCCAACCAATTCGTTTGGCTGGCGACCAGCAAACACCCTTGAGGCGGCGGTTACAGAAACAATCGAGTGTTATCGAGAGGCCGCTCGATCTCAAGCCGAATCCTCTCGTGCAACCGATCGGCTACGGAGAGCCGCTTGATCGAGTGAAAGATCGCAGATTCCAGTCCCATGTGACAGGTGCGGATCGAAGCACTCGCGACTACAACATCCCCAGTTCACTTTCACCGCCGGGGATGGATCATGGCTGCACCCACGCTCGCACACCGTCTTGCCGTCTATGCTCAAAACCTTACTTTCGACAAATTGACGAAAGAAGCCGTTCACGAGACTAAACGCCGCTTCATCGACTCGTTCGCCACGGCGGTCGGTGCCATGCCGGCCAACGCCTACTCAATTGTCAAAAAATGCGCTCTGAGTGTCTCCGGTAACCCCAGCGCTTCCCTCCTCGGCGGCGGTCGATCGAGTGTGGAGTGGGCGACTTTCGTCAACGGCCTTTTGATCCGTTATCTCGACTTCAACGACACCTATCTCAGTAAGGAACCAGCACACCCCAGCGACAACCTCGCTGCGGTTTTATCGGTGGGCGAGGCGGTTGGTGCGGGTGGCAAAGATCTGATAACCGCGGCCGTACTCGCTTATGAAATTCAGTGCCGGTTTTGCGATGCCGCAAGCCTCCGCAAGCACGGGATCGATCACGTCACTTATGGTGCAATCTCATCGGCAGTCGCAGCCGGGAAACTGATGAAACTCGATGTGTCCAAGCTCACCCACACGATCGGTCTGGCTGGCGTGTGTAATGTGGCATTGCGTCAAACTCGGAGTGGGGAACTGAGTGAGTGGAAGGGGTGCGCGTTTGCGAACGCCGCGAGGAATGGGGTGTTCGCGGCGATACTCGCAAGTGAGGGCTTGAGTGGCCCAGCGCCTATTTTTGAAGGCGATCTGGGGTTTTTCCAACTTGTCACGCGCGAGGCTTTTGACCCCGCGCCCTTTGGTGCCGAACTAGGAAATCGCAATGGGTTCATGATCGACAAAACATACATCAAGTTCTGGCCCGCGGAGTATCACTCGCAGAGTGCCATCGATGCGGCACTACAACTTCGGAAGGAACTTCGCGGCGATGTGTCAACCGTTACCGGTATCGCAATTGACACATTCGAGGCCAGTTACAACATCATCGGGAAATATCCCGAGGCTTGGGCTCCGAAAACCCGCGAGACAGCCGACCACAGCCTGCCATACTGCACCGCGGCAGCCCTGTACGATGGCGATGTGACGATGGCGACCTTCGATGAAGCACGGTTCACCGATCCCGCACTGATTCAGTTCACGGGACTCGTGACTGTCAGCCACGATGCGGCTCTCGATCCACGTTATCCACATGGAATTCCGAACCGGATCACGCTTTCTCTGGCGGATGGGAAAAAGCTTGTGCGGGAGGTCGAGTTCCCGCGAGGACACGCGGGCAATCCGATGACCGATGAGGAAGTGGAAGCAAAATTCCGCCGCGTGGTCGAGCCGCGATATGGCAAGGCAAAGGCCGATGCAGTTCTTGCCAGATGCTGGGATTTGGAGCGACTGACCAGCGTTACTGATCTGATCCGGCTTTTGGATTAGACCCCACGAGATCCGCAGACGAACACCAAAAACAGTTTATCCGCAGATTTCGCAGAAAACGCAGATTATAAAACAAAATATCAATCTGATTTCTGTCTTGTAATCTGCGTTCTCTGCGGATCAATACTCTTTTCTTGAAATCTGTGACAACATACTCTTCCGAACATGCCGGTCGCGACTTCGTTGCACCGCCGGTGGTTTCTCAGCAACCATTGTGAAATAGAGTCTGCCCCAGCCCCGACAAAGACTCTCGAGAAGCCGATCGGTGAGGATCGCCATCGCCTCGACTGGTTTTGCGAAGCGGAAGTATCCCGGATCGGCGTATCGTTGAAAGTCGAGAAAGTTGAGGCCTGCCTCAATGCACTGTCGATGTAACTCAGCTTGAGTGTTCAAGCGGTAGTAGGCCCGGAAAGTATCGACTTCGGATCGATTGTAGAGCGCCTTCACTATTGCCTGGTTCGTCGAATGGGGCAGCAACCCGAACAATCGACGAATGAATGTCACGTAGTGCATTCCACTGATGCTGTGACCGATGAACCGCCCGCCGGGACGAAGCACTCGCGAAACTTCTTTGAGAAAGGATTCTGGATCGACAACGTGCTCGAGAACCATTACGGTCACGACGGTATCGAAAAAGGCATCCGGGAAAGGGATTGTTTCATCCTTACGGAGAGGAAGAAACCATTCTGAATGTTGGAGATTGGGGTGCGCATGAAAATCGGTGCCCCACACTTCACGGTCAGATGTACGATAGCGGGCCAGGTCGGTGTTGATCCCGCAGCCAAGATCCAGAATCCGACCCCGATCGGGTAATGCTCGACGGATGGCATTGTGTAAGCCATCCACGTGATGAATATCCTGTGGGAATACTCGCCGGAGCAGCGAATTGCTCACTGTCCGCCTCCCGATGGGACTTCTCGGGGAGGCGGGGCTGTTGTGTGAACCGGTTGGGAAATTGGTGGCAGCGGTTTGGGTTCCTCGATCTCCACCCGGTAAACGCAAACCACAGGCGAAGACTTACTCTTGGGGCTTTCAGGCCATTTGAAGACGAGTTCGCCCTTCTCCTTGAGTTCGTTCGCCAGTTCCCACTGTGGGATTCGTGAATGAGGGCTTATTTTTCCTTCTTCCACCACCACCCACTTCACCTTGGGATGACCATCGTAGGAGGTCGTCTTGTAGAGGGTCCGCCCGGCATACCATTCCGCCCACGCAAGAGGGTCAACGAGCCAGTCATCATCTGCCATCTGTGAAGCGAGCCACCGCCCAGCGTATTTGTGTCCTTCGCGCTGCGCGTGCATGGTCTGCAATGTGAACGGCAGCGCCGACAAGACAATCCCGAAAAGCAAACTACCGGGAGCCGCCTTCGGCCACACAATCAATCGCCCGAGTTTGGGAAGCGAACCCAGGAAGTTAGCAAGTGGTTCCAGAGCGGCACTGGCAAACACACACGAGAGCATCACAAACTGGAGCGTATGCCGTTCGGATACATACCGTATCCGATCCGCCAAATAGACCATGAGAGCCACGTTCAATGCAGCGAGGACAATGAGGAACCACATCCCCGGATCGGGACTGAACAGTTGCCTGCGGTGGGCGATGAGGCCGAACACGGCCAATGCACCGATCACGTAGTGCAGCGACTTGATCAACTCGCTCCAAACCGCTTCCAGTGCCCATACCTCGCGATTCTTCCCGGCATCCACTTTCGGATCCCACCACTTGGCGAACAAGGCCGTGCTGACTGTCGGACGTCCCTCTCCCCGCGCATCATCGAACCGCCAGATCTTCGGTGGCTGCTTATCGAATGGATTGAGGATGGTGCCTCCCGTCGGCTTGTTCGTCAATTTCCCGATCAGCATCATGTACGGGAGACCCACCAAGGCAACGCCGACCAGGAGCGCGGTCAGCCATCCCAGTGCTTGGTCGCGCGGCCAGCGACGAGTCAGCCCCGACCAGGCGATGACCGCACCAACGGCGATCGCCACCCCCAGACCCTCGGGTCGGACCAGGTAACTTGCCCCCGTCGCCATCCCACAGAGCAGAAACCCTCCCACCCCCGGCTGCCGGACAGACCGCACCGCAAACAAAATCGCTGTTGCCACAACCAGCAAATACACGCCTTCCGATAATCCATCGCTGGTCATGCGAGCTGGAACAGGTAACACTTGAAACAGTAACGCTGCCCCGAAACCCACATTTCTGCCGAACAGGATGCGGCCAATCAGATAAAGTGGAACCACAAGCAGAACCGCCGCAATTGCATTCGCCAATTGTGTGGCTAATAAACTCCGATCCGGAAGAGGTAGCTCAACGACTGATCGCAGAGCTTTTTCTGTTACCCAGACCGCAATTGGGTATCCAGGGGGCTGTTCCGCAGTGCGGATCACATCGATCCGTTGCCTGTGTTCACCCTGACTACCAGCGGAGGGATAGGACAAGTTCAGAGCAATCCGGGCATATCCGAGGCTATCCCGTGCGGGGACGGCGGTGTGAGCGATCAACCAACCGTGGATGGCAACCCCCACCACCAACAGTGCGAAAAGACGTAAATAATCTGGACCGAAGAGCGAGCGATGAGGCGGAACCGCCACCATCAGTCCGCCGACTTCTGCCGACATGATCTGCTCCGTTGGCATCTGCGATCCTGAACCCGACATGGGGTGGCCCCCACTCTCTTTGTGTGGAGTTTTTCAATCTTGGGGGTTTGGACTACCCCCGGGTATCTCTCCACGCGACGGAAGGTATGGCAAATTCTGCCAATCCGTCAACCCGACTTCGAGGTACTCTTATGCTGGTGGTCACCGAGTTGATCCAGATTCCAGACGATGAGCTGGAATGGTCGTTCGCTCGATCCGGTGGCCCCGGAGGGCAAAATGTGAACAAGGTTGCATCCAAGGCGGTTCTGCGCTGGAAAGCCGCAGGGACAGTCGCGGCCATCACAGAGCCCGCCAAAGACCGAATGCGTTCGCGATTCCCAAGCCGGTTCACGACCGAAGGAGATGTCGTCCTCCAATCTCAGAAATACCGGGATCAGGAACGGAACCGGGAGGATTGTTTGATGAAGCTACTGGAGATGATCCGGATTGCGATCGTGGAGCCCACACCACGGAAGACAACGAAACCGAGCCGGGGGGCTCATCGTAGACGAGTTGCAGACAAGCGTAAACTGTCGGAAAAAAAGCGGAATCGACGGGACTCGGGTGGCGACGATTGAATGAAGATGTGACCTAACGCCCGCCCACTGGGAATTAATCGCCAGAATACCGTCCGTGCTACACGAAAAGAAACTGCCGAGCCTGGGTGACTCTGTCGAGCATTGTCACCCAGGCTGACCACGAATTCGCTGGCGATCACTTCTGCGTTTTCTTCACCTCCACTGCGATCTCAGCCACCGCCAACTTGCCGCGTGTAACGTCACCGGCTGTCACTTTCAACTGAATGACCTTCTGGCCTGATGAATCGGTCAAATCGCGGTCGCTTTTCCCATAAGCATCGACCACCAGGTCATATTCCCCCTCGGGCACTCCCGAAATTTGGAAGGAGCCATCCGATTCGATCGCGACACACCAGCGGTGCCGTGCATTCAAAAATGAATTGGCTTGATCCGTCATCACAATGCCCTGGCCCCAGAGCTTCTTTGAATCCAACTCGAGTGCTGGAATCCGTGGTGACAGAATCGCACCGTGTTCCCGACATGCCAGGAAAACCCGGGAAAGGTTGTGATCCAGAGTGACGAGGTTCTTTGCGGTCAGCGTGATTTTGCCGCTGAGGACTGCACCGCGAGAGTCGATTTCCACATTGACCTGCTCTCCGGGCTTCGTTTCGATCGGGGCACAGGGTACCTTCCGACACTCACCGCGATTACCGGTGCTGAGACTCACCTGAATCAAGGAGACAGGCCCAGGTGGAACGCGCGGAAACTCAAATCGTCCATCTCGATCGGTTTTGGCTTCTACCGTGATATTCACTCTTGGGCATTTGAACCCATCCGGGCGGATGGGACGCAATTCGAGTTCGACATTGCTCACGGGTTTACCGTTGTCGGAATACTTTCCGCGTATGGAAGCCCAGGGTTGAAGCTTCAAAGTTCCCGCATCGTGCTGGTCGGCTGAGAATTCCGCAAACGCAATTCCGTCTGTCGATTGGGCAAACACTGCCCAGGGTTCTCCTTGGTCCGGGAATGTGAAACGTCCATTCGCATCAGTGACCGTATCGTAATTAAGGCTCAAGTTAAACCGTTGCGGGTCTGCTTTGGGCATCGCCTGCATTGTTGGAGTGGCCAGTGAGACTTCCAACTTGGCGGCAGGTTGCCCGTTGGCATCGAGGATCACACCGGTGAGCGGTTTGCTCGGTTGAAGTCGAAAATTCTGGATGCGGCCATCCTCTCCTCCCGTCAGGAACTCTGGTCCGAATTCAGTTCGGTACCCGGGTGCCAGGATGCGCAACCGTAGCGGTCGATCGGTTGGCTTGGGGAGAAAATCCAACTTGCCATTCTTGCCGGCAATCCCTTGGAGTGGCGTGGCAAAGAGGCCTTCCGTGCCGAATGCAAGCATCGGAATCACAGTGAACTCCGGGATCGGCTGACCCGTTATGGCATCGGTAACCATACCGGTGATCCGGTGGTTGGTTTTCAGAGTCACGGTGCGTTCCATCGAACGGTCTGCAATCGTCAGATTGCTCTCGATGAACCCCTTCGCCTCGATTTCAAGATAGACCGACCCATCGGGTGCCGAGGGCCACTCCCAGACACCATCCTTCCCTGACTGGCTCGTGTAGTAAGTTTCCCAGATGGACGAACACTCCTTGCAATGCATCGCGCTGACTGTAGCCTCAGGCACGGGTTTTCCGTTTGAATCGACGATCCGCAGCCGAATTGGCTTGCCGCGAGCGAGGCAGAAATCCTGTGCGGGAAGGCTGGGCTTCAATTCGAGCCAGTGACACTGTGGTGCCCAACCTGGAGCAATGACAGTGAGTGCCATTCTTCCAGTTGGTACTGCTACAAGCCGGTATTTGCCCACGGCATCGGTAGCACACTTGCTCTGAACCGAACAAATGGGATCGTCACCAGAGATAATGGTGGCATCCTTGACCGGGCGGCCGTCGGGGTCGGTCACCCGCCCCTGCACCACGACGCCTGATTTGAGCGTGAGCGTACTCTTCCCCTCACGCATGATCTTCGTGGGGACAACCGCATCGCGATCTGCCCTCCTGGATGAAATGAAATCCGGGTGAGTGACAATCAGTAACAATTCTCCCGCGGTGATGTCCGGGAGATTATCGATCTGCCAGCGACCGTCGTGGTCGGTTGTTACGGCTCGGGTGTACGAGGCGAGCCAGGGGACATAATCGAAACGGCCACCTCCGCGCGGATCCTTGTGCGCTTTCTCCAAACTCACATCGACCTTGGCTCCCGCGATCGGTTTTCCTTGCTCATCCAGAACTCGACCACCGACAGTTGTGCCAGGCTCCATTTGGAAGGTGTACTCGGCGGGAACGTCGGCACGATCCCAAATGGCCCACACAGATGCAAATCGTTTCTTCTCGGGCCACAGCCGCAGATGCGTGAATGTTTTGGGCAATTCCACCTGAACGACACCCTCGGCATCCGCCTTCAATTCTCGATCTTCAGAACTGTCCTCACCTCTGGTATTCACGATCTCAGCGTGAACAGTGGCATCCGAAAGCGGCTTGCCTTGTGCATCGAGGACAATCACCTTGATCGAACTGTTCGCGGATTGAGCAAGAGGGGGATCACTCTGTGGCGATTGGATTGCCGCGACTTTTGGCAGCGGCTCGTTCTTGGGAGTCTGAACTGCCACCACTTCCGGTGGCGATTGGATTGAACGTCCCTCGAACGAGAAAGCGGCAGCGAGCGAAATCGCGCCACTAACAACGAGAAGGCACAAACAGGTCTTGAGTTTGCTCCAACCAACCATGCCAACTCCTCCTTGAATTAATCGACGGACATTGGATGAAATCGCACCTTCGGCCGCACTGCCGGAGGCAAGATTTCGGGCAACCTGGACTATGTTTTGAGCCAGAACCGCCCGTGCTGCGGCATTATTCTGAGCCACCAGGGTGCCAAGGAGTGTGACGGACAAACCGACCCCGCGCTTGACGAGTGCTGCGTGCAAGCGGCTCCGCCCCCGCTCCAGCCGCTTCTTGAGCGTCGAACGCAGACAGCTCAGGCGATTGGCCGCTTCATCCTGCGTCGCTCCCCCCAGATAACAAAGCACGAGCGGGGCACGCAGTAGCTCGGGGAGCGCGAGCAGTTCTTCATCGAGAATTGCAAGCAGTTCCTGTCCGGTCATCTCATTGAGAGGATCGGCTGATACCTGGGTGGTGGTCAACTTCTCGCGACGACAGCGTCTGGCAGCCGCCGTGCGTGCTTTGAGTGAGAGGTGATAAGCAGTTTGATGCAGCCAATTGGCGATCGATGGTTGCCACTGACATGAAGCGGCCTTTTGGGCCAACAACAAGAAAACCGCCTGGCACACGTCCTCGGCATCATGCGTATTCGCCAGGATTCGACGGGCGACCGCGAAAACCATTCCTCCGTGGCGGCGAACCAGAGCATTAAATGCCACGTCGTCCTTCGACCCGCTGAACCGCTCCAGGAGTTCCCGATCTGAGATATCGAGAGCCACCTGATTCGCTACCAATCGTTCCACTTCTCGACAGGCAATGCCGGCACACCGAATTACCACGGCTTCGATCCTCCCTGTCCGTGGTCATGGATCCGTCCTTGGACTCCGCTAATAATCCTCACCAACGCGAAATTGGCGACAAGTTTACTAAAAGAATTTCGCAAGAGTCAATTGAGCGCGACAGGTTCCACCACTTTCGGGCTGGCTGGCTTGCACTACTCTGTTAGATTCGGATTCGGCAGGCGTGAAGAAGATGTCTGGATTTCAGCCTGAAAGGCTGGGACAACGTAGCCCAGGGCAACGCCCTGGGTCTCATGAAGATTTGATAATCCAGCCTGAAGGGCTGGGACAACATAGCCCAGGGCAACGCCCTGGGAATTCGATCAAACAATCATACACACCCTGAAGAGTGCGACGACTTGCTTATTGTCCCAGCCCTTTAGGCTGAAAACATCCAATCCGCTCCGTCGCCGTCACCGCGCCCTCTTACGAGGGCGGGGTTATTGATCCCGCAATTCCATATCCAGGTTGTTTGCGAGTGCGCGAACGAGTGGGGCAGCAGGTTTGCGTGGCTGTTGATAACCCCACATGGTATGCAGGAGTTCGTAACCCATCAATCCACCGATCAGGGCGATCACGACAGCGGGGAACAAAAACAAGGCAGGGATCGGACCCCACGGAACTGGACGATAAGCACCGGCACCGGCCGGCGTGGCCTCGGCTTCGTCCTCGTCTTCCTCCTCATCGGGCCTACGACCTTTCAAGCCCTTGAGTGCCTTGGATGCCGATGCGTCTTCCTCATCGGCCAGATCGACATCGGCGAGATCCACATCCCCATCATCAGACTCTGCCGCCTTCTTGACGGCGGTTTTCTTCTTGGCTTTGGCTTTCGGCGTTGCTTCATCTTCCTCCTCAACCAAAACCGCTTCGCTCCCACTGGTATCTTCCTCGACGACATCGCTGTCGCTCGCTTCTTCGACATCGGAGTCTGACTTCTCAATGTCTGTGTCCGGATCCAAAGCAACCGCTTCTGAACCAGACTCATCCATCGGAGGAATCTCGAAATCCGTCTCGAAGATATCCCGCTTTTCCGCATCAGCGCTGTCACTGGCGGCAACATCGAGACCGGAATCGCTGGAGTCATCGAGGGTGAGTTCAAACTCGCTGTCCGAATCGGGATCAGAGATGCCTTTGCCGGATTTCAGACCGCCGAGCTTGAGGCTGGATGCGGCAGCAGATGAATCGAGCGTCAACTCGAAATCGACATCAGAAGAATCGGCCCCCGCTGCTGGCTTTGCTTTCTCATCGTGTTCTTTCTCTTTCCCCTTGCCTTTTTCGAGTGAAATCCCACTGTCGGCAGGGTCCCTCAGGTTGATTCCACTCTCACCCGTGCGGCGACCACTCCCGGTATCCTTGGGCATTTCCCCCAGGTCAACCTCATCGCTCGCATCGGTGTTGAGTTTCAGTTCAAAGTCGTCGCTATCGGCATCGAGACTGAGTTCAAATTCACTGCTGTCGCTTTGCCCGGGGTTGGCTAGCCCCTTCCCGGAATCCGGCTTGGGGATTTTCCCGGAGGACTTTGGTGCGGAGAGTTTGGCCGAACTGCCACCCTTGATGACAGCGCTGCCTGGACCATTGAAATCGATCGAGAGTTCCTCAGTTGGTACAACGGATTCGTCACGACTGTCGTCCTTCTTGTCCTTGTCGCTTTTCCCCTTTTTGCTTTTTCCGGATTCCAGGCGTACATCGCTATCGGAGCCCGGCTTGCTTGTTTTCTTATCGCCGGTTTTGGGCTGATCGGGTGCCAGCGAAAAAATGTCATCGTCGGACGAGGTGAGATTCAAAGATTCTTCCGCGGCAGGTTTTGTTTCTTTCTTGGGTCCGCTTGCCGGGACTTTGAAATCATCGGAGTCAGGTGGAAGGCTATCACCTTCAAGAGGGGCCAGCGGCAGTTCCGGATTGCTGGCAACCCCCAGTTGTCGCGCGAGTTCCTCGATCGCCGCGGACTTGAATCGAAGAGTCGTTCCATCGCGAATGGGGACGAGAGTCTTGAATGCAGCGTCGGTTTTCAGCCTTTTTTTGAACTCTTCCGGCGAAACGCCGAGTTGTTCGGCTGCTTCCTCAAGCGTTAAGTGGGTCGCGGCCATGTGGCAACCTTGGTGGTGTTGCGGAAATAAAGATATGTTGCGAGAAAATCTCGCACTTACCTTATGATTGTAAACCCTGTAATGGTGGACACAAGAGCGGAACTGAGGTTGGGAATGATGCTTGGATAACGGAATAACGACCTTGCGGGGAATGCGGGTCGGGGGGCTTTGGCCGGTGAGAAGAAATCAAGAGGAGTGCTGCGATGTTGGCCGATCCGGTACTCGCTTACAATTGATTGGTGCTCACCCCGTAGCCGGAGAATACTCGGGGCGCACTCTTTACAACGCTGTCACCGGCTCAGTTTATCCGCACCGATAGCTGGGGTTTGCCCAACCGTTGCGAGGGCTTTTGTGAGGAAGTCCTTGGCAATGTGCTGGATGCGAGCATCAACTGTGGCGCAGATTTTGTCCCAGGCAGCTTGTGACGTTCCCGACTTGCACGGATCGGAACTGACTTCGATGTAGGCCTTTGCCTTTGGTTCTGTCCCGCTTGGGCGGAGGCAGACCTTTGCTTCAAGACCCGCGCCACCACCCAGTCTGAAGATCAGAAAATTTCGAGCAGCTTTGTCAGTATCACCCTTGAATGGCCCCATTCGCCCTCCTTCATCGCGCAGATCCTCGAAGGCAATCACCGGTAAATCGCCAATCACTTTGGGTGGCGATTTGCGAAGAGTATCGAGCATTTTTGCCATATTCTCTTTGCCTTCGAGACCTGTCATGACGATGTTCAGCAACTCGTTCCGGTAGTATCCGAATTCGCGATTCAAATCGTCGAGGTAATTCACCAGTGTCCGGCCCTGCCGCTTCTCGAAGAGGGCAGCTTCGGCCAGAAGCAAAGCTGCACAAGCAGAATCCTTATCGCGGATCTCTGCCGTGGCCAGAATTCCATGGCTCTCTTCCGTCGCGATCACGAAATCGGCCGGTGTACCTTGGATGTCGCCGTACTGGCCGGTGGCTTCGAGTTGGGCGATTACATCGGCATGGTATTTGAAGCCAACCAGCAAGTCGTGTACGACCTGGGCACTAAACTTTCGTCCGATGCGCGTGATTTGCCCGGTGGTGACTTCGGTGGTGATGATGAGCGGCGAAGCGGGGAGCGATCCCGAACGGGCGAGCTGAGACAACTTGAAATGCGTGAGCAGCGATGCAATCTCGTTGCCAATCAGGAAACGGTAGTCTCCTTTACCATCGGGTCGCGTGTTGGACATTCCTCCGATGCGGTCAGCATCCGGGTCTGTGGAGATGATGAGATCCGCGTGGTGTTCGCGAGCCACTTTCTCAGCTCGATCCATGCACTCGGGCACTTCCGGATTTGGGACTTTCGTGACGTTCGGGAACTGACCATCAGGAGTCGCCTGTTCCGGTACGGGGATGGGACGGAAGCCTTGAGCTTCCAAAACTTCACCCACGCAGAACCCACCTTCGCCATGCAGAGGGGTAAAAACGACCCGGATTTCATCGAGTTTGGGAGTTGGGATCAGACTCTGTTTGCGGCAGAGTTCGATGTACGCCCGGTGTGGAGCATCTTCAAGGAAATGGACCTTTCCACTGCGAACGGCATCCTGGAAAGGAAGGTGCTTGATCGTAGCGACCCGATCGACAAACTCGCTCATTAACTGGTCTTCAGGTGGTACGGGCTGGGCACCGAGGTCGTTGTAGAATTTACTACCGTTGTCATCGGGGGGGTTGTGGCTTGCGGTCATGTTGAGCCCACCGTTGGCTCGCAGGAACCGGATAGTAAACGACAATTCTGGTGTTGGGGTATATCGCTTGCTGTCGGGTGCCAGGATGTGCGTGTGAATGCCATTCGCAGCGTACACTCCCGCGGCGTATTGGCAAAATTCGCGACTGGAGAGGTGCAATACTGGGTTCGGCAGGTCGCGGTTGTAAACACCGCGTTTGTCTTCGTACTGCCGAACATCGAAGGCCAGGACAATCTGGAGCGGGTTAACCCCGGGGAAGCGTTGCTTGAGGTAATCGCAGTGGCCCTGGACGCTGGCTCCGAGGGTCCACAAGTTCATCCGGTTTGGTCCGATCCCCACCGCACCGCGGCGTCCCCCAGTGCCAAATGGCATGACCTGATAGAACGAATCGACGAGTATTGACCACTTCGCCGCGTTCGCCAGCCACTCGAGTTGTCGCCGATAAGCGGCAAAATCTGGATGCGTAAGCCAGGTAGTCAGGTTGGCGAGTGCCTTGTCTTTAAGTGTCGCATCGTCAGTGACCGTGGCAAACCCTTCGCGTGCGGCGGAGAAAAGATCCATGCTGCGTTCCTCACGATATTGAATCGGGTGACCCGAGTGGTCGCCACGTCAGCATATTCCTCTGGGCGGCAACCGCCCGCCTCTCAAGCGGTTCGTAAGACTGCGTTTATTCACGATGATGCGAATCCTGTCTTGCTAATGAGAATGGCAGTTTCTCAAACTTCCAAGCGTTGGTGGCAGTCGAGATCGTACTTAATTTGGCTTTGTTTGTTTGTAGAAACATTTTTTTCAGACTCATACCGGTGCATAATGACTCAATATAAGCTATTCAATTACAACAACTTAAATGTATTATCTGCTGCAATGGTACCGGCGGTTTTGCCGCTCACTCCACTCACCTGCTATTCGCCTGCAATCCTCATCGGCTAACATTCATGGATAGAAGACAACGCCGGGCTTTCACGAGTTGCGCAATCACTTCGCCCTTGGTAGACTTGCTCGCACACACGCCAAAACTCATGAAACGCGCTTGCGTTCTTGTCGATGATGTCGAAAATATGCATTTAACACGTACTCATACCCCCATACGCCTATGATCGGGAAGGATGAGTTTAGCCAGCTGATGGAAGCCTGTCGGCAGCGCGATCCCGCGGCCACAGCCGAGTTGGTTCGTCGCTATCTGCCGCATGTCCGTTTGGCAGTCCGTCGCAAACTAACCATTAGCCTGCGCGCGCGATTCGATTCGTTGGATTTCGCTCAGGATGTCTGGTACTCGTTTTTCCGCTTGGTAATCGATCGGCAGGATCTTCTCACTGAAGGAGCGTTGATCGCTTACCTGTCGGAAATGGCACGGTTGAAAGTATTTGAAGAGTTTCGACACCAGATGACGCAGAAGGTTGGGCTGGAGCGGGATATACGCGATCCGGGAATGAACAAGTTTGCTGGACCCGATCCGACTCCGAGCGCTGCGGCGATGGCTGATGATGAATGGGAACGAATCACAGGCAAGCTCCCGGAACGGGAACGTGCTATGCTTCGTATGCTCCGCGATGGACACTCTCACGCCGATACTGCGGCTACATTTGGAATGTCGGAGAAAACTGTTCAACGACTGGTTCGACGCCTTCTTGATCGAGATGCCCCGCCTGGCACACCGCTATGACTTCGCCAGTAGAGACTCGACTCTCACACAATCCTGAATCTGCCCGTCAGCGCAACGCACGGGCCGAAAACATCAAGGAAGCCTGGCGAACCGGCCACGCTCCCGATGCTGCGGCTGCGCTTCTGACTAATCCGGAACTCGCAGCAGATCGGGCTATCGCATTGGATCTCGCCTACGAGGAGTATTGCACCCGCGAGGAAGCGGGAGAAGCTCTCGACTCCGAGCAATTCTGCGCCAAGTTTCCGTTTTACACTTCCCTCCGCAGACTACTCAACGTCCACCATTTTCTTGGCGACCATCCGGATGTTCTCAACGATGTTCCGGCAACTTGGCCGGTACTGGGCGAGGCAATCGGGGATTTCATCGTGGTGCGGGAACTCGGTCGCGGCGGCTTTTCTCGAGTTTACCTTGGCGTTGAGACCACGACAGGTGGTCGACCGGTTGCCCTGAAGTTTACGTGTGCCGGGTCTCGTGAGGCGAAGACACTTGGTCCTCTTTCCCACCCGCATCTCATCACAGTCCTCTCCTCGCCAAGGATCGAGTCATGGAAGGTGGTCGCAATGCCCTTTGTGGGGACAGCGACACTTGAGGATGTCCTCGCCTCCGCTTGGGCATTGGGTCGCTCGAATTCACGCTCGGGCCAGACGATTCTTGATGCTGCCACAAGTGTCGTGCATTTGGATGATCCGCCTTTCACAACTCGTCCTGCATTTCCTGTCGATCCCGGAATGCGCTATGAGGATGGGATTGCGGCAATCGCCGCGAGTCTTTTCTCGGGGATCGCCTATCTACACGCGGCAGATATCGCACATCGCGATTTGAAACCGTCGAATGTGCTACTTGGTCCCACGGGCCACCCGTATCTGCTGGATTTCAACCTCGCGACAACGGGAACCGATCCCTGGCGAATGGCAGGGACGCTCCCCTATATGTCCCCGGAACAACTCGTCCTCCTGACGAACAAGGAGGCAACTCCACCCACAGATTGGCGACCGGCAGACGTGTTCTCTTGCGGCGTTGTTTTATTTGAACTCCTGACGGGAGAACACCCATTCGCAGACCTCCGAAAGCACGATGCAGGGACCAGCCAGGAAAAACTGGCGGCTGTCTTGCTTCAGTCGCAGACAGCAGGACACCGACCCTTGGCCAGTCTGAATCCGCTTATTGGGCGAACCTTACGAGCTGTCATCGATAGCTGCTTGTCCGTCGATCCCACCCAGCGTCCTACAGCCGCGAGCGTGACCGAGTTGCTCAATCCAGCGCCGTTCCGACGCGCCCGCTGGCTCCGACCCTTGCCAATTCTTCTTGCCGTTGGTGTTCTGTGCCTGATCGCTGTAGCGTTGTCGTTCCGGGAGCCAAAACGGAAAGCTGAACAACAACGAGAGCAAAACCCAGATCAGGTATCAAGCCAGCTTCCGGCAGACATATCCATTCCGACCGATCCTCTTGAGCGTGGTTTGCTTTTATCCCGGAAGGGGGAATACAGCTTGGCGGCGAGTGAATTTCTAGCCGCGGGGAGGGAGCGAGAGGACGGAAGGGCGTTCGCTTTCGCTGCATATTGTTATTCATTGTGCAAAAATCATGCGGCCGGAGAACTTGCAGCTGGGAATGCCATACGACTCAAATACGGAGTTGCTGCGGTATATACCAATCGAGCATTCAATCGACTTCAACTCAACCGCGACCTTCAAGGAGCCAAAAATGATTGTGATGTGGCTCTCAATCTCGAACCGAACCTCTGTACGGCCCGATACACACGGGCGGTCGTGTACCTCCGGTTCACATACGATGGCAAGGCCTTGGCACCCGAGGCGATCACAGACATTGAATGGGTGACATCTCAGTTACCGAACTCGCCCGATATCTGGATGACAGCAGCCCAGCTTTATGCTTTAGTGAGTGACGATAACCCTGCAATGCGAGACAAATCTGTCAACGCGGTTCGTGAGGCGATTCGCGCGGGAAAGTCACCGGCCATGCTCTCGCGAAACGAGACCCTGAAGCGAAAACTGGGCGATCTTGCCGAGTACAAAGAAGCCCTCAAGTTGACTGCTGGGAAAGATCGCATGTCCGATAATGTTCACCTTGTGAACCTCATCTCCAATCCTTGAGTTCTGATATTGATTTCTTGGCCCACCCTACCTCCCCCAAATTATTTTGTTTGGGATGATGTCCAGTTCTCTGCCTTTATCGCAACTCCTCGGGTGCCCCACTAGTGATTGGTGGGGTCGGGTGGCGTTCGCCGTCCGCTCCCTCAATATTCTCCCCAGGAGTCCCTCATGTGGGGTCGTCGCAAGGGTAATTCTAATAATTACAGTGGCAACAAAGTTAATGTCAGTCTGAGATTAGAAACACTAGACTGTCGGGCTGTACCATCTTCGATACTTGATCCTTCTACCGGCGACCCAACGCTCACCTCTCTCACATCATCGGATTCCATCAATCAGGTAGCGCTGGTGAGTACTCTCGACACCAGTTCTGGCACAGACGCAACGGCTAGCGGTTCCACGCAAACCGACAACTCAGCAGATGGCAACACTTCACCGACGAATGCCTCGACGACAAACGACCAAACGACGGATTCAACAGGATCACCAAGTGGGACATCAACGACAGATACGAACAGCACAGGGTCCACGGGTACGACTTCATTGCCTACAACGGCCCCAACAACAGCGAGCAACACCACGGGCAATACCAATGTTTCGACGACCGGGACGACTGCGAATTCAGCCGTTACCACGATTCCTGTAACTGCCACTTCTAATGCAACTTCGACAACGGGAAATACCGCTACTCACCTGATGACCCCTGACGATACAGGCGGCGGCGGCGGAGCGACGGGAGGCATTCAATCGGGCATTCAAGCGCCGCCACCAGGCGCACCTCAGATTGTCAGTTTCGGAGCAGTTGAAGTAGGTCAGGGGATGTGGGATTTCACGGGGACAGTGATCGATGCGAATCCCGCCGGCCTCACAGTCAAATTCGGCGGTGAGCCAGAGTCACTCCAGGGAGCCAGTACCACCACCATTACGAATGGCAACTTCGACTATGCAACCATGCTCAACACAAATGGTTCGGACAATGGAACAGCAACAGCCCAGACCACCGATGGTCAAGGCCTCGCATCGAATGTCGCCACGTGTGGTGTTATGGCTAGTTGATGTTGTCCGAGACGAGAAACGGAGTATCCCGTGGGATCACCAGACTCGAACGTGGCCGACCCAGCAGCGAAGGGTTCAGAGAGTTTTCTGAGCTTGGTTCGGGTGATTGCCGGTGAAAACCGGCACCGATCCACGGCCAGGGGACTCGCGGTGTTACTTCCAGTGGTGCGGCGGGCGATCCAGACCGGGCACGGCCCACCTGGTCTCGTCCGCTGGATCCAACAAGCCCTCGCGCGTCGACCACCCTTTGCCTCAATTGAAGAGTACGCCTGCGAGTTGACCGCAGAACTGGTCAGATTCTTGATTGGTCCACCCGATCCACTCGCTGAGACATGCGGGGAGTTTGAATGAGCTGAAGTTTCAGACAAGAGATTCGGGCTACTATCTGCAACCGGCTACGATCGAAGGAATCCGTGGACTGATGGCAACAATCCTGATTGTCGATGACCGCCCAACAGATCGGGAAGTCTTGGTTGTACTCTTGGGGTATCGGGGGCATCGGTTGCTGGAAGCAACCGATGGAGCCGAAGCACTCGCACTGGTACACAGTGCTCGTCCCGATTTGGCAATCGTCGATATCCTGATGCCCACGATGGATGGATTTGAATTTGTGCGACAACTTCGCGAAGATTCGACAATCGCGGACACTCGTGTGATCTTTTACACAGCTCACTACCTCGATCAAGAAGCCAACGCTCTCGCTTCAACATGTGGCGTCTCCGCCGTTCTCACTAAACCATGCGAGCCGGAAGAGGTTCTCAGCACCGTCGATGTGGTACTCGGCATGACACCATTGGTGCCCACCCCGCCACCTGCGGCATTCGATCGCGAGCATCTTCAGGTTTTGAACGAAAAACTCTCCCGAAAAGCAGATGACTTCCGCCGAACCAATGAGCGGTTGATGGCACTCATCGACCATTGTCTGCAACTTGGCTCCGAGCGAGCCCCGGAATCATTGCTCCGAGGTTTTTGCGATGCTGCTCGCGAAATAATTGGGGCTCGCTACACGGTGATGGGGCTGGTGAGCGAAGAAAGGGGGCATCATCTCATCACAAGTGGGATGGATGTCTCGCTGGCTGCGCGACTCACGCAGCCCAATCCCAAGCAAGGAGTAATTCAAGTCGCGATGGGAGAATCGCGTCCTCTGCAACTCAACAATCCCGATGGCGATCCGGTTGCCTTGGGATTACCCCCCACGTTTCCTCCGATCCATTCGTGGTTGGGTGTGCCAGTCCTGTCCTCCAGCCGCATTTATGGATGGATAGGGCTAATCGACAAGATCGGTGCAGGTGCATTCACAGATGAGGATGAGCGTTTGGCGTGCCTCCTCGCTGCGCAGGTTGGTCGGGTTTACGAGAACGGACACCTGTACGGTGTCCTTCTCAGCCATACGGCTCGACTGGAACGTGAGATCGCAGAACGAATTCGCGCGGAAGTAGCCTTGCGGCAGAGCGAAGAACGATTTCGGGGGGCTTTTGAACACACCAATGTAGCGATGGTTCTCACAAATGCAGACCATCGGTTCATCCGCGTGAACGCCACGTTCACTCACTTATTCGGTTACACCCAAACCGAGTTGCTCCAAATGTTGCTCATCGACATCATTCACCCGGACGATATCTCCGAAAGTATCGCACTTCGGGAGGCGTTACTTGCGGGTGAAAGCTACTACTCCCAGATAGAGGAACGCTACATCCACAAGACCGGGCGTATCATCTCGGGGTTGACCAATGTCTCTATTGTGCGCGACACCGAAGGCTTGCCACTGCTGTATGTCGGGCAGGTGCAGGACATTTCTCGCCGCAAGCATGCTGAAGAAGCTCTTAGTGCGGCTCAACAGCGTCTGGAGTCGGTTGTTTCTTCCAGCCCATCTGTTCTCTTCACCTTGTCTTTTGAAACTTTCGCGCCAACTTGGGTGAGTGCGAACATCCGAGAAATAACGGGCTATTCCGTCGAGGAAATGTTTCAGCAAAACTGGTGGGGGGAGCAGATCCATCCAGAAGATCTCAAGCTTGTCCTGGATGGAAATAACGATCTGCTGGCTCGTGGAGAAATCGGCCGCGAGTATCGCTTCCTGCATCGAGACGGGGGATACCGTTGGGTTCGCGAGGAACTCCACCTTCTACGTGAGATTGGCGGCGAACCGATCGAAATTGTCGGATCATGGTTGGATATCACGGAACATCGACACCTCCAGGATCAACTCCTTCAACTTCAGAAAACGTAAGTGGTTGAACGGAGATCCTTCAACAGGATGACAAGGAAAAAAGCTGACAAGACAAGATAATCTATTTTTTTGCGGCTCAATGAGCTAGAGTAAAATAGGAAATGAAGTGGGAGTTCACCATTCCCTCACGATTTCTTCTTGTTCTTGGGTGCCTTTTGTCCCTTCATCCCTATCGCTGGTTTCTCGTCAGTGCATGGCTTTTTGTGCTTGCTGTTGCAGTGTTTGATGTTCGGTGGGCACTGATCTACCGCGATACAATCGGGCTCTGGGAAAGCAATCCGATCATGTTGTGTATGATGAAGGCGTATGGTGTCTGGACAGCAGGCGTGGCCCGGCTTGGTACGGTTGTCTTTGCCGCAAGTTTGATGCCTCTTACTACGCGCCGAAGTCAAATCACTGCAACCCTTACGCTCGTGTCGGTTCACGCATATCTGGCTCTTACTTATGCACTCATCATTTGGGGGCAGGACTCCGACTTCCAATGAAGTGCCTCTCATCGTTGCATTCAACCTCCCGATAAATTGAATACCACCTATTTCGCGTAAGCCACCTTGCTCCCCATGTTGGGCAACCCCAGTCTCACGATTGATCAGCCGAACCCCTTCTTTGTGCGGCGTGTCCGTTAAGTGCCTGGTGGCACCGTCGGCTCAACCTACCCTGGATTCACTCGTCGTGGAAAAAAGGCCGCATCCGCGGCCGGGTGGGAAGGACGACAAACCCCGCGGCTGCTCGTTGCGGCCGGGAGATTCGCTTCCCATGAAGAAGGTTCACATCAACGTCGGCACCATTGGCCACATCGACCACGGAAAGACCACCCTCACCGCTGCGATCCTGGCAGTCCAGGCCCAAAAAGGTCTGGCCGAGGCCAAGCGCTACGATGACATCGCGAAGGGTGGTACGAAGCGCGACGAAACCAAGACGGTCACAATTACGTCCGCGCACGTCGTGTACGAGACGGATCAGCGGCATTACGCCCACATCGACTGTCCCGGACACGCGGATTACGTGAAGAACATGATCACCGGCGCGGCCCAAATGGATGGGGCTGTACTGTTGATTTCCGCAGTCGATGGCCCCATGCCCCAGACGCGCGAACACATCCTGCTCGCTCATCAGGTTGGCGTCCCGCATTTGGTCGTCTTCGTAAACAAGGTTGATCTGGTTTCTGACCCTATTCTCCTGGAACTGATCGAACTGGAGACACGAGAGTTGCTCACCCGTTATGGATTTGATGGATCTACCGTCCCGTTCGTCCGGGGCAACGCGAAAGGTGCTCTGGATCATCCGGCAGACCCTGCGTTCCACGGCTGCATCGACGAATTGCTCACGGTGCTGGATCGACACATCCCAGCTCCCGTGCGGGCAGTGGATAAGCCATTCCTACTGGCGGTCGAGGGTGTCTACTCGATCGAGGGGCTTGGGACTGTTGCCACTGGGAAGGTCGAGCAGGGGCGGGTCGCTCCGGGCGACAGAGTGGAGATCATCGGTCTCCACGAGGTTGTCGAAACTGTGGTCACCAGTGTCGAAGCATTCCACCGACCTCAGCCACTGGCTGTGGCTGGCGAGAATGTCGGGGTGCGACTGCGTGGCGTCAAGGCCGACCAGGTCCAGCGGGGTCAGGTACTCATTGCTCCAAAGTCCATCCGCCCGCGATCTCGCTTTTGGGCTGAGGTGTATGCCCTCCGCAAGGACGAGGGTGGGCGACACACACCGTTCTTCGGTGGATACAAGCCGCAGTTCTACGTCCGGACGACCGACGTGACCGGAGTGGTGACTCTGCCGGAAAGCGTTGAGATGGTGATGCCGGGCGACAATGCCCGCGTTGAAGTAACACTTGACCGGCCCATAGCCCTCGAAGCCGGCAACCGGTTCGCCATCCGCGAGGGCGGTAAGACGGTTGGCTCGGGTGTCGTGAGTGAGGTTCTGGAGTAGTTCCCAGCGGGGGCAATTTCCAGGGGTGAAGCGCGAGCGAAACCCCTGGAAAGTAAGGATGATCCGTTCCAAGGACTTTGAACTATTTGTGGTTTACTGACCCACCCAAGCCACATCAAAACGGTTCAAAGCCAACCGACACCGAGAGATCTTCCGAAGCGGTAACTGGACCAACTGAACCAGCGATCGATCAGCTCGTCAGGCCCAGGTTCTGGGAACTTGCAGAGAAGTCTCGAATAAAAGCTCCTAAAATGCGTGAGGAGAGTGCCGTTGCTTGTGAAGACTGATCGAGGCATCAGGCACGATTGTTATCGCTGAAAAGGATACCCTCATGCCTGCGAACCGGCCGACCACGCTCAAGCAACTTCGCGACAGTGGCTGGCAACCCAAACCCATCAAGCACGAACTCCGGGACAATTTCCTCGTGGCTCTCAAGGCCAACGAAACGCTATTCCCTGGTATCGTTGGCTATGAAAACACTGTGATTCCGGAGATCAGCATCGCTGCGCTGGCCGGACACGACATGCTTTTCCTTGGCGAGAAAGGGCAGGCCAAAAGTCGGCTGATGCGGTCACTCGTCCGCTTTCTCGATGAATACATCCCCTATCTGGACATCCCGGGCAGTCCCGTTCACGAAGATCCATTTGCACCGATCACCAGGGTCGGGAAAGAACTGCTTCGGAATACGCCGGAAGATCAAATTCCGATTGCTTGGTGGCATCGATCCGAGCGCTACGCCGAACGGCTAGCCCCCGGGACAAAGTTCGCGGATGTGATTGGCGAGATCGACCCCGCCAAACTCGCTGCGGGAACGAGTATGTCGGCCGAGGATGCCCTCCATTTTGGGCTGATCCCTCGCATGCACCGCGGCATCTTCGCGATGAACGAGATTCCAGAACTGGATGAACTGATCCAGGTCGGACTGTTCAACATCCTGGAAGAACGCGATGTACAGATCCGCGGGTATCCGATCCAGTTCAACCTCGATGTGCTGATCTTGTTCTCGGCAAACCCGAGTACCTTCAACCGTTCCGGGAAAGTCATCCCACAACTCAAGGATCGGATCGGCTCTCTGATCCAGACGCATTACCCCACGGAACGTGTTGTCGGCGTGGAAATCATGGAGCAAGAGGCCGCACTCGACCTTGGCGGAGAATTCCCGGTGTTCATCCCATTCTTCATGAAGGAGATTGTCGAGCAAATTAGCGTTTCGGCACGGAAGTCGAAGTATGTCGATCACGCGAGCGGTGTCAGCGCGCGTTTCAGCATCGCCAACTACCGCACGATGGTCGCTTCGGCACGGCACCGCGGGGTGCGGCTCGGAGAAAAACCCGCTGTGCCGCGGATCAGCGACCTTGGCCACCTTCCAACCTCAGCGCTCGGTAAACTCGAACTCGATTTGATGGGTTCTCATCAGATGAGTGAGAAACAGGTGCTGGAATCGATCCTCGCGGATGCCATTCGCGTGGTATTCGAGGAATATATCGACAAGCATGGGTTGGAAGAAATAACGGAGGTGTTTGGCAAGGGGGTCAAGATCGAAGTCGGGGACATGTTGCCATGTGTCGAGTACGCCAAGAGAATGAAACGCGTACCCAAGGCATGGGAAAAAGCTTTCGAGGTGAACGCCGGGGCTTCCGATGCCATGCGAGCGAGCTGCGCGGAGTTCGTACTGGCGGGACTGTACGCAACCGACCAGATTAGCCGCGGCACCCGACACGGTCGCATCACCTACGAGACGTGATGAGACTTCAACCAGTCGGCTTTTATCCTCGGAACTGCTGAAACTCCTCTTACGCCGGGTTCTTTCTCAACCAGTTGGGCAACCCCGCGAGTAGAATGGATATCTTTCGCCAGCCAGAGGATTGCGATGGAACCCCAGGAAGTGAGAACGCCCGGCGGGATCATTCACACGTACCAGAAGTACGACCCGGCCAAGTTTCCCAGCCCAACTGCTCCACCACTGGACATGGTATCGCCACTGTTCGACCAACTGCTGACCTTCGGCAACACCGATGAATTCACTGAAGAGCAACTCAGGAACGCCATCCACCTCGACCCTTCCCAGATTGCCGGGCTTGGGCCGAGTTTGAACGCGATCAAGGAAATGCTCCTCGAACGGAAACGGAAAATCCTCGCGACATACGAGACGAAACACGTTCGCACAACTGCCGGTAACAGCTTTCGCGATGCCGCGAAGAAACTCACTCCACCCCCAAAGCTCTCGGAAGCATATCGTCAGGCCGTCAAGGAGGAACAACTCCACGATCTCGAATCGCTCTATTTCCGCGTTGGGAATGATCGGGATCGGTTCGCCATCGAACTCGTTCTTGTCGTTGGGCTACTCGGTGAGAAGTATCAGGTCGATGAACTTGCAGCGAAGTACGAGTTCACCGGTCGGCAGAAGATGGATGTGCCAAAAGCCATTGAGGTGAAGGAGGAGTTGGAGGCCATCGACCAGTTGCTTAAAGAACTTGAGGAGGCCAAGAAAACCGCCCAGCTCGCCATCATCGATATGGAGGAACTCCAGAAGTATGCCGAACCGGGAGACATGGAACGCCTGGCTGCACTGAAGCTGCAGATTGATGACTACCTCCGCGAACAGGCTGAAAAGCAGGGACTCGAAAGCGATGGCGAGGGCAAATACCGGCTCACTCCCAAGGCGATGCGACTTTTCCAGTCCAAAGTGCTCACAAAAATCTTCTCGGACCTCCAGGCATCCCGAACTGGCCGGCACCCCGAAGCGGTCACAGGCGAAGGTGCGGTCGAATCGCCCCGGACCAAGCCGTATGAGTTCGGGGACTCGGTCGCACAGATGGATATTCCCGCGAGCATGGTAAACGCGCTCCTCCGTGGCGGGCCAGGACTGCCGGTGAAGATGCTCCCGGAGGACATCGTCATTCACAAGACGAAGGTAACCCCCAAAGCCGCCACATGCGTGTTGCTCGATATGAGCGGGTCAATGCGTTACGATGGGCAGTATGTGAATGTGAAGCGAATGGGGCTCGCCTTGGATGGGCTGATTCGGTCCGAGTATCCGGGTGATTTCCTTCAGTTCATTGAGATGTACACCTTCGCCAAACCCCGGCATGTCTCAGAGGTTGCCGGGCTGATGCCGAAACCGGTGACGATTTACAATCCCCGCGTTCGGCTGAAATACGACATGAGCAAGCCGAAAACTGCCGAGATGATGATCCACCCGCACTTCACGAATATCCAACACGCACTCCAGACCGCTCGTCGATTCCTCTCCACCCAGGACACGCCAAACCGCCAAGTGATGCTCATTACCGATGGATTACCAACGGCTCACTTTGAAGGGAGTGTTCTTTACCTGCTTTACCCGCCCGATCCACGAACGGACGAGGCCACTCTTCGCGAAGCGATGCTCTGTGCCCGGGAAAACATCACGATTAACATTTTTCTCCTGGCGAACTGGAATCAGTCGCAAGAGGATGTGCGATTCGCTTACAAGATCGCGGAGCGTACCAAGGGACGTGTGATCTTCACTGCGGGCCGCGACCTCGATCGCTACGTGATCTGGGATTACATCAACCGCAGGAAGACCCTGATTTCCTAAAACCAACCCATTCATCCACTACCAGACTGCCTGATCCATCGCGGTTTCCGAATCAATCCGGTAGGTCCAGCGAAATCAACCTGCGAGCGCAATCGATGTGAAGTTGACCGTCTACCCCCGTCAAGGCGCGGAGCCCAATGATCGGAAGCCGCGGAGCGCGGAGCGTCTTGGTTCGAGGATCGCGCCCCACCTCCTCACCGTTACCGTAGATTGAAATCCCATCGTTCAGTTCGATTCGGACCGCCGGATGCAATGGGTCGATCCAATCTCGCCACCCGTATTGATTTGGATGTAACCAAAGATATGCGCGACGAGTGGGAACGCGGATGTTGCCATAAAACCGCTCTGCTCCTTCTTCTGGCAATGATTTCCAGTGTATTCCAGCCCACGCACGGAGATGCACTGGTGCTATCGCGAAGTTGTCGTTGAGGCCCGTATCGAGGATCGCCGGAAAACGACGAGCGCCTGAAGGCAATTCAAATTGTTCAACTGGTGTGATCGAAACCCAAACGATGATCTGATAGGAGTATGCTTGCTCCCGGACTCCCTGAGCGGCGATTTCGGTAATCTCGTCGTAATAGGGAAGTGCGCGTAAGACGGCTGGCATCGGGCGATCTCAACGCAGGGTATATTCGATTTGGGGACTGCTTTCTGGCATGATGCGGCGAACGATGAAGCGGTCGTGAGTCAGGCCGAGATCGCTCAGGCAGTGACGGTAAAGTTCGACTTGGGAGTTTCCAAGACGCAACCGATTACCGTCCGCATACGCGACCCATTTGCCACGGTGATGTGCGAGCAACTCTGGGAGTTCCGCCTTGTAAGCCACCTGAGATCGAGCAAGGGGCGTGACGGGATCGGATCGCTCAGGTGTATCGGATTCGATGAACTCGTTTGTGTCTGATTCCTGCCCAGAATCATCTTTGTTTGTCATCGCTTCACCAGCTGAGGTGCGTGTATCCAATGTGATGGTACATCCTTATCCGAAAGGGTGCAACACGATGATCTGGTTGTCACCAGATAATAAAACCCAATCGCTCACGCTCTGGGTTCGCCTAGGTGTTCTCCACGCGAGACCTCCCCTTCCCTCTCGATTGCTTCACGATCCTGGAAGTTATTGTCGCCCATCACTTCGTTATCGATGTGGACTTCGGTAGTTTTTGGAGCGTATTCGGGACCGAGGACATCCAGAACTGTCGGGTACACCTTTGGCCGTTCCGGTGAGATGAAATAGCCCTTCACCACCACGGCCTCAGCACGATACTCGGGGTACTCCATCAGTAACTCGTGCAATTCGCGGAGCCTGTAGTGCGGCACTGTGCAAAACATATGATGCGGCAAATGGTAATCCTGACCCATCGGGAAGACCGCGAAGTTAATGACATCTGCAACGAGGAAGGTTCGAGTATTGTTCACCCATCCACGACCGCCGTTTCCGTGCTGAACCAGTTGTCGAAGGATCATGAAGAACGCAAACGAGGTAAACAAAGGCACGACCCACAGTAGCAAGCCATAACCAACGTAAGGACTGCCAGTCAGCTTGGTGGCGATGGTCACACTTGCGAATGCCAACGTGAGGACACCAACCCGCAACATCGACGTATAACGAGCTTGAATCACAGGATTCAGCCGACTCCGATGGAACTTGTTCGAGGGAAGGAGTAGGAACGCGAGACAGACTATTACCCACAGCCCAAGCGGAACAACAGCCAGAGGCCACCATTCATCGACAAGGAAAAAGAGAGCAGTCAGCGTAGCAACAACAGTGAGGAGATAAACCACACCTACCAACACTGCCATCTTGGAAGGCTTCATTCCCTTGATGAGATAGGGCGTGTTGTCGGTCCCCGTGGCGTTGTACTTTGCTCGTACCCGCATGAATCGAACGAGTCGGAAAGGCCACATCTGCTTCAGGATTGCCACCACAACAGCCTGCTTCGCCAGTGGAAATCCGAGCCAGTGCCCACTCATGCGCAGTTGCGAAACATCGGGATCGCGATCCGGGTCGTTGACGAACTGATGGTGCGCGAGGTGTTGGAGTCGGTAGTGATAGATGCTGGCAAACAGTGGGAACATGCACAGGACATCGGATGTCAGATCGTTGAGAATGCGATTGCGAAACAGGATGTAGTGCGAACCATCGTGGGCAAGCCCACTCAGCTGGTGCTGCCCCGCCCCAACCAGCACAATCACAACCAGGGCAATGGGGACATTCCACCACCACGACAGACCCCACTCCGCGCAACACTCAAAAAACCACACTCCCAAACCAAGAACCAAAGCGAGGTAGGCATAGGTGCGGGCGACGTAATACCAATTTGTGAGGTTATCGGTTCGTCGAAGCTCCTGGAGCCGCGTCTTGAACGCGGTCTGGGTCAGGGATTTGGAAGGAGTCTCCGCCAGGGAAGTAATCATGGTGTGTTTGTGTGTCGCAACACGTTCATGAGTTGTAGAGTTTTTTTACCTTGCGGGCGATCAGCCAGTTTGTGAGCCGAGGAAAGTATCTGTTAAAGCGTAGCAGCCGACGAGCTTCGTGTCCAAGTACCACTTCAGTCCGGTTTTTTCGGATCGCATCGACAATCCCGACTGCAACTTCCCCCGGTTTCATCCCTTCATCGAATCTCAACGAAGCTTTTCCCTCGGTACGCAGCCAATGATTCTGGAAGCCACTGTCTGTCATCCCCGGCACAATGGTGATGACATCGACATCGAAGCGAGCGAACTCTCCGCGCCAGGCTTCCGACATGCCCACAAGCGCGAACTTGCTTGCGGAATACTCTGGCCAGGCTGGCATACCTTTCCGACCACACATCGATGTGACGTTCACCACCGCAGGCTGGTTCCCGTTTACCAAGTGCGGGATCGCGAGACGAGTCAACTCGATCGGTCCAAAGAAATTGACCTCCATCACCATCCGCATGATATCAGGCGTGGAAGTGGAAAAATGACCCCAGCTCCCGACACCGGCATTATTGATGAGAAGGTCGAGCCCACCGAACACTTCGATGGCACCAGCCACGAGTCGCTGCCGATCCTCGGGTTTTGTAATATCGGTCGGGATGGCAATCACATCCCCACCCGTTTTCATAAGCTCACTCGTGAGTTGATTCAGCGTAGCAACATTCCGGGAAGCGAGTACAAGCCGAACACCAGATTTCACGAGTGTAGCGGCTATAGCTCGGCCAATGCCTCCGCTTGCTCCCGTCAGAATCGCTCGCTTACCGTTCAGGTCTCGCGACATCCCAACCCCCATTTCTGTATAGTTTAGCCGAGATGTGGGCAGGTACTGCCCCGAGAAGCAGCGAGACTCTTCGATCCAGAGTTGCGTTTTCGTTTCAGCTTGTGCTGACGGAATAAACGGACCAGGGTTGGGCTTCCCGACACTTCCCCGGCTCAGGTATCATTTCTGACTCAACCGCTTAATCCTGGGAACCGAATCGGAATGTCCGCGCTCCCAGCTTGAATTACACCACGGACGGTGCCGCGATGCAGTATTTGCTGATCGGTTACATGTTCCTGTTCATCGACCGACCGTTCGAGGTTTGGCCGTGGCTGGGCGATCTGCACGTCGAGCGTATTTACATGCTCCTCACGCTCGCGGTGTGGACAGTGTATCCCAACAAGCGCTGGCTCTCCAACACTCAACATGCAGCGTACATCGCATTCGCCATTGCCGTTCTCGGGTGCTGGCTGATGAGTCCTTTTGCCGATCAAGGACAGCCAATTGTCGAAGACTGGTTCAAGATTGTCGTCTTCTATTTCCTGCTGGTGACGACGGTTCACGATGAGGAAGGCCTGAAACAGATTGTCGTTGGGTTCATGACCGTGATGGGGCTTTACCTTTTACACTCATTCCGCGAATACCTTGGCGGGCGTTATAAATTCCGCATGGGAATACCCCGAATGGTTGGGGTTGATGACACACTCGGCGACCCGAACAGTTTCGGGGCGAGCATCGTTTTTGCCCTGCCGATTGTTGTCGCGATCTGGAAAACCGGATTCGGGGGGGTACTCGGACGGTGGATGCTGCTCGGGTATGTTGGGCTATCTTCGTTGTGCATTCTGTTGACGGGGTCGCGGTCATCTCTTCTGGGTCTACTTGTCTGGTTTTCCTTGATTATTTGGGGCACGCGCTATCGATTCCTGGCGCTGGCTGCATTCATCGCGGCAGCCCCACTGGCATTCTTCGCTTTGCCCGAAGAACTCCAGACTCGCTTTGAAACAATCATCAATCCCGAAGTGGGTCCAGCCAATGCAAAAGAGTCGAGCGAAGGACGAATTCAGGGCTTGCTCAACGGCATGATGCTGCTTCAGAGAAGCCCACTAAACGGGGTTGGACCCGGTGCGTGGCGGCCAGCGACGGGAAGTCCGATCGAGTCTCACAATCTTTACGGGCAATTGATGGGAGAACTTGGGTTCCTCGGGATTGCTTCCTTTCTCTTCTTGCTCCTCTGCTACTGGATGAATTTCCGCGCGATGAAGCAGCTCCGCGAGCAATACCCCGAGTGGAATGACAACCTGCTATTCACACTTCCGCGTGCGATTGGCGTTGGGATATTTCTGCTGTTGTTCATGGGTAACTTTGGACACAATCTTTTCCGGTTCACATGGCTTTGGTATGGTGGATTCCTCATCATCGCCCGGCATTGCGCGGAACGCCGCGTGGCGAACTGGGAACCCGAACCGGAACTCGAAGCTGAAGCCGAATCCGAAGTCGATTTGCCGCCGGGCTGGGTACTGCATCCACCGCATTGAGGAAGGGAGTTTGGCGTTCTGCCCACGCGTGGGCAGACTGCCAGGGTTGTCAACTGTGTCAGTAATCTCACGAGATTGCGATGATGTGTTTTGGCACCATTGCAAGGTGTTTCTCATCCCAATCAAAGATTCAGACACCAGTCGCTGGCACAAATTGTCATGTGTCACAGCCCCTTGCCAAATGCCCGACGGCAAGAATAATCACTTCAGTCATAAACAAACTCATGATTTGTATTATTCTTCCTGCATTGGTTTGACGCAAGTCTGAAGCGCCAGTTTTGAAGTTGTGCTTTTTTATAGTTGTTATGCGAGAACCTCGATACAAGCCCGAAGCGCCAGCGAGGGAAAAGCTGTCCCTCGCTGGCGCTTCGGGCTTGTGTCAGAGTTGCCAGCGTCAAGCTTAACTGACCGATCCCTACCTTCCTGTTCTCGTCGCAAGATCACATCATCTGGATGGGTAGGTCCGGAGGAATGACTCCTCATGTGGCCCGAACCACCCTCATTGTGATATCTCATTCCTGACCGAGCTATAATTCATCAATTCATCCCTCATCCCGCGCGATTCAGTAGTTCCACAAGAATGTTATTTTGCGGGTAGCTGTGTCCCAGATGCTGGCGATAACCTTCGGCGTAAGCAACGCCAGATGCTTTCCCCTGTGTAGCCGCCCATTCCTTCATCGACTCCACCAAGTTGTCCACGTCATGATGTTTGCGGAGCCACGCTCGCTGGCTCTCGTGACACTCCAGCATCCTGCCCTTGTCGGAAATAACCGCAGAGATGTCGATACGAAACCCAGGTGGAATCGGGCTCCCAAAAGCATCCTTACCCTCTAGTGGATCGCAGTAAAAGAGATGTGGAATCCTTTCGAGAGGGGGGTTGATGTGCCTACCATGCAGGAAATTCGGAATTGGTGCCGCGAAGGTTGCCGCCCGCACAATCTTGCTTGTCTGCTCGTGGTCGAGGTGGTAATCGTCTGGGCTATGCGTGAAAACCACGGCCGGGCGTACCTTATTAAGCAGGTGGACGACCTTTTCGAGAGTAGACTCGTTATAGATCACCCGGAGGTCTCGTTCTTCGACGCAGTGGTAGTTTGCACCGATGGCCTCGGCCCCGGCCTTCCCCTCACCTCGACGAATTCTCGCGATGTCGTCCGGCGTGTGTTCTGCCGAACCGCAGTCGCCTGGGGTCATGGTGGCGATGTGGATTGCCCAGCCATGTTCTTTATGGAGCCGGATTAGTGTTCCGGCACAGAGGAACTCGGCATCGTCGGGGTGTGCCAGGACCGCGAGGGCAGTGCGATTCATGATTCGAGGGAGGTTGAGGACAGGTTCCAGGTTTCCAGTTCCGGCTTCCAAATTAGTGAAGCTTCATTGCCATAACCAGCGGGTTATATGAGGTGACCAGGGAAAGATCTACTGAAGTTTGTCCGGCCCGGCTCGCCGGACCTACAGAATTATCCGGCTCGGCTCGCCGGACCTACAGACGTGGCAAGTTTGGTGGGGAGATAGCAAGACCGCGGGTTTCACCCGCGGTCCAAGCTCGTCATCGGAGCGATCAAGGTTGGCCGGGTGGCGCTGGTGATCCACCTTGCTGAGTTTGCGAGCCCTGTTGTTTGCGCTGCACGCCTTGCGAGGTACGAACGTTGTCCTTGATGTCAGGTCGAATCCACGGAGTACCCAATCGCTCCGGATCGGTTACACCATCTTCTGGTCCAATCGGACGAGCAAATGGAGACATCGAATCGGCAACGTACCACTTGATGTCCTCAAGAGCCTCTTTTTTCCAATCGGGCACAGCAAACCGGCTAGCCCAGGCTTGCATAATCGTGGACCCAAGGAATGTCGTGGAGCCCTTGCTCCAGGACGGCAGAGAAGCCTCGAATGGGAAAGGCTGGAAAGGAAGCACCAATGCGGAAAGCCGCAAAGTATAAGCTAACTGGTGTGCAATCGTATTTGCTTTGGCTCGCACCCTCACATCGTCTTGAACGAGCAAACGGAGATAGGCCAGTTCGTAGTTATAGGTCTCTTCCTCCGTGCGGTCGGACCTGTCAGGACGGTGGAACTTACCATCCTTGGCAAGGACTGCTTTCCACTTCGTCAATCCTTCCTCGTAGAGCTGTGTTGCCCGTGCCGTGCGTCCCAGTTTCCGGGCCTGCTCCGCTTGCCAGAGCAATTTCCTGGCGATAACTGTTTCGGGTTTAGCCTCGGCCTCCGAGGACGCCAGGAAGAATGGGAAGTTGGTGACGCTCCGGTTTTGCGTGTAGTAAAAGAGCGCGGTGCTGGCCTCGTACTTGACTCGCAACTTGGGATTCGTCATCTGTTCTTCGGTGGGCTCCGGAGGGAAGAACACGGGAGCACCTTGATTTGCATCCTCATACCGCTGGATGCGTTCAGCGGTCACGATCAAACCATTTTCTTCTCCGTGTTTGCGCCACATCAGAGCGGCGTCATGCCATTCTTCAAGAGACCACTTCCGCCGTGTTCCAAGTACCAGATTGAGGGGACGGTCAACACCTCGTGGGGCATCCGGGTCAGGGAACCACCACTTTGAGGGTTGATCCAGCGGGTCATCGATCCGCCAGCCTTCATCGTCGAACCACCCCTCTTTCTGCTCCATTTCAGCTTGAGACGATTGCACGCGAGATGCAGATTGTCGGAAGATGATGAGCATCGGGGAGCGGGGAACGCGGTACAAGAACGGATCGTACTCAAACGCTCTCACTTCCCCTGCGTGGGTAGCAGGCTTTGGAGCGCCCGAGGGGAGCGGCTGATCATTGCTATCGAGAGTATTGGAAGGAACGGGGACAAGCGAATACACATACCAAGCCCGAGCAGCCTTGTAGGCACTGAAGTCATCGTTTGTCTCCGCCTCCGAGGAGTCTGTGTTGGCCTCTTTCTCACCCCCGTTGAACTTTGGAGGAAGAGACGGGAATTGCCTCTCAGCATCGGCCAGTTGATGAGCGTGTGTGTATCGACTCGGGACAACCTGATTGTCGCGGAGGAACTGCACGATGTCTTCCGGTCGAGGGCATTTGAGTGCCTCCTGAACCTTCTTCTTTGTCTGCTCGTCGCTGTTGGCACCTACCAGATCTTCGCCGCGTAATCTACGAACCAGATGCGGATACCTCTCGCAAAACTCGCGGAATTTCGGGAGATCGACCGCACCCGTTCGCTTGTCGATCAAGGCATCGGGATTCCGCTCGTCCGGCGAGATACAGGACAACTGAAACAGACATCTGAGAACCTCAACCGTATCGGAGACTCCAAACTTGTTTTGATAGTAGAATCCGATCCAATATCGCATGTCGGGAGAACCGATTTTCCGACCCTCGTAGATGTGGTTGTTCCGGCGCTCACCCTCCGCCAACAAGTCGATTCCTCGCGCGATGTAGTGATACATATCGCCGCTACCTTGCATCTCGACCGAGACGTTGTACGAAATGTTCCAACTCTGATAGATCCACGGGGTGATGAAGTGCGGTTGGAGACGGGTCACGATCCGGATCAACTCTTCCATCTCGTGGAAGTCGTTCCGTTTCTGTTTATCCATCGCGGAATACCACAAATACGTGACGACGAAACCTCTGCTCCCGGTCAGGGCAAGCCTCACGAACGTCCCTTCCACCTCGGACTCACCTTGTTCGAGTTCCCGCAGATCGAGTGTTCGAGCCTGGTTCAAGATGCTGGCGTTGTTCAGTCGATCAGCACCCCGTTGGATACCAGACCGAGCTTCGCTCGCTCGCGCAGTGCTGCTCAATGGAATGGGGATGATCCCACGCCAGAACATACTGACCGTGAACAACACCAGGATCGTCGCAAGATAATACACTTTGCGGCGAAACGCGGCTTTCTGGAGCGGATTCATGGCTGATCCGAGAGTCTGGGAACAGGGGGTCAGGAGACTGGGAACACGAGACAAGCAGGGCGTTCGCTTAGGCGAGCGGCAGGACTTGATTTCGCTGTAGGACGGCCTGGGAAGGCCGTCCTACAGGTATGCTTATTCCTGCCGCACGCCTTATCCCTGTTCGCCTCGGTCTCCTCTCAAGCTGCAACTTCACGAGACTTCATCATGTAGTAGGCCAGGATACCCCAGGGGAGGACGTATCCGAATGTGACCAGGAGGTTCACAACCAAGTATTCCGTGTTGACGTTGAACCCCTCAGATACAAAGGTACTCCAACTCAGCGAATCGACATCGGGGATCAAGTTTTGGAATCGTCTGACGAACCACGCCCAGCCCTGATCGCCGTAGAGCAGCACCCTGATCCCGGCCGTCTCACCGACCGGAGCCGTCGGTTGTTCTGCTTTGATGAGCTGGCTAAGGCTTCTTAAAGGACCGCCTCCCACGTTTCGTCCGAAGGCAAGGTCGTTCAGGTGGTCTGAGACGTAACCGGTCAGGAAAATGAAACTCGCGGCCAGGAAACTCAGGATACCACTGAGATAGGTGCTGCACGCGACTGCTAACGCAACGATGATGCAGAGCCGGCACCATAAACCGACCATGGCCTTGAGGAAGTTCAACTCGAAGGGTTGCTCGTATTCGAGCAGATACAGGTCCGGTTCAGCCATCCCCAACAACTGCCCGCCCGTTTCGCACTTCACATACACGCTCAACCGGGGCGCTGTTTGCTCAGTTACAGCCCCCGTTAACTTGTCTTTCACCGGGATCTTTGGCGGGTTGCCTTTGAGAGCATTCCGGAAAATCCCCGTCGGAACATCCACGCCCATGACGGCATAGTCGAAAACTTCCTTTCCGCGAATCTCAAAGATCCCAAATTCCTCGGCAAGTTTATTCACCTCGGCCCATGCAGGGGTTCCCGGGCGGGCACCATAGATTTTGATCCCGCTTTCCTCAAGCTTCTTGATTGCTTTCTCGTATTCTTCAAACCGCTTCTCATCTTCCCACAGCCACTCCCCACCACCTGTCATAGTCGGAGGGATTTGCGGAGTATGGTGCGTAACCAACCGGAAGTTCACAAACGCTCCACGGTTCTGTTCGCCTTTGGTCAACTTGTAGATGTCGAAGGTGAACTCCATCGGCACGCGATCTCCCTCAGCCGATGTCAAACTTGTCGGGATATCGTCGAAGTTCCAAATCCCCCGTTGGGGCGATTGTTCATGCCCGTAGATGTATTTCCGGTAATCGAACTCCCGACCCACATTCGTTCCCTCAAAATCCTTTTTCCGACTCTTGAACTCCAGTTTTCCCCGCACGGGAACGCGGGCTTTATAGGTCTCTTCTCTTGCTTTTTGAGAATATGTCGCGTTCGCCACCATTACCAGGCTGACGCCCGTGGCGGCAATCATCACAAGAGAAAACAGTGAGACGTAACCCAGGAACCGCCCAAGAACGAGTTCAAATCTCTCGACTGGCTTTGAAACAATCGTGTAGATATTCAGATTCTTGATATCGTTTGGGATGGCGAGAGATGCAACCAGCGTGGCAATGAAGAGAATCAGAACGGTCAGGAAGAAACTACTCATGCCGACCACGGCACGGATCTCATCGACGGGCTTGATTTTCGACATCAAGACGTTGCGGAAAGCGAACGGTATGAGAATGAGCAGGAACAGCCAAAGCAGTTGGTTTCTAACTGCTTCCTTGAAACTCAACTTGGCAATTGCCCATACCGGCCCTTCTGCCTCGAACAAAAGCAAAACCAGTATGGCACATACAAAGACGCCAATCGCGACATAAAGCCATCCAGCCCAGATTTCAAACAATCGCTGCGAACCCACAAAATACACCATCACCCCAATAAGACCGTAGGCGACAATCACACTCACGAGCGCCAGCAACCGTCGCGGCGTGAAGAACACAGCCGTGTAGTCGATGAACGATCGACCGAACCGCCGAATACCAGAAAACCCAAACGTGAAGTTCCGGCGGACAATCTTGACCATATCGCGGGCGAATGGTTCACCGATTCCAAGCAGCGCGAGGGCTCCAGCAATCATCAACAAGATAGGACGCCACTCCGTATGGAATGTTGACGGCGGTACGATCACCGGGGTTCCAGCAGGGGGTGGCGGAAGCTCCGGGGTTCCCCCCTTCCCCAACAACAGTGAAGCCAAGACAAGAGCGTAGAAGAGAAGGCTCAATGCGGCTGCCACAACCATCCACAGTGACACCGGGACGCGGAGCTTCTCGGATTCCGATTTGTCCGTGGGGGTGGCTAGCGCATAGAGCAGGTACACCACGAGCCCGACCATGGCGAACCCGCCTGCATCCTGAAGCCATGTCTGCACCAGACCAGATATGTTTGCATATCCAGCCGGTTCGCCCTTCTCGAGTTGCAAAATCCCAAATAGCGCCGACGACATCACGGATAAAGCCTCTCAGTTGAGTGCGGCAATTTCAGCCGGTAGGACTGCCTTCCCAGGCCGTCGTGACGGCCTGGGAAGGCAGTCCTACTGCGAACCCAAGTCCCAACGCTCGCTTTAACGCAGACATCATTCTCCAGAAAGATCGCGAGTTCTGCGAGCCGCTTGCGCAGGCAAAGCCATTTACTGTTTGGCACCCTGTCCCTGTGGCTGACCGGCAGCCTCATCCGCCGGTGGCAGATACCGCCGACCCGGGCGTGCCTTCGACTCTTCCACGACGCGGAGGAACAGTTCTTCCAGAGTACTGGCGGGGTGTCCAACTGCTTCGAGTTCACCACCGTGTTTTTTGAACACGGCTGCCAAATCCGCCTTGAGTTCTGGCGACTCCTTGAGACCACGGGCACGGACTTCCAGCCGCACGGCATCTTCCACAAGCGTCGATACCTTCCCGAGTGTCTGGAGGTCGCCGTTGTAAAGAATGGCAATCCGATCGCAGACATCCTGGACATCGTCGAGCCGGTGGCCGCACATCAGAATCGTTTTCCCCTTCTTGCGTTGGTCGAGAATCAAATCCTTCATCCACCGACTCCCGATCGGGTCGAGACCAGAAGTGGGCTCATCGAGAATGATCAGGTCGGGGTCATTGATGAGGGCTTGCGCCAGACCGATGCGCTGCCGCATACCCTTGGAATACTCCTTGAGGATTCGCTTCTTGTCGGACGACAGTCCGACAATGTCGATGAGTTCCGCGGCTCGTTTCTTGCGAACTTCCGGGTCGAGGTTAAACAAGCGGCCATAGAAATCGAGAGTCTCTTCCGCGTTGAGAAATCGATAGAGGTAGGATTCTTCGGGGAGATACCCGATCCGTTCATTTTTCTCGACCTTTGCCGCGGGTTCGCCAAAGACAAAGGCATCGCCTGCCGTGGGGAAAAGAAGGCCCAGCAGGAGTTTGATGGTGGTAGTCTTCCCGGATCCGTTCGGTCCGAGTAGGCCGAAGATTTCGCCTTTGTAGATTTTGAGGTCGAGGGCGTTGAGCGCTGTCTTTTTTTTGCGGCCCCAGAAATCCCGGTACACCTTCGTCAGACTGCGGGTTTCAACAACGAGCGAATCAGACATTACGCGCCTCCGGACACCCCTGCGCTTGTGGGGTAGCGTCGGGACAAACAGGGACAATACCGCATACGCACGGTCCCAGCGATGGGTTCGCCTGTTATAGTAGGAACTCAGCTTCCGATGTCAGATTTCAGACCGGCAATTGACGATCAGAGGCTTGCGGGGCGATCTGGTGAATACCAAAACCCCATTCAAGTCGCTTATTGGGAGGTTATTCACGGAATAACCGCCATTCACCATTCGGGTATACGATCTCGTTCGGCCGGAACCGACTCTTATATTCGAGTGAGCGACAGCCCTCCACGTAGTATCCCAGATAGACATGCGGAAGATGCCGATTGGCCGCTTCGCGGATGATGGATATCACGTTATAGGTTCCGAGCGAACGTTCCCGTTCATCCGGGTCGTAAAAGAAGTAAATGGCCGAGAGCCCTTCCGGCAGGCGGTCCACATATCCAACGCCAAGCAGTTTGCTGCCGCGGAAGTAGCACCACTCTTCTGTTGGAAACGGGTTGTCGATAAACGACTCGATGTAGGCACCGGGATTCTCCTCCCCGTGCCGCGGCCATCCTTTGTTGTCGTGCTGGAATCGGTGGAACCGATCATACAATTCGAGCTTGGTCTTGCTGATGGAAGGCGTGCCAATAGCAAGTCTTATGTCTGTTTCATTGGCAGCAGTTGCTCGCCTCTGGCTGCGGTCAGGCTTGAAGGTCTTCACTGGAACTCGGAGCGACCGGCACCTTGTACAACTTGGGCATTCCGGCTTGAACAAGGAAAACCCGAAACGCCGCCAGCCCTTTTTTAGTCGCTCCAGATATTCGCGCGGAGTGATTTGCCCAACCACTTCATAAAAAAGCGACCACTCCTGTTCGGGGAGGTATCCGCACGAACTCGGCACAGTAGCAAAGGTGAAAAGAGACTCCATAATTGATGATCGTTGATGGGTGGTGGTCGTTGTTGACAGGAATACGCAGTAGTCACATTTGTCCGTGTGGTATCCGATGCATTTTGCGACACTTCTCTCAGGACATGCTTACTCCTCTTTCGTGGCCTGTTCGTAGAGATGGCGGGCAGCACGACCGCTGATGACTCCTTGCTTCATCAACTCCGCTGCGATCAATTCCACGGCCCGCCAGATCGCATCGTCACCCAGAAGTGCCTCGACCTTTGCGAGCATGCGTTCTTCGTATCGAGGGGCAGCCCTTTCAGATTTGCGCTGGAGAACCAAGCGACGGACATACCGTAAATCGCGATCCGCCGCATCCATTGCGTATTTTCCAGTGTGCCGCGATTCGGCAGCGAGCCCAGCGAGAGCGATGAGTATTTCCCGTTCGAGCGAATCCTCGGAAGGTCGAAACACGCCTTTGCCGAATTCGCACTGACCCAACCGCTCCCGATTGGGAAGAACGCTCACACGGTGAACGGGACGGTCGAGTACGAGAGCGACGACCGCGTGTCCGGCTTCATGATAGGCGGTCAACTCGTCGTGAGTGGATTGCATCTTAATGCTTTATTCTAAGGCGTTCAGAAAAGCCACGTGGCTCCCAGGTGTATAAAGCCAATGGAAATCTCAAAGGACGGAAACCCGTCCTCCGCCCATGAACGTGTTACCCAGACGGACTTATCGGTATTTCGGGAAGCGTTTACGGATAGCAGGAATAACAGCTGTGATGGGATTCCTCTTGGAACTTATGCAGATTCGTAACGTACTCCGTTGTGCATTTCCGATGAAATGGCTACGATCATTGAAACACCTTTAACCATTGGCGTGCCGTGAATATCCGCACGTTTCAGCCCGGCGATGAGATCATCCAGGCTGGCCTGTTCAACGTCGCTGCGTTCACCCTGCCGGGCTTCAAACCGGCGACGGCAGACGAGGTAAAACGCCGCACACGCAGCCGGGGTTTTGACTCCACTACGCGCTTTTATGCTGAGGACAACAACCAGATTGTGGGTTATTGCGTCCTCGAACCGGAACAAGGTCGCATTAGCTACCCCTGGTGCAAAAAAGGCTCCGAGGCCGTAGCCCCACAGCTCTTTGATGCTGCTCTAAAATCGGCCCGAGAGCGCGGGATGACCAAGCTGTTTGCTGCCTATCGGCGCGACTGGGATTCGGTGTTGCGGTTCTTCAGCGATCAAGGTTTCGTGGTGGCACGGGAGATGATTAATTACTGGACCGATCCCGTCGATCTGCCCACGCGAGTGAGCCGAACACGTCTGCCAATCGACCGCCTCCAACGGGATGATGTTCCAGCGATCGCCTCCATGGGAAAGGGTTTGATACGTTTGCCTCCGGAAAAGTTGGAGAACTACCTCTTCTCGAATCCGTACTTTCCCGTGGAGGCATTTCTCGTTCTGCGGGATCGGGACGGAAAGACTCCAATCGCCGTGGGGGTTGGGCTGGAGAGCAGCACTTACGCCGATGTGAAGAAGGTTGACCCACTTGCTCCGTGCTTCCGATTGGGGGCATTCGGTACGGAGGGCCTGAACACGAAGAGGGTGAATGGTCTGTTCAGTTATCTGGTTGCAGACCCATCTAATGCACTGACCGCTGGGCTTGCGTTACTCTCCGAGGCGAGCCAGGAGATGACTGAGGCAACAGTGACCGCTCTGGCAGCGCAGTGCCCTTCCGACGTGCCTTACCTGGTCGGGTTTTACACGCGATACTTCAAGGAACACGGGCGATTCCCGATCCTGGAAAAGCAGCTTGTGTGAACTGATTTGGCGTAAAGGCGAGCGGCGGGAATTGATTTCGCAGTAGGACGGCCTTCCCTGGCGCCTTCCCAGGCCGTCGTGACGGCTTGGGAAGGCCGTCCTACTGGTATGCTTTTTCCTGCCACTCGCCAAAAGTCCGCAGTTTTCTCGCTGGAAGGCTCCAATACACTCAACCATCTCAATCTTTTTGCGACACCTGAATAACGACCCTGGATTATCTAGTTTTTTCTTGTCGTTTACCAACGCAGGAAGCTACCCTCAAGTTGTTAATGTTGCAGACTCGCAACCACCATCGTCTTGAAAACCTCACGTCAGCACTCCCTCGTCCCGGTGCTGAAGATCATCTCCCGAGGTATTGGCTATGCAGTATCAAAGGGTTATTGTTGCCCTGCTCCTGCTCGGTTCGGCGGGTGGTCAGGCGATAGGACAAGCACCACCACAACAAGCCGATCAGGCCGCGATCAACTCGGCCATTCAGAAAGGCGTTCAATACCTCAGGAACTCACAAAACCCAACGGGTGGGTGGGGAGCGGGGACCAAAGCAGGGAGCGACGGCGGCTGGGCAGTTGGATACGCTTCTCTCGCGGGCCTGACTCTCATCGAATGTGGAGCATCCCCCAGTGAACCGGGTTTGCAAGCGGCAGCGCGGGGCGTGCGCGGTTACGTCCCGGATCTCGATAGCACCTATGAAGTAGCCCTGGCGATTCTGTTCCTCGATCGGATGGGCGACAAGAACGACCGCAAGTTGATCCAACTTCTTGCTGGTCGCCTCATCGCGGGGCAGAGCCCGACAGGAGGGTGGGGCTACAAAGTGCCCAACAAAAACAAAACCAATATCGATGGGCTCCTCTCAGCCCTCCGAAAACTCTCTCCACCCCAACCTGCCACTGGTCCGAGTCCGCGGGAGCGTCCCGCCTCAGTCGGGCTTTGCATAAAAACATCCGAAGACACATTCCCTCAGCCAACGCCACCTTTCGATCCGGAGAAAGCGCGGGTTGCCGCCATCGCATCTCTTCCCCCCGCGATGAAGCCCCCCGCGATGAAGCTATTGCCGATCTTCATCGATATCGCGCAACTCCTTTTGGAAGACCCCAAAGACAAATCTGGCGATGCTCTCAACCCCACTACGGATAATTCCAACACGCACTTTGCGACCCTCGCTCTCTGGGCGGCACGGAAGTACGATGTGCCAACCGATCGCTCCTTCGCCCTCCTCGCGAACAGGTTTCGCACCAGCCAGGGAGCGGATGGAACCTGGGCCTACGCTTATGTCCGGAATGGGCAAAACGGCGGACCAGCCGCGATGACAGGCGTTGCCTTGCTCGGTCTGGCGATTGGCCACGTCCTGAATTCCGATCCTGGGGTTCGACCCGAGAAAGATCCGCGCGTGATCAATGCGTTTACCGCACTGACCAAACAAATTGGCGAACCCGCGGGACGAATCGATGGACGACCCACGCCTGCATCCCAAGGGGGGCTGTATTTCCTCTGGGGAATGGAGCGGATCGCGGTTCTCTACGATGTTCGCCAACTCGACAAGAAAGACTGGTATCTCTGGGGGGCCGAGATCCTTCTGTGCCACCAGACCCCGGAAGGAAGTTGGGACAAGGGGGGATACCACGGGGAACATCCCGTCCTGAATACCTGTTTTGCACTTCTGTTCCTCAAGCGGGCGAATTTGACACCAGATCTTTCCCGTAAGCTAACTCTGGACGCTGCGGCGTTAACTCAAAAACTAACAACTCCCGTGATCCCAGCGCCGAGCAAACCGCCGGAGCCAACCCCAGTCGTTATCGAGACCGCTCCCCTCCTCCCAAGACCTGTTGAACCCAAGCCGAAGGTGGTCTCGACGCCGGTTGCGATCGAAGAGCCCACGCCCCCTCCACCCGAGCCAAAATCAAAACTGCCCTGGATTATCGGGCTGATCGTCCTGGTTCTCTTCGGAGGGACTTGCATCTTCTTTGCTGTCCGCAAAAAGAAAGATCCGGATGAAGATGAGGACGAAGAACGTCCCCGAAAGAAGCGCGGGAAGGAACCGAAACGCCGCGGGAAAACGAAAGCAGCCTTGAAACGTGAGGGTAGTGAAGAAGATTAACCGAAAACCACCAAACAGATTGAAGTTCCTTGATCGAAAATGCCGATAAATCGCTGGGTAAGGAATGCGCGGAGTATACCTCGAAGGGCGGTCGCCGTTGGGACGACTTCGAGTGGGGATTTGGAAATGACTGTTGCAAGGAAGCTGTTTTCTCCGTCTCAACTTATTTCGCCCGGCCATGACAACGGGAGCATCGATCTTGAAGTGATGCTCACATCACTTTACCGCGACCACTGTGCCCTTCATCCCCCCCATCCTTACATCCTCGAACATCAAAAGCCCGCTTGCATTGCGAATCAAGTTCGCACATTCCACTGGTATCGTCCATATCTGCCTCCGAACGGATCGGTGTTGGACTGGGGGTGCTACCATGCACCCGATTCATGCATGCTCCGCGCGTGGTATGGTGACCGCTTTGAGCTACATAGCTGCGATTTCGCTGACCGTGATGCTCACCGAGTGTTTCACGACTTCTCGGGCTGCGATTATCGGCAACTCAACGACTGTGTGGAACTCCCGTATCCCTCTGCTGCGTTCGATGCGGTCATCGCTTCGGGAACTCTTGAACATACCGCGATGGATTACGAATCGCTCAAGGAACTCCACCGCGTCCTGAAGCCAGATGGGGTATTGATTATTTCCTACTTGCCGAACTTTCTCTCGGTTCGCGAGTGGATCCAGCGCAACGTCCACAAGAAAGACTTCCACCGCCGACTCTACGGAGCCTCTGAAGCCATCCAGCTTTTGAAACGATCTGGGTTCTATCCGGCAACGATGCGCTACCACACGTTTTTCTGGGAACGCATCGTTGAGAAAGTGGGATTGGGTTACTGGCGGGATAGTGTTGCGGGGGCGCTGAGTAAGTTATTACCCCTGCAAACACTCAGCTCGACCCATTGCTGCATCGCTCATAAGGTCAAGGTCATGTAGTTGAGGCAGCTTCCACCGCGACTGGTCGGCTACTCGCCGATTCGGAACAACAACTCTGCCGCCATGAGGCCAGCTTCAGCGAGAAGCAGAGCAATAATGATCACTTCGAGAACGTGTCCTGTGTGCCATCCGCGATAATCGGCAATGCGGTCGATCGCGCCCTCGTAAAGTTCCTCGCACACTTCCAGGCGGCCATCCAATCCTTCCATCCGAAAGCTCGTTGTCGCAGCGCGGAAGAGACGGGTCGCAACTTCTCGAGCTGGCTTGGTTAGAACACGAGAGCCACGTTCTATCTTTGGTTCGAGAGCGGCAAACGTGAGACGGAATTGTGCCAGACTCTCGATCATCTTGCCGAATCGTGGCCATTCCGCACGATCTTTCTTGTGAATGCGAAAAGTCCGCGGTGCATCGACTCGTGCCTGGACCTCGCACGTCTCAATGCTCTGTTCCAAGGCTCGTAATTCACCTTCGCAGAACGCGAACTCTGTCAAACCCGCCACAATCTCATCGCGCAGTCCCGCTTTTCCTTCGACAACAACCCGACCTGGCCGCCAGTGGATTTGATCGCCCAGCGCCGAGATCGTCACGGCTTCGGGTGCTTCGGGATCACTCGGTGGCAATAACCACCCTGAACCGATCCGTTCCCACTCAGCCTTCGCCTCGGGTGGGACGTAAACGATGTAAAGCGAATCCATTGCTTCCGGCAAAGAGCGCTGGCGCGGCAATTCCGACAGGTCGATAGTCTGCTCAACCGCAAGACACGGACGGGGGTGCTTGAACGTCCGACGAATCCGCGTTCCCGTGACAGGATATGTTACGAAACGGATATGGCGGACCACAATGGAACGAGCGGTTGTGGCGGAAACCGGGCGGGGTGATTCGATAGTAGTGTCTGGCATAATGGTAAAACCTTTTCGCGACAATCCGCGCACTCAAGTTTCATGTTCCAAGGTACGACTGCTGGCAAATAGCCGTGTTCTCGTTCTCTCTCGACTGGGGTTATGTCGAAGGAGTAGTCGCGGTACAGGCTGCTGAGACTCCCACCAGGTTTCCGTTCGTTGGCGCTGATCCAGAAAAGGTGTAATTCGTTGTGGGCAGAGTTTTGCGAATAAGTTCATCGGTAAGAAGTTCCGTTGCGAGATCAGCCGAATCCAACACTCCGTTGAGTGTGGAATCGAAGAGATAATCTCCAACAACAAACAGCCCCGGGTGCTGAATTGGTTCTGGGCGGTGTCTCGCGACGGGTTCTCGCGCCATCCGCCCCCCCGGAAGCCCATTTACGGCACCGACCCAGCGGTGAATCCGAGCTTCACGGAACGATGCGCGGGGGTCACCCAGTTCAGTCGGAAGTGAGTCCAGGACGGCAGCGATCAGGGACTCATCATCGAGATTACTCATCGTTTCGGCTGCCTCTCCAGCCAGGAGCCAGCCGAGAACTCCCCCCGAGCCCGCGTTGGTACGCGAACTCTCATCGTAAACGCAACAGCCGCCGAAGGCATCGGTCATGAAGTACGAATCGTTAATACGGGATCGCCAGAACGGCGAATCGAACAGCACGCTGACCCGCAGATAGTGGGCGGGGTGATCGTAGTGGGCATGGTGACGTTGCATGGCCCTACTTAATGTTTCGTCGGCCCAATCGATAGCGAGTATCCAGTTGTTCGGCAGGGCAACCACAACATAATCGAATTCCTCAGCTACGATGGTCCCATTGTGCCTGGCAGAGAGGCGATAACCTCCTTCCGCCGTTTTCTCAACTTTTGTGATTGGGTGGTTCAGGAGGATCTGCGCGGAAAGTCGTTTTGCGAGTTCCTGCGGAAGGCGTTCGATCCCTCCGTGAATCGTGTACAGGCTCATATATTCGGGCTCATTCATCAGATAGTTCTGAAGCCCGTACATCGCGGAGGTTTTGTGCGGTTCCGTAGCCAGATCGCTGTGGACGGAGACCTGAACGTATTTCCGGGCGTGTTCGTCCGGGATCGAATCGAGAAGAGCCCGGAAACTGCGGTGCGAAAGCGAGCAGGCGTTATCTTCCTTCCAGTCGGATTCGTAGTATTCGGCGGGGGTGATGGCCGTTCGTGCGCGGCGAAGAAACCGCTTCAATGCCTGGACGGTCGGCTCACCAAAAGCACGGCGGATATCGCCATAAGTTTCCAGAATGTGGTCCCCGAGGACGACCGTATCCCCATCCATCGGACTCGTGATCAGACCGAGTTCTTCAACGAGTTCACGGAGTGGGTCGGGACCGAGTTTGGAATAGTCATACAGTTCGGCCGCGCCGGCCTCGTAGTTGATGGGAGTTGTCTGGAACTGTCGGGTGACGATCTTCCCTCCCAACCGGGAGCTTGCTTCAAAGATCATAATATCGGCGGGAACAGGAACCCGCTTTTGAAGCAGGTAAGCTGTCATTAATCCACCTGGGCCACCACCGATGATACCGATGCGGCAACGGTTGTCTTTGTTGGTCACCTTGTCTACCCAGTAACGGAGATCATCCAGTGTCGGCTGGTTCAGGCGAAACGGAATCGCCAGAGCCTTCACCAGAAGGCGGGATGTTCGGCAAAGCTGTCGAGATCTCAGGAACTTTTCAAGCTATCGTGCAGTTGCAAGTTCTGTCGGAATGTCTTCCTAAAGCGGCTTCAGCGTGTGTGAACCTCTGGGAATAAATCAGTTCCCTGGCTTTGGTCCCGTGTTGAACTTGTGGCGGTGGCCCTTGAGAGCCCGGTGGATCGCTTTCCAGGAGGCATCAGGGTGGTGATCGAGCAGCTCTTCGAGTTTCTTGGCTCGACCGGCATCACCAGCGATCAAGCGATCCAACTTGGGTTTGCGTTTGGGGTCGGGAGGGCCAATCGCGATGGCACGTTCGAGGTTTCCAGTCACCCCGACTTCCGTGAGGCGGCGATAGCTATCTGCGAACTTGGTGATCCGGCGGCTATCTTTTGCCACAGTTGCGGAATCGAGCCTTGCGAGCAGTATGTCAGCAATCTCGCCAAACCGTTCTGCTTCAGCCATCGGGTCGTTGTTGTTGGTCAACCATGCCCCCGTTTCAACAAGCGTTCTGGCCAGTTCTCTATCTTCTTGAGAGAGCTTGGGATTCATCAGCAACCCTTTCATACTCACCGCTTGCATGTCATAGATTGCTTGACGTTCCGCAGGTGTCTCAGCCTGGGCGATTTCCAGGTTCCAACCAACGAGTTGCTCCACAACCTCGGGACCGCTTTCACGTTCGTGATTCCAGGCTGGAGCAAACACCAGATTCAGGAGAACACTCAGGCCGATGCCCAGGCAGACCAATGCTGCCGCCCTCACCCAGCGGGAGTGCCAGGGAGTTGATCGTGTTGTAGCCTGCCGGTGTTGTCGGGAGGCAGGTTCAGCAATGTCAAACGGTTTGCTTGTGTTGGAGGTTGGGCGGGGCGCGGGTACAACTCTTCCCTCGCGCCAGATCAGAAGAGCGTGGAGTTGGATCAGGTCGAGATAGTCGTTCTGGAGGGCGGGGAAAAGATGGAGCAGTTCGCAAAGTCGCTTGTTGCGTGATGCGTCCGGTGGGCCATCCAAGACCCCGGAAAGCAATGCCTCAAATTCTTCACTTGGTCCTATCACGGTTCTCCCTCCGTGGCGAGGGTTGCTCGAACGCAATCGAGCAACGCCTGCCGTATCCGGAACAGCGAAACCGAGACGACGTTCACCGATCGACCCGATCGATCAGCGATTGTTTGCACTGACTCTCCACGAACATAGCGAGCAGCAACAAGTTCCCGGGAAAGATGCGGCAACTTGCCGAGGCACCGCTCAAGTGCTTCTAGTCGTTGGTTCGGTGGTGGTGGGTCCATCACCAGGCGGTCGGCGACCGCTTCAAATAGCTCATCATCCAGCACCAAACGATCGCGGGTCTGCGTTTTTCGCCACGCAAGAACCTGAGTACGAGCAAAGCCAATTGCCCATGGTATGAAGGGCCGCGATGGGTCGTATTCCATCGCTTTTTCTAGTAGGGCAGCGTTTGTCTCCTGAAGAACGTCCTGAGCCCCTTCTGCTCCTCCAAGCATGGAGACAACCGCGGCGTACATCGCACTCTGATGATTCGTCAATTGAAGAAGAAATCCCGGGGATGGACCTACCGGGGTTGGTGGGTTATTCATGGCTTCGTCATCGCCGCGGAAGAGTGCGGCGTTCTCTTCTTGCCTTATCTATTCTCAGCCGACACCGCAGCGATCTTACAAGAAAGTAGAAAAAGGGACCGATCACCCCATGCTGACGCTTCAGGTTCGCTAGTCGCATTAGCAACAGGATGTCAGGTCGTATCAGAAACATTGAAACTAATCATTGTTGGCATTGGATTTGCGTGAAATATGAGTGCGGGCACTCAGACGAAGTGTCATTCAACCTGGAGAATACCATGTTCCCGATTCGACGCATCCTTCACCCAACTGACTTCTCGGAACAATCCAGCGCTGCGTTTGAAGTAGCGTGTGCCCTCGCTCGTGACTACTCGGCAGAACTCATCGTCTTGCATGTTTGCTCAACGCCGCCGGTCTACTTTCCGGACGGGATTGCAGTTCCACTTCCCGGTGAAGATCCCTATCGCACCCGGGTGCAACTCCATGAGATCCAGCCAGATGATCCACGAGTGAAGGTGCAACACGTTCTGGTCGAGGGAACCCCGATCGATCAAATCTTGAAGCAAGCACGCACCGACGCTGTTGACCTGATTGTGATGGGAACCCACGGAAGCACCGGCCTGACGCGCATGCTCATGGGCAGTGTTGCGGAGAGTGTCACTCGAAAAGCGTCGTGCCCGGTTCTGACTCTAAGGAAGCCATTCCACCCCACCCCAGAAGACCTCATACCCGATATTCACCCCGCAGTCGCAGTGAGCTAAAGAACAACTATTTGCAGATTGTCCTGAAGTGAAATCTTGGTGAATGGAAGTGAGATGAGCCACCCGAGTCGAAACTCAGGTGGCTCATCTCACTTCAGTAGGTCATTCGGTAGGCTCTTCCGCGTTATCTAAAATCCATGAGTTCACCTCATTCGACTGTTCTCATCCGTCCTCGACCTGAGTAAACTCAATTACTCACCGTATCCGACACACGATTCGGCCGCTGGTCGCACTCCTCGACGGAACTCATCCGATGAACAGCTTGAAGCGTGGTGCGCCTTGGGCGCTGCGGTTGTCTCCTCTCTTCGCTGCAATGGGTTTTCTCGCGTTGCCGCTTGGTGGTATGGAGCAGGCTCAAAAAAGTGTTCCTGAACCCAAAACCGAATATGCCGAAACGATCCAGCCGCTGATGAAGAAGTTCTGCCTCGATTGCCACTCCACCAAAAGCAAGAAAGGCAGCCTCGATCTTGAGCGTTTCACATCCCTGGATGAGATTCGGAAGGATCTCAAGCCCTGGCAGGGTTTGATCGAGATACTCGAAGCGAACGAGATGCCACCCAAGAACAAACCGCAGCCGACCGCTGAAGAACGCAAGACCTTAATCGCCTGGACTCGTGGCTTCCTCGATGCAGAAGCGCGCGCGCGAGCTGGCGACCCCGGTTACGTTCCGCTTCGACGTCTGAGCAATGCCGAGTACAACGCCACGATCCGCGACCTGACCGGAGTGGACCTGCAACCCACGAAAGAGTTCCCAACCGATGGAGCCGGCGGTGAGGGGTTTACGAACGCTGCCGAGGCACTCACGGAGATTTCGCCAGCCCTTCTCAGTAAGTACCTGAACGCCGCGAAGAACATCTCGGAACACGCTGTCCTTCTCCCCGATGGATTTCGCTTTTCCCCTTCCACTACTCGACGAGACTGGACGGATGAGGCCCTGACTGGATTGCGTCGGATTTATGCCGAATATTCCACGGATGGAACCTTGCCCCTCCAGCCCTACCTCACAGCCACCGTGCGGCATCGTGAGGCATTGTTGGGCGGGAAGACCACACTCCAAGCGGTTGCGGAAAAAGAGAAACTTAATGCCAAATACCTTGGAATCCTGTGGGAGAGCTTGACGGCCAAGACACCTTCATTTCCACTCGATCCAATACGGACCCGTTGGAAATCGGCGACGGAAAAAGATGTCGGCAGCCTCATGGCAATCATCAAGGGATGGCAGACAGCGCTGTGGAAGACGGTCCGAATTGGGAGCTACATCGATGGGAACACCTCGCGCCAGGTAGCCAACGATCCCAGCACGATTGAGTCACAACCGCAGCGACTCAGCCTCAAACCAAAACCAGGACAGAGCGAGGTTGTGCTTTACCTTGTCGCCCGCGAACTATCACCAACAGTTGGGGGGCAAGTTGTCTGGCACCGACCTCGTTTTGAAGGGTCCAACAAACCTCCGCTTCTTTTGCGGGATTATTCCCAGTTCGGTTCGACTTTTGAGGCGAGTTTCCCGGCAATCTTCGCGGAGACACCCAAGTATCTCGCAGCCGCAGTTGAGGTTGCCAACGACGCCAAACTGTCTCCCGATGACCTTGCACGGAAGCAAAATCTCGATGTGTCCTTTCTCAAGCGGTGGATCGAAATACTCGCTGTGAAGCCGTTCGCTTCGATTACTCAAGAACCGGATGTGCCCGGGAAAGTGGTGCCTGCGGTCAAGCTGGAATTGCTCGATGAAAAAGCTCCAAAGACTGAGAAACCAGCGATTAACGGCTGGCGAAGGAAAGGTGCCGATCTGCCCATCCTGATTACGAACTCCTCGGACAAAACAGAACAGGTTCCCGGTCGTGTTTCAGCACACAAGGTTGCCGTTCACCCAACACCCAAGGAGTTTGTTGCGGCAACGTGGAAAAGTCCGATGGAGGGACGAGCTGTAATCACAGCCAAAATTGCTCACGCTCACCCCGCTTGTGGCAATGGCATCGCCTGGTGGGTGGAGCATCGACGTGGAGAGAAAGCCACAATCATCGCGGAAGGTGTCCTCGATCTGGGGAAGGAATATCAACTCTCAGGAAAAGAAGTGAAACTCGCCAAGGGCGACATCGTGGTGCTGGCCGTGGATGCGCGAGATGGAGATCATGTTTGCGACCTCACCGAGATCGCTCTGACCATCACGGAACGCGACAAGCCGGGAAAAGTCTGGGATCTTGCTGCCGATGTGGCCGATAGCGTTCTCGATGGCAACCCTCATGTGGATAAGCACGGCAACAAGGATATCTGGAGCTTTGTGCGCGGGCCAGCAAAAGCTCCCGGAAGCGGACCCGTTGACGGTCGCATGATACCGACGGGATCTGTCCTCGACCGCTGGCGCACAGCGGCCGCCAATCCCGACAAGCGTGAAGAAGCAACCAGACTCGCTGCCGAAGTTCAAACACTTCTCGCTGGACCACGGCCAAAAAAGGAGAAGGAACCCGATGGTATCCTGTTCGACTCTCTCGTCTCACTCGAAGGTCCACTCTTTAAGGGCGTTGAACTTGCTCGTTTGAGCAAAGCAGGTGTGCGCTCGGCTGAACTTGGCCTCAAGAAAGAACGATTCGGCCAGCATCCGCAGGGCAAACCAGTGGATGAGGCGAGCCTAGTAGTTCCAGCGAACTCAGTAACCGAGATCCGACTCCCCGCCACGCTGTTTCTGGAGAGAAGCTTCGTTGTCGATGGCCGTCTGGATGGGACCAGCGCAGAGTCGCTCATCCAGTTCCAGGTTCTTACATCTCCACCCGATCCGAATGCAACTTGGGACGGCAGTGGTACACTCGTGGCATCAAAAGGCAGCGCGATCCACAAGCGACTGCTCCAGGGATTCACGGAGTTCCGCAACTGCTTTCCACTGTTTATCTGCTATCCACACATCATCCCAGTTGATGAAGTGGTCTGTCTGAAACTCTTCCACCGTGAGGATGAGCCCCTGAAGCGATTGTTCTTGAGCGATGAAACGGCTCGAAAGCTCGACCAACTCTGGGAGGAACAGCGGTTCATCAGCCAGTGGCCGGTGACGGAACACAAGAACTTGCCTCTGTTCATTGGCTTCGTCACTCAGGATCAACCCAAGCAACTTGTTGTGTATTTCGAGGGTATGCGCGAACCCTTCCGTCTCCGCGCGGAGGCCTTTGAGAAAGACCTGGAGGCCGCGGGTCCGAGGCAACTGGACAAGTTACTGGAATTCGCTGCAAGAGCTTATCGTCGTCCTCTCTCGGATAGTGAGAAGACCCAACTCATCGAGTTGTACAGCACACTCCGGAAAAAAGGCAGCACCCACGACGAAGCATTCCGCGTCGTGCTGGCTCGCGTGCTGGTGTCGCCCGCTTTTCTCTTCCGGATTGAACAATCTCCAGCCGGTAAAGAACCTGGGGCAATTAACGACTGGGAACTCGCTACACGCCTCAGTTATTTCCTCTGGTCATCCATACCGGATGGTGAACTTGTGCGAATCGCCGCGGCTGGCCGATTGCGCGACCCCAAGGTTCTTGCGGAACAGGCCCAGAGGATGGTGAAGGATGAGCGGATTCGATCGCTGGCGATCGAATTTGGAACGCAATGGATTCACGCTCGCGGATTCGATGAATTCAACGAGAAAAACGAAAAGCTCTTTCCGACGTTCGATGCCAAACTCAAGCAGGCGATCTATGAGGAATCGATTCTTTTCTTCCAGGATCTTTTCCAATCGGATCGCTCAGTGATGCAGATTCTCGATGCCGATTACACCTTCCTCAACGAGAGACTCGCGAAGCACTACGGCATCCCGGGTGTAACCGGCGAGCAATGGCGGCGAGTTGAGGGCGTGCGGAAGTTTGGTCGGGGCGGAATCCTTGGGCTGGCGAGTGTGCAGGCCAAACAAGCAGGGGCATCGCGAACAAGCCCGGTTCTTCGCGGGAACTGGGTTGTGGAAACGCTCCTCGATGAGAAACTTCCGCGCCCACCTGCAAATGTACCACGTCTCCCCGAGGAAGAAGGAGGCACGGATGGACTTACTGTCCGACAACTCGTCGAGAAGCACGCCCGAGCCGCAGAGTGCGCGGTCTGCCACCAGCGGATTGACCCCTTCGGATTTGCCCTGGAGAAATACGATCCGATCGGCCGACTCCGGGAGAAAGACTTGGGCGGATTTGCTGTCGATACCACAGCCAGACTTAAAGACGGGACAGAATTCGTTGGGCTCGATGGGCTCAGAACCTATCTGCTCACCAAGAAAAAGGACGTATTCGTGCGGCTGTTTTGTCGTCGCTTACTCGGTTATGCTCTGGGACGCGCGACAGCTCTATCGGACCAAACGCTGATCGATCAGATGGTCGAGGCGTTGAACAAGAACGAGGGAAGGTTATCGGCTGCGATTCTGGTGATCGTCCAAAGTCCACAGTTCCGATCTATCCGCGGAAGCGCATTCGCGAGCAACGAATAACAGAACCGCCTGTCGCCTGACACTCGGGCGACCAAGCCTTTACACACATCCAAAAATCGGGATTGCACCCACAGCGAGAGTGGGTATATTTCCGCCCCGAATACTATTGGGTTAATCCAAATATGCCTCGACCGCTACATAGCCGGTTATTTGCAGGAATTGCTCTCGGCGCGTGCCTGGGATGTGGGACTATTCGCATGACGGATAGCACTCGATCCGCAACGGAAATGCTTCTCGTCTCCCAATCAGCGGACCAGGCGGTCGCACAAATTGATTTTTCGCCGCTGGCTGAAAGGACAGTGTTTCTGGATGCAAGCGGGATCGACAAGGATCTTGTCGATAAGGGCTACGTCATGAGTCTCGTTCGTCAACAGATGCTTGCTAGTGGAGCGCTTCTCCAGGACGACAAAACGCGAGCGGAGTTTGTAGTCGATCTGCGAATCGGGTCGCTCGGGACAGATCGACACAGCATGTTGGTCGGCACTCCCGCTATTCAGCTTCCCAGCGTGGTACCAGGACTCCCAACCAACATCCCCGAACTCGCCGTGATGAAAAAGAACGACCAGCGCGGCGTCGCGAAGGTTGCAGTTTTCGCCTACAACCGAATCACGGGGCGGGCGCTCTGGCAATCGGGAACTGCCGAATCGGTCAGTCGGGAACACGACACTTGGTTATTGGGAGCGGGACCGTTCAGTCATGGCACCATTCGTCAACAAATGGAACTTGCAGGGCAGCCAATCCCATCCATCCCCGACGTAATCAAGGGTGGACGTCCAACGCAACCCGTTCTCCCGGGAGAACAGGTGTTCTTGAACTCTCAAATTCCTCCCCCACCTCCGCCCGTACCGGCTGGAGTAATAGGACTGACGGGTGCGGCAATAATTGCTGATAAACCGATTATCCGGTGATGGGGGTTGTGCCATTGAACTCGTGAATTGACTTGGTGTTCTGATGAAAGGTGGTGATCTTCGCGGGAGAATAACCCGATAGAAATTGGGGGTTCGAGTTGTAATCGCGATAAAACTTAAGACCTCATCAAACTTTAGCGCTACGATCATCACAAAATCCACCGATTACGCAATTCGCCCGTGTTGGTGTCGATCTACAATTGAGTAACACCCGCCAATCGCCTATTTGGCGGGACGCCCAGGAGTTTCCAACATGCAGCCTATTTCCCCTCTCGTTCGCTCTCACGACATTGAGCCAAACGTCGAATTGCTTCGCCGATCCGGCTGGTCGATCGGAATGTTCTCAGGCGTCTATTGCGTTGCCTGGAGAGGACAGGACGAAGTCGTTTTCGAGTGGCGATCCGGTGACTGGCATCGCGTCGGAGGTCGGGGCGGCATAGCAGAAGTGTGAGATATGACGGCAGATTGTGGCTACTGTGGACGAGACGAACACTCCGAATACATCCCCCGCCGAAAAGCCCCAAGTTTTCAAGCATTCTTTACGTCCCTGCCACAATTCCACTCCTGGAACTTTGTATTTGCCGAATGCCGAGGTTGACCGTTAGATGTGTTGTAGTCTAAGGTAAGGATGTCAACACATCTGACCCTTCTCGCGCACAAGGCAAAACATGCAGCTCAACCCTACAGCCGTTGCGCCTGCCGAGTCGTATCCCACATTTTGGAACGATGTTGCCCCGGCACCATCCTCGCAAGTCATCCCTGCTGAGGATGCCTACCTCGCATTTGTGAACCTGACTGAAGAAGGACTGCCAACAGATTCCCCAAAAGCAATTGTCCCAGATATTGATTGAAAAATGGCCGATCGCTTCTTTACACCTGATGCGATTGGCGTTGGGGACTATGTGTTGACTGGAGCTGAAGCACATCACCTTGCAACCGTGCGGCGACTCGGTCCCGGCGCTGGAGTGACCCTCTTCAATGGTGATGGGCACGAATATCTTGCAGAAGTGGTTTCTGTAGCCAAGAAAGCAGTCGTTCTCCACATCGCATCAATTCTTTCCATCCAGCGCGAACTCAACTTCCCTCTCGTTATAGCGTCAGCTCTCCCTAAAGGGGATCGAGCCGATTTCCTGATCGAAAAACTGACAGAACTCGGCGTCACCCGATTCATTCCTCTGGTCGCGGAGCGATCCGTTGTCCGTCCCAAGGTGGCGGCGGTCGAAAAGTTCAAACGGGCCGTCATTGAGGCCAGCAAACAGTGCGGCCGAAATAAGTTGATGGCTATTGATCCACCATGTGATTGGGACGAATTGCTCACGCGACCCAATCTGCCTGAATCGCGCTATCTCCTCCACACTGATTCCGGGACACCCCAGCTTTCAAAATCAGTTTCTGGGGTAGTTATTGCGATTGGTCCGGAGGGCGGTTTCAGCACACAGGAAATTGAAAAGGCGAAAGGCAATGGATGGCAAATCCTCTGCTTGGGACCGCGAGTACTTCGCATGGAAACCGCCGCCCTTGTAGCGGCAACTCTGTTTGCAGCTATAGAACCGCGCACGCAGTAAGCGGTCGGGGTTGGTACCCTATCTAAAACGAAGTGGGCGGCAGATATGCCCACCCACGACACCACCAGTTGGCGAAGCTACTTCTGTTCTGCGATCAAGGACTCCAGCGGGATGAACCTGAGTTCACCTATCGTCTTGCCAATCCCGCCAACAAGATCGCCTGTGCCGATGGCTAACGTCTTGCCATCAGGGGAGAATGCGAGCGCATATACCGAGTGAGTTAGGCCGGGAATGCTTCGTTCCAACTTGCCGGTCTTTGCGTCCCACAAGGAGAGATTAACGCTCTTTTTGCCGTTATTAATCACTCTTCCGGCGGTCACCAGATACTTACCGTCCGGGGTGAAGGCAGCCGTCGACCCGAACCCCAGGTTTCCATCCAGTCTCCGCAGGAGTTTGCGAGTCTCCACGTCCCAAACATCTACCATGTTGTCAAGGCTTGTACTCACAAACGTCTTGCTGTCCGGCGAGAAGGTGATGGACCATATCATTCTCCGATGGTCTGCCGATATGTACTTGAGCTTCCTGACTTCACCTTCAAAGAACATGATGTTCGCATCTCTATCCCCGACCGCCAACACCTTCCCATCGGGTGAGAAAGCAAGGCAACTCACCGGCCCACCCCACCATTTCCCATCCTCCTTCACCGGTATCCAGTCCTTCTTCTCCAAATCCCACAATTTGAGAAAGGATCTGTTCACAGTGCTGCCCACGATTGCCAGTTTCTTGCCATCGGGCGAAAAAGCGAGCGCCGTCACGCCGTCTGTATCCAGGACGTCTTGTTGGTGCCACTTTTTTGTATCCAACAACCGCACTTGCCTGGTTGGTTGAATTAGATCGCCGGCAGCTATAGCCGCGGTTTTCCCATCCGGGGAGACCGCGAGGGCGCTGATATGTCTGTTCTTTTCCTCACCGAGCGATTGCTTGAGTTCCCCGGTTTTTGCATCCCACACCTTGATGGCGTACTTATCGATGGCGTTGCCGACGGTTGTCACGGTCCTTCCGTCTGAACTCCATACCAACCGCGAGACGGCGGCATCCTGAGCCACCACGATCGGTTTTTGCTCTACCTTGGTCCTGCCTCCTTCCTGGGCAAGCGGTTTTTCATTCTTCTCGTCGGTCACTTTCGGTGGCTCACCCGCCTGGGTCCGGTAGAGCAGATTAGCAACACCGACGCCAACTAAAGCCATCAGTAGCATCGCCGCCGTTGCAGTCCTGAGTTTCAACATCGCTTTCAGCATTCCCTCTGTAAGAGTGGCAATCCTGATGAGGGAGATCGCTCCCATGGCTGCCGCCTGCTCTGCCGCAACGAGACTTACGGCCTTGATGGTGGAAGAGAACACCAACGTCGGCACGCCTGCCGCCACCTTCTCTGTCAGCACCGCCGCTAGCGCCCCACCCGATACGGCCAGTCCGTGCCGAGTCAGTCGCTTCGCCAGCAACCTCCTGGCGGTTGCCATGCGGCTTGCTACCGTCCCTTCCGGCACATTGAGTTGTCGGGCGACTTCCTTGCGAGTCTTCCCCTCCAAGTCACACAGAACGATGACGGTGCGGTACTTGTCGGGCAAGCGACCCAACTCTTCATCCAGAAGGGGTTGCAGATCACGCCCGGGGTCTTGTTCCGCTACGACTGGATCAGGCATCTCCGTCACCTGCCTCTCCCTTGCACAACGCTTTGCAGCTGTCGCCCTCGCCTTCAATGCCGTCTGGTAGGCCACGCCGTAGAGCCAGTTGGCAAGCAGTTCCTTCGAGGCAATCGACGCCGCTTTGCGGAAGAGAACGAGGAAGGTGGCCTGAAAAGCGTCCTCGGCGTCGTGGTAGTTGGGGAGGACACGGCGGCAGACGCCCCAGACCATCGGGCCGTGCTGCTGCACGAGGGCTGCAAGAGCAGCCTCGTCACGGCGGCTAAGATAGTCCTCCAGCAATTGCCCGTCCGTCAGGCCCGCGCCGTCCCGCAGAAGGATTGACCTATGAAACCGCTGGATGAACTCATTCATCTGACTCTTCGCCATGTCCCGTCCTTTGTGCCGGCGAGGATCGTCCCTACTCTTATCTACCCGATCAGGCCATTTTGATCGGTCTTTTCCCGCCCCCCAGCTCCCAATGGAAGGTTCTGGAGCGGATTGGCCCACCCGAGCCCCAAGGGATGCAGTTGGTGCAGCCCGTAGATCAGCGGGTAATCAGTAGACGTTTTCTGCAAGGAAGTGAATTTCGCCAGTCTTAATGAGCTTGGTACGCCAGCCACGAAGCGGCATCGTTCAACTGACCTTATCGGACTTGCCTGCCGATTTCGGGCGGCTCTCCAACTTATGCGTACTCCTACTTAAAGCCGCGCAAGCAGTAAGCGTGCGTTAACCCGCTTACTGCGTGCGCGGCTCTATACCCCCAAACACCGTCAATAATCTTGTTTTGGAAGACGACCCAGTGCATCCTTGAAGGCCATTGCCGAAGAGAATCTTTCACTGGCTTCCTTCGCCACTGATTTGAGTAGCAGGGCATTCAGTTCCGGATCCACATTCGGGCTCAGATCTTTCGCCTGTCGTGGCTGGGTATTCAACCGCCGGCGGAAGGTTTCCTCGGATGATGGCGAACGCTCCCAGGGGAGCTGACCGATGAACACTTCATACGCGGTGACCCCCAAGGCAAACAAATCGACACGGTGATCGATGGGCCTACGTCTGATGATCTCGGGTGCGAGGATATCGCCTGTGCCAGTTCGGTTGCCTCCGGAGGTAAATACCGGCGTGTATGGGATGGTGAGGCCAAAGTCGATCAGTTTGAGAACGCCTTCTTTATCGATCATCACGTTGCGGGTACACAGGTCGCGGTGTAACCACTTGTTGTCGTGCATATACTGCACGGCATCGCACAACTGGCCGAGATAGTTGATCCGGTTTCCGTTCATCTGGACATTTTTGGTTTCGACCAGATAGTTCAAACCGAGCCCATCCACCCATTCCATCACCATGAACGGTTCGCCTTTGGTACTGATCCCGTGTTCGTATGTACGGACGATGTTATCGTGTCGCAGGGCGAGACAGATCTCTCCTTCCGAGGGCTTTTTCATCCCTGGAAATCGGGCTTCAAAGCTCTTGGTTTTGACTTTGTCGAGGAGTTTCAAACAGATGTTCCGGCCTATTTCCCGGTCGTAAGCACGGTAGACCTTGGACATACTCCCTTGCCCTGTTCGGCCACTCAACTCAAACCGTTTGGAAATGTCGCTTACCTTGAGGCGCTTTTTGCCTTCAGTACCCTTTCCGCCTGTCAGAAAATCGAAGAAACCCACGTCAGACCTCAGTGCTGGATGCTGTGAACATTGCCATTCGACGTCGTTTGCAAGTTGTGGAGAGTTGAGGGTATTTCTTGCGTGTTCCCAGCCAGTTTCGCGTCCGCTGTGTTCGACCGGAAACGCTGCACTTTGAACCCTATAGATCATTCTAACCCAAAAAGCCTGTGGGAGAGTGGTTTGGGAACTCGATAACCGGGAACGCAGTCAATGAATTGAGCAATAATCGATTATGCGGGCGACTTCCGTGCGGAGATCACGACGGTGAACAATCCGATCGACAAAACCATGCTTCAGCAGAAACTCGCTGGTCTGGAATCCCTCGGGAAGCTCAAGATGAATCGTATTTTTGATCGTCCGCTTCCCTGCAAACCCAATCATGGCACCGGGTTCAGCAAGAGTCATATCGCCCTGGAGCGCCCAACTCGCAGCAACTCCACCCATCGTTGGATTGGTCAGGATACAGGCGTAAAGCCCACCGGCTGAATCGTAGCGAGCCAACGCAGCCGACACCTTCGCCATCTGCATTAGAGAGAGAATCCCCTCTTGCATCCGCGCCCCACCACCTGACCCACTTACAAAGATGAGTGGAAGGCGTAACTCTGTGGCACGTTCGGCCGCCAAAGTCAGCTTTTCCCCGACTACGGACCCCATACTTCCGGCCATAAACGCAAAGTCAGTGATGCCGAGAACGACCGGGCGACCGCGGATGAACCCTCGGCCAGTTACAGCGGCATCGAGCATGCCGGTCTTTTGTTGTTCTTCAACCAACCGCTGATCATAGGGAAGACGGTCCACAAACCCGAGCGGATCGCACGGTTTCAACCCCGCATCCCACTCCTCAAATGTACTCTCATCAAGGAGTTGCGCGATCCGGGAACGGGCGGGCATGGAGAAATGGTAATCGCACTCCGGGCACACGTGGTGCCGGGCCTCAACTTCCTTTTTGTAGACCGTGGCCTTGCAATGCGGGCATCGGATCCACAATCCTTCCGGAACGCCGCGCTTCGGCCGCTCGGTCGCCATAAGGTCCACCTCGCTCACCTCCTGAAGGTTTCAGATACCGAAGTTTGGAGCCCAAATCAAATACAAACCCGAAGGTTTGTATCCGATTGTATGGTCCACACTTTAAGTGGTTTGTCCACTGTAATTTGCCGCGAGTATCTGAGTGCTGACGTGAAGCTGGAATTCTCGTTCGCGAAAGCTCACGCTCCGTTATCGGTTACTTGTCGTCAATTTGTGCCAAACTCTGGAATTTCTTCCCTTCCACATAGGCGAGGAAAGCTCCACCGCCGGTTGAAACGTGCGTCATCCTTGCATCATAACCGAACTGCTCGACAGCCTCGGCGGTTTCACCCCCACCCACCACAGTTACCGATCCAGATGCGGCCATTGCAGCAGCAATTTCCTTCGTTCCCTTTGAGAACGCCGGTTGCTCGAACCACCCAACCGGTCCATTCCAGATGATTGTTCCAGCAGTTTTCATCTCAGCACTGTAGAGGGCTACCGTTTTGGGACCGATATCGACTCCTTCATACCCGGCTGGAATCTCACCTTCGCAAACCCGCGTTTGGGCCAGATCGTCCGACTTGGCCGCGAGTGAATCAGCAGGAAGGATGATTTTCTTTCCAACATATCCAAGCAAAGGCTGGGCAGCAGCCAACTCTTCATCTGCCACTTTGGTGGCCCCAACATTCACACCCCGCGCTTTCAGGAAGGTGTAGGTCATCTTCCCACCGATCAGAAGCTTATCGACCTTGGCAAGCAAGGCGTTGATGAAGTTGATCTTGTCGGAGACCTTCGCACCACCCATGATCGCAAGCATTGGCCGCTTGGGGTGCGCCATCAGTCCCTCGATCACTTCCAGTTCCCGCGCTACCAGAAGACCAACCGCCCGTGGCTTGCCACTTGCCTTGAGAAGTGCCGGAACGGCGACCATTGAAGCGTCTTTGTCGTTGTGGCACGTACCAAACGCATCGTTGACGTAGGCATCCCCTAGAGCAGCAATCGCAGCAGCAAACGCGCTATCATTCTTTTGTTCGCGGGGATCGAAACGAAGGTTTTCCAGAAGCAACACATCTCCCGACTTCATCGCCGCAACTGCTGCTGTCACTGCTGGGCCAACGACATCTGCTCCCGCCTTCTTGACGGACTTGCCGAGCAATTCGCCGAATCGTTCAGCGACCTTATCCATTGTGAGGAGCTTGCGTTCGTCTGGGGTGGCTTTCTCCGGCCGCCCCAGGTGACTCATGGCGATCACCGCAGCCCCGGCATCCAACAGTTTTTGGATTGTGGGAAGCGCGCCTCGAATGCGGCGATCGTTCTTCACAGCCCCGGTCTTCTTGTCGAGAGGAACATTGAAATCGACCCGAACCAAAACCTTCTTGCCTTTCAAGTCGCCCAGACCCTGGATAGTTGCTTTCGGCATGTCTAGCTCCAAAGGAATGAACCGCGATGAACGCGAATTGGTTGGGCGAACAGCGCAGCGTCTCGCCAGGTTTGGTGAGACGCTGGTTGGTTGCCGCAGTCAACGTATTCAGCCCTTGGCGATCATGTACTTCAGGAGATCAACGCAGCGGTTGCTGTAGCCCCACTCGTTGTCGTACCATGAGATCAGCTTGAAGAACTTGCTATTCAGTTCAATCCCACTCCCCGCATCAAAAATGCTGCTGTGGTCATCGTGGATAAAGTCTGAGGAAACCACCTCGTCCGTGGTGTATGCAAGAATGCCCTTGAGGTAGGTCTCGCTGGCCCTCTTCATCGCCTCGCAAATTTCCTTGTAGCTCGTGGCCTTCGTGGTCTTCACCGTCAGGTCTACAACCGACACGGTCGGTGTGGGGACGCGGAAGGACATGCCTGTCAGTTTCCCCTTCACCTCCGGGCACACCAGCCCGACCGCTCTCGCAGCACCTGTCGCGGCGGGGATGATGTTAATGCTCGCCGCCCGACCACCCTTCCAGTCCTTGGCACTCGGGCCATCTACTGTTTTCTGCGTGGCGGTGTAGCTGTGAACGGTGGTCATCAGCCCGTCATCGATCCCGAACCCTTCCTTGAGAAGAACGTGGACGAGGGGGGCAAGGCAGTTCGTTGTGCAACTTGCGTTCGAGATAAGGGTGTGCCTGGCGGGATCGTACTTGTCGTGATTCACACCCATCACAGTTGTGATGTCCTCATTCTTCGCCGGGGCGGAGATAATCACTTTCTTGGCGCCCGCCAGGATGTGACCGTAAGCGGTCTTGTTCGGGTCAAGCTGTCCCGACTCAGTGCCCACATTCTTGGAACATTCCGTGAAAAGACCCGTGGACTCGATCACAAAGTCCACACCCAGTTCTTTCCACGGCAGCGCAGCCGGTCCCTGCCGAACCGCAAGGCACTTGATCGGGTGTCCATCCACGATCAACGTGTCGTCTTCCTTTGCGATTGCGGATGACTTTTTGCTAAGCACCTCACCGTTGAATTTGCCCTGGGTCGAGTCGTATTTGAGAAGGTACGCGAGGTTGTCCGCGGGAACGAGGTCATTGACAGCGACAACATCCAGTTCCTTGCCTAAATGTCCTTGTTCGACGAGCGCCCGGAAGACCAGCCGACCGATGCGCCCAAATCCATTGATCCCCACCTTCACGCCTGCCATTGCATGTCTCTCCGATTCAGAGGTTCAACCCGCTGCCGAGCAGCATAAGACGGCAGCAGTGTTCGCGGTTACGCTATGATTCTACCGAAAGGTTTCCAGAGCGAGGTGTCTAACTGTTGATCCAGGAACGCAAGCACGGCTCGCATCTTCATGAGCAATTCGCAAGGCGGCGATCGATGAGTTCGCGTTCGTGAGGGGAATGTGTTTTCTGTCGAGCGATATTGAACTGGTGCCGTGCCTGGACCATATCGCCCGCACGACGATAAAACTCGCCCAATGTTGTGTTGAAGAGGTGATAGTGCCGCAGCGCCGGGTCGTCGTATGTATTGTCGAGTGCGCGAATCCCAGCGTGCGGGCCTTCGATTTGTGCCACGACAATCGCGCGATTGAGCAGATAAACCGGCGAACGATGTATTGCAAGTAGGGCATCGTACAGGCGCAAAATCGTTTGCCAATCCGTTTCGGCATAACTCTTTGCCGAACAATGATAGAAAGCAATTCCGGCTTCAAGATGAAATGGGGAGATCGTGGTCCCTTCCGCGGACTGATCGAGAAACTCATGTGCCCGGCGAATCAATTTGTGGTCCCATCTGCTCCGATCTTGTTCCTCCATGAGTAGGATGGCACCCCGATGATCGAGACGAGCATCGAGACGAGCGGCATGAAACAACATCAGGGCCATGAGAGCGTGCGTTGGCGGCGTATTAAAAGGAGGCTGTGAAACGAGAAGATGGCAAAGGCGTGCGGCCTCTTCGCAGAGATCGGTACGAATTGCCGCTTCGCCTTCGGACGAACTGTAACCTTCGTTGAAGAGAAGATAAAGAACCTGGTGAACGCTATCGAGTCGTTCGGTGAATTCGGCAGAAGTTGGAGGCTCAAGCGATATCTGATGGTCGATCAGATCGCGTGTTGCACGCTGGAGACGCTTTTTGATCGTCTCTTCGCCAACAAGAAGGGCACGGGCTATTTCCGAGTTACCAAATCCACAAAGCGCCTTCAGAGTCAGGGCCAGTTGATTCTCGTGCGCCAGTTGAGGATGACAGCAGGCGAAGATCATCCGCAACTCGCTGTCCTCGATTTCCGAATCGAGAAACAGTTCGTCGAGTTGTGTATCGGATGTCGGGCGATTGGCGAACCAATTGTCGATAACGCGTGAACCAATCCTGTCGCGCCGGAGGGCATCGAGAATCTTGTTCTTGGCAATTCGATGAACCCAACCCGATGGATTCTCCGGAACACCACGAACACTCCAGGATTGCAAGGCATCGACCAGAGTAGCCTGGACCATGTCCTCGACCAGATCGAAGTTCCGCCAGCCGAAAATGCGCGTCAAAACCGAGACCAATCGCCCCGATTCATGGCGGAAGAAATGCTCAACGAGAGGAGCAACCGGTTTCAAATTGTTGGGTGGCATCGTATTCATTGGTAACAGGTACATTCCATGTACCAACAAAACGTAGCAGGCAGATGCCAAGCCTGCTACGTCAGAGTAATCATCCGTTCACTTTTTGCGTTTCAATTCGATGACCATGTTTCCCGATGCCTTCCCATCCTGGAAGTGCGTCCATTCCGCCTTGACAGTGTCCTTGTCCACGAATGTAAAGGTCGCATCGTGCATGTACATGTCTTTGTCGGATTTCAAATTCGTTGCTTTCACGAACGTGAATGCAACTTTGTTCCCATCGGCCTTGCCCGGTGCTTTCATCTGGGGCTGGTTGCCGAGCATGCAATAGTGCGTGAGGATCAGATCATCGCCATCGGGATGGATCATCGTGACCATCTCGTGGTCGCTTCCAGGGGTTATCGTTTCGATGACAGCGCTCCCGCCAGAGGTCACTTTGTAAATGACGCGCATTTCATGACCATCCGGGCCTGCCTTTCCCACCCATTCACCGGCAAGCTGTTTGAAATGTTCAAATGCAGTTTGTTTTCCCGCCTCTTTTTTGTCATCGGCGATGGTCATGCCACTCGATGCGATCGCGAGGATGAAGAGTGGAAGCGCAACTCGAATCATTTTTTCTCCTTCGGGACATGCGTCCCATTTGGGATGGGTCGGTACGCAGCTTGGCTGCGTCCAACAGGTGCTATGAACGAATTGAAGTAGACGCCTTTTCACTATCGCCCATTCGTGAATCGATTCAATGTGATTCTTATTTCTTAATCGAAAAACCTGCGAGCGGACGGACCTCAACCGTACCCCCACTCAACAAACCCGGACAACCTTTTGCAAGCTCCGTAGCGGCATCAATTGTATCAGCCTGTACAATCGAATAGCCTCCGACAATCTCCTTGGATTCCACGAAAGGCCCATCCGTTACAACTTGCTTTGACTTGACGACACGCCCTTCTGGCGTCAGGGCATCACCTGGGTTAATCATCCATCCTTTCTGCATCCCTTCCCCGATCCACATTTCCCATTTCTTCATAACCTGCTGCATCTCTTCAGGACTCATTGAGGCGGCACCTTCATTACCACCTCGGTAGACAAAAAGAAAATTGGCCATCGGACAGTTCCTTTCGGTGATGGAATAGGAGCGGGACGGTTCCCTGCGACCACTTCCAGAAGCATGACGAACGAAGTCGCGGGATGGGGACAGAAATCTTCAGGAAACGAAAAGAGGGATTTCCAAAGTAATCCCTCAACAACGATCAGGCGGATGATTTCAACGGACCTTGAGCCGTTTCGCGTGGACGGGAGTGGCAGTGATAGACCCTTGATCGGATTAGCCAGGAAGTCGGTGGATTGCTAACCTGAACTACGTCTAGAAGTCTTTCCCAAACGCGAAGGTTCTCCCATGGCCAAGTTTGTTCGTGTCGCGGTTACCGGTGCTGCCGGCCGAGTAGCTAGTAGTCTGATCGTTCGACTCGCATCGGGCGAGGTATTCGGGGCGGATACCAAGGTTGTCCTCCAACTTCTCGAGCTTTCCCCCTCGATCAACCCCACGCCGATAAAGAATCTCGAAGGAGCGATGTACGAACTTCAGGACTGCGGTTTCTCCACATTGCAGGATATCATCATCACCGACGACCCGAACAAGGCATTTGCGGGATGTAACTGGGCACTCCTGGTCGGTGCTGCACCGCGTGGTCCTGGCGAACAACGTGCCGATCTGATTCGCAAGAATGGACCAATCTTCATTGGCCAGGGACAAGCAATTGCCAAGAACGCCGCGTCGGATGTTCGGATTCTTGTGGTTGGCAATCCGTGTAATACCAACTGCCTCATCGCCTTTCGAAACGGTAAGGGAATCCCTGCTGATCGATGGCACGCGATGACCCGGCTCGACCACAACCGGGCGGTTTCTGCTCTGGCTTTGAAGGCGGGTGTCCCAAACGAAGCTGTCACCTGTATGACCATCTGGGGAAATCACTCCAACACCCAGTACCCCGACTTCACCAATGCCAAAATTAATGGCAAACCCGCAACGACTGCGATAACAGATCGAGCGTGGTTGGAAGGGAGCTTCGTCCCGCAATGTCAGGAACGTGGGAAGTTCATCATCGATACCACCAAGGTCTCCTCTTCATTCTCCGCCGCGAACGGAGCCATTGACCATGTAAAGAGCCTCGTCCGCGGCACATCGCCCGGAGATTGGACAAGTGCTGCTATCGTCTCCAAGGGGGAATACGGTGTCCCAGCTGGCCTCGTTTTCGGCTATCCCTGCACATCGGCTGGCGATGGGAACTGGAAGGTTATCGAGGGATTAAAGCTCGATTCTTTCGGCGATGCCAAGTTCAAGGCCACTCTGGCGGAACTCCAGAAAGAACAGGATGTGGTGAAAGATATGCTGCCAAGTTGATGGCATATAGCATGTAAGCACAAATGAGCCCAGGTCGAAGGCTGAAAGCCGATGGCCTGGGAGGTTTCAAACATGCGAGTTCTCCTCGTCCACGGACTCGGTCGAACGCCGCTTTCGTTGTTCGGGCTTGCGAGATCATTGCGTTCGGGTGGACATTCCACCCGCTTTTTCACCTACTCCCCCACGTTTGAGGGATTGGATCGGATCGTTCGGCGACTCAAATGCCTCCTCCAAGAACTAAGCCGGATTGATGAGCCCATCGCCCTCATCGGTCACTCGCTCGGTGGGCTGCTCTTGCGGATGGCACTCCCCGCAGTCCCCAATCTGAGCGTTCACCACCTCATCATGCTCGGTACTCCCAATCGCCCTCCCCGCTTGGCACGCCTCGCCTGGCGCTGGCTCCCGTTTCGCTTGCTTACTGGTACTTGTGGACGGTTCCTCGCCACGCCGGACGCGTTCGCTCAACTTCGCGATCCAGGCGTTCCCACGACTGTGATCGCAGGAACCGCCGGACCACGCGGTCACTTCAGCCCGTTCGGAGATGACCCAAACGATGGGGTTGTGGCAGTTTCCGAAACTCAACTCGATCCACTGGATAACCCCATGCAATTCCCAGTCTGGCACACGCTGATGATGAACGCGACGAGCGTGCAAAAACGTATCCTGTCTCTTCTCCATAACTAATCAATCATTTCCGCGAATTATTGGTAGATTGGGGAAATTGTGCCGGTTGTATGAATTATGAGGCACGCTGCTTTATTCCCCTATTCATTACAAGCGGATCAGGACCAGTTGCCGAATCCCAGGAACCGAAGTCAGGTGGTTGTGAAACCCGGTCTTTCACCTGGGGTGGTTTCATGTCTGCTATTCACACCGCTCGCCCCCGTCCGCCGTTGTTCCGTGCATTGGGTGCGGCCAACCCACCCATGGTGGTTGAGGTAGATGGTCAGCATTACGAGCAAGTCGAAATCTACAAACACGATTCGTGGGCTGCGACAGCCTTGTATGCCGGAACGGCTGGTCGGATCACTTGCAAGTTCAACCGCATTCAACCCATCCTCGGATTCCCCACTCTCTGGCTCGGGAAACGACTGGCCGAGCGGGAGCGGTGCGCCCTGGAGCGATTGGCCGACCTTCCCCAGATCCCCAAACCTCTCGGGCCAGTCTTTGTGGAAGGCCAGAGACTCCGAAACGCTGTGGCGCGCGTTTTCATTCCCGGACACCCATTGGGCAAGCACGAGACTGTTGGTCCAAAGTTCTTTTCATCTCTGCGTGGCGCAATTCTGGAGATGCACCGCCGGGGAATCGCCTATGTGGATTTGCACAAGCGAGAAAATGTGATTGTGGGCGACGATGGCCGCCCCTATCTGGTAGATTTTCAGATCAACCTCGACATTACCCATCCCCGCCTTCGCTGGCTCCTGGGGATTCAGACAGTCTTCGATTGGTTCTGCGAGGGCGACCTATACCACTTGGAGAAGCACATTCGCCAGGCTGACCCACAAGCTGCCGCATCACGACTGGAAATACCTTCCTGGCTTCGCATCCACCGAACGATCGCGGTCCCTTTCCGCGAACTTCGCCGCCGACTCCTGGTGGCTCGCGGGATTCGCCTGGGTCGCGGTTCGGTCGCAACCGAAGTGTTTGCCGAAGATGCCGTCCGGAGGGAGTCTGCTGCCCGGGCAGCGTGACAGGACGCCCGCCAGACGTACACTGTACATGGTGAGTCCTCATTGACCGGAGGCGACCATGTCTACTGCGAAGAATGTTCTCGGCGGCCCCCTCAAAACGTGCTCCACCAACCCCTTGACGGGGTTCTACCGGAACGGTTGTTGCGACACCGGCCCGGAAGATGAAGGGTTGCACACCATCTGCTGTCAGGTGACCGCTGAGTTCCTGGCCCACCAACGGGAAATCGGCAACGACTTGAGTACGCCCTTTCCCATCTACGGCTTTCCCGGGCTCAAGCCGGGAGATCGTTGGTGCGTCTGCATCACACGCTGGAAACAATCTCTCGAAGCTGGGATGGCCTGTCCCGTGGTTCTCGAAGCCACACACATGCACGCTCTGGAATACGTTGACCTCGAAGATTTGAAGAGCCACGCTGTCGCTCCCGCGCCCGGCACTTGATTGCATTTCATCACAGGAGAACGCTCCCAGAACGCACCCACACCGTGAGGCAACCAGCAATGCAACTCGACGATTTACCGGAAAGCTCCAATGTGATCGATCAGCGCGGGATGAAGACAGTTGGCGGGATTGCCGCCGGTGGCGGCGGTCTTTTGCTTTTGATTCTCGGTCTGGTTTTCGGAATTGATACCAACAAGCTCGGGCTTGGTGGAGGCGCAGGGGGAGGCGCTCCAGGAGATGAAAAGACCAAGCATTTCGCTGCGAAGATCCTGGGTACCCTGGAAAAAGTTTGGACGGAAGAGTTCGATGACCCCAAGAACCGATATGGTCGGCGCTATGAAAATCCCAAACTCGTCCTATTCAGCCAGGGGGTGCAGACAGGCGGTTGTGGATTTGCGCCATCAGAGGTAGGTCCGTTCTATTGCCCGGGCGACAAGACGATCTATCTCGACCCATCGTTCTTCAACGAACTTGAGCAAAAACTCCACGGTTCGAAAGCGGAGTTCTCGCAGGCCTATGTGATCGCCCACGAAAATGGCCACCACGTCCAGAACCTCCTCGGATTCTCAGAGCTAGTGGATTCCAAACGCAAAACGCGCCAAGAGAACGAGTTTTCGATTCGCCTCGAACTCCAGGCCGATTACCTCGCCGGTGTATGGGCCAAGCATGGCCAGCGGGATTTTAACTTCCTCCAGCAGGGTGATATTGATGAAGCCCTGAAAACAGCCCTGGCAATTGGCGATGACCGGATCATGAAGACGATGGGACGGAAACCGTGGCCAGAAAAGTTCAATCACGGCACCGCGGAACAGCGGGCCAAATCGTTCTCGGCAGGTTTCCGAACGGGTGATGCAACGAAAGCGAAGCTAGCGAAGTTCTATTCCGATTCCATTCAGTTTGACGCTCACACCGGCGAGCTCGATGATTCGCTGTTCAATTGAGTTTGTGAGCAGTCTGTGTGACGCGAGGTCCGGGTGGGAATCGGAAAGGTCTACGGGTGTTGCACAAAATACCCGTAGACCTTTTCCCACTCACTCAGTCTTCATCCTCATCCTTGAGTTGGGCCTTGCTCACAATCTGCTGCTGTACCATCGGTGGCACCGTTTCGTAGTGGCTCAGTTCCATCGCATACGATCCGGTTCCTTGAGTGATCCCGCCAAGTTGCGCAGCGTACCGGGCAACCTCTGCGAGAGGAGCGCGAGCAAAGATTGTCGTCATGTCGCCAGGGAGACTTTCCTGGTTCTCCACATGAGCCCGCTTTGTCGGCAGGTCGCCAAGAATTGCCCCGGTGTACTTGCTTGGAACGGTGATTTCCAGCTTCACAATTGGTTCCAGCAACGTGGGGCGCGCAGCCAGGAAGGCTTTTTTGAACGCATGGCGGGCAGCGGTCTTGAACGCTGCTTCCGATGAATCCACATCGTGGTATTTGCCGAAATAGACCTCGATTGCACAATCCTGAACCCGATAGCCAGCCAGAACGCCGCGTTCGAGCATCTCCTTGCATCCCTTTTCGACCGCGGGGACGAAGTTGTTCGGAATGGTTCCTCCCACAATGTGGTCGATAAACGCGAAGTTGGCCGCGGCATCATAGTGGCAGGAACGCAGCTTCTCGAAGCGACTCTTGTTGGCGAACTCCGCCTCGCACTGGGCCTGACTTTTGATCTCCCGCGACAGCGGATAGATGCGGAGATGGACTTCGGCAAATTGCCCGCGTCCGCCGGTTTGCTTCTTGTGTTTGTGGTCGCCCGCTCCATCGCCAACGATCGTCTCCCGATAAGGAATCTTTGGTTCCTTGGTCGTCACTTCCACCCCGAACCGTGCCTTCAACCGATCGCGGATCACATCCAGGTGAAGCTGGCTAACGCCGCTGATGACCAGCTCGTGAGTCTGGGCATCGTGAGTGACCTTTACCGTTGGGTCTTCGGAAGCGATCTTGTGTAAACCCGTGGAAATCTTCTGCTCATCGCCACGGTTCTTGGGTTCGACCGCCAGCCCGAACATCGGGGTTGGGAATGTCGGCAATGGAAGTTGTGGGACATTGTTCGTGTAAGCGATGGTATCGCCGATTTCCAAACCCTCGACTTTGGCAATGGCAATGATGTCGCCCGGACCAGCTTCGTGAACCTGGGTGGTGGTCTTCCCCTGGGCCTCCAGCAGGTGACCGACACGGAGCGTTTGGCCGCTTCGTAAGTTCACCACATTGTGATTGTGTTGGAGTTTGCCAGCAATCACACGGATGAAGCTGAGGTGCCCAACAAATTTATCGTTCACGACTTTGAAGACCTGCCCGACAAATTCCTCCTGCTCCGTCGGTTCGAGTTGATGAGTTCGGCCGTTGGTCCCGACTTGAAGACCAGTCAACCGTTTTTTCGCAAAGCTCGGTGAGAGTCCATAACGGCTCAATGCATCGAGCAGTTCTTTGACACCAACGTCCTTCTTCGCGGAGGTACAAAAGATCGGAATCAGCGTGCCCGCATCGAGTGCCCGCGTGATATCGGCTTCCAGTTCCGCAACCGAAACCGCTCCCTCTGTGAGATACTTTTCGGTGAGTGCTTCATCGCATTCGACCACGGCATCGATCAATTGCGTGCGCATCGTCGTCACATCCACAGGACATGTCTTCGGAACATCGGCCGGCGGATCGAGGAGGCAAATCACACGCCCGAATTCCGGTCCGACCGCATTGGGGACGTTGAACAGCACGCAATTCTTACCAAATGTTGCCTGAATACTCTCGATGATCCCTGTGAGGCTGATCTTCTCGGCATCGAGTTTGTTAATCACGATCGCACGCGAGAGTCCCCGGTTGGTCGCCTCCGTAAACATTTTGCGGGTGTTCACCTCAATGCCGTTTGTGGCGGAAACCACGACAACAGCTGTCTCAACTGCGGAGAGTGCCTCCAGGGCAGCCCCAATGAAATCCGGATAACCCGGAGCATCAAGGATGTTCAGGTGCTTGCCTTCGTGATCAGCGTGGAGAACAGAAGTGTCGATTGAGAATCGGTGTTTATGCTCTTCATCGTCGTAATCGGAGATCGAGGTTTCATCATCGACGCTCCCCATCCGTTCGACCGCGTGAGCTTCATACAGCAGGGCATCGGCCAGGCTGGTCTTGCCCGCGGCACGGTGCCCAACAAGTGCAATGTCCCGGACGTTCTCGACAAGATGTTTGACAGGCATGATGTGGCCCTCAGGTTGGGAAAGGAAGCATTGTTTGAAGTTCACAATGCAAGTGTTCAAAGTTCGAGACGGTTTCGTGATTCTCCACTGCGGAACCTGGAAACCGGAGTGCGGGACGAAAGAACCGAAAGCCCTGCGTTGATCTCGCTTCTTCGTTCCTAAATCCGAGTTCCGTACTGCGTTTGGAGGAATGGCCCGATCCACAAGCGTGGGAACATTGCCCACCGGCGGTGGCGGCCAGAGGAAGAGGTGGCTCGGCGGTGTGCCTAACGGCGGGAATCCGCTGTGGAACAGCACATCAAAGGAGTCGCCTGTCGAGTCTGGTCGCCGTCCGGGATAGAGCCAGGACAGCCGACAGATCCATCGCACCTTCGTACAACGCGCGGCCGATGATGCAGCCCGGCGTTCCGGCCTCCATCAACTGCCGAACGTGGTCCAGGGAACAAACTCCGCCACTGGCAATTACAGGCAACGAAATCGCTGCCCGTAACGCCGCCAGTGCGTCGAAGTTTGGACCGCTCATCATGCCATCCGTGGCGATGTCGGTATAAACCACGGCTGCCAGGGGAACATCCGACACCTGCTTCGCGAGATCGATTGCTTTCACTTGCGAAACCGTGAGCCAGCCCTCCGTGGCAACAAAGCCATCTTTCGCATCGATCCCAAGAACAATCTGGTTAGGGAAGCGTTCCGCGCTGGATCGCACCCACGCTGGAGACTGAAGTGCCCGAGTGCCGAGAACAGCCCAGCGAACCCCCCAGTCAAACACAGCAGCGAGATCGTTATCGGTACGAAGCCCACCGCCGAGTTGAATGGGTACTCCACTTGTTTCAACGATTTTGCGGATGACGGGACCATTAACTGGCTTCCCGGCCTTGGCACCATCGAGATCGACGATATGGAGTCGGTCGGCTCCGAGTTCGACCCAGCGTTTGGCAACGGCCGCTGGGTCATCGGAAAAGACGGTTTCCCGCGAATAATCGCCCTGCCGAAGCCGGACACAACGTCCGTTGAGCAGGTCGATGGCGGGGTAGATGAGCATGTTCGTCCCCTGAACTCTCACGGCATTGTGGCCGGGTTCCTCGCGAAAGGCAAGGGGTGAGGAGTTGATGTGGGAAAGGTTGCGATGTGGTGAAGGTGGGCAATCGCTTATTTCACTTCAAACTTTGGGCGCGCATCAGATTTGGGGGCAGTCGATGGGGCGGTATTGGATAGACCTGCTTACTTTAGTGGGCGGCTCTGCCCACGGGCGGCGGGTGGTTTTGTCCACGCGTGGGCAGACTGTCAGTCTTGTCAGCGGTGTCAGTATTCGGACTTAATTGCGATGATGTGTTTTGGCACTTCCACAAGGTGTTTTCCCTTCCAATCACAGATTCACACAACGGTCTCTGTCATAAATTGTCATGTGTCACAGACCCTCGTGACAAGTCTATGCACCAGAATAATCACTTCGATGATAAATAAACTCATGGTTCAATGGAGGTAGTATGAGGGTTACAGGTATTGTCTGGAGTGTAGTGACGCCTCTGACACAACCCAAATACCCACTGTCACCCAACTTTGAACCATGCCAACTCGGCGAACGAGTTACTCGCTGGTCTTCGATTGAAGCTTCGTTATTGGCTTATCGTCTTTGTCGGTGAAGCGGACGCAGAAGGACCAATCTTCCTTGACATTGACAACTTTCACGACCAGAACATTCACGCCCTTGTTGAGTGTGACTTCCGTCGAATCATCGTCCTTATCTAATGCGCGTTCGTCTGTGTATTTGAAGACTTCTTCGCCGTTGAGGAAGACTTTGCATTGATCGTCGCTACCAGTCTTCATCTTGACACCTTTGAGTTCCTCTGGTGCCACGATGAACGTGACCGCATAGCCGACGCTATCTTCGGTTTCTTTTCCCAAGAAGTCATTGAAATCGAGCAAATGATCCTTGGCAACGTATTCTTTCCAAGTCAACTCAGTGTCGCCGACTTTGATCTTGTCCCCAACCTTTGGCTTCAGTTTGGCTTCGTCTTTCAGTTGGTCTTTCGCCAAGCCATCTTCGCCACTCTGATTCGCTGCGAGCGGAATCGGGGCCAAAATAAGCCAACGCTGGATAAAGCCTTCGTCGTTAATACCGGATTTGTCGTCGGCGGAGAAACTCGTTCCACCGAAGAGTGGAAGCAGAAACGTTAGAATCCAAGCGGATGTTCGCATCGTTAAGCTCCTCAAGAGATGTTTTGGCCGATCAGTCCCTGATGGCTGCTGCTCGGAGATAGGTGTCAACTTCGCACATCTTCTGCTCGCCCTCGGCCTCTGTCAATCGCGTTTCCCCCTCCAGGCGGGTTCACGGAAGAGATACATCCAACTCAGTGACCTGTCCCCGGGTGATGGTAAGTGGAGTCGCACGCTCAATTGGAGGCGCATAGGTCTGACGGGCGATGATTGAACTCTCGGGCTCGCGGATTGGAAGACCGGCTTCCCAGTTGGGAAGCCACACAACCAGTTCGGTTTTACCCACGGGAACACGATCGAAGGTGAAGCGACCATCCGAATCAGTGAGTGCGTAGTAAGGGTGGTCGCTCACGAATAGGTCCGCTCTCATCCAGGATAACCCAGTACCGCTCGATAACTCGATCCTTCCGGTCTGTTTTAGAGTTCGAGAGACAGGCTCGTTGGGACTGGGAAACACCACGCTGAAGAACCCATCTCCACGACCACGGAGGATGTGAAATGTCGGTTCGATCGATGCCATCGTGACACTATCCCCGCTGTGAACGAATCCAACACGTCCCCTGTGCGCACCCTGGGTCACAGTGATCTGCTGATTACCGATCGAGACACTGACCGGAGGCAGATCCCAAGGGCGAGCTGTTGCAGGATCGACGTTCCGGAGGAAAACCACCGCATCTCCGATAGCCTGGGTCGTGACGTTGATTTGTGGTAGATTCGGGTTAGGTGTCGTATTCGTGTCGAACCCCGGCGCATCTATCTTCGGGACGGCGTAACTGATTGGTGGAACATCGGGTAACCGACCACTCCACTTGAGTTGCCCAGTAACGCGACCCGTATTGGCGGGATCGAATGACGCACTTGATGTGGTCGAGCGTGTTTCGGTCTCTCCTGTGTGCGCCAACTCTGTTGGATCGGTACCACATCCGGATAACAAGGCGGCGAAAAGCAGGAGATGACGGGGGCCGATCACGCGAGATCCTTCTCGTCAGTGGTATTGTTGCGGGTTATTCTGGAGCAACCCTGAGGGAGATTGCCGATGTCTGTTGCGAATTCACAAGGCTATTTGGTAAAGAAGCTGGCCGAGATATCTGGCGTTCCGTGCCCGTGCGGCCTGAGTACACGCTTGCTCACCGCTGCCGATGGTGCCCCCTGCTCGTTGCATGTCACCGCGATCCGTGACTCGGCACGACATTACCACCGGGAAACCACGGAGGTTTACTACATCCTGGAGGGTACTGGCAAGATCGAGTTGAACGATGACTGGCATGCGCTTGAGCCGGGAACGGTAATCTGGATTGAACCCGGCACCCGACACCGCGTTGTGAGCGAGGCAGGAATTACCACCATTGTGTTCGGCTTACCGGCCTTCAATCCGAGTGATGAATGGTTTGATTAGGCAAGCTCCAGGAAAAAGCATACCCGTAGGAGGGCCAAAACAAGCACCGCCGCTCGCCTTACGGCGGAAACAGCTTTGTAGCAAGTCAAACGCAACCGGCCGCGGGTCACCCCACGGCCGGTCGGATTTAGAGTGGAATCGTCACTTATCACTTAGCTAACGAGTTCCTTAATCCAGTTTGGCTTGTCGCCAGCGATGTAGTACGGACGGCCGAGGTTATCGCGGACGCTGGCGTTGGTCTCCGGGGTCGGGTCGATCCCGAGGCCACGGTAGAGAGTGGCGTACAGGTCGAGCACATTGACCTCGTTCTCAGCGATGTCTGTGCCGTCTTTGCCGGTCTTTCCGTAGGCAACGCCACCCTTGAGGCTGCCGCCACCGAGAACCACCGACCAGCAACGCGACCAGTGATCGCGACCGGCGTTCTGGTTGATGCGTGGTGTGCGACCGAAATCGCCCATCCACACGATCACGGTGTCCTTGAGCTTTCCACGTTGCTCCAGATCGCGAACCAGCGTACTCATGCCCTTGTCCATAGCGGGGAGCATATTCGGACGGAGCAGAGCAGTGTGGGTCTGGTTGTGGAGATCCCAGCCGCCCAGCGTGACTTGAACGGCAGCAGTTCCGGCCTCAACCAGCTTACGGGCCAGGAGAAGACCGCGACCGAACCCATCGTTGCCGTATTCTTCCTTCAACTTCGGGCTGATCGGCTTGCCATCGTTTTCCTTGTCGAGGCTGAACACTTCCTTACGGGAGGAAACTACGAGGCTCAGAGCCTTCTCGTAAACTTCCTTGTGAGCCCTCGCGGCGTCCATGGGGACGTTTGTCCCAAAGCCGCCCTCAACGCGATCGAACAGAGCCTTGCGGCGAGCCATCCGCTCGGGATCGACTCCATCCGGAGCTTTGACGTTCTCCGGTGGGGTACCAGCGTTTTGGACGTTGAACGGAGCGTATTTCATTCCAAGGAACCCTGCTCCACCACGCGGGCCACCGATGGAGATGGCTGCCGGCAGGTCCGCGTTCTTCATCGCCTCAACATCAAGCCCTTGGTAGTAGGCCAGAACGGAGGAGATTGAAGGGTAGTCGAGGAGTGGGTTCGGCGTCCGCCCGGTGTTCATCATCATCGTGCCGCGGGCGTGATCGCCTTCCTTGGAATTCAACGACCGAATGATCGACAGATTCTTGAATTCCCTGGCAAGAAGTGGCAGGTGTTCGGTAATTTCAACGCCGCTGGCGGCGGTTGACTTTGGCTTGTGCGGGCCACCATTCGCGCTGTCTGGCTTCAGATCCCAGAGGTCGATGGTCGGAGGGCCACCAGCCATCCACAGGATGATAAGGCTTTTTTGCTTCTTCTTCATTTCCGGGGCTGCTGCCCGGACTTTTGCCAAAAACTCCATCCCTGGGAGGGTTACCGCGGCGGCACCCGCGCTGTGTTTCAAAAAGTGCCGGCGGTCGGTGATACCGAACATGTGAGGCTCTCCGAGTTCGCCGGCAAGCGCCGGCAGGTGTGTTACCTGAAGGAAGCTGTCTGAAGGTTAGTTTATCTCTAAAGTTGGGCCTGAACAACCGCTTGCGATCAGGAAGGCAGTGTGCGGTGGGCCATTTCATACCTTTTGATGCACACCCCACGGAGTAGTTCCCAAACTCACACGAAAAAAGTCTATATTCCCAAGTAAGCCCAGTCCCCTTAACATCCTTGAATGCCAAATTCACGCCCAGGTTCCGTTTTTGAGGCCCAATGCCACATTTTGGTGGAGTGCAAACTCCGATAGCAGCCCATCCACAAGAACTTCACACGGAACTGCGCGAACCGACCTGTAATCCCACCGGGTCGGTATGGTATTCCTGTCTGTCACCCAACGGAGATCAGGAGAAAGCATGCCGGAGATGAAAGAAGCAGTGTCTCAGCGTCCGAATCTGGTACCGATGACGCGAAGCGAGTGGGCGCTCATCCTCATCTTGGTTGCAATCCACTTCACCCATATGGTCGATTTCGTCATCATCATGCCGCTCGGCGACAGATTGATGAAGGAACTCCATATTTCCCCCGCGCAATTTGGAATGATCGTTTCCGCCTACGCAATCGCGGCTGGGATTGCCAGTTTGCTTGCCAGCCTCGCAATGGACCGGTTTGACCGTAAATCGGTGTTGCTGACCATGTATGCGGGCTTCGGTCTTAGCACCCTTTTCTGCGGTCTGGCTGACAGTTATGAATTGCTTTTGCTTGCACGAACGCTTGCCGGAGTGTTTGGCGGTCTCGCCGCCGTCGCCATCATGGCCGTTATCGGAGATGTGTTTCCACCTGAAAAACGCGGGCGTGCGATGGGTGCTATTTCATCTTCGTTTGCCGTCGCTTCGATTCTCGGGTTGCCTCTGGGTCTGAAGCTTGCGGAATGGTATGGCCGCGGAGCCCCATTCATCGTTCTCGCTGCATTCAGTGTTCTTGTTTGGGCAATCGGCTATTTCCGTCTGCCACCTGTAAGAGGGCACTTGAATGCAACACGTTCCAACCCAATAGCGGAGCTTGTGGGGGTGGCCTCGAATCCCAATCATCAACGAGCCTTTGCGTTCACGTTCTTTCTCGTGCTTGGAACCTTCACTGTCGCCTCGTTCATCGCTCCATACCTCACAGCCATGAACGGGTGGACCGAAGGCGATTTGGCGATGGTGTACCTCGCGTCGGGGATCATCACCCTGATCGGGATGAATGGGATCGGTCAGCTTGCCGATCGTGTCCAGCGATTGATGCTGTTCCGCATTTTTGGGATGGCAGCGCTTGTGATGGGAATTGTCTTGACCAATTTACCGGCAACTCCGCTCTACGTTGCAGCCGTGGCCATGAGTGCGTTCATGGTCTGCGCTACGGGCCGCTTTGTTCCTGCCCAGGCCATGATTATTGGAGTAGCCGAACCGCGCGTGCGTGGGGCATTCATGAGTTTGAACACGGCCGTGCAGCATCTCGCGACTGGGATCGCTCCTTTAATTGCAGGATGTTTAGTCACGCAAACCGAGGATGGGAAAATCACGGGGTTCCCGCTGGTTGGTCTGGTGGGTGCTGGCGCGGCAATAGTTTCACTGGTTCTTGGGGGATTGCTGCGATCTGCACCAACGCCCAATCCGGTCGATTCCAAACCCACGGGAACGACAGACGCCATTGTCGAAGCTGCCGCGGCGTGAGACCTAGTCCCGTGCATGTCACTCGCGTTGAATGCTCTCGCACAGTTTTACGAAATCCTTGGGAGGAGAAACCTCCCAAGTCATCGCCTCGCCATGCTCTGGGTGGTTGAAACCCAGCTTGGCGGCATGGAGCATCGGTCGCTCTGCCCGGCTCGTATCGGGGACGGGTTTTCCATTCACAGGCCGATCGTACACACTCTCGCCACACAGCGGCGTACCTGCTTCTCCGAGGTGGATGCGAACCTGATGTGTACGGCCGGTTTCGAGGCGACATTCCACCAACGCGAATCGCTGCCAATTCTCAAGCACTTTGAAGTGAGTGACCGCCTTTTTGCCATCGGGCGCGTTAGTATCAATCGTGCTGCCCCGTCTGCCATCGCCTCTGTCCCGAACAAAAACAGATTCAAGCCGCCCCCCCGGCGGAACACCACGAGTGAGCGCAAGATAGCGACGATCCACGGTATGCTTGCGGAACTGTTTCCTCAGATTGTCGGCAGCGGAACCCGTGCGCGCAAAAACGACTAACCCCGATGTATCCTTGTCGATCCGGTGAACGGCAATCAAAGATCGATCGGGCGATCCCAGTAGTTGCGGGAGCAGTTCCGCAAGCGTTTTTGGAAGAAACTTCCGCCCCCGCTCGCCAAACTCGGCTGCCTCCTCCTTGTGGCGCATTGTTGTGAGTCCAGCGGGTTTATTCACAACCACGACGCACTCATCCGAATACACAATTTCGATCCCCGACATGGATGGCTTGCGTTCTGGTCCTGGAGACTTGGAATCCAGAGAACGAGGGCGCACTGGCTTCGACCTTGCAGGCGGACTCGCAGCTTTGGGATTCTCGGACTTCTGCCCTTCGATCGTGCCCGCGGCCAGTTCCACACGCTTTCCAACTTTGAGTCGTCGGGCCACATCCGTCTCGACCTGCCCGCTCACCTTGACGTGACGCCGCTCGATCAGCCGCTTGGCTTGCGCCCAGCTCAGCCCGTATCGCAACTTCAAAACAGCCGCAAGCGTCTGCCCATTTTCCCGTCGATCCACCACAAACGCGATCGAAGACATGGATTACTCATTCATCGAGTGTGAACGCTTTGGGATCAACCTTTCCCAGCGGTGTGAATTTGTCGATCTGGAACTCGAGTACCTTCTTGCCATCGCGGGTCACCAGCGACCGTGTCGGTCGAATGAGTCCCGAAACGGCTTTGAACTCCTCGAAGGTAGTTTCCAGTTCGGCTTCCTTGGCGGATTCCGGATCGACTCCTTTGTACGTGGCTCGGATGAGGTGCCCCGTCTTTCGATCGAATGCCAGACGAATCTCGGGATGCCCACGAACCTGAACGAGAAGCCCAGCTGCCTCCTGCCCCTTCAGTTGTTTGTCGAGCTTGATGCTAAACTTCCGATCTGTTGTAAGGGGAGTCAATTGCCCGATCTCTGAGAGAATTGCAGCGATTTGCAACTCTTTCATCGCAGCAGCCGTGAGAGGGATCGGCCGACCGTTAATGATCTGCTTGGCCACATCATCATTCACTACCTGAATCATCTCCCACTTCTGCCCTTTCACCTCACACCGGATGAGCGTTCGGATACGACCCGGGACGTGATAAATCTGTTCAAATGTGAAGGTAGTCTCAGCTCCCGCCAACGACATCGTCCCCTTTCCAACTACTCGACCGGCTGGATACTTCGCGAGAACTTCCTCACCACCCGATGCAGCTACCGCTGCTTTAACGAGATCATCGGGTCGTTCCTCGGCTACTACCGGCAGAACGAGCAACGACGCGAGAAAAGTCCCACTCAACGCGATCCTCATGGAAAGCCCTCCCTGGAAATCCTTCCCAGACTGTCACCTCCTAAAATACAGCACAACAGGAGGGAGGAAACATGAGATCATTCGAGATCCGAACTTCGCAGCGAACGGAGTTCGTTGAGATCACCGACGAAATCAGGCATAGTGTGCAATCCGCTGGCCTCAAAAATGGCGCGTGCATCGTCTATTGCCCACACACAACCGCTGCGATCACGATTCAGGAAAACGCGGACGCCGATGTGGTCCACGATCTGTTGTTGTGGCTGAACCACCACATCCCGAAAACGGTTCCCGGCTTCCGACACGCGGAAGGGAATAGCGATTCCCACATCAAAAGTTCACTGGTTGGAAGTTCCGCGATGGTTGTTGTCGAAAATGGCAACCTCGTGCTGGGCACCTGGCAGGGAATCTACTTCTGCGAATTCGATGGCCCACGTAAACGGAGCGTAATAGTGCAAACAATCGGAAACGGATAAGCCGGATTAGCTTACCGGAACTCTATCCGGCGTTGACTTCGCCACTGTCGCTGATTTAAGGTCAATTACCCCCCAAACCCGTTCCTGTCCCGGGTTATTCGATGCAACTCATCGCTCCCGATATTCTCGTTGAAGCGCGTGGACTAACCGGGGCCATGTCCGGCACACTTTGCGTTCTTGGGATTGCTCTATGGCTTTTCGGTTGGCGATGGCACCGCTTCTGGGTGGTCGCGGGGATCACTCTGGCAGCGGGGTTGCTTGGATTGAACGCCGGGCGAGCGGCGGGGGGCACGCAGATCATGGCGGTCGGCATTCTTCTTGCGGTCGCCGCGGGGATGATGGCTCTGGAACTCGCCAAGGTGTTTGCGTTCGTAGCAGGTGGTTGCGGGGCATGGCTGGCAATTCAGTGGGTGTTCCCCCAAGCCCAGGAGCTTTGGGCCGTCTTCCTCTCCGGCGGTCTGTTCGGGTTACTCCTTTACCGACTCTGGACGATGCTTCTCACAAGCCTCTTAGGCGTCCTCATGGCCGGACATGCCGCACTTCTGTTACTGGAACCGATCGTTCCCTTTGATGCTCTTCGCTGGGTGACAGCCAACCAGGCAGCGATAAACGGTGTGGTAGTCGGACTGACCGTTCTCGGTATCCTTTTCCAAGCTATCGCAGCCCCTGATGAGGGAGGAGCCAAGAAAGAGAAGACTAACGAGAAAGAAGAGAAGAAGAAGCCGCCGAAGAACTCAGAGCCTGAACGCACTCCAGAACCTGAACCGGCTGAAAAGCCAGTCCATTGGTGGCGAAAACTGTTCCCAGCACAAAAGGCAGCATGAGCGGAAAAGACAACTTCCCTCCGAGATCGGAGGGAAGTTGTCTTTTCGCATTTCGCAACGAGTTCAACCCGGTGACGCCACGCGGCGACCGCGACCGATGCCATAATATGTGAAGCCGAGGGTTTCCATGTGTCGCTGATCGTATAGATTGCGGCCATCAAAGATCACAGGCTCTGCGAGCAGTTGTTTCATCACCTCGAAATTAGGGTTTCGGAACTCCTGCCATTCGGTGACGATCACCATCCCATCTGCGCCTTCCAGCGCTCCATACGGACGGTCAGCGTAGTAGAGCTTTTCGCCATAGATCTCGCGGACATTCGGCATGGCCTCGGGATCGTGGATCCGGACCTTCGCTCCAGCAGCAAGCAGATGATCGATCAGTGTGAGGGCGGGTGCCTCGCGGATATCATCGGTGCGGGGTTTGAACGCCACACCCCACAAAGCCAGAGTCTTTCCAACCAGTTGGCCAGTGAAGTGCGACAAGATCTTGTGGTAGAGAACCTGCTTCTGCGTATCGTTCACCTCATCCACGGCCTGCATAAGTTTCAGCGGCAATCCCGTGTGCCGGCCCATCGCGATAATCGCTTCGACATCCTTTGGGAAGCACGACCCGCCATATCCCGGGCCAGGAAAAAGAAACTGGAAGCCAATCCGTTGATCGTGCCCGATCCCTTTACGAACATCGTTGATGTCCGCGCTGAGACGATCGCACAGGTTGGCCATCTCATTGATAAAACTGATCTTCGTGGCAAGCATGGCGTTCGCTGCGTACTTCGTCATCTCCGCGGATTCGGGACTCATGACCAGGAATGGCCGCTCGGTCCGGAGGAAAGGAGCATAAAGCTCGCGAAGTACTTCAGCCACCTCGGGTTTTCGCACGCCAACCACCACCCGATCCGGCTTCATGAAATCATCGATCGCCGCGCCTTCTTTGAGGAATTCGGGATTACTTGCCACATCGACATGAGGACAACCCTTCGTGGTGAGCCGCTCAGCAATTTTGGCATTCGTGCCAACAGGAACGGTACTTTTCGCGATGACGATGCGGTCGCCTGGCTTCCCGGGTGGAATATCTTTGAGAGCATCCCCGATGGCATCCGCAACGCTGAACACTGCGGTCAAGTCCGCATCGCCAGCTTCGGACTGGGGAGTTCCCACCGCGATAAAGATGAGACGCGCAGTCCGAACAGTCGCGTGCAGGTCGGTAGTAAAGGTGAGCCGTCCTTCGCGTTTATTGCGCAAGACGAGTTCGTGCAGCCCAGGCTCGTAAATTGGGATGCGATTGTCGTTCAATGTGGCGATTTTTTTCGGGTTGTTATCGACACAAACGACATCGTTCCCGCTCTCAGCGAGACAGGTTCCCGTAACCAGTCCGACGTAACCGGTCCCAATCACAGCAATTTTCATGAACTACCCCCATCGCGTGGCAAATGTAAGAGGTCGAGTTTTTGTTGAGAGAGAAGATTGTTGCGGTTAATCCGAGTTTACTTCCTGGGAAACCTCACTCCGACCGCTTGGCGTGGATCGTCTTCCGCCAGTAACTTAGAATATCATTGAGCGTTTGCTCGAGTGGAATGCGTGGAATCCATCCGGTCGTTTTGTGCAGTTTCCCGGCATCCGCGCGGGTCACAGTGGTATCAGCCTTACGGTTCGATTCAACACTCTGCCGTACTTCAACTTTCACGCGAGCCATCGCAATTAGTTTCTCGAGAAGATCCTGGATCGGGTAGGTTTGACCCCGACCGGCGTTATATGCCTCACCAGTTTTGCCTGTCTTCAACAGCAACGGGAATGCTGCAACCATGTCTCGCACGTCAGTAATATCGCGACGTGCGCTCAGATCGCCAGTTTCGATGACTGGCGCTTGCTGCCCGGCCTCGGCAGCAGCGATTTGCCGGGCGAAGTTGGCTGCTGCATAGTCTGCTGACTGACGGGGTCCAATCTGATTGAAGAGCCGAACCCGAACGATGTCGAGTCCCGGGTTTCGAGTGTATTGATAGCTCATCAGATCGGCAGCAGCCTTGCTGACGGCATAAGGAGTTGCAGGTTTTAATGTGGTTTTTTCGTCACAAGCCCCATCGGGCTCGTCGGGCTCACCATAAATCAGTCCCGTGGACACGTACAGAATCCGAGGGCTGAGACCACTCCGGGTGATGGCATCGTAAAGAGATCGGGTGGCAGTGACGTTATCGTGCCAACACCGATCTGCTTCCTGATACGATCGCCCGGGGTTTGCATATCCAGCCAAGTGCATTACCCAGTCAGGACGGGCTTGCCTGAGTACAACCTCCACCCCCGAACTGAACGCAAGTTCCCCAGAAAAAAGGACAGCTTTATCTGTCAGATGTTCAAGGGAACTCGGCCACATTCCCTGTCGGCAGTAGCCAAAAAGCGCATGGTTGCCCTGAACCAGTGCCTCGACCAGATGACCCCCAACGAACCCGGTGATCCCAGTGATCAGGATACGCATGTGATTTCAGATTTCGGATCTCAGAAGATTGTTGAACAAACCCTCGAATTCCGCGACAAATTCGACTACAGTTTGCAATCAACAATCTTAAATCTGAACCATTAAATTCCCTTGGCCTTGAAATCGGAATCGGGAAGAGGTTTGCCCTGAAGTCGAGCAAGGTCTGCCTGAACCATCCGCTCAACCAATTTGTCGAAAGTCAGTTGCGGTTTCCATCCGAGCTTCGCATGGGCTTTGGAGGGATCGCCGATGAGTAAATCGACTTCCGCGGGCCGAACAAGACTGGGATCAATCTCGACGTATTTGGTCCAGTCCAGACCAACCGCACCAAAGGCGAGTTCGACCAAGCGGCGAACGGTGTGCGCTTCGCCTGTCGCCACCACATAGTCATCCGGCTGGGATTGTTGGAGCATCAGCCACATCGCCTCGACGTAATCTCCTGCAAATCCCCAGTCGCGCTTCGCATCGAGGTTACCCAGCTTCAGAACCTTCGCGAGCCCGAGTTTGATTCGCGCCACTCCATCGGTCACCTTCCGTGTGACGAACTCCTTCCCTCGCCGCTCGCTTTCGTGGTTGAAAAGGATACCGCTACAACAAAACATGTTGTAGCTCTCCCGGTAATTGACCGTGATCCAGTGACCATATACCTTCGCGACTCCGTAGGGGCTCCGCGGGTAGAACGGCGTACTTTCCTTTTGTGGAACCTCGACTACTTTCCCGAACATCTCGCTCGAAGAAGCCTGGTAGAACTTGATCGTGTCCTTGCCAAGATGTCGGATCGCCTCCAACACCCGAGTAACGCCGATGGCCGTGAATTCGCCCGTCAGCACTGGTTGCTTCCAGCTTGTCGGAACGAAGCTCATGGCAGCGAGGTTGTATACCTCATCCGGCTCTGTCTCCTCAATGACATCGATGATCGATAACTGATCGAGGAGATCCGCCTGATGGAGTTGAATCCTCCCCGACAAGTGAGCGATGCGCTCAAAGCTCTCGGTACTTGAGCGGCGTACTACCCCGTGGACTTCGTACCCCTTCTCCAGAAGGAGTTCCGAAAGGTAGCTGCCATCCTGTCCCGTAATTCCAGTAATCAGCGCGGTCTTCATGCGCTGTGCCTTCCTTCGTGCGTGTTATGTCGTGCCAATGAACTGGCCAGAGCGTGCGGACGATGTCACTGTGAAGATTTATAGTTGAGGAACGAGAACGACCAACCCCAGACCAATCAGGATGCAGGGGAGAGAAGACAGGAGATAGAAAAACAGTTTAGTTCAAAGTTGAGCGATAGTTGACGAGTTGTCATCGCAGCCCCAATAACAATGCAGTAATGCACAGCAATTCGTTCTTCTGAAAATGATGTTTTGCACCGCAATTTCCAGGCGTTTGCGGTGCTTGGCCACGCGAATAATTTGAGTTTGTTTTGCAGAATCGCCTTTTTCCGATCCGCAATCACGATCGAAGAGAAAAATTTATACAAGTTATTTTCATGAAATAACTTAGGTAGATATTGCTTAGTTTGGCCTGTTTTTCCCCCAACCCCACACTCGCCCAACCGGAGACAAAATAACAATAAGCATAATGTCAAAACATCTCAAGACTCAAGGGTGCCCTTTGAATCGTCATATCCATCGAATCCGCAATCCGAAGCGAGGACAACCATCCGCGGAGCATGGCAAGTATTCGATCACGAGTGTGTGAAAAACCGCCGATTTGCACCTGGGTGCGAAATTACAAGGGGTGTATGTGGCCAGGAACCGAGTATAATGTGAGTTGTCCGATCACTCCGACCAGAGGGACCGATGAGATTATCGAAGACTTGCGTCGCGTGGGTGGTCTACCGAATGACCCTTCCGAAGCAGGCTATCGGTGGGAATGTTGTGTGCGAGCAGAGCGAATGGGATGCAATGGAATTGGCTCGGCCTGGTTACCACGTCCTCCTTCATTCGGGGATCAAGAGCGAACAAGAAGCGGAGAAGCTGGCGCGGGGCACGGCTGGCGACACATTTCGCCAGAGAACCGGCAAAAAGACGGACAAGGCCGTCGCCCCCGTCCCCTCACCCGCAACCCCTGTGCCTGTTACACCGGCCTGATCCGAGTAAGCCCTTCTCATGATCGTGTTTGCAGCGGATCGGACGGTCTTGGTCTTTACTGAGCCCATATCATGAAGTGAGCCCTGAACCGCACGGAGCTCACGGACATGCGCAATTCCGAGATCCGCAAGATCGCCTTCATCGGCGATTACCTGCCCCGGAAGTGTGGCATCGCCACCTTCACACACGATATGTACGCCTCGGTGGCCAGTCGATTCCCGGACGCCGAGTGCTTCGTTGTTCCGGTGAACGACCGCCCCGAGGGGTACGAATACCCGCCAGAAGTTCGGTTCGAGATTGCCGAACAGGATCTGGAAAGTTACCTCCGGGCGGCAGACTTCCTGAACTTCGCGAATACCGATGTCGTCTGCCTTCAGCACGAATATGGGATCTACGGCGGCACGGCCGGCAGTCACATCCTCGGTCTGCTGCGCGATCTGCGAATGCCCGTCATCACGACTTTTCACACTGTCCTCCGCGAGCCCGATCCCGACCAACGGCGCGTTTTGATCGACCTGGCGAGCCTGTCCGCCCGTGTTGTTGTCATGACCGAGCGCGCCCGCACGTTTTTGCAAGAAATCTACGGCGTACCCGAAACCAAGATCGATCTGATTGCCCACGGGATCCCCGACACGCCATTCGTCGATCCGAACCTTTACAAGGACCAGTTCGGCGTTGAAGGCCGACTGGTGGGGCTGACGTTCGGGCTCCTCTCGCCCAACAAGGGCATCGAGTACATGCTCCGGGCCATGCCGGATATCCTCAAGTCATTCCCCGACTTCGTCTACATTGTTCTGGGAGCAACCCACCCGAGCCTCGTGCGCGAGCATGGCGAGCGCTACCGACTGAGCCTGGAACGTCTGGCCCGCAACCTGGGGATCGGCAAACACGTCATCTTCTACAACCGGTTCGTCGAGTTGAAGGAACTTACCGAGTTCATCCGTGCGGCGGACGTTTATGTAACCCCTTACCTGAACCCGGCCCAGATTACCTCGGGCACACTCGCCTACTCGTTCGGCTGCGGGAAGGCGATCGTCTCGACTCCCTACTGGCACGCCGAGGAGTTGCTGGCGGACGGCCGCGGGGTTATCGTACCGTTCGCAGACTCTAAAGCATTGGCACATGAGATCTGCGGGCTACTTCGAGATGAACCGCGGCGATCGGCGATGTGCAAACAGGCATACCATCTGGGTCGCGAGATGATCTGGATGCAATCCGCACTGCGGTATATGGAATTGTTCCAGCGAACCCGACTCGGCCGCCAGGACCAGCCGTTCAAGCCACTGGCGGTGCGAACGCTCGCCGAGCAGCAGGCCGAGTTACCCGACTGGCGGCTCGATCACCTTTCCCGGATGACGGATGGAACGGGGATGCTACAGCATGCCACTCACACCATCCCCAATTTCGCGGAGGGTTACTGCACGGACGACAACGCCCGTGCCTTACTACTCACAGTCCACCTGGAGGAACTCGGCCAGGCGGGGTCACAGGTTCATCGACTCGCGACAATCTACGCTGCGTTTCTTCAGGCGGCTTTCGACCGCGACCTAAAACGGTTCCGTAACTTCCTGGGATTCGATCGCCGCTGGCTGGAGCTTGTTGGTTCGGAGGACTCCAACGGGCGAGCGCTCTGGGCTCTTGGTACCTGCGTCGGCCTGTCGCGGCGACCCGACTTGCCGTTCTGGGCCGCCTCGCATTTTGAACTGGCCCTGCCGGCGATCCTCGATACTACGTCACCGCGAGCATGGGCATTTTGCCTGCTTGGCATCCGCGAGTACCTCCGTCGATTCAGCGGTGATCGAGTCGTCACGCAGATCCGCGACACGCTTGTGGCCCGTCTGCTCGACATCCACGATCGCACGGCCACACCCGACTGGCCGTGGTTTGAGGAGATCCTCAGCTACGACATCGCCCGACTGCCGCAAGCCCTAATCGCCAGCGGCCGCGACAACGGCAATGCCCGGGCGTTGGAGGTGGGCTTGCAAACTCTGAGTTGGCTGGTCAAGATTCAGACAGCCCCTCAGGAGCACTTCCGCGCGATCGGCTCCAACGGGTTCTACCGCAAGGGGTTGGAGCGAGCCCAGTTCGACCAACAGCCGATCGAAGCCAATGCCACGGTTTCCGCATGTCTTGAAGCCTATCGGGTCACACAGGATGTCGCCTGGATGTATGAGGCCCGATCTGCATTCGAGTGGTTCCTTGGCCGCAACGATCTGGGCCAGGAACTGTACGATCCGGGTAGCGGCGGCTGCTGCGACGGTCTCCAGGAGAACCGGCTCAACCGGAACCAGGGTGCCGAATCCACGCTTGCCTTCCTTCTCTCTCTTGCCGAAATGAACACGCTGGAAAGTTCACTGGCGGCATTCCGTCAGGCACGGTAGGTTACCGCACACCCAAGGAAGGGTCGTCTTTACCCGTAACGAGGTCGGTCGCTCATTCACATGGATGTCAAGCGCACTGGTATCATCCTCAGGCCGAACAACTCGCGCGTCGTGATCCGGCCGTTCATAGTGGCGAGCGAGAGCCGGATCGAGAAGATCATCGCCCGCATCACATCTCTCTCCGAACAAGAGGTCGAGAGCCTCCTGGAGAAAGTGATGCGGGACTTCCGCGAGCGGCACACGCGAACTCGCGAGTTCTTTCTCCATCGGTTTGAACAAGTCCGGAAGCACCTTCTGACGGACTTGCCGGTCAGCGAAAACCGACGACTCCTGATTGGTTCCTATTTCACGCAGGAATACGCGCTGGAATCGGCAGCGTTGTTCAACCCTTCGATGATCTGGCACCCCAACCAATCGGGTCTGCCTGCCGGATCACGACGATTCATCCTGAGTCTACGCGCCACTGGTGAGGGACATATCTCATCGATCACGTTCCGATCCGGCACAATCGATGCCGAAAGCCGGATCTTCATGGATGAGCCGACCCGGTTCGTTGCAACCCCGGATGTGGTTCCCAACGCCCTCTATGAGAAGGCGCTCTTTTACCGCAAACTGACAGAACTCGGAATCAATGGCCCGCTGACCGAGCAAACCCTGACCGCGCTGGGAGAACATTTCACACTCGATGACCTGGATCGCACACTCCAAACCGTGATGAAGAACAACCGCGTTCGGCAGCGCGAGTTTGAACCGATCGCTCACACAATGCTCGTACTGGCAAAAGCCAACTACGAAATTCGCTTCGATCCCAGCTTGAACGTCTCAGAACGGATCATCTTCCCATCTTCGCCCACCGAGACGAACGGCATTGAGGATGCGCGGTTCGTTCGGTTCACATACGATGATGGTCGGGTTTGCTACTACGCCACCTACACCGCTTACGATGGTCGGATAGTCCTCCCTCAAATGCTGGAAACCGAAGACTTCGTCAACTTCAAAGTCAGCACCATGAACGGGCCAGAGGTCAAGAACAAAGGCTTTGCCCTCTTCCCGCGGAAGGTGAAGGGGCAATATGCCATGTTATCGCGGCAGGACAACGAGAATATTTACCTGATGTACTCGGACATGCCGCACTTCTGGTATCGCAAGGAGTTGATCGCCAAGCCGACGTATCCCTGGGAGTTTGTGCAGTTGGGCAATTGCGGTTCGCCGATCGAGACTGAGGCGGGTTGGCTGGTGCTGACTCACGGTGTCGGGCCGATGCGGAAGTATGCGATGGGTGCGTATCTCCTCGACCTCCACGACCCATCTCGATTGATTGGCCGGTTGGAAACGCCGTTGTTGGAGCCGAACGCGAACGAACGCGAGGGCTACGTGCCGAACGTGGTTTATAGCTGCGGAGCGCTCGTCTCTGGTGGCAAACTGATCATCCCCTACGCCATGTCGGATTACGCAAGCACTTTCGCCACGGTTCCATTAGATGATGTGCTGGGAGCAATGATAAAGACGTGACGCGGCCTGTCGAAAAGACGTTCGGAATGAAGCCAGCAACCTCGAACTCGGCTTCGAGTATGAAGTATAATCTTTGTTCGGTTCTTCGCGGCTGCTGATTCACGTAGAAGCAGACTTTTCCAGCACGGAACGCCAGAACGATGGGACCGCCTCCCAGGCGGCCATGTATGTCGCCTCCAACGGCACGAGTGTGTAATACTCCGGCGTCAAGAACAGCGGCATGTCTTTCAGCGTTGCAGCCACGGCCGTTGCTTCGACAAAATACTCAGGAAAGGGACCGCCGGTATACGCTGCTAGCGTCAGCGGTTTGTCCGGCGGCAGGCAGAACTCGTTGTCGATAAACTGGTCCCAGATCGCCTTGTGGAGACCCTGCGGATCGCGCGGCCCTGGCGGAAAAAGGTCCACGATCAGCATGTGGACTCCCGCCCGTAACACCTCTACTGACTTCTCCACAAATGCCCGCAACCCATGCCGATTGTTTTTGTTGCCCGGCGAGACGATCTCGATGATTGCCACTACGCGGTGATTGCTCGCGTGACGGATGGTAAGGGTCTTTGCCTTCGCGGCGTAAAGATCCGGTTCTGCACGGGCGCGGAACTGCACCTGGGGCGGGGCAGTGGCCAGGGCTATTCCGCCTTTTGGCTCGGGAGCGGGTGATAACTCATTCGTTGGCTGCTGGAGGGTGATGACGTCCGGCCCCAATCCCCCGGCGAACTGTTCGGCAAGTGCGTAATAGTCGGGCGGCAGAAGACCTCCGTTCAGCACCTTCCGAAGTTCCGCGAGCCAGCCGAGGTGAAAGTCGTGAAAGATCCCCGCGTTAACGCGAGTCCAGTCATGAACCGGCATGGAATCCCCTCAGCATCCGGTCGGGTACACAACCTTTCCTCATTCTACAGCAGACAACGGTCTCAGTTCGAGACTGTCATCACCTCCACCAACTCCCTCAATGAAAACTCTGCCACAGCCGTGACTGCATCAGCCGCCCCATAATACACAAGCAACTTGTCCCCATCCTGCACCACACCGGTCGGGAAGACCACGTTCGGCACGAAACCCGCAATTTCAAAATCGGCCTCGGGGGCGAAGAATGGCTCGGGTGATCGCCGCAATACTTTTGAAGGGTCATGCGAATCCAGAAGGAGCACACCGCCGTAATAGGTTCCGACCTCACCCGGCCGCGTGGGCTTTTGGTTCCCGTGATAGATTTCCAGAAAACCTTCTGAGATGCGGATCGGTGGCGGTCCTGCTCCTACTCGACCCGATTGCCATTCGCCGCCCGACACGGCAAGTGGGGCATGTGATCCCCAGTGGATCAGGTCCGGTGATCGAGCGACCCACATCTCGGGTCGAGTGAACGGAGTTCCACAGACGGGTCTGTGCAGCGCTGCGAATGCCCCGTCAATCGTCTCCGGGAACAGAACCACATCCTTGTTCTCGGGGCAGAAAATGATTCCGTGCCGCTCGAATGTGCGGAAGTCTGTGGTGGAAGCGAGAGCTGTTGCGGGACCATGGCGCGACACAGCCACGTAAGTGAAATAGAACCGACCGTTCAGCGACGTGATCCGTGGATCTTCGACCCCAAACTCTTCAAATTCCCCTTGCGGGCGGAATGTAATGTTTGTGATCTCTCGAACTGACCGCCCTTCCCCGCATCGGATTACACGCAGATGTGAAATGAAAGTCAGCCGCACCAGCCCATCAGCCTTGCGGCGAACAACCCGCGGGTCTATTGGCTCCAGTTCCGTGTTGCGAACCCAGTCGATAGTTAACCCACCTATCGAATCCCATCGCGGAAGGCCCATGAACCCTGGCCTTTGCTCACGAGGTCGTTCAGCCACCCGAACCAACAACACGACCTCATCCCCTGCCCAGACCGCCCCGGGATTGAAGACACCGACGACCTCAAAATCATCGCGTGATGCGGGTACGTCAGCAGGGCGGAGCAACAATTGAGTGCCAAGCCGATGGAGGGTCATACGCTCTCCGAAAGGCTGAAGTGTGGTAGGTGAAGAATGGATCAGACAGGAACGATGCGCCTTCGTGGTATCGTTCCACTTCATCCTTATCAGAGGTGGACCAAAGCATCAACCGCGCACAAGCCGTGTTTCTCTAACCCATGAGTCAATCAGACGAGGCCACTAGCCTCGTTCAACTCAGGAAGCCATTAACCTCGGCATGCTTCTGCTTGCGGCACTTATTGCAGTAGAACACCACCCGAGTCGTTCCCCGGGTGATGGGAATAGTCTTCCAAGTGCTGCTCTGAAAGCTGCACGTTGTACACTTCATCAGGAACTTCACGTTCTTGCCGTCCTGTCCGACGATCACTGCTCCTGCTCCTGCAACCGCACGTGCCTTGCCGCCCTTCGAGTTATTGGCACCATCCCACCTTTGGACAGGCTCCGGAGCGACCGGAGGGGCAACTTCTGCCGGCTTACCCGCGCTGTCCGCAGGCACAGGACTGGCAGTCTCTACACCCGGTGTTGCTTGGACTACTGCGGGAACGAGCAATTCGCTCCCGGGTGCTGTGGGGAGGACAGGAGGGAAGAGGTGCTGGACCCTTGATGCCTGCACGCCAGCTTCGACTCCGGCTTTCCACACGGTATCGGTTGGGATGATCTCGCCAGCAGCGGCGAGGTCAAAGAGTTGCTTCCCCGAGAATGGCCCCAAGACTTCTGCGTCGTGCCAGTAGTACCACTGGTCGATCATTTGGAGACCCCTTGTAGCCAAAGACTTGTTCGGGATCGGTCGTATTCATCAAGCGGCGCGATCTGACCACAAACTGTAAATTGAAGGGACACTTTCACTATACAGATCGGCGAATTTTTAATAAAATAATTCTATAAATATTTTATTTCTCTTGCTAATCGTTAATCGATGGCAGCCCGAACACTCTTAGTTGCTCACCACGTTAGACTTTGCACAGATTTTGAGCATTGGATCATCACCATCAGGGAATACGCTCGAACTTCGTCATTCAGGGGATGGATTTTGCTACACAGAAATGCAACAGACCCGCGGAAAGTTCCGCGGGTCTGCGTCTGCGATGGATGTCCAGGGTGAATTACTTCTTGGCCTGGGAGAGGACGAACAGGTATGTGGCCAATGCTTTGTGGAGCGAAAAGTATGAGCTTTCATTTCCCTTAGGAACCGGGGCGAACATGAGCTTGAACTTGGTCATATGTTTGATGAGGTCAGATACACTGGTTCCATCTGTCGACCATTTGGGGTTAACGAGCCCACCCAGGTTGGATCCCTTCAGTGCCCCCATCGCCGAATCGAATTGGTTCAAGAACTTTCGTGCAGCTATTGCATCCTCGAATGACAGATTTCGGATCACTGGGGGAGCAGCCGCTTCCAGTTTCTTCAGGGAGGCTGCCAGTTTCGTAACCTTCGCGGCCTCAACTGGCTTGCCAATCCTCAGAGGAGCTACGGCAGCAGCAAAATCTGCTTCCACGGCTGCCTGCTGTTCCTCAAGTGTGGGACCTGGGAAATTTGCAGGGAATGGCACCTTGCCCGATTGACGAACCAGATTCAACAGGTCGGCAGATGGCCCCCCGGAAAAACGCACATCTTCAAGCAATTGCGGTGGCAGGAAAGCAGCAACGCCCTTGGCCCCTTTCCCTTCGGCTACCAAGATCGCAACCAGGATCCGGTTGAGTGCTGCTCCGGAGGCAACTTCGGATTCGTCCTTGATCGCGAGGGCTTTTTGAAGTTCCTCCGCCTGGTCTCTGGCTCCTTTGACAGCTCCTTGCCCGGTCACTCCAAGCCTTTCGTAAGCCCATTGGGCATCGATCAGTTCCTTGGCCTCATCCTGATTTTTGCGCACCTGAGCGGCAGCTTTTTGTGCGGCCGCGAGCCCCTGCTGGGCACCAGGGATGTCGTAGCCACTCGTGCTACCTCCCGTGAGGTAGCCATATCCTCCCGAGTATTCCGGTGTATACCCCGAGGCATAAGGAGATGGTCCCAGGTTGTAAGGAAAAGCGTACCCAAATGACATTGGGCCATAAGGAGTATTGCCAGTCACACCGAAGTTCAATTGGACGCCATATCCACCATTGCCATTCGGGTACACATAAAACGGGGAGGGTGCCATGAATACTCCTCTCCCAAACTGCGCGGAAGCAGTTGCCGGAGAGAACGCAAACGCGAGCGCCCCGAACAAGGCGATCGTAAGAACTCGGGACATTGGTGCCTCACTTTCAGCCCAATTCAAGGGGTTAAAGCTCTTGTTTCCAAACAGTTCCGGATTCTCCTGCCCGTCTCCCGACTCCTAATCCCAATAACCCATATTCCTGTGCGTTCAACCGGGAGCGTTTACTGGTTTCTCCAGGGTCGGTGGAAGTTTCCCATTGGGAACCAACTTCTTCCATGCCTCGTATACCTTTTCGTTTTCCTGCAGCGAGCCATTCGGCTTGAAAGGAATGGCTTTTCCTTGTGGAACCAATCTGACCAGATGCCATGCCGCAAGATTCCGGATTCCTGGCTTTTCATGGATGAGATACTCGATGAGTACCTCATACGTTTCCGGCAGTTGGATGTCGGCCTCGGAGAATCCAAACAACATCTGGATAATGCACTTCGCCTGTTCAGGAGTGTAGCCCCGCAAATTCACCAGTGTCGAGTATAGTTTCTGCTCTTGGCCGCGGGTTCGCCCCAGCCAGTGCCGCAGAATCGTGATTCCGAAATCCCACTCTTCCACACTCTTCGCTTCACTCAGCGCCTTACCCATTTTCTGCAACTCATCCAGACCACCAAGTGTCACGAGTGCCACCTGTTGTTCGATGGGGTCGGTGGATGCAAGAAAAGCGTCGATCGTCTTGGCGGGGTCAGTTGCCCGCGCCTGCCGAAATTTCTCAATGATCGCAGCAAGCTTTTTCCCCTGCTCGCTCAATTTGGTTTCCGGGTCTGCCCATTCGGGCAGCTTTTCCAACTTCAGTGGCTGTGGCCGCGTACCCGTCAGACTGTTCCATCGGAGTTCCGCAGGACCAGGAGGTGATTTTAGTGCCAGGGTAACGCCGCCGATGTTGACTGATGCTGACCCCTTGAGAACGAGCAAAACCAGAGACGCAACGGGTGCGGGACATTTCGTGGGGTCGATGCCGGGTTCGGCAACTTTGAATCGTGTTCCAGAGGGCCACCGACCACAAATCTCCACTGCCACGCGCGTATTCGGTTCATCGAGAACAATCTTCCACTCCTGATCCCAGAATCGCAATCGCACTGTGGCTGAACCGTCTGTTTTAATGTTCGTGAGATCAACTCGACCGCGATCGAGGACAAAGTCGAAATCGATGTCTTTGGCGTCGTTCAAGCTGAAAGCCGTTTCGAGGATCGGCAGCGGCGAACGTCCATCAAAATCAGACAGAGCCTTGAGGGTCACAGCCCCGTTCTTCGAGGTCAGCGTGCCACCCGGGAGGCTCACGAGTAGATCGCCCGCGTACAAATTCTCGTTATCGGACAGTGTGTGAAATTGATTCCCATTCGCTGGTCGAGCAGAAAAGGTGGCGTCTGGCGAATGCGCTTGAGCGACAATGGTACGGGTCGCCGGCTGGGCGAACGCAAACTGAGGAGCAACAAGAGCGATGACAGCACTGATAAGGCACGCCGGTCGAGCGAACATGTTGCCATCCAGGTTGGTTCCGCGCGCGAGGCGCGACTTGCGGAACAAAGAAAACGAAAACCCACGTTGCAGACCAAAGCTAATGTATTCTACGCTCCCTGACACTCAGTTGTTGGGCAATATTACAATCTTCCCTGTAAGTGTACCGGCCTTCCGGAGCGAATTGTCTTCCTGGAGCTGGTGAGCAGCGGCAATTTCCGCAAGTGGGAACCGCTTCCCGATCAATGCTTTGAGTTTTCCGCTGGCTGTCCAATTATTGATTGCTTCCGCGCAAACCCTTTGTTCATCCGGGGTCGCGTTAAACATAGCGAACCCGAAGATGGACAATCCCTTGACGTAAAACGGGCCATTAGGAAAAGCGGGTCGGGCTTGTCTGCCGGCCATTACAACGATCCGACCCCGTGGAGCCAGCGCATCGATGGTTCGATCCAAATCTGCGGGCGGCTGAGTCTCGTACCAGACGTTAATACCGCCAGAACCAATTGCTCCTTTCAATCGCCCAGCAAAGTCATCGCTCTTGTAATTGATGACATGGTCGGCACCCAGTTCCCTCGCGATTGCGATTTTCTCATCGCTTCCCACGGTGGTTATGACGGTTGCACCGACGGCCTTGGCCATCTGCACCACAGCTGACCCAACCCCTCCTGTTCCTCCATTCACGAAGACCGTTTCTCCAGCTTTGAGTCGGGCACATTCGAACAACCCCAGGTGAGCCGTGATTCCCACCAGGGCCAGTGCGGCCGCCTGTTCGTCAGGCACTCCTTTAGGAGTGGGATAAAGCCACTCCTCTCGAACGCTGGCAAACTGTGTACAGGTGCCCTGTCGACCAAGGAGTCCTTGATTGGAGCCCCAGACGCGGTCTCCAGGCTTGAATCGACGAACTCCTTCCCCAACCGCCGACACGACGCCCGCGAGGTCAGAGCCGGTAATACACGGAGTAGGTCGGGGCATGTTCACCGCCCCAGCGCGAACATAAGTATCAATTGGATTGATGGATGCAGCCAAGACCTTCACCAGAACCTCGCCGGGCTTCGGGTCGGGAGTTGGCAAATCTCCTATCCGAATCACATCCGGCGTTCCCGTTGTCTCGAAATATGCGGCTTTCATGGACGCCTCCTTCCGGGAGGGTTTAATGGGGGAATTGGGCGTCAGTGTCCTGTTTGTCTTCCAACCTGACCCTTCCGGGTTGGGATTGGGGATAGAATAGTCGATATTACCCGTGCAGTCACGCGGCCTTTCGTCGGGTTCGGAATGCCGAGGGAGCGGGTCCATGAACAAACCAAACACACTGATCGAATACGGGACGGTCATCGATGCCCAGGCGATGGTCGCGCCTCCAGATACGACCGAACTCGAACTGGAACCAGGGCATCCCGGTCTCGGCGATGATGGATACATTGCCCGGCGGAAGGAATTGTTCGCACGTTGCCGCAAGCATCGACTGGAACATCTTGGACCACCTCTCATCGAATACAACGCCGAGGAAACGCGCATCTGGCGCGAGGTGAGCCCGAGACTCCATGAGTTGCACGAGAAATACGCGTGTTCAATGTACAACAAGGCCAAGCAAGATCTGACAATCACCGAAACTGCCATCCCACAACTACGATCGATCAGCGAGCGGTTGAAACGGGAAACGAACATGCATCTGGTTCCCGCTGAGGGAGCCCTGCCCTATCGAACCTTCTATCAGTACATCGCAGAACGCGGCTTCCCGGTCACCCAGTTCATCCGGCACGGATCGCATCCGGAGTTCACTCCCGAACCGGATATGATCCACGACTGCCTGGGGCATGTGCCGCCTCTCATGAACCAGGATTACGCTGAGTTGCTGACTTTGATCGGCAAGGCGGCCTCAACCACTCCCCGCGGCGATCATGTGCTGGCCCTCAAACGGTTCAGTTGGTTCAGCATCGAGTTCGGGCTTATTGAGGAGCAAGGCGAAACGAAGGTGTTCGGCGCTGGCATTCTGTCGAGTACGGGGGAAATCCCGCATTCACTGTTCTCGAACGCCGCGACGAGACGGCCATTTGTGACCGAGACAGTGATCGCTACCGACTATGACCCGTCACGGATGCAGGTGGATTTCTTCATTGCCCCATCGCTCCCATTCCTGCGCGGGGAGTTGGAATCGCTGGTGAAACGATTGGGGATCCCGGTGTTGTGATGAGATCATTTTCAATGTCGCTGGTCGGGCTCGAATAATGAGATACAGAAAGCAGTAATTTATCCGCAGATTTCGCAGAAGACGCAGATTAAAACACAGAATTTAAGATGATCTTTTGTTTTTTTAATCTGCGTCTTCTGCGAAATCTGCGGATAAATTCGTCTTTGTCTCCATGCAAGCCTTTTCTGGATTTCAGCAATGAAAGACGATTTTCCTCTTCGCAAAATTGACCACGTTCGTTTCTTTGTGGGCAATGCTCGCCAAAGCGCATTTTTTTACCGGAATGCGTTCGGGTTCGATGTGGTTGCCTACGCTGGGCTGGAAACGAAAGTGCGCCATGAAGCTGGGTACGTACTCAGACAAGGTGAGATCACCTTCGTCCTTGCGTCTCCACTGAGCAAGGAGCATCCCGAAAGTCAGCGGTTGATTACCCACGGCGATGGAGTAATGGACATCGCTTTGGACGTGCCTAATGTGACGGCGGCATTCGAGGCAGCAGTTGCACGTGGGGCAAAACCAGTCGCCCCGCCCGAGGCACGCGAAGATGAGTTCGGTGTGTTCGAGGTCGCCACTATTCGCACTTACGGCGACACCACGCACAGCTTCGTGAATCGGGATCGTTATCGTGGAGTTTTTGCTCCTGGTTTCACACCCATCGACCCCGAACGCTACAGCCTGGGCACCGCGAAGCCGGTCGGACTGGCTGCGATCGATCACATTGTAGGAAACGTCGAACTCGGGAAGATGGAGGAGTGGGTCGATTACTACCGCAAAATACTTGGGTTTCAGCAACTCGTTTCGTTTGATGACAAGGACATCAGCACCGAGTATTCCGCTCTCATGTCGAAGGTCGTTCAAAATGGCACAGGGCGAATCAAGTTCCCGATCAATGAGCCTGCCAAAGCAAAGCGGCGAAGCCAGATCGATGAGTATCTTCAGTATTATGGCGGCCCGGGAGTGCAGCACATCGCGCTCATCACCGGCGACATCGTAAAAACAGTTCGCGCAATGCGGGCGAACGATGTATCGTTCCTCCGAGTGCCGCGGACATATTACGATAGCTTGTCGAATCGCGTCGGGCCGATCAGGGAGGATATGAACGAACTGGCCGAACTTGGCATCCTGGTGGACAAGGACGATGAAGGCTACATGCTCCAGATCTTCACGAAGCCCGTCGCTGACCGGCCAACACTCTTCTTTGAAGTGATCCAACGCCGCGGGTCCAAGAGCTTCGGCAAAGGCAATTTCAAAGCACTT
>Ga0206850_10004_pt1 | contig 96503 bp, 83 predicted proteins | sample Alteio_BWOrgCont_16_FD_152885 | JGI IMG/M metagenome (GOLD analysis project Ga0206850, IMG submission 152885) | Enriched cells from forest soil in Barre Woods Harvard Forest LTER site, Petersham, Massachusetts, United States -... | ecosystem: Environmental > Terrestrial > Soil > Temperate forest >...
AGGTAACTCCGATCCTCTCTCCACGTTCCACCCACGGGGGTATTTCATGGCGCTCACAGCCCAGCAGATTACCGAACAGAAAAAGCAAGTCGAGGAATTGATTGCCGGGTCCGATGTCGGGTTCGCGAAGGCGCTCTTTTTCGGCAAGTTCAAGGGCGAATTGCTGTTCCCATATCCCGTCCTGTCGCCCGAGAAGCAGGCCGCAGCCGATGAGATTGCCGGCAAGGTGAAGGCGTTTGCCGATGCCCATATCGATCACATGCAGATCGACCGGGATGCCATGATCCCCGATTCCGTGGTGAAGGGGTTGGCCGATCTGGGGGTGTATAAACTCACCATCCCGACCGAATACGGCGGCACGGGGTTTGGTCAGCAACAGTACCTCAAGACGGTGGAGGTTCTCGGTGGGCACGATGCCAGCGTTGCTGTTTTCGTCAATGCTCACCACTCGATCGGCTGTCGCGCCCTGGTGTTGTTCGGCAATAAGGAGCAGCAGGAGAAGTGGTTACCCGGGCTGTTCGATGGGTCGAAACTCTGCGCGTTTGCTCTGACTGAACCGGAGGCCGGTTCGGATGCCGCCAACGTCCAGACCACGGCGACCCTCACCGAAGATGGTTCGGCCTATCTGCTGAACGGCACCAAGCACTACATCACCAATGGCGGGATCGCTCACATCCTCACCGTCATGGCGCGCACCAAGGACTCCTCGGGCAAGAGCAAGGTCACGGCATTCCTGGTAACGCCCGACATGCCGGGGTTTGAGGTGCTTGAGAAGCGGGCACCGAAGTGTGGCATTCGCGGCACGGCCACGGGGAAGATGCGCTTCACGAACATGCGCGTGCCGAAGGAGAATGTCCTTGGGCAACTCGGACGTGGACTTCAAGCCGCACTAACGGTGTTGAACTTTGGCCGCGTGACGTTCGGGGCGACATGCACGGGGCATGGCAAGGCCTGCATCAAGGCGATGACGGAACATGCCAAGAAACGGGTGCAGTTCCAGCAACCGCTGGCGGAGTTTCAACTCGTTCAGAAGAAGGTTGCGTTTGCAGCGGCTCATGTGTTTGCAATGGAAGCCGCAACCGCCGAATGTGCAGCGTTCATCGACAAGGGATCGCCCGATTACATGCTGGAAACAGCCATCCTCAAGGTGTTTGCCACGGAACACCTCTGGACCATCGTGAACGACACGCTTCAGGTCTGGGGTGGGAAAGGCTACTTTGCGGATCAGCCCATCGAGCGCTGGATGCGCGATGCGCGAATCAACACCATTGGCGAAGGCGCGAACGATGTGTTGAAAGCGTTTATCGCCGTGGTGGGATGCCGTGGTCCAGGCGAGTATTTGAAGGGTTTGCGCGATGACATGCTGGGTGGGCGCTGGAGTTTCCGGAAGCTCGGTCAATCGATTGGCGTTCTCGGCAAGCTGACAGCTCCGTGGTTGACAACCGGCACGCCCGAGGTTCCCGTGCAATCCCAGGAATTGCAGGAGGATGCCCAGACACTCGGCAAGCTCGTCCGCGATTTCGGGCTAAAGCTGCCGCACGTCTTCATGGGGCTCAAGGACGAGGCGAACTTCGTGCAAGCGCAACTCGTTCACGAGCGAATCGCGGATATTGCCATCGACCTTTATGTGAGCGCGTGCGTTTTGAGTCGGCTCGATTACCTGCTGACAAAAGCCGCGAGCAACGGCAAGGCGACCGCCGCCGATCCCTTTGCGGATGTGACCTCGGGCAAGTATTTCCTGAAGCTGGCCTATCGCCGCATAAGGGAGCGATTCGCAGCGTTGGATGACAACGATGATGTGAAGTGTTTGGAGAGCGCGAAGTCGATGCTGGGGAAGTTCTGAGGTTGTAGTTTTGTAGGGTGGGTCAAGGTCGGCTTTGCGACCGAGCCCCACCATCTTCGTATGTGTGGTCCTATATCGGCTCGCTACGGGAAGCAGAGACGGTTTGCCGAGAAGTCTCCGGCGGTGATGGTCCCGGCAGTGACGGAGGCGACAAAGCATGCCACGGAGTGAACAATTCGACACGAAAACCAGAAACGTACTCCGCCGATTCCAATTGCTGAGGTTCCTGATACTGGTGCCTGCATTTCTGATACTGGTGCCTGCCACGATCGCGATCGGCTTGGCGTGTATAGGCATTATGTTATTGCAAATATTTGAAGTCAGTGGGCCACAGAGTTTTGTCTTGTGCGTACTGATATGGATTGGCTGGGTGTTACTTTTCATGGCAATGATCGCGCTCCATGAATTGGGTCATGCTCTTGCCGCTGTAAGCGTCCGCTGGCACATCCTGCAAGTTCGAGTCGGAGCATTCGTGCTGGTTCGCCAGGGAGGTATATTCTCGCTCCGGTTTACCTCCAAGCGATCTTCCCAGCCCGCATACGTGCTTGTTTGTCCGGCCGACACTCGAAGATACTTCCTGAAGGCGTGCATTTTCTCTTCAGGTGGAGTGGTGGCCAATTTGGTGATTGCTCTGGTGTGTACTCTTCTTTTACTCTCCCAAACAGCATTTTTGGACGACTTCAACCACAAAGGCTACAAGGCGATCATTCAGATATTTCTTCTGACAGACAATTGGGTTGCTGCACTACTGGGGTCAACCGTCCTGGTGAATTTGTTCTTTGTAGTCACGAATTTGATTCCCATTAACAACTCACTCCTGCCCAGCGATGGAAAGCAGTTGATCGGAGTTCTGGTGTCGTGGCTGTTTGGAGTCGCACCACCAGCGATACAGCGTCCCGGTCTGGGAGGTATGTTGTTTCACGGAGTCCGACCACGAAAATGGGATGCGGAATGCGTGATGCGTTTGCAGAGTCCAACTGAGGACGCCGCAACGAGCGCAAGAGGAGGGCTGTTCGGATACTATTACGCTCTGGATCGCGGGCAACCGGAGCAAGCGGGAGAGCTTTTAGATCGGGCTCTTGTCTCGGTAGCAGAAGCCCAAGGGACCGACCGTTCCGCAATCCTCCTGGAGGCAGCATATTTCGAGGGGTTCCATCGCCAGAATCCAGTGGTCGCGAGGAAGTGGCTGCACCAGGTAAAGATCAACGAGTTGCGCGAATACACTTTTTTACGTGGCGCGGCGGCAGTGCTACTGGCGGAGGGCCTTTTTGCCGACGCTGCTGCTAGTGTCAAAGCAGCTTTGGCGCAGGTCAAGCGGTCGATTGATTTTGGTGGTGTACAAGCGGAGAAGGAGTGGCTGAAAGCGATCCTGGATACCTGTCGGGAGCGAATCAAGCAGGAGGAAGCAGAGGAGACCGCTGCATCATGACTGAGGTTTTGTACCCTTCAGAACCCGCTCGCGTCATTACGTTATATCTATAATATAGTGTTATAAACATTATAAATATAATCCGAAAAAATGCCGTTTCTGCAAAACAAAGCCAAACTCGCATTTCTTAATGGAAGTGCTTGCGTGAGTTGCATTTGTGGAATGAGTTAATTATGAAAAGTGGTCAAAAACAGCATGTTTTTTCAGCGTGTTTTTTTGGCCGTTTTAAGTTCAAGATGTGGCAGTGAAGATGGAGGACGTGACAGGCGGCAATGCGGGCTGAAAGAGTATCCCATCCACTCTGTCCACACAACATCGCGTTGCCGCGCTCTTCCATCTGCGGTAGCCTCACTAAAGACACACCTTCCCGCCTCGGAGCATTTCCCCCATGTCCCGCCTGTTTGTCGTTGTTCCAGTATTCGTACTTGTTGTCGCGTTCCTGGCTTATGCAGTGCCCCCAAATGGGGTCGATGATGGCAAGGGCAAAGTTCAATCCAAGATGACGGCCGCCGAGCAAGCTGCCGCACAGGTGCAGCTTGCCGACAAGAACCTCAAGGTCGAAGTCTGGGCCGCGGAACCACTTCTCGTCAATCCCGTTTGCTTCTGCTTCGATGAAAAGGGCCGCTGCTATGTCGTCGAGACACATCGGCTCCACGATGGCGTTCCCGATACCCGCGGCAAACCGTGGCTCGATGATGACCTCGCGTGTCGGACGGTTGCGGATCGTGTGGCGATGTACAAGAAGTACAACTTCCCACGCTTCGAGCAGAACAGCGAACGGATCAAATTGATCTGGGATAGCACCGGCTCCGGCAAGGCGGACAAGGCAACCGTTTTCGCGGATGGCTTCAACCGCACTGAGGATGGGATTGCCGCGGGTGTGCTGGCCCGCAAGGGAAGTATCTACTTCGCCTGTATCCCGGACCTGTATCTGCTCAAGGATACCAAGAACGCGAATCAGGCAGATGTGAAGGAGTCACTGGCAACCGGCTTTGGCATTCACGTTCAGTTTATCGGTCACGATCTGCACGGACTCCGGATCGGCCCGGATGGCAAGCTCTATATGTCGATTGGCGATCGCGGCTTGAACATCACCACCAAGGAAGGGCGGAAACTGTTCTACCCGGATACCGGTTGCGTGTTGCGTTGCGATCGGGATGGCAGCAATCTCGAGGTGGTTCACTCCGGCTTGCGAAACCCGCAGGAACTGGCTTTCGACGACTACGGCAACCTGTTCACCTGCGATAACAACTCGGACTCCGGCGACCAGGTTCGCTGGGTCAACATTGTCGAAGGCGGCGAAAGCGGCTGGCGCGGTGGGTATCAGTATGGCACGGGCTATCACACACCGGCAGTGCCGCAGGGAAACCGCGGCCCGTGGAACACCGAGAAGCTCTGGTATCCGCAATGGGAAGGGCAGGCAGCATACATTGTCCCGCCGCTCTTGAACTTCGCCAATGGTCCATCCGGCCTCACGCACTACCCCGGAATCGGCCTCAACGACAAGTACAAGGATCACTTCTTCTGCACGGACTTCACGGGAGGACCGGGCGGGAGCGTCATCTGGTCGCTCTCGGTCAAGCCGAAGGGAGCCGGGTTTGAGGTTGTCGGGAAGCCGCAGCCATTCATCAAAAACATGCTCCCAACTGATTGCGAGTTCGGGCCAGATGGAGCCTTCTACTGGTCGGACTGGACGAACGGCTGGAATATGCCAGACAAGGGACGCATCTTCCGCGTCTCGGACCCCGAGGCGATGAAGAACCCCGCCGTTGCCGAGGCCAGGAAACTGATCGCGGAGGGATACGAGAAGAAGACCGTTGAGGAGTTAATTAAGTTGCTTGAGTTTCCGCATCAGCAGGTTCGTCAGGAGGCGCAATTCGAGTTGGCGGGGCGGAAGCCGGAGGTGTCTATCCCCGCATTTAAGGATGTACTCAAGAACTCGAAGAATCGTTTGGCCCGGCTCCATGCTGTGTGGGGTTTGGGGATAATCGCCTGGAAGCACTACGACCCCTCCCAGCTTCCATTAATTGCTTATATCAAGGATGGGGATGTCGAGGTGAAACGGGCTGCTATCGAGCAACTGGGAAATGTTGTGCGGCATGGTGGAGTATGGGGAGTATCATCACCAACCGACCCAACCGCTGGAATCCTGGAGGCGGTTGAGGGACTGCTTGTCGATCCGAATGCCCGCGTGCAAGCAGCGGCTGCCGTTGCTTATGGTAAGATGATTCCAGTGCCGAGCCCCTCAAACAATCCTCTGTCTGTGCAGGCCGTATTCGCCCCGTTCTTCGATCTCCTCAAAACCAATAACGACAAAGATCCCTATCTCCGCCATGCGGCTGTTATGGGGCTTGTTTATGCCGTTGGTAATCCTGCCGACTTATGGAATGTGTGGAAACAGTTGAAAGACAAGTACGATGTCCCCGCTGTTCGGCTTGGCGTTGTGTTGGCTCTTCGCAAATTGGAAAGCTTCAAAATTGCCGAATTCCTCAACGATCCCGAACCACGGATTGTCACGGAAGCCGCCCGTGCGGTCTACGATACGCGGCTCATGTCTGGGATGCCCGCACTGGCAAAACTGGCCGACAAGCCCGCCCAACTGGATGCCATTGCTTTCCGGGCTCTCGGGGCGTGCTTCCTGGTTGGTACTTCCGAGAATGCCGGACGAATCGCTCGCTTCGCGGGTCGCAGCGGCGAGCCGGATTACACACGGGCCTTCGCGTTGCATCTCCTCTCGGACTGGGCCAATCCGCCACGACGCGATCCCATCATGGGCGTCACGTTGAGCCTCGAAAAGCGCGATGCAACCGTCGCCGCGGATGCGCTGAAGGCGGTTGGGGTTGGCATCTTTACGGGGTCGGATGTTGTGCGAAAGGAAGCGGCTCAGGTTGCCGCGAAGCTCGGGATCAAGGAGTTCGGCCCGGCAATGGTTGCGCTGGCGAAAGATGTCAAACAACCCGTGAGTGTTCGGGTCGAAGCACTTTATGCCGTGGATGCCCTACGCGATCCAACGACGAAAGAACTCGTGGCGTTCGCTCTTTCCAGCGATGAACCGAAACTCCGGGCGGCAGGCCGGGCGGTGAAGGCACGCCTGGAACCGATTGCCGTTCTCCGGGAATTGCCGGAGCTACTCAACGGCACTCAGGTATCGATTCCGGAGAAACAAGGAGCATTCGCGATCCTGGCCAAGTTTGGGACATCGCCGGAGAAACAAGGAGTATTCGCGACCCTGGCCCGCTTGGGGGCATCGTCAGAGGTGGACAAACTGCTTGAGGAGTGGCTCAATCTTGCCATTATGGGTAAGGTTCCCGGGGAGATTGTGCTGGATGTCCTCGATGCGGCAGAACAACGAGTGATTACGCCCAAGCTCAAGCTCTACGCTCCGCTCAAGCAGAAGGTGGATAAATATCGGGCAGCCCAGAACGCACTCGCCAGCGATCCGAAGACCGGCGACAAGCTGGCACCGTACCTCGAATCGTTGGCGGGTGGAGATGCTCAGCGTGGACGAAATATCTTCCTGAACAACTCGGCCGTCTATTGCCAGCGATGTCACAAACTGGATGGCCAGGGTGGTGAAGTTGGCCCGCAGCTCAATGGGATCGCCGCGGACAAGGAGAAAGACCGGCGGTATCTGCTGGAGTCGGTGGTCTATCCGAACGCGAAGATCGCCAAGGGCTACGACACGGTGATTCTGGTTCTCGCGGATGGTCGAACCGTGAGTGGGGTTCTCAAGAGCGACGACAAAAAGCAGATCAAGCTGGTCACCGCCGAGAACAAGGAGATCGTCGTTCCCGCGGACGAGGTGGAATCGCGTCGGAGCGGGCCGAGCGCCATGCCCGATGACCTCCACAAGAAACTCAGCCGACGCGAACTGCGGGATGTAGTCGAGTTCCTGGCGAGCTTGAAGAAGCCATGAGTCAGGAGACAGGAATCCAGGAAGACATCAGAGGCTTTAACTGTCTCCTGTTTTCTGGATTCCTGTTTTTGGGGAACCAACGATGCCCGTGCTGATCCTCGACCCTTATCTCGAGCAACGCATCCGTACTGAACATAATGACCCGAAGGCAAATCGTTACGATGAGGTCTAGGGTGGGAAACTGATTCTGGCGGGGAAATCGGAAGTCGCAAACGCCGCGGTTTTGGCAAGTGGGGTGCTGCCGATCACGTTCCAGCTTCAGGCAGGCACCCCACGACCAACGATTCTTCTCACACACACGGCCACCAAGCAAACATGGACGGCGTGATTGCAGCGATGATAACTTCGCTTGCTCACTTCGCTTTCTTGTGAACGGCCAGCACAAACCCCGAGCCTGCGGCACTCTCGAACTTGCTTGGGCGGTCTTTACCTGGCTCGGCAAAACAGATCGTCAGCGTATCGCCATCCACTTTCACAATGCCAAGGAGCGTTTTGCCATCGTAAGTGCCACCCTTGGCTTTCATGTCGATCGCGATTGGGCTTTTGGTTGTGTCAACGGTGTATGTCCCACCGCTTGGATTTGCCTTTGAGTCCTTGGCGGGAGTGATCGTGTAGGCTCCATCGGAGTGTTCCCGGGTAGCGCCCTTGAGGGCTGCGGCGTCCTTACCATCTCGGGTAACTGATTCGATCGTCCATTTCCCGGCGGTTGGGTCTTTCTTGTCTTCGGCCAAGCAGATCCCGGATGCGATTACAACCAGACTCAGTGAAAGCAGCGCCTTCATCGTCGATCCTCCGTGTATGCCGTTTGTGAAATGCAGAAGGTGGGCCGAGAATGGTGTATGGCTTGAGCGGGTACTTGTCACGTTGTCGGGGCGAATGGGATTTTGCCAAGATGAGTTACGAACGTGTCATCGTTGTCCATCGGGCCACCAGTTTTCATCGTCATCAGTCTTCGCTTCGGAACTCGAATCTTTGTGATTGATCGGGTTGTACTTTGACCACCGGGGGAGCTTGAGGTTCCGGGCGTACAAACCGAAGTACACACCTCGGACCAACCCGGAGAACACACCACAACCAACTGCCAGAATCAGACTGATCTCGTAACGGATCGGATGATCGATCACGAGTGCCATCAGAATTCCAACAAGGAGTCCGATGGATGTGCCTTGAATCGTGACGTTGGCGAGGAAACTCTGGAAGAGTGGCGGCGGTAGATGGACTCCGAGTCTCCAGAGAATTCGGTAGAGAATCGGAGCAGCGGTTGACTTGCCAACACCGCGGGCGACCAACTCGGCGACTGCCGCTGCGATCTTTTCCTGTCCTGTCAGAAGTCAGCCTGGAGTGAGAGTGATCAGATTGATCTCGGGTCGGCTCCCGAGGCGAATTGGAACGCCGCTGGTTCCGAGACCGCGGGAAACATACACGAGAGTTTCCGGAGCTTGAACGAGTCCACGCAGATATTTTTGCCCGTATTGACTTGGGACGAAGGGGGCACCGCCAGGAAAGACCACTTGGCCGCCGTGAGTATGGCCACTGAGAACGAGTCCGACACGCGCATCGCGGAGATGCTCGGCGAAATCCGGGTTATGGCTTAACAGTAAACACGCATCATCCCGCGTGGCATCGCCAAGAGCCTCGTTTGCGTTTGACCGTCCGCACCAGAGATCATCAACCCCAGCGAGCCGAACCCTGTCGGAACCTTTTGTCAGCCACACACCGCGGTTTGTCAATTCCGCAATCCCCGCGGCCGCCATGCCCTCTGTTGTCTCCGTCAGTCCGTGCCAGTAATCGTGGTTCCCAAGGATTCCAAACATCCCCATCGGAGCCTGAAGCGCAGCGAGTACGTCAAAGCAGGGGCGAATGTATTTCGCATCCAGTAACGAGTAGTCGCCGCCGAGAACGATCAAGTCCGGACGCAGGGAAAGTGTTGTTCGGACAACCGATGACACGTAGTCGAGTGTGGTAAATGGTCCGTGGTGCAGGTCGGTCAGAAAGGCGATGGTCATGCCATCAAATGATTTAGGAAGGCGCGCAAGGGGAAGGGTCGGGCGGTCGATCTTCACCCAACTGGCTTCAAACAAGCCATAGCTTGCTGCGATTGCGGGTGCGGAGATTGTCGCGGCGAGCGTCGTTCTGAGAAAGAGACGCCGATTCATGGCGAGCTCTCGTGGGGCAGGGGGGCTATGAAGGAAGAATAGCGGTCGATGGGGGGGAAAATCTAGTTCAGAAAGGGGGCTCATGCAAGGAATTTCAGGTGAAATTGTCTCAATTGAGACACGGAAGCGCTCCCCTGTAAAGCCCTGTTAGCGCTGTCCATAGTCCGAGAGAAAAAAAGGCATGCGATTGTCATGCGCGGCATGAAAACTGGAGATTGGCCAGGTTCAGCCATGATTGGGATGCGATGAGGGAAATGAAGCCCAGCGGCTCACCCAGCAGATATCCAATGAACGTAACGATTCAAAAGCTCGAATTGGATGTACGCGAATCCCACGACCACCATGCGGAAGACCAGTCGATTTCGCAATAGGTCTGCCAGTTCGATAAACCCGGGAAGCGCGGCCAGCACGATACGATGGCCGCTGAGAAACGTCCCGGACATCATCATTTGCCCGATGGGGACCAGGGTCAGTATTCCCCAGAATGCTCCACGCTTGATCCAGGCGCGGATTCCCAAGAATGTGAAGCCAAACGCCGCGAACGCCTCGCCCCAGTACGGCACTTGGGGATCGTAGATGGATTGGATGCTCAGCCACGGATTCCAGAGGGAGAGTTTCTTCCGGCCCCATACTTCATGTGTTTTGAGTCCAGCGAACGGATCACCCACTGTCCAGCCCAGGTAAGCCCAGAACAGGAGGACTCCGACGAAACTCCCGAATGCCAAAATCGCGGCTCGCTTGAAGCCGGTTCGTGTTCGATCATCGCAGAGCCACCCACCGAGCGCTGCCGCGCCCAATGCAACGCCCGTCAATCGGGCCAGGGAGCCTAGGGTAGCGAAAAGCCCGGCACGGGTCGGGCGCAGCTGGAACCATGCGGAGAGAGCGAGGGCGGTAAACAGGAGTCCAAAGGCTTCGTTATAGGGTGCCGAGAAAAAGAAACTCGTTGGGAATGCCATCAACAAGACGAATGCTCGTAGTCCCGTTGTGCGATCCGATGTCAGTCGAACCGTCACGCGAGCAAAGATGGCTGTCCCGGCTGCTGCCGCGAGGTTAGCGATCAGCAGACCAGCCCAGTAGGGATTGATTCCAAGGGTGCTTGCCAGAGCCATACAGAGAGGCATGGCCGGGAGGAAAGCGGGACCGAGACGACCGCCCTTGTCGGCTGCTTTCGCGTATCCGTTTTCTGCGACATTGGCATACCAAACGGCATCCCACCGATACCAGGGCTCAATCGCCCAGGCTGATCCAGCCAGGATCTCGTCGCGGAAGTGAATGGGCGCGGGATCAGGTGGGCTGATATGGGGAGGCGTCAAAGCGAGTAAAATACCCAACACAACGACGGCAACCCGGACCCCGAGCGCTACCAGGAAGAGCGGCCAAAACCGGGGGAGAGGAATGGGCTGTATGGCGGTCATGAATGGCTCGCGTGAGGTAACACTCCCGGAGATGATACGAGAGGGAGAGGTGATGCCACCACATCAGAGTATGGGAAGGTGCGAGACAGGAGAAAAATGCGTTGCCATTCCGATATCCTGTGAACCCCTCTTTTTGTGCCTACTTAAGAGCGGCTCGATGTGGTCTTATTTCGGAACTTCTTTTTGTAACGGTTTTCCAGTGGCTGGGTCGATTCCTTGTTGGATTTTGGCCATCCGTTCACGGTGTTCAAACCAAGACGTTGCTGTGTAGTAAATCGCACAAGCCATCGCGATTGCAGCAATGGCCATAGCGCCCGCCCACGTTTCATTTCCCATTGTGTCTCCAATGACGAATAACGGATAATGCCAAGATGTGCAAAGGAACGGGCTAATCGCCCGTTCCCGAGAGTTCATTCGATATTCAAGTCGGCTTAGTCGACCAATCACTTGTCGGTCGGAGTCTTCTTCTGTGGTGCGAGCGAATTCTTCAAGAGATCGATATCCGAATCAGTAAGCAGTCGCTTCGAGGCATCCAGCATCTTGAGGAAATGAACTATTTCTTCCTCGGTCGCCGGGAAGCCGATGTTTCCTTTCGGGCCGTCACTCGTCGCCATCGGCTTACCTTTAGCATCGAGTATCACGAACCATGGGATACCACCTGAACCCGAGGCGTTGAACTTGGCCAGGACTTCTTTCGCCCCAGTCATTCGGTCCATGTCGATTTTGACATCCACATAGTCCTTCCCGAAAACCTTCGCGATGTCATAACGGGCTAACCAGGCATCAAGCTTCAAGCACCAACCACACCAGGGAGCACCAAAATGGAGGAAAACTCGTCGATCACTCTTATTCGCTTCGGCAAGTGCGGCTTCGAGTACAGAGTCAGCCTTGAGAGTGGGAGCTTTTTGAGCCAGTAAGAATTCTTGAAGCTTCTTGGGATCGTGGCCGTTTTTCCCATCGACTTTGGTTTCAAAAGGTACCGTGGATTGGTTGATGAGTACCTTGCCATCACCATCGAGGATCGTCAAATAGGGCACGCCCTCATTCTGATCGACTCCATACTTCTTCATCAACTCGGCGTTTTTGCTGTCGATATACACCACGTCGTACTCGTATCGGAGGGTCTTAGCCAAGTCCTTGTCTGATTTGAATCGTTCATGGAGGAGTAGACACCAGGAACACCAGTTCCCACCCCATTGAATCAGCACACGACGGTTTTCGCGCTTCGCCGCCACGAGTGCGGAGTCAATCAACTCCTTGGCATTCGCCTTTTCATCGTAAACCGGCTTCTTGGCCTCTTCTGCTTTCTTGGTTTTTGGAGCATCATCACCACGCGTGAGATTGGAAACAGCGATCAGCATTGCAACGATGCACATGAGTTTCTTCATATTCACAACTCCTCAAGTTCTTCCAGGAAGTGATTCTGAGTGGTTTTCAGGATTTTACAACTGTCGTGGAGACTACGGCACCCGATCGCTTAATGCAAGACACTGGCTGATGAGCTATCCCTTTTTGGGCAGTTGTGTTTTGGGAACCCGTGTTGCCTTTTTTGGCTTCGTAGCCGAAACCTTTTTGACTTTGCTGACCTTCTTCACAACTTTTTTCGCTGCCGGCTTTTCCACGGTTGGGGTTTCTGTTGTCGAAGCCGGAGTGTCGCCGATTTCGATGTCGAAGATGGCTCCCAGATTTTCAGCCGCGATCGTGGGGGCGTTGCTTCCAGTCCCAATCGGAGCCGTGGGGATCGCCTGTTCGATCAATTCCTCGTGATTCACGCCACGGAGTACGAACAGCAACTCCGGCGATGAATCGAGGCGATTTCCGACTCCGTACATTACCGCGGCAATGTGCTTACACATCCCCGCGTAATCCGGGCAACTGCATCGCATCTCGATTTCTTTCGGCTTCGGGAAAAGTCCCTGTTGCCGATCCGTCACCAGTTCCATCACCGCTTTGGATAGCTTGCCTTGCAGTAATTCGACCAGCGTGCCTACTTTGCCTGCGCATTGCTTTTTCAGTGCCTCCCAGCTTTGCTTCGGCAGTGCGGCGATGTCGATTTTGATTTCGTACAGTTCCGATCCGCTCACGTGGGCTTTGATCCGTCCCTTTTCAATTGCCAGATGGACGACCGAACCGTTGCGAACATAAGTCCGCCCACGCGGGAGGCGATTTTCAAAGTCGCTGTAGCTCTCCAAATTCTTGCACCACGCCTGACCCCAGAATGTGGAGGTGATGGCTCGGCCATTGATGCAGACGGGAGTGACCTCCTGCCCCTTTTTGGTCCGTTTGGCAACTTCCCGCGCGGCTTTTGCTCGCCGCTGTGCCACGGGAACGTAAGGCTTGAATCCGTAGTAGAAGCTCATGGAAACATCCTGTCTCTTGCGATCTGCATCATCAGCCATCGGTGGCCTGATGAAGATCAAGTTTCACGAATTGCAATAGCGTATCATTGTCCATTTCGGTCAGCAAGACCTCCCCCGAGTCTTCACCGCCGATCGCCTCACCAGCGACCTGGCTTTTCCGAGCGATCATCTCATCAATCCGTTCCTCGACCGTTCCCCGGCAGATGAACTTGTGGACCAGCACGTTCTTCTTCTGACCGATCCGAAAAGCGCGGTCCGTGGCCTGGTTCTCGATGGCCGGGTTCCACCAGCGGTCGAAGTGAATCACATGCGAAGCCGCGGTCAAATTGAGCCCGGTTCCACCAGCTTTCAGCGATAAGACAAAGAATGGCGGCCCATCCTCCCGCTGGAATTGATCCACGAACTCCTTACGCTTTTTGACAGATGTCCCTCCGTGGAGCACCAAACCGGAACGCCCGAAAAGCGTGGCGAGGAACCCGGCCAGTGGTTCCGCTATCTCTCGAAACTGCGTGAAGACGAGAACCTTCTCCTGTCGCGATGCGATCTCTTCGACGATCTCCGCCAATCGGTGAAACTTGCCGCTCTGGTTGGCTGCGTAATCGTTTGTGCCAGCCACCTGCGCGGGATGATTGCAGATCTGCTTCAACCGCATCAGTTGGGCCAGAACGATACCCTTGCGTTGGATACCATCAGAAGCTTTCAGTTGTTCAACGAGATCATCGACCGCCTTCTGGTAGAGAGCAGCCTGGTGCTTGCTCAACGCACAGTAGGCTTTCACTTCCGTCTTGTCGGGCAGATCGGCAATCACCCGCTTGTCTGTCTTCAATCGCCGCAGAATATAGGGCCGCACGAGGTTTCGTAATGGCTCGAACGAAGGAGTCGTGGCGCTTTGCAATCGTTTGATGAACGAACTGAATTCCTTGGCCGTTCCGAGTAGTCCGGGGTTCAAAAAATCGAAGAGCGACCAGAGATCCGAAAGGCGATTTTCGATTGGCGTGCCAGTCATGGCGATCCGACTGCCTGCGGACAACTCCTTCACCGCCTGCGTCTGCTTCGTGCCGGAGTTCTTGATCGCCTGGGCCTCATCGAGGATCGCCAGCCGCCATTGATACTGCTTCATCCAGTTTGTGCGGACGAGCATGCCATAAGTTGTCACGATCAGATCGAACTTATCGACGTCAGCAAGCCCAAGTTCTCCGGCGTTCGCATTCACTTCCGAAGGGTGAGCCACTCCAAAAGAGATACTCGGTGCAAATTTCGCCAGCTCCGATTTCCAGTTTGCAATCAGCGAAGCCGGCACGACAAGTAAGCTTGCCGTTTTCTTTTTGTCGCGCTTCAAATCGAGCAGCAACGAGATTACCTGGACCGTTTTGCCCAGGCCCATATCGTCGGCGAGACAGGCTCCCAGTCCCAAGCGAACGACGAATCGCAACCAGGCATAGCCCGTCTGCTGATAGGAGCGTAGATCTGCCTTCAAGTCGGGAGGGACCTTCTCCTGCTGGGTCTCCGGTGAACGCAGAGTCTTGAGAATGGAATCCAATTCAGCGCCAACGGTCAGACCCGACCATTCGCGAATCGCCGCCGGGCTTTCCTCTTCTTCCTCCTTGGTGAGATTCGCCCCGGAGAGCAGACGCATTCCTTCAAAGAACGAAATGCCCGAGTGGTGAACATCCCTTTCGACATGCTTCCAGTGTTCCAGAGCGTTCTGCAATTTCTCCCGATCGACCTCGACCCATTTCCCTTTTAGAGGGATCAGACCGCCGTTGGATTCGAGCAACTGAGCGATCTCATCCGGGCTGAGTGTTTCTCCTTCGAGGCTCATATTAACTGAGAATTGCAGCAACGCATCGACGCCGATGCTTGCCGAATTCTTCGAGTTGATCTTCACGCTCACGCGGGGTCGGGTCGGCTTCTGGGCGTTCCACCAATCGGGCACGCGAATGATCACGCCGCTCGATTCCAGGAGGGGAATTGCTTTGAGGAAGTCGTAAGCTTCTCGCGCTGACCATGCGAGGGGCTGATAAATCTCACCGGAATCGACGAGTCGTTGGATCAAGTCCGAGGATTCCGCGGCTTTTGAAATGGGTAGCAGAAGAGAAAGCATTTCCTTGCGCTTCTGCTCGCCGGCATACTGCTGAAGCGCTCGCCCCAGGGGTTCGTGCTTCACTTTGCCTTGCGGCGTCAGACCATTGGCAAACGTGGCGAGAAAGGCGAACGGGTACGTGGGATCCCGCTTGTTCTCAGCAAGATGCAACGTGACGCGGCCAACGAATCGCCACTGGGGATTGCGTTCTCGCAGATAGCCCTGTGCCCCGCCCGGGTGCTTTTTGACTTCACTCCGCGTGAGACTGTCGAGTTCTTGCCACCACCCGGAAAGGACTTCCGGAGTCAGATACTCCAGTCCCGTCATCGGAGGCGCTTGTAGTATTATTCGTTCGAAGTCGGCAGTGGGAGGCGGCAACTCGGGGATTGGTTCGCCAGGTTGCCCCGTGGCTGTTTTGCAGAGGTTTGTGAGATAAAGCCTGCCGATCGTGCGGGCGAACTCGAAGGATGGTGGTAACTCTGCTTCCAGCTCTTCGCTTGCCGAGTAGAGCATCCCTCGGGCCGAACTCTCGCGATACGCTTCGACCAGGGCTTTCGAGAGTTTCCGATCCGGAGTGTCGAGCGTCGCTTCTCGAACGAGGAGATGCCCTTGCGGCGTAATAGTCAGATCGTGCATCGTGCCTGCTACTCACGAGGTTCCGAAACAGAATCCCACGAATACTTCCAGGGCTAGCGTCAACTCGTGGGGAATATGATAACAACTCTTCCCGAAATAATTGCCGTACCAGCACTGAGGATTCTCCTCCCGGAGCGTTCTCCAGATTGGCGCACTCAGTTGCCCCAATCTCGCGCCCACGGTGGGCGAAAATCCACTTCTCAGAACGCTCCTCAATGTGACCGTTTTGGCACCCGAAATGGCACACCTGACCCTCCCGGAGCCTGATTCGTATTCTCTGATTGCCATCATAATTGCGATGCGCAAGCGGTTTATTCATATTCTGACCGAATTTTGTGTCATGGGGGTATGACGGCACCATTTTCCATACGCACAAGGCGTTTTTCGTATTTTCACTCCAAAAAGTGGCAGTTATTGGCAGACTTTTACCCCGAAATTTCGGACTGCCACCCGATTCGGTCACGACGGTCCTCTGACTGACTCGGTTGTTCTGCTGGCGCGACTTGTGTCGCTTCTCGCTTTGCGAGTTCTCTCGATCCAATCGCCTCTTTTCGGATAATGGCACTCTGGCACGACAGCGTGGGGAGCAATCCGCGATAACCGTTAAGCATTGCTGCACCAACGTAAACGCCGATTACCAAAAGAAGGGAGCTATGGAAGAAATGGAAGAACTTTTCCACAAGTCGATCATTGTGGATCTTGGGGGGTGTGGCGGCTGATCCGACGACCTTATTGCTCGTACCGCTTGGAGATGATGGCTCCCGTTTGGGCGTCAATGATGTAATGTGGCCCGCCACCTTTGAGCCTGGGATCCTTCAGGTCGTAGTCCACGTGCCAGCCATCGTTCTCAAGCACCAGTTGAATCCGGTAAGGGGATAAATCCTTGTAGACTCGTGCCGCGTCCGACTGAGCAACGGCCAATACCTGATCGCAAGGAAGGCTCACCACACCATTGCCCATGATGTTCTCTCCAAAGCGGAATTATACTTCGCGCGGTGTGGAATGAGACATTTGGTTTTCAGCCTGAAGGGCTAGGACAACATAGCCCAGGGCAACGCCCTGGGAAGACGATCAAACAATCAGATGCACCCTGAAGGGGTGCGACAACTTGCTTATTGTCCCAGCCCTTCAGGCTGGATTATCAAATCTCCATGAGACCCAGGGCGTTGCCCTGGGCTATGTTGTCCCAGCCCTTCAGGCTGAAGACCACGACGGCTCGTTTGGAAAACCAACACGTCTCATTCCACGCCGCGCCGAGTATAACCAATCTGGTCAGGGCGGGTAACCAATGCCGCCGGTCAACCCGCCACGGCGCGAATCAGGTCCAGTTGTATGAATGCCGTCATCAGCACGGATGAGGCAGGGGACGCCAAGGAGCCAAGCCGACTGCGTATCCTCCGTGCTGGGGCCAGGTTCCCATCCCTCGGCACCATGGTGGTCGCCACGTTCCACACCCATCCGAACCCGAGCACCTGGAACGACAGGGGGCATACTCAAATCCAAGGTCGTTTGAGTACCCGCGGAAGCTCGGCGCACTACTACACTCCCAGTCGCGGTATCCAGGTAAATCCATCCACCCTCTTCGTGTTGCCGTAGCGAATCGTTGGGAATCGAATCGGTCCAGGCCTTTTCTAGAGCCTGTTGCACCACCACTTCATTTAGGAGATCTTCAGCTGTTGGTGCTTGCATTCGTCATTTCGCTCAATTGACGAGGATCTCCAATAGCGACAGATCTCGGTTATACCCAGAACAGCCACTGGTAAGGCGACCTGGAATCTATGGTATTAAGATACCGCTTGGAGTTCCAATCTCAACTGGTATGTGGAGCTCAACGGGAGTGAAGAGCAATGCGGTTTCCCTCGGAGTCGAGTACGATTGCCCGAAAGCCATATGGCCCAATGGCGTGCTTTTCCTGAAGGACTTTACCGCCGCTAGTCAGGACCGCGGCGACAGCCTCATCCAGCCTTCCTTGACAATTCAGATACAGCAACGGGCCGTGGTCTGACGGGCGTACACCGTCCGAAGAATGGAGGCAGCCAGTAACATCTTGATCGTTGCCGGGTAAAAGGCCCATCGCCATACCCGGATATTCCTGTTTCGAGACTGGAGCACCCAAGACCGCGGAATAAAAGCGGATTGCTCGATCCAAATCGATTACAGGGATATCGACCCACACGATCTGATTCGCCATTTTTGAACTCCTTCAATAAAAGTTACCGGCATCAGTTCACGGCTTTTGGCGCGTGTGCGTCATGCTGACGACCTTCTCCTCTTTCCCGTCCGCACCTGGCCTGAACCATTCCAGGGTATAGTGATCCTGATCGACGATCGTTGTCACCGTGCGTAACTTCGTCATTTTGTTCGTCGTGCGATCGGGATACTCGCCTTCATTGGAGATAGTCTTGCCATCATTCGAGATGGAACCTTCGTTGTGCAAGACGCCGGTGTTCAGGTTGTCCATCTTGATTTCGATGGTCTTTTTCTTCTGATAATCGTAGCCGAGGAGCTGGATCACGTTGTACGGTTTTCCCATGAGGTTGCTCTTGTAGTCCTGCTGGAGAAACCGCCCATCCAGGATCCACCGGGCATCGCATCGTGCTTTGCCCTTGTTCTCCTTGCCGTTCAAGAAAAAAGTGACTTCGACATCCCAGTTACCGGCCAGACTCTCCATCTGCTTATGCACGGGGCCAGGCGCATCGACGGGCACCTCGGCGGTCTTCGCCTTGTTCTCCTGACAGATCCCGACACTCGGGACCGTCAGGAATCCCACCACGGCGAAGCAGCAAAGCAACGATACCGATTTCATTGAACGTCTCCCTTTCAGTTATCGAGAACGATCGAGAAATCACAAGATTTCGAGAGGTGACCTCGCGCCAGTCGCGGATTATTTCCGTGGCCAATCCCGATGCTCCTCCTTGAACTCATCGCCCCGCTGGCGAAGTTCCCGGGGTGAAAGATCTTTCAGGCGAGTCGCTACGGACCAGCGATGGCCAAACGGATCCCTGAGAATGCCATAACGATCGCCCCAGAAGCAGTCCTCAACGGGCATTAGTATTTCGGCACCCGCCTCTATGGCCCGGGCGAATACCTCATCGACGTCAGTGACATAAAGGTGCAGCGTCACGGATGTGCCCTGGTAGCTGAGCGGCGAAAGCAGGTTCCGTTCGGGGAATTCATCGTGAAGCAAGAAACGTGAATCGCCGAGCATTAACTCCGCGTGCATGATCGATCTGCCGTCGGGAGCCAGGTTGCGATAAAGCTCCGATGCACCAAACGCTTTACAGTAAAACTCGATGGCCCGTGCCGCATCGCGCACGACCAGATGAGGCGTGATGGTATGAAAATCATCGAGCCCTTGCGTGACGGTGTGAGGCATGCAATGGATTCCTCAACGTGTAACTTTGTCTTCGAGCCTTCGGCGGCGAGGAATAGTCTGGCTCTCCTGAATATCACGGGAGTAATTCACGCTGCCGAGCCGCTTTCACCAGTTGCGCCAGTCGCATAGCCTCGGCTCGAGCAACCTCGAGACCGAGTTTCGTGAGTCGGTAATACCGTCGCCTTTCGTCATCGTCATCGCTGTCGTTGGCTTCTTTCCTCTCCTCGATCAGGCCATCCACGACCATGCGCTGGATCGAGCGGTAAAGAGTCCCCGGCCCAAGACGCATCTGTCCCTGGGTAAGCTGTTCCACCTCAAGCATGATCCCGTAACCGTGGCATTCGTGCTCGGCCAGGGCGAGCATAATGTGAAAGACCGCAGGGGTCAGCGGTAACCAACTGCCCGGGTCCGGGACCGACTCAGATTCCTTCTTCGGCATCACTACAACCGATCTGGATATATCTATGTTGGATATAGTAATCGCATGCTTGCAGGTGTCAAGCATCGGAGGTGAAAAAATCGCTTGAGAGAGAAATGAACCGCGTTCTTGGGCTCGCCTCACAAACCGCCGTAAAAGCGCCCAAAGGCAAACGAGAGCATCAGCCCCATCGTCAGACAACCCGCTCCCGCAACCAGGATATGACGCCAAGAACGGAACTCGAAATTCCCGACCCGCCCAAGGAGCAAGTACGCGAATATGAAGTTCGCTGAGCCCCACAAGACATTGACCCACGCTGGCGATAACCCTTCACCCGGCGGTGTCGCGAATGGGCTCTGAAACGGATGCCCAGTGACGCCGCTCACGAAATGTGGAATCGCGTTCACCAGAAACCAGCCACCGAAGAAGTACGCAATGTAGTGGTACCAGCGCATTCGTAGTCCTTTTCAAATGGGTGTGACCGGGATTGGACGCGGCAATGCGTGGTAAGCTAAAATAGTCGAAGAAAGGCTGGCAAACATAGTCTTGCCTTCCTTGATGGTTTCGGATCACATCGTCTGCCCGCCCTGCTCGCGAAGGTACTCCGCGAGCGATGTCCGTCCGCAGTGAATCGCCCAATCGAGCGGCGTGCCGCGATAAACCTTGTCTCGGATATCCAACCGCGCGCCTCGTTCGACGAGCAAGCGTACCACGTCCGCGTGGTCATAACACACCGCCTGATGCAACGGCGTCGAATGCGCATGACATCCGTCAGGGTTGTACCGGCTCGGATCTTCACCGGCATCGAGAAGCAACCGCACAACATCCGCGTGGCCATGTTGGGCAGCGAGCGCGAGAGCGATCTGTCTACTCTGGCTATCGGCGACCGGGAGCAGCCGAGCCGTGGCCTCAAGCCGACCCAATCCAGCCACGGTCCCCAAGTGATTCAGTGGCACACCGCGCCGGGCTAGCGTCTCCGCGGTATTCAGGTACCCGAACGCCAGCGCAGTCATAACAGCCGATTGCCACGCCGAGCCAGCTCCATCGGATGCTGCGCCGTAATCGAGTAATGTTTCCGCGAGTGTGGCTTGCAGACCGGCCTCGGCCGGGTGACAACTCGACACCAACATACTCATGGTTGTGCACTTGTTATCGTACATGTCCGCCAGGGCATCGACCTCGACACCCGCATCCAGCAATATCTTCACGACTTCGACAGCATTCGCCGGCGTCTTCTGTCGCCCGCTCTCGACGCCGTTGGCACCGACATAGTGCAGCAGTGTCGCATGGTGTCGACGCGTCGATCGCGCGCGCACCAGTTCCGGGTTCTCGGACAACATTGACCGAAGCGCTGCGGTGTCGCCCGAGATGACCGCCTCCACGGCAGTTTCGAAGCGATCAACAGCGCCGTCGCAGCGGACAGTCGCGGCGAACTCCGCGAGATCGCCCCAACTCTCGAAGCTATATTCCCGCGCGACGACCATTTGCGCATCGGTTACATCGAGCGTTGCAGCTCTCACATCAGTCACGGACTGACCACGGAAGCGTGGGTGCAACCACTTGAACCGCCACGCCGCGGCTTCGTCGGCAGACTTCAACGCATTGAACAACGCTTCGGCCTGTTGCTGGTACTCCTCCAGAGTGGCGCGATATGGAAGAGAATCGGCTTTGTTCATGAGGAAGACTCCCGAAGCAGAACTCACCGCCTTCCGAACCCCTTTGGCGCGATTCTCCAGTTGTAATCGTTGAGACGCGGTCAGGCAAAGCACATCGCCTGTTCGCGCGACCGAGTCTTGGCTTGACATATTCGCATATGCGAATATGATAGGGGCATGCCAAGAGCGCCGACTACATCCGACGTATTCAACGCCATCGCCGAGCCCCGTCGGCGACAGATTGTCGAATTGCTTGCGCGGCGCGGGACCCTGGCTGTTGGAACTCTGGTTGTAATGCTGGGGCTTCCGCAGCCGGCTGTCTCGCAGCACCTTGCCGTACTGCGCAAGGTCGGCTTGGTTGCTGTGACCAAGCAAGGCAAACAACGCGTGTACAACCTGGAAGCGCAGAAGCTGAAAACTGTGCATGACTGGGTAAAGGTCTTTGAAGAGCTCTGGGACCATCAACTCGACCGCATCAAGAAGCGCGCTGAGCAACGAGCGCGTGAACAAACTGAATCGCCAACACTCCTCAAACCTCGGAAAGGACAATCGTGAAAACGGATACCAGTGAACGACAGTCAGTTGAATCGTTCGAGATCCGCAGGGAGATCGAGATTTCGGCACCGATAGACATCGCCTTCGAAGCCATGCTGGACGAGCTTGGTCCGGAAGGGCAGATGCCCGGCGGCAAGCCGTTCCCGATGAAAATCGAGCCGTGGCCCGGCGGACGCTGGTACCGCGACCTCGGCAACAATTCCGGCCACCTTTGGGGCTCTGTGCAGGTCATCAAGCCGCCGACGCTCCTGGAGATTTGCGGGCCGTTGATGATGTCGTACCCGGCGCTCAATCACTTGCAATACCGCTTCAAGGAAGAAGCGGGTACGACGCGCCTTGTGTTCCTCCACCGCGCCATGGGATTGATCCTCCCCGAACATCGCGACGGATTGCCCAAAGGCTGGGAGCACTGGCTGGAGCGCATTCGCCAGCAGGCGGAACGCAAGAATCGGAAGGAGACACAACGATGAGCGCTTGCTGCGATGCCGCCAGCGACCGGAAAACGCCGACGTGGTTGCGAAGGGTCCGAGAAATTCTTGCATGGGTTCTCCCGAGTGCCATCCTGGTGTTGGTGCCCAAGTGTCCCGCTTGCCTGGCAGCGCACGTGATGCTTTGGACCGGACTTGGCCTGTCGCTTTCGGCTGCAACCTACATGCGCTGGGTGCTGCTGTTTGTTTGTGTCGCCTCATTGCTCTTCCTGATAGTGAAACGTCTGGATTGCAGAGGGGCCATCTTTAATTACTTCAAAAAGGAGACCGATCCATGCAACACCAGATAGCAAGTCGAGAGGAATGGCTTGAAGCCCGGCTCGGGCTGCTCAAGGAGGAGAAGGAGCTAACCCGGCGCAGCGACGAGCTGGCGCGGCGACGTCAAGAGCTGCCGTGGGTCCGGATCGACAAGGACTACCAATTCGAGACCGATGAAGGGAGCGGCTCGCTGGCAGACCTCTTCAAAGGGCGCTCGCAGCTCCTCATCTACCACTTCATGTTCGGACCCGACTACACGGCAGGGTGTCCGTCCTGCTCGTCGATCGCGAACGGGTTCAACGGCGTTGCCGTCCACCTGGCCAACCACGATGTGACGCTTTCGGCGGTGTCGCGGGCTCCGCTGGCGAAACTGCAAGCGTACAAGCGGCGGATGGGCTGGAGTTTCCCCTGGGCGTCCTCGCTCGGCGGGGATTTCAACTTCGACTTCAACGCCTCACTCACCGAGGAGCAACAGCGCAAGGGGGCCGAATACAACTACCGGCGCGAGCCGGCGCTAACGGCACGCGGGATCGGCGACGCAATGACCAAAAGCGGCGAGGGGCCTGTCGCCGAGCTCGCGGCCACGACCGGAACCGACGTGGCCACGTACACGCGCGAGCGGCCCGGCATGAGCGCGTTCGTGCTCGAGGACGGCGTCGTCTACCACGCCTATTCCACCTATTCGCGAGGACTGGACGGCCTCTGGGGCATGTTCCAGTGGCTCGACCGCGCCCCCAAAGGCCGCAACGAGACGGGCATCTGGTGGCGCCGCCACGACGAATACGAGCCGCTTCCGCAAAAGGCCGGGTCGTGTTGCCTCGCGGCGGAGGCGCACGCGTGAACACTCACCACTGTTGCTAGACAGCGACGCGGGACCGCGACAACGCTCGTCGGCCCGCGTCGCCCTGGTGCCGCGGTGATGAGATCGCCGGTTGGATCGTTCCGAGCGCGACATATCGCGAGCCCGACATCTTCGCAGCACCTCCGCGTCCTGCTCGATGCCGGCCTCGTGACCGAGTAGCGGCGTAGTCGAGAACGCCGCTATCGCCTCGTCCCCGCGCGGCTCAGTGGTTTAAATCTCCCAGGTCAATCATTCGCACTTCGAGAATGACGACGAGCATCGGGAATTCGGATTCTGTTACGCGCTCTTTTGGAACAAAGATCGGCACCTTTGTTACCAATAACCCCCGGGGGACTTCTCAACATCACAAGGATTCCTAACATGGCAGAACACCTCGCTACGACATCGAAGACACTGGCAACGCTGTCCGACGCCGCAAAAGCGTCGGGTCAGGCGGTGAAGGATACTGGCCAGAACTGAAGGACCAGAGAATGGCGTGACTTTCCCGCGCCATCCTCCCCTGCTACCGACGGGGGGAAACCATGACCGATACGCAAACACTTCCACCACTCACGATCGAGGCACCGTCCCTCGGCCCTCAGACCAAGGTGTGGCAGTCCCGCGCTCTGGGTAGTTTGGCAGAGGCCGAGGCTCTGCTTGACTGGCTTGCAGCGCACGGGTTTACGGAACGGGCATTTGTGATCCTCGGTCCGTCGGAGTTTGTGGTGAAATGGCGCTGATGAAACGAACCGGGAACGTAAGAAGGGGTTTGCAATTCAATCTTTGACGCCATTAAGCCGGCGGTTCATTTCACGCCTGCCAATCCCTTCAGAACTTCTTTCAATCCGATCCGCCCTTTTCGTCGCATGGTTTCGTTCTGCTCGAATTCGATCCATCCTTGGTTGAAGCCGTCGAGCATTTGGATTCGCGGCTCCGGATGCTTCATGCCCTGTGACTTGAAAAGCTGTTCCCAAGTTTGGCGAAGAACAACCTCGGCCCGAACCGGGCGGCCGAACATTTCGGCGAACGTCGCGGCAATCTGGTTGGGGGTCACGCGAGTTGGCCCTTCGAGTTCGATAATCCGCCGACCGGTCCAGGTCTCCTGGAGTAGTTCCGCGGCGATGCGTCCGACGTCGGCTGTCGCCACCATTGGCACCGGTTTATCGAGCGGCTGCAAAAAGCTGGAAATCACGCCCCTATCGCGCGCCGATTCGACATCCCAGGCTGAATTTTCCATAAACCACGCAGCCCGCAGAAAGCAGATTGGCATTACCAGGGACCCCATCGCCTGCTCCACTAACCCGAGCTGGCTGAGCAGGTTCGGCTGCGTCGCCTGCGCGCCGATGGTCGAGAGAAAGACGACCTTCGGCGGCTTGGCGGCGCTGATTGCCGACGCCAGGGCGGCGATGATGGCCCTGACTTCGGGGAAGCCCGGCTCAGGATCAAAGTTCGACGGGATCAGCACGAACACGCCACTTGTGCCCGTGAAAGCGGCGGTCAACGCTGGGGCGTCATTCACGTCGGCAAGGGCGACCTCGCAGCCACACTTCTTCCAGGCGGCACCCTTGGCCGCATCGCGCACGACGGCGCGAACGGATAAGCCTGCATTGAGAAGAGCGCGTCCGGTGACGCCGCCGACCTGCCCGGTGATTCCAGTTACTGCATACATGTTCGATCTCCTATGATTCTAGATTGTTTTGGAAGCTCTCAGGCGGACCAGGGCCCGCGGTTCTGCTCCCAGCACGTTTGCATTTGGCCTGGATTGCGTTGATAGACTTTTCATACAAAAACCTTGACAGCAACATTACGATACGGTACGTATCGTATAGAGTCAACCGGAATTTCCTTCGATCCCGGAAAATTTCCCTGGCCTGGATGCACTCGGATGTCCGGAGACCGCATTACGACAGGAGCATTCAAGATGAAGAAGGTCGAAACGATTGACGACGGCAAGGCCGCGGGGCGACCGCGCGATGCGCGGACGACCCGCCGCATTCTCGATGCGGCATTGGAATTGGGACTGGAACTGGGATTCGATGGGCTGACTGTCGAGGGCGTTGCCGCTCGGGCCGGCGTCGGCAAGACGACGATCTATCGGCGCTGGCCCGACATCTGGTCTGTCGTCGTGGATGCGGTGCTCGACGAAGTGAATAGGACCGCGCCCGTGGAGCATCGCGCGACGGCTCGCGAAAGCTTCGCGGTTTCGATGCGCCTCGTGGCAAAATCATTCCGGGGGCATCACGGAAAGATCCTACGACCATTGATCGGACGGGCCCAGATCGATGAAGCATTGCGCAAGACTCTGGCCGATCGCTGGCTGCTGGCTCGCCGGAAGATTTCCCGCGAGATCGTGCGCTGTGGGATTGCCAGCGGTGAACTCCGCGAAGGCCTCGATCCCGACGTCGTGCTCGATGCGCTCTACGGCCCGCTTTATCACCGGCTCCTACTCCCCTATGATGGTGATGCCATCCGCCTTTCCGATGCGTATATCGACGCTCTGATTGACATGGTGTTCGGCGGATTAGAACGGAAATGAATGGGCACGTGACAGGTTCAAATCCCGTCGCCACTCTGGGCAAACTGGGTAGGGCAAATAGTCGGGGCGGCGAGATTTGAACCCACGGCCTCCTGCTTCCAAGGCAAAATCAAAACCTCACCAGAGAAGTAACCGGCGAGCAAAAAGGGAAAGAATTGAACTCGCACGATCCACAGTCCTCGACTAAAGATTCTGAGGTGATAAATGACCGACCCTTCAAAGTGTGCAGTGATTGTTCCCTGTCGCGACTACATCGAATACCACTGCGATGAGGCGCTACGTATCCTTGAAGGACGTGGCTATAAGATCTTCCGCCAACGCGGAATATCCAACATCGACTTTGCCCGGTCGAAACTTGCCACTGATATATTGCGTATGGGATTCACTGAAACGATGTGGATCGATTCGGACATCAGATTTAATCCCGACGATGTGGACAGGCTGCGCGAGCATAATCTACCTTTCGTATGTGGACTATACATGCGGAAGGTGGAAAAGCGTTTCACATGCACATTTCCGTCGGAAATGAGAAAAGTCACCTTTGGTTCTGGTGGCGGCCTTACCGAAATCGAGGCCGTCGGAATGGGGTTCAGCCTGATCCGGAAAGAAGTGTACGATAAGATTCTCGCCCAATGGGAATTGCCGGTATGTAATGCAGGAACGAAGGAGGAAGTGATACCCTACTTCCTCTCGATGGTAATAAAGGCTAATGATGGAAATTACAAATACCTTTTTGAAGATTATTCCTTCTGCTACCGCGCTAAACTTTGCGGGTTCAAGATCATGGCCGATACGAGAATAAGGCTTTGGCACATTGGCTTGCATGGATACTCGTGGGAAGTGTTGTATGAGAACAAGCCACTGGGTACTTTTGAGATGGTTAACAATCAATTCCGGGAAGAATCGGAAGCTCCGTTAGGGTGAACGCCGGGAGCATAGTCCGTAGCCATCCGTGAGTTGCTCAAGTCGATCCCCGCTCCGGTAATGGCCAGACGGCCGATTCAGGTGGTTCACGTTGAGGCTACCGCCATTCATCGGTTCGCAGTTCTCACCCCGATAGGCTATCTTGTCGGGGTGTTCTGCTTTATCATCAAGGATTGTTTCAGGGGGGTGTTCGGTAAGCAACAGGGAGAGGTCATTTTGATGGACATGTTCTTGTTCAAGTTAGGAGTTTACATTGGCGCTGTTTTCGTAGTGTTGGCTATTAGTATCTTTCTGATGATGCTGCTTGCTGCGATCTTGCTGTGTCTGGTAGGCTTCCCAATGTTTGTGGTTGGTATCCGGAAGAGAAAGCAAGAGCAGGTAGACGAGTCGGACGAATGGTAATCAACACACTCCTAACCCACTACCGCATTTCGCATCAAGGGCGGGAGTGAATCTGCCACACACAATCCCACTCCCGTGAAATAGACATCGGTAAAGGCGAGTGAGAAGAGGGCGACCGATGACGGAATCGCAATGGCTGGCGTGTTCCGAGCCGTGGAACATGTTGAAGTCTATACAGAAGCCAAGGGGATGGGCTGGAGGGTGGAGCAAGCATTTGTTCGGATGGTTGGGTAAAAAGCATGTCGTGGTCAGTGACCGAAAACTCCAAATGTTGGTCATTGCTTATTGCCGTCGCCATGACGGATTGCTCACTGATGAGCGTGACAAAAGAACACTGAAGATATCGGAATCATATACCGAAGGGCTTGTTGGTATAGAGGAACTTGGAGAAGGTATCCGGTCTTGTAGCACCTTCGGGGGAATAGGTTGTCACCCTTCTCTTGCTTGGAATGTGGCAGTGGCGTGCTTAATCCCTCACGAAAAGATTGCAACTCAAAGTCGGGCTGAATATGCTTTGGAACGGATTCATCACGCTGTGGGGTCTATCGCTGTATCCCTTGATGACAACCCCACCTTTCCGTTATCCGAGCAAGAACATATGAAACTAATGGACACCTTTGCCTCAGAAGCAAAAACAATAGTTAATCTTCTATACGAGATTATTGGCAACCCCTTTCACCCTGTCTCGCTCAACCCCTCTTGGCTCACTTCCACCGTCCTCACCCTCGCAACCGGCATCTACTCCGAGAAAGCCTTTGACCGTATGCCAATCCTCGCTGATGCCCTTCAAGACGCCGGTTGCGACAACGAGGACATCCTGGACCACTGCCGACAGCACGGAGAACATTGTCGTGGTTGCTGGTGTGTGGATTTGATTTTGGGCAAGTCGTGAGCGCGGCTGACTGTTCGCTATTGAACTTTTTCAGGCCCGTGTTCGGGATTTTTTTTCTCTTGCATTCGCCGAATTGTTTTCATGGTGACAAAGTCTGCATAGGGATCAGGCTCCCGATTGGCATCAGTCGATTCGACGGGATTCGCCGCAGCAAGTTGTCCACTTGGTCTGTCCGGTCTTTCCTTGGCCGCATCCTTTGTGTTTGCCCGTTGTTGCAGAATGAAGACGATGACACGAAGAATGATGAACCCGGCAAAGAACCCACCCAGATGCGCCCAGTAAGCAATGCCACCCACTTGGTTGTGGTCGATGAGGGCGGAAAGGTATTGCATGAGAAGCCACCCGCTGAGCACTACCAGGGCCGGCAATTCGAAGACCCAGCCTAGCCAAATCTTGATCATGTTCAGCGGGTAAATCGAGACATACGCCCCCATAACGCCGGCGATAGCGCCACTCGCCCCAAGGTATGGGATGATCGAGTGCATGTTGCTGGCGACATGCGCCAGGCCGGCGAGCAGACCACACATGAGGTAAAAGGCGAGAAATAGGATATGGCCCATGGCGCATTCGACATTGCGGCTAAAGATCAGCAGACACCACATATTGGAGAAGAGATGAAAGAAGCTACCGTGCATGAACATTGAGGTGAGCAACGTCAGGTAAATCGGAACAGGTCCCGGATAGTGTTGGATCACTACGTTCTTTTCGACTTTTTCTCCAGTGCGGCGATTATTTCGGTCTATTTTAGGGATCCAAACCTTATGGACTTTGGGTCCCGTTATGTCCTGAAAAGTGGTGATCTCTTCCGGCACGAGGCTGTAGCCGTTGGTGAACTGGACACCAATTGAAACTTGTGCCACGAATACAAAGACATTGATTACGACAAGGCATACCGACACCCAAGGAAAACGGCCGTAATAATGTCCTTTGTCGCCGAGAAATAACATGGAAGCTCGGGGGCAGTGGTGGTGGTCAGGGTGGCGGACAAGCTTAGGACATGAATTTCGGTCAAGCTTTGCCTGTTAAGAAGACACAACACTGAACACGGGCATACATTCTTATGAGCGCCGCGGCGATCAAACGACGTGGGATTTCAGCCGAGGTCGGTTCGAAGAAGAGAGTAGAAAGTCGAGAGTTGACCGAGACGAGGAGAGAAAGCTGTTCCACTTACTCCTTTCTTTCCTCGACTCTGATTTTTTTGCTGCTTTGCGGTAACCAGTCGGGGCGGCGGGATTTGAACCCACGGCCTCCTGCTCCCAAGGCAGGCGCGCTAGCCAGGCTGCGCTACGCCCCGAATCGTGCGGGTGATGTCCTCCCGCATGGATCATCTTATAGAGTGTGACACGCGCCCGGTAGCCCGGGTTCACTTCGTGATTTCAAAGGACTCAAAGAACGTATCCGCTTCCTTGCCCTTCGGCAGATCCTTCGGGCCAAAGACGAACACCTGATAGAGCCGGTTGTCCGCGAGAATCATCGTCATTCGCAAGTTGATATTGATCGCTTCATCCGGGATGAAAGCCGTGGCCTCCAGTTGCCGCGCCGGGAACTTCTGCTTTCCGAATTCGATGTCCTTGGAGGAGGTGATCTTGGCTTTGAAGCTCTCAATCAGTCCTTTTTCGCCGCTGATAAGGAGTTCCTTTGGCTTGGATTCCTTCAACTTGTCGGAACTGAGATCGGTGTAGATGACCAGAAAGCCACCCCCGCCTTGGCCAACACTGGCGATATTCAACTCACCGTCATCGACCTTCTTGCTCGAGATTTCTGGCGCACCTGGGAATGTTACCTTATACCTTCCCGCCTTGGACTCGTATTTCTTTTCGTCCCCGGCCGAGAGAGTTGTGCCGAAGAGGACGATACCCACTATTATCAAACGCCATCGCATGGGGCACCTGGGGGTTACTTACTTGGGCAACTCGAAGGATTTCAGGAACGCCGCGGCTTCCTTGCCCTGAGCGAAGTCTTTTGAACCAACCACTGCAAGTTGGTAAAGCCGCTTCTCGCGCACGATAATCCGGTATTTCACGCGCTGGTTGCCTTTTTCCTTCTTCAGTTCCAGATCGAAACCGGGCAGCTTGTTCGGGCCAAACTCGAATCTGTCGGCAACGAGAACCTCGCCATCCTTGCCTTTTGCTCCTTCCCGCACACCCTCGAACAGGGTGGTGAGGTTCTCGGACTTCGTTGCTCCTTCGGGCAAGTCAGAATAACTGACCATGTAGACATTGCCGTCACTGGTTGCATACGTTGCGGTGAACACCTTCACTTCACCGATTGGACTCTTTGTTATCTGGGTGGTTTCCTTTGGCTTGCCGGGGAAACGGATGCTGAAATTCCCTTCCTTGGGAGCGTATTCCTCACCTTTGGATTGATGGATCGGTTGCTCGCCGTTGAAGGCCAGGATCGCGGTTGCGACAAGCCAGATGGAAATCACTTGGTTACCTCAAAAGAAGCCAGGAACTGATCCGCGGATGGAGAGGTGACCACTTCCTTCGATCCTTGGATCATTACCTGGTAGAGCCGCGCGCCCGCGATGATGATGCGGTTCCGAATACATCCGTTGGCGTTCTCGATCAGGACATCGTGCGCTGGGTACTTTTCAGTTCCGATCGTGAGTTCCTTGTCCTCCAGGACTTTCCCATTCTCGCCTTTATTGGCATCTCGAACCTTATCGAACCGCGGCCCGACAGGTGCTTTGGTTACCTCATCCGGGGTATCGACATATGTTACCAGGAATGAAGTCCCTGCTCGCAGTTCTACCGAATCGACGGTTACCTTCAGGTCAATTTTGTCCATCTTCACATCGAATGTCTCGGTTTTCACGGCTCCAGGAAACAGAACTTTGAATCGTCCCGCCGAGGATGCGTAGGGCTTGAACTCGACCTGGGCGGAGACTGTTGCCAAACCAACAACCAAACCAACCAAAGCGAACATCCGTGATCGCATGAGAGATCCTCCTGGTACGTGAGCAAAGGGTAATCGATCCGGCGATTGCCGACAAGACGGAGAGATGAGCTGGTGGTTATGAACTTTGGCGAAGTCAAAACGAAGCGACCCCCGAACGGATCGGGGGTCTTCGGGCATGGCGCACTTCATCACTTTTTCAGCGCTTCCAGAATCCGCTCGAAATCGTCGTTCGTCTCAAACCCAATCACGATTTGTCCCTTGTCTTTCGCCTTGACCCGGATCTCAACCTTGACGGCCAGCCGTTGGCGAAGCTCATCCTCAAGACCCTTGACGTGAGCGGTCTTTTCGGGTGCTTCTCGTCGAGGTGCGGCTTCGTTGGCGGCTGAGGTCACGGCTTCGATCCGTTGCTGCTTGACGAGGAGTTCCAGTGCGTGGACGGAATAATTCTTGAGGATCGTTTCGCGAGTCAGTTGGATCTGACGTTCGGGCTCCGCAACGCCTTTCAGCACCTTTGCGTGCCCAAGAGTCATTTGCCCGAGGCGAACGGCGTCCTGAACCTCCGCTGGGAGATTCAGAAGACCCACAAGGTTGCTGATGGATGATCGGTCGAGCCCGAGGCGGTGGGCGAATTGATCCTGAGTGAGCCCGAACTTGTCGAGGTAATCTTTGAACCCCTGAGCCTTCTCGATTGGGTTCAGATCCGACCGCTGAATGTTCTCGACCAGAGCGGCTTCAAATACCTGCTGGTCATCGAAGTTGACGACATGCACGGGCACTTCTGGCAGGCCAGCGCTCTGGGCGGCCTTGAGTCGCCGCTCGCCCGCGATCAGTTGGTAACCATCGCCGCTCGGGCGAACAACGAGCGGTTGGAGGATACCGTGAACCTTCACGCTCTCGGTGAGGGCTTTCAGCTCATCCTCATCGAATCGCTTCCGGGGCTGGTAGGGATTGAACTGGATTTTTGCCGTCACCAGTTTACTGATCGGTCCCGCTTCATGCGGCGTGCCATTTCCTGCGTTCAGATCGCCGAGAAGGGCAGTTAAACCCCGCCCAAGGCGCGGTTTTGTTGCTTCCATCACTTCCTCCGTGCAAGAACACTTCCATCCAATGGGGAGTGTCCCTCATACCATTCCGTGCCGGTGGGGGAAGTCGGGTTTCAGTCACTCAGAAGGGAATCGGAAGAAGGGATGAGGGATGAAGGATGAGGGATGAAAAAAACCTCGACATGCCTTGGTCATTTTCTTTCCCGCCCTCCTGTCCTTTACGAATGGTTCGCCCGAGAGTGAATCTGGGTAATGTTCCACGTGGAACATTTCTCAGAAGTGATGCGGAAGGAAAATAGAGCACAGACAGGTCGTGGATTTCTTTTTCATCCTTCATCCTTCATCCTTCATCCCTCATCCCTTCAGCAAATGTTCCACGTGGAACATCCCCTATCTTCCGCATTTTCTCTGCAATTTAATCGATTGAGAAACTGCCCTTGTTCGTGGCGCGAAATCTGAATTACGATCCCACTCGTTCGGTTGGTGGACCGGAACCCACCTGTCGAACCCGCTGCATCTGAGGACCGGAACCCTCGGCTGCTCGGAAAATGGGCCACGGAATGGCCCGCCGGAGAAGAGGTGTCGTAGCTCGGTCCCGCTCGTGCGCATCTCATCGATGCGCTCTGGACTCGCTCCAGGCGGCCAACACTTCACACCACCCGGTTCGCGCTACTGCCTGGCAACGGGGTGCCTCCCTGCCGGGAGAGCGATCGATGACGAGTGAACTCGAGCGGAGCGATTCCGACTCTTGACTTCTCTCGGGCGTCCGATTGCTCTCCACGGGAGCGGACCAACCCACAACTTGCCAGTCGGAGCGCCACCCTCACCCCTGGTTGTGGCAGGAGCGTTGTGCATGGACGCAACTCGTGGACCTATTCTCTTCCGTTGCGATGGAACACCGGAGGGAGGATGGGAGCCCCTCTATCAGTGCTTGTCGCTTGCCGCCGCGCTTCAGCGGCGACGGCGGGGCACGCTTTTCTTCAGTTATCTCGAGCCGCTCTCGATGGCGACCGGGATTAGTCGGGCTAACAACGACTGGGCCGCGGCCGAGCAACCGCTTGGTTCGCCCGGCGACCTGGAGGCGACGCTTGCCCAGATTCGGAAGTCGAACGCGGCCGCGGTCGTGGTCGCGGGCGACGGTATGACACCGGATTATCTCGAAGCTATCAAGCAAACCGGAACCCTTGTGATGGTCTTCGATTCTTCGGCCCAGATGATGTTCCCGGTGGATGTGGTGGTGAATCCACTGCTCGCCCCGGGGAAAAAGCCCTACCGGGTCGGGCCGGGATGCCAGCGGTTGCTGGGTCATCGGTTTGCTCTCTGTCGGGGGGTATTCCGACGACAGCGGACTATCCGAGCAACGGAGCCACCCCAACCCTACCGGGCACTCGTGGCATTTGGAGACGATGATCCGGCAGGTGAAACGTTGACCCGAACCCGACAGCTTCTCGGGATGGAGAAGGTCCAGAAAGTCACCGTCGCGGTTCGGACTCATCACCGACAATACGATGAGTTACTCGACCTGGCCGATGCTTCAAATGGAGCGGTCGAGATCGTGACCGAGAGCAAGGAACTCCTGACCCGGTTAGTCCGAGTCCACTTTGCTCTCTCCGGTGGCGATATGTGGTCGCCGGAACTTTGTGTGGTGGGTATCCCACAGTTGATTCTGAGCCAGACCACCCGACACGGGATGAACGGGAAGAAGATGGATGAGGAGGGTGTCGCGACGTTCCTTGGCCATGCCGCGGAGGTATCGGCGGAGCAACTGCGGGAAGCCGTCGATATGCTCCTCGATGATCCGATGGAACGGAAGGGGATGAGCCGCTGTGCGCGGAACCTCTTCGATGGCCGCGGCCCGGATCGGATCGTGAACGGCATGGAAATCATGCTCCACGCTCCATCCCGGCGACGGACTGCGGTTTCGATACCCGCTAATCCGTTACTGAAGATTGCGGCGTGATTTGTAGGGTGGGTCGAGGCTTTGCGAGCCCCACCAGAACCAGGAAAACGAAGATGGTGGGGCTCGCAAAGCCTCGACCCACCCTACAAGAATGAGAACGGGAGACAGCCGTGAAGCCCTTCCCGTTCTCACCTACATTTCTTCCGAACCACCTCGTTTGCTATCCTCAAGGGTAGGTGATCCCGAAGCTTCCACAGATTTTCCCGTAGGAGGAAGCCATGACAAAGGATGAGGTTGCAGCATCGCTCGATGAGATCGGAACGCTCCTGGAACTCAAAGGGGAGAATGCCTTCCGCTGCAATGCCTATCACAACGCGGCGAGGACCATTCAGCAACTGGAAGGGGATTTGAAGCAACTGGTGATTGAGCAGAAACTGGGCGAAGTTCGCGGAATCGGAGCCACCCTCCAGGAGAAAATCTCGACACTCGTCACGACTGGACAGCTCCCATTTCTCGAAGACCTTCGGGCTTCAATCCCGCCGGGGATGGTCGAGATGCTTCGGATTCCGGGACTGGGTCCGAAAAAGATCATCGCTCTGCACGATTCGCTCGGACTGGATACCATCGAAAAACTGAAAGCGGCTTGCGAAAGCGGTGAGGTTGCCAAGCTGAAAGGGTTCGGGGCCAAGACCCAGCAGAAAATCCTGGAAGGGATTGCCTTTCTGGGACAGGTTGGGAATCGGGTGCGGATTGACCTGGCGCTTCCCCTGGGCCTGACGCTTCTCGAACAGATCCGAAAACTACCCGGAGTGATTCGATCGGAGTTGTGCGGAAGTCTTCGTCGGAGACGAGAAACTGCCAAGGATATCGACATCCTTGTGAGTAGTGCCGATCCCCAACCGATCATGAATGCCTTCGTAAAACTTCCGGAGGTCATCCAGGTGATCGGTCACGGTTCGACCAAGTCGAGTATTGTCGCGGCAATGCACCTCGGGGGCGAGAAGGTTATTCTCAATGCCGACCTTCGCGTGGTGAACGATGAACATTATCCCTTCGCCTTGCTGTATTTCACCGGAAGCAAGGACCACAACATCCGGCTCCGGCAGCGTGCCATCGACCGCGGATTGAGTCTGAACGAATACGCTCTGGCCAACGAGAAGAAATCGATCCCCGCGAAAGAGGAAGCCGATATCTTCGCCGCACTGGACCTGGCGTATATCCCACCCGAGATGCGCGAGGACACAGGAGAGATTGATGTTGCCGCCGCGAAGAAGGTTCCAATCCTCGTTACCGATTCCGACATCCGCGGCGTTTTCCACAACCACACAACGTACAGCGACGGGACTGCCAGCCTGGAGGATATGGCTCTCGCTGCGAAGCAGCTTGGGTGGGAGTATTTCGGCGTTGCCGATCACTCGCAATCTCTGACCATCGCTCGTGGTCTTCCACCTGGGACAGTGCGCAAACAATGGGCTGAGATCGATCGCGTGAACCGACAACTCGAAGGTGTGACCATTCTGAAGGGGACCGAGGTGGACATCCTGGAGGATGGCTCACTCGATTACGATGATGAACTCCTGGCCGGTTTCGATTACGTCGTGGGGAGTGTTCACACACTGTTTGGGATGCCCGAAGAGCAAATGACAGAGCGGGTGTGTAAGGCACTTGAACACCCCGCGCTGACGATGCTCGGGCACAGCACGGGCCGGTTGCTCCTTCGGCGGGATGGGTACAAGATCAATCTCGAAAAGGTTCTTCAAGCCGCCGCGAAAAATGGAAAGATGATCGAGATCAACGCCCAACCTCTTCGCCTCGATCTGGACTGGGTCCACGTCAAACGGGCGAAGGCTTTGGGCATCCCGATCGTCATTAATCCTGATGCCCACAGTCCGGGAGAATTGAGTTTGACCAGCTATGGTGTCCAGGTTGCTCGGCGGGGGTGGCTGACCAAACAGGACGTGTTCAACACACGGTCGCTGAAGGATGTCATGAAGGAGCTGAAACGGCGAAAGGATAAATGAGGACGACAGCGATGCCGCGTGAACGTCGATTCAACTTGCGGACTTGAGAATGTCGTCGGGGTTGATGCCAAGTTCGCGAAGCTTTGCTGCCAGGAGATCTTTTCCGCTCTGCTCTCGATCGGTGCGGGCAGCTTCTTGTGCATTTCGTAATGCCAGTTTGACCTTACGCAATCTTTCCTGAAGTTCCTCGATTCGTTTTTCCCGGGTCTGGAACTCTCTGCCATCGGGTGTGTAAAGCACCACTTCACCATTCACGGCGAAGCGAATCTTCAATCTTGGACTGACGAACTCATCAATCGGGTAAACAGGCGTGAGATGATCGTTGCGTCGTACCCAGCCATTCAACTGGTTCTTGTCGGGGTCGATGAGGTAATACTCTTCCACTCCATGCAGGTCGTACCAACGCAGTTTCTCGTCCATCTCTTCTCGGGAGTTGCTTGGAGAAAGGACTTCAAAAACCACCTGGGGTGCGATTCCATCTTCTTCCCACTGTTTATAGCTTCCGCGGTAACCGGGTGGTCGCCCGAAGGCAACCAAGGCATCGGGTGCGGTTACAGTTTTTGGGTCTCCCTTGACCGGATACCAGAAGAGATCGCCCGCCACGAACACCTTTTGCCCAGCAAAGAGTTCGCGGAGTTCCTCGACGATCTTGACCATCCAGTCCCACTGGAGAGTGTTGTCGGCCCTGGGCTTTCCATCGCTCTCGGGGTAGACCACCTCATCCAGTGTGGACGTTTGACTGGCATCCATCGAGACACCTCCTCATCTCGCTTCACCGTAACCGATATTTGGGATGTGAATCCAGATAAGTTGCGATGCGGTCTTTCCTTTCGATTGCCGAAGCCAGAAAGTGAACGGCCTGAACGAGTCGCTCATCTGGTTCCGCGCAACTGAATCGCAAAAAGCCTTGTCCGGCAGCGCCAAAGCATTCTCCACCCAGGCAACCAACGCCGCGTTTGTCATCTGCTCCTTCAAGGAGGTACATGGCCAGTCCGTGCGAAGTGATTCCTAAACGCTTACAGATTGGCTCGACCTTCGGGAAAACATAAAACGTCCCGGCAGGCATCAGAACAGTCACACCATCAATCTTTTGAAGTTCTGAGACAAGCAACTTCACCTTGTCGTGGAATTGCTTCATCACTCCATCTCGCTCCATCGCATCATTTTCCAGTGCGGCTTTGCCCGCCATCTGCACAACAGGGGGCACACAGGAAAGCGAGGTGTTAATCATCTTTCCGATGATCTGCACAAGAGAGGGCGATGCGATGGCATAGCCACAGCGCCAACCGCTCATGCTGTAACTCTTCGAGAATGTGAAAGCACTCATGCAATGGTCGAACATCCCTGGTTCGGACAGGATGCTATGGTGTTGTCCCTCCCAAACCATGTGACAATACGGTTCATCCGAGAACACCGCGATCCCCGTGCCTCGGACGAGATCGGCAATTGCCTTCAGGTCTGCCTGGGTGGCAACGCCGCCGGTTGGGTTGTGAGGGGAGTTCAGGAATATTGCCTTTGCTCGCGGTTCCGTTCGGATGAAATGGGCAACCGCACCGGGATCGGGCCGGAAGCCCGTCTCCTGTCGAAGAGGCACATACACCGGTTTGGCACCGCGTCGAACAATGTTGGGCTCGTAGGTCGGGAAGGCGGGTTCAAACACCAGGACGGCATCACCAGGTTCAAGGTACGCTTCGCAGAAGTACGTCTCGAAAACCTTGGCTCCAGGTCCGACAACCACGTTCTCTGCGGTCGCGTGAATGTTGAACTCGCTGCGAACAGTTCGAGCGATTGTTTCCCGGAACTCGGGAAGACCGGGAGAGGGGCAATAGCGTGTGAGCCCGGCATCGATGGCCGCATGTGCGGCCTTGATTGCGGAGTGTGTGCTGGGGAAGGGGCTATCGCCGATCTGAAGTGCGATGACATCCTTGCCAGCAGCCTGGAGCTTTTTGGCCACGGCAAGGACATCGAATGCAGTTTCGGTTGTTAGACCCGATGCAAACTTCGAGAGAGCAGGGCTCGTGCGGGAACTCATGGTGCGATTCTGGGGGTGGGGGCGTGGGGGGACTGTACGTTCATGAAAGGAATAACGCCCACGGGTGGCCACCTGTGGGCGAAGAGATGCTCGATTCCAAGCGAATTTCCATGACGATTAGTCGTCGGCTTTGCTCAGCGCCCGAACATCTGAAGTGACATATTATACATCGCGCCGATTGAAACCAATGAGGCCCACAAGAGATGCCACGACGCACAGGATCAGCGAGACCAGAAGCAAATTCCCCAGCAGCGCCTCGTTAAACTGTCCCCGAAGAACATACTTGAGCCGCCCCAGCTCGCGATCCGGGCTCGGCCAGGGCTCGGGCAACAACGACAACAGGAACCCGGCCCCGTACAGAACCAGCCAGAACACTGTGATCCCGAGAACGGTTCCATTTGTCATCGCACCGATGACAACTCCCCACGTCACGATTACTGCCAGAACCGCGGCGACAGCGCCAACCGCTGCCAATCCCCCAGCCAGTGTCAGGTCCGACTCCGAATCGGCTTTGAACAGAAAATAGCCGCCGAGAAGCACACCCGCTCCGAGAAGCGAGAAAGTGACAGTCACGACAACCAATCGGGCATGCCATTTGGCCAGAAAATACTGATACCTGCTGATTCCGCGCGAAAGCACCGAGTCTGCCACAGTTCCCTTTTCAGCGCCGATTGCGGAAACAGCCAGAACCACGACCAGCGCAAGGCTGCCGACAACCATCATGCGAAAGAGATCACCGCATTGAGTTGCGGCCGACTGGATAATCCCTGCTTCCCGGTACAAGCCGACACGGTAGAGAAGAAAACCTCCGGCAGCCAGAACGGTCATGAGAACCCACAAGCGATAGACCCAACTCCGAACCGTTTGTCGAACGTCGGTTTGCAGGACCGCCCAGTAGGGAAGGAACTTGTTGAACCGTAAAGTCACAACAGCTGGCGATGCTTCCATGAGGGCTCCCGATGGCGATCTCAATCAAGCCGCTTCGACGTTTTGATACAGACGGGCAAATCCACGGCTTTCTTCCCGTTCGACCAGATCCAGATAAGCCTGTTCGGTCTGCATTCCGACACTGCGAACCGTGATGAGAGTGATCTTGTGATCGGATAACACCTGAAACACTTGTGCGAGCAACGTGGCGTTCGAGGTCTCTTCGCCGAGCTTCACTTCCATTCTGCGGTGGCGGAGCAAAACCTGGGTGACATCCTTGAGACCACGGAGAACGCCAACGGCCTTGGTGATTGCTTTCTGTTCTCCATCGAGGTCGAGTTCGTAATGATTTTTGCGAATGCGACCCTTCAAATCTTGCAAGGTGCCGTGGAAGATGAGTTGCCCCTTGTTCAGCACGCATGCATGGTTGCAGACTTCATCCACATCGCTCAAATTGTGGCTACTGATGATGAGCGTTTTCTCGGCAGCGAGCGACTTGATGAGTTCGAGCATGGATCGCCGCGCTTCGATGTCGAGGCCGTGCGTTGGCTCATCCCAGATCAGGAGGTCGGGTTCGTTAATGAGACTGGCGGCAACAGCCAGACGAGCGGTCATTCCCGGGGTGAAGTGGGCGATGGAGTCGCCGGAGTGGGGGAGCAAATCGACAGCCCGGATGAGCGTGGCCAGTTTGGGTTTTCGGATGCTGCTGGGGAGACCAAACAAGCGGGCGATGTAATCGAGATAGGTGATCGGGGTCATTCCCTTGGGAAACTGCGGATTGGTCGGGATATAGCCGATCCGTCTCCGAAGCTCCGCGGCGTTCGGACTCATGATCTTGCTGAACGCCTTGGCCCAGCCCGCGGTTGGTCGGTGAAGACCGAGGATCAGCCGGAGAAACGTGGTTTTGCCAGCCCCGTTTGGCCCGAGTAACCCAAGGACGCAACCCGGTTCGATTGAGAGGGATACATCGTTGAGCGCAATCTGGCGATTCTGGTAAATTTTGGTGAGGTGCTGCGTCTCGACGATCAACTCGGTAGTGACTTCCGCCACGGACGCGCCCTCTTCCTCCGCCCTTCCCAAAGTGGAGAACCAACGGCGCTCCGTCGGGTTTGGGTAGATTCGGGGCCAGCCATAGCCGGGGGAAGTTGTCCTGTCTACCGCAGGTTGCAAGTCAGACGCGAACCGTTTAGGCTTCCAAGTATCCGAAAACGAGTGCGTTAGCCTTTTCAGAAGCAGGAACGATCATGGCGAAGAGCCAAACGAAGGCAGCGACGAATGGAACGCCAAAGGCAGGTGAGGAAGCAGCATCGCTGCCCTGCTATGTGTTGTCGCTGTCGGTCGAAAACATCCGCTGTTTTGGGCCAAAGCAAACCCTGGATTTGTCAAATGAGAAAGGGTTGCATGCTCAGTGGACGATCATTCTTGGCGAGAATGGGACTGGAAAGACCACACTCCTCCAAGCTCTTGTGTGTTTGGAGATGATAACATCCACAAATTTCACTGAAATTGACAAACATCATGATTTGCCCAAGGAACGACCTCGACTTATCGATTTCTGGGTTCGCCCGCAGGTATCACAAAGTGGCGATCCGTTCGGGCTAACGCGCGACCCCAACCATGCTACACCAACCTCCTGCCACCTTACCTGGATGAGACCGAGTGACCACCACTCCCCAAACGTGCCTTGTGTTCCTCATAAAGCCTCTTGGGAGTTTCGCTCAGCAGGTGACTCAACACGTATCCAATTTGAAGAGTCCCCCCCATCTCTCATCTTCTACGCTTATGGTGCGGGACGTCGGCTTGGAGGTGTGTCGTTGAGGCAAAATTCTCTCGACGATCCAGTAGGCACTCTTTTCGATGAGACTGCCCTTCTTCGAAATGCTGAAGAGTGGCTGTTACAACTCGATTACGCAGCAAGCAAGCCGTCCGAAATCCAGGCTCAACAGAAAAAGCGGCTCGAACAAATCAAACAACTCCTCATTGCGATCCTGCCAGATGTTGAGGATATCCGGTTTATTGCTGGAGCTGGACCCTACCCAAAACCTCGTGTCGAATTTAAGAGCTTCTCAGGCTGGGTTCCGCTCCGACGGCTTGGGTATGGCTATCAAACACTGATCGCCTGGGTAACGGATTTCGCCAGCCGTATGGGTGAACGGTATCCAGATAGCCCCGATCCATTGAAGGAACCGGCCATCGTACTGGTTGATGAGATTGATTTGCATCTCCACCCACTCTGGCAACGCAAGCTGATCAGCTTCCTCTCCGAGCGGTTTCCGAACACGCAGTTCATTGCAACAGCGCACAGTCCGCTCGTTGTGCAGGCTGCCGAGAACGCCAACATCGCTGTATTGAAGCGAGTCGGGGATCACGTCGAGATCATGAACGATCCCGAACAAATCCGTGGATGGCGGATCGATCAGATCCTGACGAGTGACCTCTTTGGCCTGAAAAGCTCCTATCCTCCCGAAGTGGAAACACTTTTTGATCGCAAAGAAGAATTGCTGGGTAAAGCCAAGCTGAAACCGCGAGAGAAAGACGAACTACATGAGATTCAGGAGAAGATCGATCAACTTCCGGTTGGTGACTCTGCTCATGTGGCCAAGGAGATGAAGGCCATCCAAGAAGCCCTGGCGTTGTTGAAGAATCATCAGCCCAAATGATCTGTATCAGGAAACCGAGTGCCCCGGCAGTTCTGACCGCCCAAGGCACCGTGGCGACTGCCGATTTACATACTGAGTACACCCGGACACCAACCGTGTTCCGCCGGGGGAAGAAACACTTCACGTTCAAGGATTCGATTTACGCTCACGATGATGTGAAAGCTACTCTCCGTCAGGCCCAGCACGACAAGTGTGCGTTCTGTGAATCCAAGATCACACACATAGGATATGGCGACATCGAACACTTCCGTCCGAAAGCAGCTGTCAGACAACGTGAGACGGACCCTTTGCAATATCCAGGGTATTACTGGCTGACCTACGAATGGAGCAATCTGTTCTTATCGTGCCAGCTTTGCAACCAGCGTTTCAAAGGCAACTGCTTTCCACTTCACAACCCCAAACATCGCGTTCGATCGCACCGAGGCAATCTGAGCAAGGAATCACCACTTCTTATCGACCCAACTGGCTTGCCGGAATCACATCTGACGTTCAAAGATGAGATGGCCATACCTAGGAATAGGAGCAAGATGGGCAAAGTCACAATCGAGGTGATGGGACTCAACCGGATCGAACTTCTGAAACGCCGACTCGAACGGCGCAAGTTCCTCACTACCTTTCGGGATGTTCGCACCCAACTGAGAGCAGTCACCAATCCATCGGCAGAAATGCAGACAAGTCTGCGAGAGATCCAATCGCTCCTGGATGCCGCCATCACAGACGATGCCGAATACGCAGCGATGGCAAGAGTGACCCTTGCCTGAGCCAAGTCAGTCTGGGATGAAGTTGGTTATACTATTTGCATGACCCCACACGATGCCCTTGCCGAAGGGCGGCTCGCGGATGCCATTGCCATTCAAGAGACGGCCGTTGTTGCAGTGCGCAGCGATCCGGCTGTTCGTAGACTCTTGATCGACCTCCTGGCGTTTGCCGGGCGATTCGATGAAGCACTCGAACATCTGGCCGAAATCAAAAGTCCCGAGCCCGAATGGCCCGAAATCGAACGGAACCTCCATCGGCTGTTTCGATCCGAACGCTACCGCTCAATTGATGGCCGCAAGCCGCAAGTCTACCCCGAACCACCACCCAAGCACGCAACTCGCCGCTGGCTGGCGATGAAGGCCATCCGACAGGCTCGCCCAGATTATGCCGTGCGGTGCATCGATGCGGCGGATGCTGTCACCCCGGCAGTCTGGGGCTTTCTCGATGGGCAGGAATTTGAGGGACTTCGGGATGCCGATGACCGCTTCGCATCAGTTCTGGAGGTGTTTCTCGGGGGGGAATATCTCTGGTTCGCCTGGGAAGCCGTGCGCAAAGTCCACCTAACTCCCGCCACAGTCCTGCTCGACCAGCTTTATCGACCTGCCACGGTTACCATGAAGGACAACACGACCTTTTCAGTTCACCTGCCTCTCGTGTATCCCTGTTCATATCGCGCGGATGACCCGTTCGCGCTCGGCACGGAGACGGATCACATCTGTCCGGATAGCGGCCCAACTCGATGCGTTGGCGGCAAGTTGCTTCTCGTTGGAGATTCAGCCGAAGTACCCTTGAGGGAGTGCCAGATGATTGAGTTGCGATGATGGTAACAAAGGCTCGTATTCAGGCCGGGGTCTTGAGCCCCTTGAGGTAGTCAAGCATTTGGGCCGTAGTCATCCCGCCTGCTGGATTCATTCGCCGCTTCCATTCCTCGGTGGACAGTTCAGGCTCGGCCATTGGGCTGGGGGAGAGAACGCAAAGTCGGACAGCCTTCCCAGATTCATCAGCAAGTACGATCTGCCCTTCGGCTGCCTGAAATTGAGCAAGAGTAGCGGCGTCGAGTCTGATTACGGTCATCTGTGAACCTCCTCACGGTATTGTCACAGCTAGAGTTCTCCAACCACAGCGAGAATTGGCCACTGCGCCACAACTTATCACGACGAGGCGGTCCCATAACGCCCCACATTACTCACAACGACCGTGTTGCTGAAGTTGTCGATTCGGTAGACAACCACCAGAGGTGGCTCAAACATGACCCGCCGGTTCTTCGGTCTCTCTTCGCCTTGATGTTCTGGATCAGAAGCAAGCGCCTGGTCAATTCGATGAGAAGCGACCGTTACGGCATTTTGATCTGTCGCGTTGGTCCAGATCGCCGCGAGTTGATTGGATGCCTTCCGAGTCCAGCGGACCCGATACATTACAATTGCTCCCCGCGATGGATCTTCTCCCAGACCTCACCGAGAGAGTACGTCACGGGATCGCTTTCCGCCTCATCCAATTCTTCTTCGCTCGGTTCCGGTGGGAGAACGTGCCCAGCGTAGATACTTGGCTCGAAGTAGCCCACAATCCGCCCCTCAAGGTCGGTCACCTCGACCCGTTGCTTGACCTCGCGGAGCTTGCTCAGAGTAGTTTCATCCAGCGGCAACTTTACCACAGTCCGACCTCCTCATATCGTGTCATCGTGTCCCCGTTGCAAGGACTCATCTAACTATACTTCCTACAAGCCAATGGTTCAACGCACCATGAACGGGCGTTGAAATGGCTTCGATTCCTCATCCTCCTTGATTGGCTTGACGTTCTCCATTTCAAACGGCTCACCGACCCGGTTTCCACAGACATCCTCCAATCGGGGATCGACAACCAAATAGTGTTCGCCCTTCATCCACCGACCCGATGGGGCAAAGGTCAACACACGCTCGCCGCCACCAACCGTGAGCGTTCCCGGCACCTTCTTTCCAGATTCATCCTCAACCCACACCAACCTGCCAAGCAAGGCATTATCGAGGGCTTTGGGAAGACGGATCAGCAAGGGAGAATCCGAACCGGCCCGGGGAGCCACGAGCGCCCAAGCCATTGGGTCCACCGCTTGGTCATCGGGCGGTCCCGCCGTGAACGTCTTGCTAAACCCCGAAACGAGTGGTCGGCCCTCGGTGTCCTTCCACTTGTCGCTAATCGTTAACGTGTAGCGGCGTCCTTCCTCCAGGATCGGCCCCTCTTCTTCCCGTGGCACCAGTTCTCGCTTCACCCGTCCAGGATGAAACAGGACTGTCAAGCGCGTGCCTTTAGCCGACCACAATTCTTCATCGAGTTCCAGGAACGGAGACTTTACTTCAATTCCATCATCGCGAATCAGCTTGAGGTGCCGGTAGACATCTCCCCTTGCGACATCACCGGAGAAGTGGATGTAAAACCGAAGTGTGTTCTCGGGGAGTCGATTGCCGGATGGGTAAACACCCGTAATCGAGACCCGTGGTCCCGGTGGGGGTTTCGGGACCGTGAGTGTTGCCTCGATCCGATCGCCCTTGCTGGTGTGAGTTGGGTTATAGTCGGGATAGAGGATCGCATGGTATTCGAGCCCTGGCACGAGTGGGAACTGAGGCTCAAAGCGAATACCAGAATCTGTGAGAGTATAGGTTCCAGCTACCGGCAACCGATTCAGCACTTCTTCCGGCTTTCCACCCGCGACCACTACTCGAAACATTTCCGGCCACTGCTTCGCATCGAGCTTGGCATTTTTCAGTCGCGCAATTGTCTCCTTCGACAGGCCGGTTGCTTCAATCGCCGCAGGCGCACCGGATTTTGATTCCACGAGCTTGATCGAAGGTGGTTCTACACCCTGAAGTGCCAGTGAGAATACAAGTCCGAGTAAAGTACCGAGGAGGTGTCGCATGGAAGACCCTTGATAGAAAAAAGCGGTTTGTCCTACGGGTCAGGCACCAACCCGACCTACAAGACAAACCGCCCACTGACATTAGCCTTTCGCCAACTTATGGCAATGCAATGGTCTTCAGATCCAGGCCGCCTGGAACCTTGAGGAGCAGAACGGCCCGTGTGTCATCGAGCTTGTCGAGCTTCATCACATCGGTCTTGAATTCCGCGATCTTCTCGTACTTCACTCCCGCTGTGTCGCTGATCCTGGTCGAGATCGGCGCAGTTGTCGCAAAATCGGCGGTCGGAATCTTGATCAATCCGTGCCGACTATTCGCGGACAGAAGATAGTCCTTGCCATCCTTGGTGTAAGAGATCATGGCGAGGGGCTGATTCTGGTTTCCGAGTTCGGCAATCGTCGTACCCTTCACCTTGGTCCCGGACTTCAGCTCGCTTACAGGAATCTTGACAAGCGGAGTGCAGGTATACGAGGCGATAATGTTCTCTTCCTTGCCAATCTTGTACGGAGTGAATGTTCGGATGGGTGCCTGCGTTTCAATCTTTCCATGAGCCCCGTGGTAGATTTCGATACTGGTACCCTTGTCGGTGTCCTTGAAGGGATACGGGATAACTCGCAGGGTGCTGGCGAACTCCTCGTTCGAGAGACCGGCAACAAACAGTTTGCCATCCAGGAACGCCATGCTGGTAATCGACATGGCCCGTTGCTTCTCAGATGCGTTCGGCAGGCTCACCTGGGAATACATCACGTCCTTCAGGGACAGTGGCTTGATTTCACCGTCGCGGCTAACCTCGATAATCGCCGGCTGCCCCGCGCCAGTCCCACGGGTAACTGCCAGATAGACGTTGCCCGATGCAGGGTTCACCTTCGCATCATTGATTTTCACTTCCTTTTCGGTGACACCAAGGGCTGCTCCCACCTTGGCATCAATCCGTTCGACATTCACCGGCTTTTCGCTGGCTGATTTCGTATCTCCGGTGTCGATGGCGAAGATGGTGCCACCCTGGGAGTCGCCAACAAACAGAATTCCCTTGGCACCAAACGCCAGGGTTGTGGCGGACTTCAGATCGGGGGTGCCCTTGGTCAGTCCCTCATCGGCCCGGCCGACGGTGACCCCAGCGAGCACCGCGGCGACGGCCAGCAGCTTTGTACGCATCGTGAGTTCCTCGGAAGAAAAAAGTAAAGGGGCGAAACGGAGCGCAATGGCCCCGGAAAGTGCATCATCCAGCGCCACAAGCGAGATTCAAGGAGAAAGTAATGAAAGCGAGAGTACGCGGCTATTTCGGGACCGGGATCGGCTTCAGATCTCGCTTCCTGTACTCGCTCGCGAATTCGGTAATTTCGATGTACTGATTCGCCGGGATGTCACGGAAAGTTTGCGTTGTCCCGCTGCTTGGCCAGTATACCTCCAGAACCGCCACTCGATTCGCCTTTCCTAACCCAATGTGCTGTTCCAGAGGGTTAGCTCCGAAACTACTTCCCGATGAGACGTGTCGATGAACAGTCAACGGCGGGTCGCCCGCGACAACGGCCTTGATCCGTGCGCCAATCGCCGGGCGATTCGTTTTCTGTCCGATCAATTTCACCGACAGCCAGTTGTTACCCTGACCCGGGTTTTGGAACAGAATGTTGTGGTAACTATCGCCCGGTAGCGCTCCGCCCATTTGAATCACGATATCGACATTTCCATCCCGGTCCCAATCTCCGCACCCCACTCCATGTCCCTTCTGGAGATGTCCAGTCCGCGATGTGCCGGTGATCTCAGCAAATCGCTCTCCCCCCACATTCCGAAACATCCGGTTCGGCACCAAGGTGGCAAGGTCGTGGTCGCCGGTCCCGAGATAGAAATCCAGATACCCATCGTTGTCGAAGTCGCCGAAGTTAGTTCCCATTGAGGAGAAGACAAGATCCAACCCCGTTTCCTTGGTCACATCGACGAATTTTTTCCCACCGATGTTCTTGTAGAGCCGGTTCGACTCCCGAGAGTGCGGCTGGCCGAGCATTCCCTTCACCACATCCTCCAGGGATCGATCGAACGAGGTGGCGAAAATGTCGAGCCAACCGTCGTTGTCGTAATCCCAGGCCCAACACGACAGACCTTGCTTGGGACCAGCGATTCCCATCTCGGCGGTAACATCGGTGAATGTTCCGTTCCGATTGTTGTGGAATAACTTCGCCGGGCCATTCAGGTTGTTCAGGAAGAGGTCCGGATACCCATCGTTATCGTAGTCAATCCAGGCAACTCCCTTCCACACTCCGGGGCAATTGCCGAGTCCCACTTTCGCCGCGACTTCTTCAAATGTGCCATCCCCACGATTCCGATAGAGCCGATTCGACTGTCGCTCGCAAGCGACAAACAGATCGAGGAACCCATCGTTGTCGTAGTCGGCCCACTGAGCCGTATCGCTGTTCATCGCATCGAGGAGTCCGGCTTTCTCCGTTACATCCGTGAACGTTCCATCCCCGTTATTCCGGAGCAGGCTTGGGCGAATCGCATAACCGACCCATGCCCCGCGAGGCAAAAAGATATCCATCCAGCCGTCGTTGTTGTAGTCGGTTTGAATGCAGCCCAGCCCACCGAGTTGATTCAGTAACCCCGCTTGTTTGGTGACGTCCACGAACTTCCCATCCCCGGTGTTTCGGTACAGAACGACTGGCTTGCTCGCATCCCAGGACGTGAACAGAATGTCGAGTAGCCCCTTGTTATGGAAATCCTCCAGGATTACGCCGCCAGACTCGTTCAGCCGGTTAATTCCCACCTGATCGCCGATGTCGCGAAACCGACCGATGTCGAACTCGGAATTCACAAATCGGTCGAGTCGAATCAGATAGCGGTAATCCACCTTGTCCGGGTGCTCTCCCAACGTCATGTGAGCGACGTTAAGCAACCATCGAACGGTGAGATCGTCGGGGAAGCGGTTGAGATACTCGGTGAAGTGTTTGATTGCCAGTCGGGATCCGTCCGGGTTCGTGTGAATGGCGGATGACGCGATGGGCAGGATACACGAACTTTCTCCCCGACAAAGGACGCAATTATCCGTTTCGCCGCGGCGAAGGGCGGTAACCCCCTGAAAATAGATAACCGAATACAGCCACGCTTCGGAATCCGCAGGAGTTGCTTGGGACAGTCTGCGTGCCTCTTCCAATACCTCGTAGGCCTGATCTGCATGTCCGGAGTAGTTGTGGGCAGCTGCCCGGAAGATCAGTCCCTGGATCCGATCGGCAGACGACAGAAGTGGATTGTTCAGGTGTAGGTCCAGTCGGTTCAGAAGCCTCGGCAGACCCTCATTCCAGGAATGGCCGACTTCCTCCAGAGTCGCCGATGGTCCCCATGGTTTCATCTCATTGACAACAGCCAGATACCCACCCGTATCGATGCCCTTGCGGGGTTGGTAATTGAGCGACAGTGGTTCGGATTCTTTTTGTGGTTCGATGGGGTGATGGACCAAATACGCGTATGCGCTGAGCCCGACTCCAGCGAACAGGACAAGAGCCCCAAAGACTCGATGCAACAAAACCTTCGACGACCCTGCAATCATTGCATCGCCCTAGACGGATAGAAAATAGGCGACCCAGTGTTTGAGTATATACGAACACGGCCACTTGCTCAATTGTCATAATTGCGATATTAGGCGTGACACGGAGAAGAACGCTGCACGCAAGCAGCAGAAACACCTGCTGAGTTGTTGGCTCATGTCCGAGTCAAGTTCGTAGATTATTTGGGTTCAGTGCCACGCCGGGAGGTTACGCCAATGGCCGACATTCGAGGATTTCGAGGGTTTCGCTACGATCTGGGTCAGGTCGGGTCGCTGTCGGATGTGATTGCTCCGCCCTATGATGTGGTCGCTCCTGCCCTTCAGGAACAACTTTATAATCGAAGTCCCTTCAACGCCATTCGACTGGAGTTGACTCGGGATGAACCGGGCGACAACGAAACCGAGAACAAATACAACCGCGCAGCGATAACTCTCAAGGAATGGATTTCGAAAAACGTGATCCATCAAGACACCGCGCGGAGTCTCTACGTTTACGAGCAAGAGTTCGAAGCCGAGGGGGCAACCTATGTTCGTCGGGGATTCTTTGCGCGCGTTCGGCTCGAACCATTCGGAAAAGGGAAGATTTATGCGCACGAACAAACCATGTCCGGTCCAAAAGAGGATCGGCTAAAACTCTACCGGGCGACCGGCTTCAACCTGTCGCCGATCTTTGGGTTATACCCGGATACCGAGAACGAGATATTCCGGGTTCTTGAACCGTTCACACTGAAAAGCCCACCCCTGGTGGCAAAGGATCACCTGGGAGTCACCAGCAGGCTGTGGATCATCACCGATACCCACGCCATCAGCACCGTAATCGGGTTGATGGGTCCAAAGCCGATTTACATAGCGGATGGACACCACCGCTATGAAACCGGGGTGAAATATCTGGAGGAACGCCAAGCCGCTGGAGAGGTACCCGACAATGAAGCTGCCCCGAACTTCACCCTGATGATGTTGGTGGGAATGACCGATCCCGGATTGGTCATTCTTCCGACTCACCGACTCCTGAGTGGTCTGGGGAGTATTTCATCTCCGCAGTTAGAGGCCATTCTGGCCGACCATTTTGACATTGTCGAGCGATGTGGAACGGATGCCCAGGCCGCCTGGGACTACATCCGGATGGATGGTTCGCAATCGATTCTCGGGTTTGGAACAGTAGCCGATGGCCAGTGGTTCGTTGCCAGACTCCGTGACCTCAAAATCATGCAGGAACTGGCACCGGAACAAAGCGAGGACTGGCGTGAACTGGGTGTGAGCGTGCTGCACAAACTGGTGATCGACCGACTCTTCTCGGAGAAGAAGATCGCTCCTCTTACGTGCCAGTATGTTCACTTACTCGATGAGGTGACAGAAGCGTTCGCGGCCAAAGCCTGTCAGGTGGCCGTGCTGGTTCCCTCCGCCACAATGGGGCACGTGGAACGTATAGCAGGGCACCTGGAAAAGATGCCGCCGAAATCGACGTATTTCTACCCCAAACTCCTCACGGGCCTCGTATTTAACTCACTCAAAAAGGACTGACACGAAGTACGTTGCGACTTCCAAGCCCTTCGCATGAGTAATTTGAGTCGTGGACGGTGAATCGATGACGGGCAATAATGGGGCCACGTCGTTCTCGACAACCCCTCCCGCTATCGGAGCAACCCGGCGATGCCCATGTCTGTCCGGGCCGAAGATCTGCCCGTTCAAATCGCTCCCGGCGATCTTGCTTCCGCGGCGTATCCCGATCAGATTGCCGACATCGGACGGGGGCTTATCCGGCGACTCTCGTGTCTCGTCGAGTGTCCGAAAGAAGTGGCTCCGTTTCTGGCTCACGCAGTCCGAGTGTGGCTTCAGCCGCACGGCTTGAAGGTTATCATCATCGATGCCCGGTCTGAAACCGGCGAGCGGGCACCGCTCGTTTCAACAGGTCTTGTCGGGAATATGCGGCTGGCTGCCGCAAAAGCAGCACAGGGACCGCTTGCGAGCACTGTACTCGCATTCCCTCACCTCGATCTGCTTGCGGGTGGTCCTGGATTCTCGACCGAGGCCCGCGAACTGGTTGCTCTGATAGTTGAAAACCCCGAGTTGCTCTGGGTCGGGTTTCGCGACCCAGGCGTTTCTCTTCCGCGACTGCTCGAACAACTCCCACTCAACCGGGTCAGGATCGGGGGAGTACCACGCCATCGCCTCATGTATCTCATCAGCCGCGGCGAAGCCCGAAAGTTCGGTGACGAAATTGATCTTGGTCGGCTGTATCGGGTGACATCCGGACTCAACGTTGTGCAGTTGCGGAAATACCTGGCTGCACTCGACCGGGAAGATCTTCCTGTCGGTCCCAATGAGGCAATGTCGGAGTTCCGTCGGCTCACCCTATCTCATGGGTTACCGATTCCCGATGAGACGTTCGACCACATCGGTGGGTATGCCTCAGCGAAGCAGAAAATCCGGGAGGAGCTCCTGGACATCTTCGCGCGGGCTGATGGGGCATCGACCGATGAAGAATGCGATCGTTTGGACCGGCTTTCGCCGCGAGGTGTGCTACTGATTGGCCCTCCCGGTGTGGGGAAAAGGCTGTTTGCTCGGGCCCTGGCGAACGCCATGAACGCGGTGTTCCTGGAGACGACCGGAGCGGAGTTGAAAAGCCGCTATCTAGGCGGGAGTGAGGAAAACTTGCGGCTCCTGTTCAGCCGGGCACGGCAAGCGGCTCCGGCGGTTCTGCTCTTCAAGGAAATGGCTGTGTTCGCCGCACATCCAATGCGTGGAACCACAGAGCCATCGCTTTTCCTTCAGTTGCTCCAGGAACTCGATGGGCTGCCCCCTTGGGAACGTGTGATCCCGATCGGCACAGCCTCCACGCTTGCGGGTCTCGATCCCGCGATAGTGCAACCGGGGCGGTTTGAACTGGTTGTGGAATTCGGGCCACCATCGATTACCGACGTGTCCGGGATTCTCGATCGGGTGGGACAGTCGTTTGGGTTACTGTTCGACCCGGGCGCTGTGGCGCGGATGGTGGAATTGGTGGCCTGTCACCCGGACGTTGGGCCGCCTTTCCACTGTGCCCGAGTTGCAGCGGTGTGCCGGGCATTGGCCCGGCTCCGCGCCCGAACGGGTAACACGGACCCGCTTACCGCTGCCGAGATCGAACGAGCCTGGGAGATCGTGTGAATCCGAATACCGGATTTTCTGCTTGTAGCCTCAGAGATACTGGCAAGACAATCCGGGTGGCAATTCATCAGTACTCCGACCGACTTCCAGATCCAACTCCGTTCCATGGCTAAATCCCGCAACATTGGAGCGGCACAGAAAGTGCATGGATATTGACAGGGTCTATGCACTGGAACCGAGGGAGACGGAACGGGCAGACTTTAGGCCAATGGACAGATCAATAGCACTTATTTTTGTGCCTCGTTGCTCGATCATCCCCTCTCTGTCAGAGAGGTCATACATCGTCGCCCGGAACACGGACTGGAAGTGAAAGCAGCAGGCTGGGTGGGGAGGAGCATCCTGAGATGATATACCCCCTCCCTGGGTTACGGGTTCTTTGCGTCGATGACAACCGCGATACGGCGGATTCTACCGGCATGCTGCTTGAACTCTACGGTTGCGAGGTGGCCGTCTGTTACGATGCCGATACTGCGTTGGCCACGGCTCTCCGATTCAGACCCGACCTGTGCCTGATCGATTTGAATATGCCGGGTACAGGAGGGTGCGAACTTGCCATGCGCTTCCGCGCATGGGGATGGAAACCCCCTCCCCACCTTATCGCGGTCACTGCCCACGGCTCAGAAACTGCCCGAAAGGCCACGAGAGAAGCCGGCTTCGACAGGCACTTCGTAACACCAGTTAATTGGGATGAACTGGTGGCTGTCTTGGCGGAAGCGGAACGCAGTTTGGGACGAGCCGCCTATATCAGTTCCCGATTGGTTCAGTCATCGGGCGAAGTGAAATAGGAACAGAATCCGCCCGACCAGTGCCAGACGATACTACGATTGGCGCTTCTCGTGAGCCTTTTGAATTATCTCAGCGAGGCGCGTGGGATTGATGGGCTTGAGGAGGTAAAGGTCGAAGCTTGTCTTGGACCCAGCTGTTGCCTCCGGTTCGGAGGGATGGCCTGACAGAGCGATGACTATGGTATGCGACAGGGAAGGGTGCTTTTTCAGTTCAGCGCATACCGCGTGGCCACTCATACCGGGAAGGCCAATATCGCACACCACAACATCGGGTGGCTCGGCCGCGGCAAGTCGCACTCCATCCGGACCCGAGTTGGCAATTGCGACCTGATGTCCGAGTAATTCGAGGTACTCCTTCAGACTCTCAGCCGAGTCCTGATTGTCTTCAATGAGAAGAATGCGCTTGGCCGCGGACGTGTTGGTTGGAGCTTCCTCTTTTCCCTCGTTGTCCGGCGGAAGGTCGATAAGGGGCAGTTCGACAATAAACTCGGCTCCTGTCCCGGGTCCTTGGCTCGTTGCGCGTACACCGCCGCCGTGGAGTTCGACAATTCCCTTCACGAGTGCAAGTCCAAGCCCCAAGCCTCCCCGGCTCCGCTCGAACCCCCGATCTGCCTGGACGAAAGCATCGAAAATCCTCGGCAGAACTGCGGACTCGATGCCGATCCCGGTGTCACGGACGGACAAGACCACAATCGGCCGCGAGGGGTGCCGTCTCAGTGCGACGACGACTTCACCGCCCGAGTCTGTGAACTTCACCGCGTTCCCAAGCAGGTTCCCAACCACTTGCGTGAGTCTGAGAGCGTCTCCGGTGGTATGGAGTGGGTCGGTTGGGAGTTCGATCTTTAATTGTACCGACCCCTTCTCGAATGCTCCGCGACGATCCTCAACCACGTCCCGTACCAGAGTTCGGAGATCGAGCCGCTCCAGGCGAATCTGCATCTTTCCCTGAGTTATCCGGGGGAGATCCAGCAGGTCGTTCACCAGTCGAGTCAGGGCCCTGTGTTGCCGCTCCATGAGAAGCCTTGCCCGCTCGACTACGGTTGGCTCGGTCCCGGAAAGCTTGAGTACCTGCAAGGCGTTCCCGAGTGGGGCCAAGGGGTTTCTGAGTTCGTGGCCAAGGATGCCCAGGATACTCAGCAATTCCTCTGACCGGGTGTCGGTGATCTTCTCCGACTTCTCTGGCAAGGTGGCCGCGTTATTGCAAGCGAGAAAGGCCGTGACGCTGGAAGCGATGGCATCATCAATATAGACCCCAAGGGCCATTATCTCGTGGGTGGTAAGCGTTCGTTCGACGGTTTCGTGTAGGTGTTCGATGACGACGATACGAAGGAGTTGGTAGTCGCGAACCACTTCTTCGATGGACCAGCCGGTCTCCCACCGTTGGTCACCGTGCAGCCCTGCCGGGCGACAGTGGCGAAAAGAGTCGGTCGAACCTGCATCGGCGAGCCCCTTCCCAAGTTCCCAGAGGAACGTCGGAAGGTGGTCGAGAAGCACGTCATGGTGAACGCGCTTGGCCGAGGGTTGTTCATCAATCGCTCGGCGAGCCCATTTATCGACGATGATGCCAGCGTCCCGGCCGATCACGGTTCCGATCAGGTTGTGAGGCTCGGCCCGAAGTTGAGCGGACTGCATAGTCATGGATGTTGCTCTTTATCAAATCCGATATCAGGACTTGCGTTCGACGGCACGGGAGCAGACAGATCCTGCCACTTTACGCACGGAAGAACATCACAGGGTTGTCGGTCGATGACAGGATTAGGATAACTGGGGGAAGTATAGAAAGCGAGGGGAGTGGGAGTTGGTGGATAAGGATTGGCCTCATGAGGCTCATTGGGGGCGAATAAATCCCTTTTGGATCAACACGATCACCAGTTTGCGAATCGTGTCTTCCCAGCGCAACTCTCTTGCCCGAACTGCTGCTGCTGCCCCGAGTCGGCGGGCGGCGTTGCGATTTCCCAATACTTGCCGCATCGCGACTATCAGTTCACTGTCGTTCGGACTGGCCCAACGTCCGCGGTAGATGGCATTTCGGGCCTCAACCAGTTTGTATCCCACCTCATAGCCCACGCGCGAATCGAAGAATGCTCCTACGCCGCCGAAAGTCGTTGAAATGAGGGGAACGCCGCACGCCATTGCTTCCAGCAAGTGCAGCCCAAACCCTTCGCCCGCCGAGGCGTTCACGAATGTGTCCAGACCTCGATACCATTCCGCAAGCGCTGTGGGTGAAAGGTGCGTATCGAGTACCTCGATTCGCCGATCGCCGTGAGTGTGGACTTGAGGCGAGCGCGGAGTGATTTTCACCCGCAAGCGGACATTGGATTCTGATGGAAACGCCCGGCAGAACAGATCGATCACCCGTTGCACATTCTTCCGGAGACCACCCTCATCGAGCGCTCCGGCTGTGCCGAAAGTACAGATTTTCGAGGAAGCCGGTTCCGTGGCTGGCTCAAACACTTCCGGATCGTATCCCAGCGGTACAACCGCAATGGGGACGGAAACGCCATTCGCGCGGAAACACGTTGCGCCCCAATGACTTGGGACAATCACCAGCCCACAGCGATTCAATTGCTTGACGCCAATGGTTGGCAGAGTATCGGTTTCCCACATCGTGAATACGGCAGTACGGGAATCCAGACGATAGCGGTGAAGAAGGTGTGGGGGAGCAACGGCCAGCCGGGGGTGATTGCGGCGAGTAAGTTCTGTGGGGCGGAGAGTGGTTGGGACAAGATCCTTCCGAAAGCACGCGCGGCGATCCCGACAAAGATTCACGCCGGCAGTTGTAAGGCCCTTCAAGATATTCAGAACAAGGTGATCGTATCCCCCGAGACCCAGTACATGCCCCGCGAGAAATAGGGGTGGGCCGGTTCGCACGGCTTCGATCTGATCCGCATCGCGGGCATCGGGTAGTTCGTTGAATAGCTTGCGGGTAAATTCCCCAACTCTGCCGCTGAGGATAAGTTTTCCCCCCCGAGCCACTGCGGGCCAAAACGTATCGTATGCGGTCAGCAGTCGGAGTTTCAGTCGAACGGCCCGGAGAGCCAGTCGGACTTGCGAAGCGATAATCAACGGGAGACTCTCCATCGCTCTGTCGGTGAAATCGATGGGAAAGGGTCGGCTTAACGAGAAAAAAAATCAAGCCCACCCGCTCGGGCGGGAAAATCATCGACTGCTGTCTGAAGGGTAGGTAAAGTCAGTTGCAGGGGGCGTGCAGGTTTGCACAATGAGAACAGTTCACATCAGCGCAAACCGATTCCTGTTAGGTAAGTGGAGATTAACAGAAGCGTGACGCCGAAAGACACCGAACCACTGCTGCGGCAAATGCTCCACGACGCCAGAGTGGACGAAGTCTGTCCCGAGCCAACCATCGCATGGGAGGTATTCAAGAAATTCGTCGCCGTTCCCGTGGAGTGCGCCCGCGACTACCTGTTCTTTCAAGCCGGCGATGGATATCCGGAATACGGGCTTGACGGCTACTTCGGATTCGTCCGCGAGTTTGAGATGCGGGGAGTGAGCGGGGACGAGCCGGTGTGGTTCGAGCAGGTCCACATCGAGTTCAAGGTGCCACATGTGCTCCGACTGAGCGTTCGCACTGTTACCCTATTCTCGGTTGACTTTCCCGACTACGGGGCGTTCTTTGCGGCGGTGGAGCAGTTGCCCGAGTTCCGAGTTGGGTTGGCGTTCCAGGGGTTCGTGCTGTCGGTTTATCACACCGGGGTGTAGAGCCCAATCGCCTAATCCGCAGCTTCCCCTCCCCCTCGCCGCAATCACGGCTTCGGGTAGGTGAGCAAGGTGTTAGGCACAGGAGACGCGGATGGCTCGCAAACCCGACCAGCGGAAGGCGGAAGCCGCCTGGAGCCGCATCAAGGCAATCGGCGGCCACGGCGTTTGGGACGGGGACATGGTGATCGTGTCGCTGGCTGACACTGGAGTGATGGACAACGACCTGGCCCTGTTCCGCGACTTCCCATTCGTCCAGACGCTCGACCTGAGCCGCACGAGCATAGGGGACGTGGGGCTGGCGCACCTGAACGGCCTACAGGCACTCGAAGAATTGATCGTCGTGGATACCAAGATCAGCGGCTCCGCCCTTGGAACATTCCAGCGAGATCATCCATCTATAGTAGTCACCACGAAGTCTTCGCCCCCGGGTGCGGTGAACCCATTCACCGGCAAGCCGTTCTGAAGGGTATCGGTCTAACCCGCTACGATAAAGATCACTTGGCATGGTTCCAAGTTGGGTGACAGTGGGTATTGGGTTGTGCCAGAGGCTTCACCACTGGGGAGTGTAGTCATCACGCTCCGCGTGATGACTACACTCCAGACAAAACCTGTCACCCTAATGCTATCTCGATTGAACCATGCCGATCACTTCAACATTTCATTCCACGCTACGAGCAGAATATTTTACGCTGCAATGGGAGCGCTGGATTCATCCCTCTTCATCAACTGGAATTTCCGTGGCGGGTACATGACCAGCCCCTGAATTACCAACACCAACACGCCAATGTACATGGTGGTGAAGAAGATTTCCGGCTGGTTCTCGATGAACATGAGGTCGTGGAGGATGCGACCCATGAACGTCTCACTGCCATTAAATACCTGCCCACCAAGTTCCCGGAGTTGTTCCTCCCAGACAGTCAGTGGACACCGCAGGCCACGAATCGCTTCATAGGCAACAATTCCGATGGCAGTCAGGTGGGTAAACCGGAACCAGGGGTTCCGCGCCCACTGCCACTTCAGCGGTGCCGCAACAATGATCAGTAATTGGCCAAGCACGACGTAAGCGATGTAACTGACGTGAATAGCGACCATCAGGTCGGCACAAATGCCGTACCACATACCGCACCTCAGTTTTGGCTCTTCTGGATTATTCGCAGACGTGGTGTCTACGTAAGATGTGATCCGCGGAGAAAGGATTTATTCCACCATTCGTCCTTGGTCCTTGGTCCCTCGTCATTCGGGAAAACAATCTGGCGTTCCACTCCGTTGTCTTTCCGAATGACGAGAGACGAAGAACAAATACATCAACGCAGGACTATATATCCAAACCGCTCGGCATTTCGCTGAACACTGAACACTGCTATCAACCCTGAACCACATACCCAAACCGCTCGGTGAACTGAGCGGGGGTCATTTTCACCACCGCGGCGAGCTTTTCCAGACGAACGGGATCATCGAAGTCACTCTTCTCCAGGCGGATCATGTATCGCCGCGCAACTTCGTAGGTTTCGCCCGCGACATCCACCAACCGGGGACGCATCTTCTTTGTCTTGGGGTCGATCATCTCCTGGAACGGCCGTGGGACCATCGTTCCACCCACAAACGTGATAATCACCCCGTTCTGCTCGGCGGCCGGGGAGAGGAGGAACTTGACTGCTCCGTAGCCAAGATTACGAGTGTATTCGGCATCGAAGGGAATTGGGTCCGCGCATCGCAACTCGTACCCCAGATCCTTGTCCACCATGTCGAACTTCAGCCCAAGCTCCTTCAGACGAGCAGCCAGGAACGTGCGAATCATTCGTCCAAACTCGATTTCCCCGAGCCGGATGTGGCCGAACGCATCGAGTTCGATGTTCCCAAACTTGCCGGGGTTCTTCGTCATCACCTCACGGAGTTTCTCCTCCCCAACCTCCTCCAATAAACCTTCCGCGAGGATCGCGAGACCGTATCCCTTACCCTGGGCCTTTCGCTTAATCATGGAACCAATAATGATGTCGCAGATCAGTTCGAGGCTGACTTCGCGGTTTTGAAACTCCTCGGCAATGATGGTAACCGTGGCAGCACAGGCTTTCCCGATCCCAAGTGCAAGGTGACCGGCCGCTCGACCCATGCTGACGATGAGATACCATCGCGTGGTGGTTTTTGCGTCCTTGTGCAGATTCCGGGCGATTTGGACCCCGTAATGCCGGGCGCTCTCGAAACCGAAGGTGGGAATGCCTGGTGGAAGTGGCAGATCATTATCGATTGTCTTGGGAACGTGGGCAACCTTGATAGCCTTATTGGCGGTTGCATAGACCTGGCTGCCGCTGAAGGCGGTATCATCGCCGCCGATGGTCACCAGATACTTGATCCCAAGCCGGTTCAGACTCTCAATTACGTTCGCCATGTGAACGGGATCTTTGGCCGGGTTTGTCCGGCTGGTCCCAAGCAGCGATCCGCCTTCCTGATAGAACGGCGCAACATCTGGGATCGTGAGCGATCGAACCTGGCTGATATCGCCATTCACGAAATTCTTGAACCCATCGCGAATCCCGGTAACTTCAAGTCCCTGGTTGATCGCCTCAATAGTCACCGAACTAATCACGCCGTTGATCCCCGGGGCGGGGCCACCCCCAACCACGATGCCAAGTTTGCCGCGCGCGGTGTTCGACATTGTTTGAATGCCTTTCAATGCAATGACGCCGAATACCCCGGAGTGAAGACACAGGAGAAGCCGGGACTCCGGTATTTAGGATTGGAAGTGGAGGCTACGGATTCAAGGGTGGTTTACGAGACTCGACATACCCGAAGAGAGACACCGGACTTGCGGCGATCAGAACGAAACCCGGAAGGATGCGATTGATGGGGTTTTTGGGAAAAAGAGGACACTTCTCGTTCGACACGACAATTTGCTTTGAGGAGATTGTCAGCAGTTGAGAAAGTAGGGTCTTTACCCCGCAGGGCAACGCCGTGAACGATTTTCCGTAAGGAGGCGATTCTAGGTCGGGCTTTCGCCCCGAAGGGGCTGCAACATACCAGCCCAGGGCAACGCCCTGGGAAGGCAATCCCGCATAACGATCAGCCCTGAAAGGGCGTGACAACCTTCGTGCCTGTTTCTAATAATGTGCCGCCCTTACAGGGCTTGTTGTTGGTTTGGCTTCCTCTTCCCAGGGCGTTGCCCTGGGCTGGTGTGTTGCAGCCCCTTCGGGGCGAAAGCCCGATATCGGGATTGTCTCGTCTGAATATCATTTTGACCTGATGCGTCTCAAAATGGCCGCACTTGGCCGTCACCCTTCGGGATGTTGGTTTTCCCAGGTCAGAATGTGGTGCATCAGGTCGCCGGGGTCCACGTCTTTATGTGGAAGTGGCCATCCGAACCGCTCGGAGGCAGCGAGTTGAGCAGCAGCGCCCCGACTGGTTGGGATTCCCCACAACTGCACAAACCGCCCGATTGCGCGTCCCCTGCGGCACAGTCTCTGGACGCAAGACCAGGCATCATCTTCCGTCCGGGCTGCTTCTGCCAGTAATTCCGTCCAGTCGGCCACCCACTCGACCAGCATCCGAGCCTCAATATCGCCCAGCCCACGAGTTAATGCTTCGTCCCGCAGGACGTGCCGGATGAGCGGGTCACAGGATGTCGGCATGCACTTCCCCCAACTGTTCTCGTCTCGCAATTCCAAGGCTTGCTTGAGTCCGCTATTGCTCATTACAAGCAAAGCAGACCAAGCTAGCCTTGATGGCAAGCCGCGGCGGGTTTCCCCCACACCGTCGCGGCGTACCCGCCCACCATTCCCGGTTTTGTCTTGCGAAGTGAGGGGCGTATATCGTGGTTGTGTTGCGTTCGCAAGCGGACATCGTAAAGAAAGCGCGAAGACAAGCGGTTGGCAGGTTGCTTCGTGTCCCGTAATCTGGGCGACACCGCTCTTTCCACGACTTGGCCTCGTAACAGCGTTTCCATGCTTGAAATCGCTTTCGCCCTTGCTGGTTTGTTCTGTGTCTACGTTATTCTGACGTGGATATTCCCGATCTTTTTGCGCCCGTTCTTCTGGGTAATTGCGCACGGATTGTATCGATTTCGAGCATATCACCGGGACCGGATTCCCCCGGTTGGTGGAGGTCTTATCGTCTGCAACCACACCAGTTATCTGGACTGGCTCATTCTCTGGGTGGCATGCCCGCGGCCAGCCACGTTCGTTCTGTGGGGTGGGTATTACCGAAACACGATCTTGCGGTTTTTCCTGTCGTGGGCACGACACAATACCATCCGGATCGATAACCGAACCACGCGCCCGCGTGCCATAACCGACGGTTTGAAGCAGATCGCAAAGGTTCTGGACTCGGGGCAATTGGTGGTGATTTTCCCGGAGGGTGGGCTGACTCGCAGCGGGAACATGCTGCCGTTTGGCCGCGGCATTGAACGTGTGCTGAAGGTGATGACTACCGATGTGCCGGTGATTCCGACAGCAATACATGGATTGTGGGATGGATTTTTCAGTTACGGCCACGGCCCCATGATGCGAAAGCTGCCCCGGACGCTTCGCCCTCATGTGAGTGTGTGGTTCGGAAAGCCGATCTCGAAGTTTGGTGAGAAATGGCAGACAGGGAAAAAAACAACCCTCTCAAGCAACCCGCACTCGATTGTTTCTGCTGCCAACATCCGTCTGGCCGTGCAGGAGTCAATTGCTGATCTTGCTATCCGCGAGAGCGATCGTACCCCGCTCGTTCATCGGGCCTTCCTGTCCAACGCAACCAGGCTCCGCTATCTGTTCCGTCCATGTATCATCGACAACGCCCTCGGCCCACCTCAGACGCTCACCTGGGCAAAGACCCTCGTTGCCGCGTTGTGTGTGACCCGATACTTGAAGTCGCGGTTGGGTGAAAGCCAGAATGTCGGCGTCTGGCTTCCGACCAGTCTTGGCGGGGCGCTTGCCAATCTCGCCATCGCCTTTCTTGGTCGAACCTCGGTAAACCTGAACTACACCGCCGGGACGGCTCCCGTTCGCTCGGCACTGCGCCAGGCCGGAATTCGCATCGTTATTACTTCCAAGCGCTTTCTGATCCGTGCCCCGCTCGAACTGCCCGAGGATGTTCAGGCGATCTACCTGGAAGATGTGCTGGCATCGGTTACAAAGTGGCAACGCATCCGCACCTTCCTGATGGTTGTGCTTCTACCCGGATGGTTCATTGAACGGCTGGTGCTGGGATTGCAGCGGCACACAGTCGATGATCCGCTTACCATCGTGTTCTCCAGCGGCAGCACGGGAGAACCGAAGGGTGTGGTACTGACTCATCGGAACGTCGGGCACAACGTCGATTCTGCTGTTCGTACAATCGGAATCGAGCCAAGCGACCGTCTCTTCGGCATTCTCCCCTTCTTCCACAGCTTCGGTTACACGGTCTGTCTGTGGGCTCCTCTGGTTGCGGGATGTACCGCCATCCTCTATCCCGATCCTCGCCAGGCGAAAGAAGTCGGGGAACTGGCTCGTAAGCACCGCACCACACTCATGCTGGCTACCGCAACCTTTTTGCGATTTTACATCCGCCGCTGCGATCGAGACGATTTTCGGACTATCCGCATCCTGATCTGCGGTGCAGAAAAGTTACCCATCAAACTCCAGGACGAGTTCTGGGGAAAATTCGGCATTCTGCCCTTCGAAGGATATGGTTGCACCGAACTTTCACCGGTGGTGTCCACCAATCTGCCCGGTATTGTCTTGAGCACTGGGGCTCAGGAGCGGAACAAGCCGAGCACGGTTGGCCAGCCGATCTTCGGGGTGTGCGTCAAGGCATTCCGAATCGATGAAGGAGAGCGAACTCCGCTGCCTGTAGGAGTAGAAGGGGTGCTGTGTGCGAAGGGTCCGAACGTGATGAGTGGTTACCTGGATCAGCCCGAGAAGACCGCAGAAGCTGTGAAAGATGGGTGGTATAACACGGGAGATCAGGGTTTGATTGAGCCCGATGGTTTCATCCGAATCACCGGGAGAGTGTCCCGATTTGCCAAGATTGCCGGGGAAATGGTGCCGTTGGAACGCCTCGATGATGAGTTGCACGATGTTTTGGGCAGCGGCGATCGGGTGCTGGCAGTTGCCGCGGTTCCCGATGAGAAGCGCGGCGAACGGCTGATCGTGCTACACTTACCGGATGTCGAGTGTCGATTGCTGGAAGTCCTCGATGCGCTTGGCAAGCGAGGACTGCCGAACCTCTGGGTGCCGGATCGCCGCGATTGTCACAAGGTGGAGGCGATGCCCATGCTGGGCAGCGGGAAACTCGACCTGAAGAAGCTGTGCGATCTCGCGAAGGAACTGGCCTGCCGCAGTTGAACTCTCCAATAGCTTCGGAGATTCTCCATGCTCCGGATCGAAGATCGCGATGTGCCCTCATCGGAGCCGGCCAGCCGAAGGGAATTCCTGACGGCCGGTGGGCTCACAGCGTTTGGGCTATCGCTTCCCGATATCATTCGCGCTGCGGAACGTCCGCGGCACACCACCAGCACATCATTTGGCCGGGCGAAGTCGTGCATTTTACTCTGGATGGGCGGTGGACCTCCCCAGCATGAAACGTGGGATCCCAAACCAGATGCTCCGGCAGAAGTCCGCGGCGAGTTCAAACCGATCGACACACCCATACCCGGTTTGCGGGTTGGCGAACTGATGCCGCGAGTTGCGGAACAAACGCCAAAGCTCTGCGTTCTGCGCGCGATGGCTACCGGGATCAACGCTCACTCATCGAGCGGTTACTGGGTACTTACCGGCGTCCCACACCCACGCGGGGATGTCGAGGTTGCCGGGCAGTTCATGGTTAACGACTGGCCATGCGTGGGAGCGATGGTCAATCGGCTGTCGCCGCCACGCCGCGGATTGCCGAATGTCGTTACTTTGCCGGAACAGATCATCAATAACCCAAACGACCCCTGGCCCGGACAAACCGCCGGGTTTCTCGGCCGAGCATGGGATCCGTGGCTCATTACCTGCGATCCATCCAAACCCAACTTCGCGTTGAACGAGGTGGCCCCACCGCCGGATGTATCGCCGCTGCGGTTCGATGAGCGGCGATCGCTTCTGGAACAGGTGAACCGACATACCGATCTTCTCGCGGCCGGTGACATCGGCCGATACGGGGCAAATGTTCAGCAAGCGTTTGATTTGCTTGCTGACCGGGCCGCTCGTCGGGCCTTCGATTTGATGGCAGAGGCCGACCGGGTTCGCGATCGCTACGGCCGGGAGAAGTTCGGGCAGTCGTGCCTGCTGGCTCGTCGGCTGATTGAAGCCGGCGTGCGACTTGTGCAGGTGAATTGGCCGCGTGAGCCGGGGGATACCGGTTCGGGCAATCCACTCTGGGATACGCACTCGAAGAACGCGGAGCGGCTCAAGAAGGTGTTGATGCCGCAGATGGATCGAGCTTACTCCGCCCTGCTGGAAGACCTGGAGCAACGCGGTCTGCTCGATGAAACGCTGGTGGTTTGGGTCGGCGAGTTTGGGCGAACGCCCAAGATCAACGGTTCGGGTGGCCGCGATCACTGGGGCCGGGTGTTTCCGGCAGTTCTGGCGGGTGGAGGAGTGAAGGGCGGTCAGGTTTTGGGTGCTTCGGATCGCATTGGTTCCGATCCGATTGATGGGCGAACGCGACCGGAAGAACTAACGGCAACGATTTTCCACGCCTTGGGCATACAGCCCGATACCGAGATCCGCGACCCGCTCGGCCGCCCGCATCCTATTAGTCGGGGCGACGTGATCCGGAAGGTGTTCTGAGGCATAGGGCACGAAATCACTTCCTGGAAAACCCTTCGTGAACCACGTTTGGCACGGCGATCAAACTACTGCCATGACATTGAAATTTCCCCGTGTACTACAAATCCAATTCTTGCCTGGGCTCGCCTGAACATGCCTCGCCCACGCGTGGGCGCAACCAAGCTACTTCAACAACAGCAACCGGAATGAACCTGTTTTGGCAAATTGTCGTCACTTCGGCGTTTCCCGCGACAGTGGCATCGTTGATGCGCAAGCGGTTTTCCGCATTCCGATAAGCGTTTGTGTCAGGGGGGTATGACATAACAGAATTTCACACGCACAAGAGGTTTTTCACGTTTTCTCCCGAAAAAATGGCAGCTTTTGGCAGACTTTTACCCCGAAATTCGGATTGCCACCCTCCGCTGTCCTGACCGCCCCCGACAGTCCCGGATGTTTTGCTGACGTTCATGATGTTGCCACAAGCGTTGCCCGTTTCCACGATCCAATCGGCCCTCTTCATTGGATGATGGCACCGTCTGAGGCGACAGTAATGCGGAGCGGGTCAAGACCGAAGCGGCATTTCGGCTCGTCCGTTCAGCCAGTGCCCAGACAGTTTGGTAACGGCTTGTCGAGCGAGAATCGGTTCCAATCAAGTTTGAATTGCGCGCCTTTACCCGATCTTTGGTGTTCTGCGGGTGCTGGTGGTACGATAGATCGTAGTTCCACAATACATTCGTATACCTCGGTGTCCGCCGTGCAACCAGTTCTCCCTGCCCACGTCTCATCCGTTGGCGACCTCGCCGCGTTGCTCACCCCATCAATGTGGGTGGCTTTGGTCGAGGCAGAAGACCGGATGTGGGACCGGCAACATTCGACGAGCCTGTCGAACGCCTGTCAGCGACTTGCGGAAGCCGTTCGTGGCCTTCTCGATGTGGAACACTGTGTCGTGCTAATGGAGAAGCCCGATGACTCACTTCGGTGGCAATTGATGGGGTGGGAGCCGCGACGAGGAAGTTGGCCTGGCGTCAAACCGACTCCCAGTCGGTCTCCTCAAGAATTCGCGCCCAACCGCTTCGACGATGTGGTGTCGAAAACGGCGTCAATCGCTGGTCCCGATCGTATAGAAGAGGAACTGTTTGATGGCTATGGTTGGAAGACATCTCTGCGCGTGCCTGTGAAGGATCGGCGGGGTTATCCCATGGCCCTTGTGGTTGCGGTATCTGCTGTAACTCGATCATTTACTCCACCTGAGTCGGCGGTAGTTGCCTTGCTCGCCCGTCGTGTATCGGATAGGCTCGAAAATCGGCGCGTGCAGACAATCCGATCCAAATTGTTCGACGAGGTACGCAATTGTGCATCGCTTCGAGATGTATACCCGCGACTGCTGGAAGCCGCGATCGAACTCTCTCGCGCCACCCGCGGCGAGGTGATGTACTACGACTGGGATGAGCAGGATCTGGTGCTGGGTCCCACCAAGTTTCCTCCGGGTCGCCCTGCACCCTCGATTGGTACACCTAGCCTCTCACGCAAGGTCTGGGATACATGTGATCCGATTATCATATACGACCTGAGCAAGACCAAGCCACCGGAATACCACAAGAACGACCCGGATACCCTGAGTGAGTTGCTGCTGCCGATCACTCATTCGCTGCCTGGAGAACGCGTTCATCAACTCGGCATCTTGAACTTGGAGTGTACACGCGCAGAGAACTTCTACCCCAGGGACCAGGTATTTATCAGCGAGTTGTGCCAGCAAGCGATTGCACAGGCCATTTTGACAGCCCGGACAAGCGAACTGACGGGCATCGTCGAACACCTGCTCAACAGACCAACCGAGAAGCGAGGGATTGCCGACAGCATCCTACGGGCAGTGCGAGAGAGCTTTGGATTCGATTGCGGCATCATTTATGTACCCGACTACCGAGCGCGGAAGCTGACTGGTTACGTCACTCTTGGTGCCACTCCACGACCACATGACCAGCGGGTATTCGAGTACCAGCTAACGGAGAAGTCGCTGGCGACATGGGTATTCACCAACCGTAAGTCGATATTCATCCCCGATGCAGAGCAGGATCGAGACATTATTAGCCGACGTGGGGTCGAGGGACTGGGCATCAAGGGCAGCATCCTAGGTCTCCCGCTAATGATCGAGGAGAAGCGAGATCCGGCGGGATTGTCTCAATCTATCGTCGCTGGTGTACTCATAGTCTGGGGAAACCAAAACCCCTCGCCAATTTATGAGGATATGGAAGCGCTACAGCCGTTCGTGCGGTTAGCTGCGCTGGTACTCAGGGCCGATCAGCGAGACGCCCGCGATCGTACTTTCTGGGCTGAAGTGCAGAAGGTCGTGCAACAGTTCCAAACCCAACGGGATTTAGAAGCCAATCTGCAGGCGGTCATGCGAGCGTGCTTGGCCAGCCAGTTTGACCGTGTCCGAATTTGGCAATTCCGATACGAGGATCGCATGCTGCCATACCTGTGCGCTGGAATGAACTCAGAACATAAAGCCGGATTCTATACGTGCGTCCAAACGGTGCGCGACCACCCATACACCAAGGATTTGGTCAACACCGTTTTGCGGTCGGAGTTGGGCAAGGCATCCAACCTGCTCGCCCGACGTTACCCGTTCGCCTCCCCGGACCAGATCCCCGACCCGGACTGCGACAAACTCGGGAAGTCCCGAGATCTACAATGGATCGAGGTACCATTAGTCTTCGCCCGTAAGCTGTACGGTACCCTGGCAGTAGACAATCTCTCCTCCAACCGCGCATTTGATGCCGACGACTTTGAGTACGTCTCGTTCTTCGGCTCGCTCGCCGCGCAGGCATTCGCGATTCACGAGATGCGGGGCATGCTCAACGCCGACAACATGGCCACGCTCTACAACCGTGTCGGGATTGAGGAGGATGAAGGAGTGGTGCGGCGATGTCTGTTGCGCTTCCTCACTCACGGCGAAGAGGGGTTGGGGTTCCCGCGGGCGCTGTTCCTAGTTGGAGATAACATCCGCGGCGAGTACAGGTTCGCCGATGGCGTTGGGTCAGTCTCTCGCTCCGAATTCGAGCAAATCGCTGAACGAGTCAGGCAAAAATCGCTGCGTGAGGTTTTAGAAGAGGCCAGCCAAATCGATGACACTCTGTACGCCCGTATGAATGGGTTCGTCATGGACTATAGTGACGCGGAGATCAACATGTTGCCCGAGACCGATGCACGAGAGATCGATTGCGAACTCGAGAGTTCTCTGTGGATGGCGGACCTAAGACATAGGATGGGACCAAATCTGAAGGAGATCCTCATCTGCCGTGTCCAAGTTAACGACGAGTCGAACATTGTGATCGTCGATCGCACTCACCAGCAGGGGCGAGTATTGACTTCGGCCGACCGTGAAGTGTTGGGCACGTTCGCCAAAGAAGCCGGTCAGATCCTTGCTCTCCACCACCTCCGGCGTGAGGCTCGCGACTTGCACGACGCTGCTAACCTCGGCGTTCTTACTCGGGGGCTGACGCACGAACTTCGACACCCACTCGCGGTGGTGTGGCAGGATGTATTCACACTCAATGACCTCCTCAACAATGCACTGACCACTACCGAGTCTGGTGTTGCCAAGTGCCTGAAACGAATTACCGAGAATAGCGCTGAGATGAAACAGATCATTTCCCGGCTTCAGGAGATCGTTCGACCAGCCGAGGCCAGCAGACTGACCAGCCTCACCGAAGTGATTAACCAACTCGACAAAGATAATGGGGAGCACCTCCGTGCCAAGGAAATTGAACTATTGGCGACTATCGAGCCCGGTATTCCGGACATCCCAGCCCTCCCGGGCTTGCTGCAGGTGGCAATCAATAACCTCGTGTCAAACGCGGAGACCTCCTTGCACGAAAGCGACTCTCAACATAAAATAATTGAAGTGCGAGTAAGACCGCGCGAGACACATTCAGCTCTCTTTGACGCAGTGATAATTGAAGTTCGGGACAATGGTCCAGGGATTGCCCCAAAGGTGGTTGATCGCATAAATAGTCCAGGTGTTGCACTCACTACTCGACCTGGACGTGGACTGGGACTGGGGCTTGCAATTGTCCGACGGATTGCTTACCTACACGGCGGGAAATTCCGTATCGAAAACAGACGGGACGCCCCTGGTGCCACGGCCGTTCTCCTACTGCCCGTTCGCAACGGTGAAGAGATCTAACCGTGAAAAAAAGCACATGCCTGAAAATCTTGATTGTCGATGACCACCGGCAACTACTGGAAAGTTTTATTGCGCTTCTCGAACGTGCGGCCCCACTGGTCGAATGGCAGCCGATCATCGCTGAATCGTACCAGGAGGCAAGGACCAAGTGGGGTCAGAATAAAGATATCCAGGTAGCGGTCCTCGACCTGAAGATGCCAAACGAGTCTGGAGAGGAGTCGCTTGAAAGTGGTTTTGCTTTACTCAGCGAGTTCGCTCCACGTCCGGGAAGTCGGGTCGTGATCCACTCTGGATTCACTGACCCTCTGCTTCAAGAGCGAGCCCGTTTGCTTGGAGCATCGAGATACTACTCCAAGGATGATGCTCCTGCGGAAAAACTAACGGGACTTACCAAAATTGGTCAAGACGTTGCCGTGTGGCTTACGGAACACCCGGTGCACAATTCCGCCGCCCCATCGCTCGATGCATCCAACGAAGCCGCGGAAGCCAGGCACGCCGCCGATCGAGCGTGGTTCCTCTCCAACACGACGCTGTGGCCCGAACGCCAGCAGCAGATAGTAGCAGTGTTCGACCGGACCATCTTGGGTCAAGGGCCTGACTTTATCGAAGCCTACGAGGCGGCTCAGCAGCAGTGTGCGGCACAGTCGAAACCATGTCCGGATCAATACGACCTCACGTTCATCATTGTCCCGGACGTCGTTGACCCCGAACCTGCGGCCGATTGGGATCCACTGGCCTCTACCGCAACATGATCCCTACGCCAAGCTTTCGACCCCCGCACTGCAAGAGCCATCGCCCCCATGAACCCCACTTCGTCCCCGCCAGGCTGGCGGCTGCCACTCTACGCGAGTGTGCGCACCGTCCACCATGTGAACTCCAAACGTGTTCGCGGATGTCGGGTATTCCGGTTCTATTGCCTTGCTCATCTTTTCAGTACAACCGGACAAACTATCCGGAATCTAGAAATCGAGTATGCGGCTGAGGAACCGTACTCGTTCTTTCCACGGAATCTATTCGACCTCTATCAGCCTGCTACTGTGGGAGTTGTCTTGCCGAGAGCGATTCTCCGTGGCAACGTGGCTTGTGATCAGGTTCGGCTTCGGTTTGATTTTAATACCGCTGATTCGGGCGGCGTTCTGTAAATGCTCCATCTTCCCATGATGTTGCCCCAGCCCGACACCGTCGTACAACCGCCGATCCACCGCATCCTTCTCGGCAACGACATCCTCGAACTACGACGTGCCCAGGTAAGCATCGACTACACCAACATCTTCCAGAAAACGCAACAGTATCCGCCAACTCCGTGCGGTACCTTGATGCTCAACCCTTGATCCTCTCTCGATTCAAACCATTGCTAAGCCAGAACGCCCTCTCACGAAGTCAGTGGATCGCGGGTATCTCACCAGCAGAAGAATGCGGGTTGGCGGCGAGTCCAGTATGACTCATCGCCAACCCGCATCCGTCCACAATGAAGCTGACCCACTCAGTTGAGTAGATCGGTCGGCTTCATGTTGGTTTGGTCCTGGGCGAATGTGTACCAGAACCAGTCGAGGCCACTGCCAGCCGCCAGGTAATTAGCGTGGCTTGAGTTGTAGCTCACCTGCAATCGGGAACGAATGCTCGCCACGTTGGCCGCCGTGTCACCATTGGCCATCCAGTCATCGAGTACTTGACGGAGCGAATCGCCCGATTGTGTGAGCGTCACCGCGCCATCGATCAGGATGTTACTGCCATTGCCCGCGATCACGGTGTGCTGGCCCATCCCCGCAGCGATCAAGTTATCCCCGTTGCCCGCGCTAATGTAGTCGTTGTTGCCGTTGCCGGTTACGACCACGTTATTGCCCCCGCCGACCTGGACATCATCGTTATTGCCGTTGCCCACGGTCACAGTGTTGTTTCCGCTGCCAGCAGACAGGTAGTCCGTACCATTCCCCAGCGTGACAGTGTTATTGCCATTCCCGAGCTGGACATCATCACTGCCGTTCCCGAGCGAGACCACATTCGCACCGTTGCCGGTGTGAATATATTCGTTGCCGTTGCCCAGAGTGACAGTGTTATTGCTGTTGCCGGCAGTGACCGCATCGTTGCCATTGCCGGCAGTGACGCTGTTGTTACCGTTGCCAAACACCACCTGATCGTTTCCGGCACCCAGCGCAACGACATCCGTCCCCGTGCCCAGTTGAATGTAGTCGTTCTTACCGGCAGTATCCTGGCCAGTAATCGTCTTGTTGCCGTTCCCACTGAAGACCTGATCGCTGCCGCTGCCGAGGGAGATGACATCGTTGCCGTTAGCGGTCTGGATGTAGTCGTTGCCATTACCCTCCGTGATGAAGGTGTTGACCGTCAAGCTGCTCCCCAACTGGATGGTGTCGTTCCCATTGTCGCCGAAAATGTAGATCGCGGTGAATGGCTGGGAGAACGTCTGCGAACTCCAGACACCATCAAGCGTGGAGTTGACCTGAAGGCCCGCGCTGCCCGTGCCGCTGGTTCCCACCGGGTTAATCTGGACGTAGTCCGCGGTGTCAGCCCCCACGACATACAGCGAGTTGCCGAAAACTGCTACTCCAGGGCCAAGGATGACCTCGGTGGTCCCCGTCGAAGTGCTGGTAACGAAATTGCTGTCGCCGCTGTAGACGGCGGTGATGGTGTGATTGCCCACACTCAGCGCGGAAGTGGTGAAACTCACCTCGTCTGGGCCGCCCGTTGGCAGGTTAACCGTGTCCAGAAGAGAGCTGCCATCGAAGAAGGACACCGTACCCGTTGGTGTGCCGGAGCCGGGGGCGTTGGCTGCGACCGTCGCCGTGAACGTCACGCTCTGGCCGACGGCCGTGACACTCGGACTGGAGGTCAACGTGGTTGTAGTCGGGTCGGGGTTGACGGTGTAAGTGAGAGGAGTGCTGGTCCCACCCAGATCGAACCCGGCACCGCTGTAGACGACCGTGATCTGGTAGGAACCTGCGGGCAAAATGCCCGCATCAAACGTGGCTGCGCCCGCCACCAGATTGATTGGGCTGCCGACATCAACACCATTGATCTGGAATTGCACTGACCCCGCGGGGATACTGCCATCAGCGGCACTGACGGTCGCGTTGAAAGTCACATCCTGACCATATACGGACGTGTTGTCGGCCTCGTTGGAGGTCACAGTCGTGGTGGTCGTCACGTAGGCCACCAGATTCAAACCGGTGTCGTTGGCGGCGAATTCCGGCTGGAGAATCCCACCGTTACCGAGGTCCAGGCCGCTGTACGTGTCGAAGTTGCCGGTGGATGAAGCGAACGTCAGAACCTGGAACGTGTCGCCGCCATTGGGTAGGAAGTTGTTGGGATCGGTGACATGGAGTGTACCGGCCAGTGAAGCCATACCTGTGACGACGAGTTGGCTGTAACCGCTGCCGACGGTGATCCCATCAATCTCGATGTTGAGGGTGCCGCTCGATGTTTGGGTGTACGACCCGTCGATCGTGAGGATGGCAGGTGCATCACCCGGCGAGACCTCGCCCGCATTGCTCACGTTCGCATCGATCAGGCCCGAGCCGGACAGAGAGCCACCGTCGATCGTGACTGTGGGACTCGCTGTCAGCGTGCCGTTCACAACTGTTGAGCCGGCCGTCTGGGTGTAATTGCCTGGGATGGTGAATGAACTGCCGGAATCCACTGTGACTGTGCCGGCGTTGCTGAAGTCGCTCGACAGGGACAGGGTTCCCGTATCGATCTCGATCGTACCACTATTGCTCAATGGGATGCCGATGCTGGAGGTGCCAGCCGGTGCCGTCACTTCTAACGTGCCGAAATTGTTGAACGCAGCGGATGAGCCAGCAAAGAAGTTACCGATGGAGCCGCCGCCCTGAAGGATCAACGTCGAGCCAGCCTCATTGTTCCAGACAGAGTTGCCATCGAAGTCGATGGAATTGCCATTGCTGATGGTGGCAGTACCGTTGTTATCAATCTGCTGATTAGTGAGCATGGAGAAGAAACCACCGCTGAGGCTGGAACTGCCGTTGAGAATGGTAGTCCCCGTGCCGCTCAGCGTCCCATCTGTCCAGGTGAAGCTGTCATCAACAGTGAGCGTCCCAGCGTTGGCAATGGTGGAGAAGGTGCTGTTGAGTGTCAGGTTCTGGACTTCGAGGGTGCTGTTGTTATTCACAGTGCCGCCGTTGACAGTCAGGTTTTGGACACTGGAAGCCCCGGCGATGGTCAATGCGTCGAAGCTGCCGATCTGGAATGTGCCATCACCGCTAACGGTGGCGTTTTGCAGCGTGTAGTTACCGCTGGAGAGGATTGCACCAGCTTCGATGGTGAAGGTACCGCTGCCAGTGCCGCCTGAAGACAGGTTCAGCGTGCCAGCCTGCACATCCACTGTTCCGCTGTTGTTGAAGGCTATCCCGATCGTCGAGGTGCCCGCTGGCGCGGTCACATCAACCGTGCCGAAGTTATTGAATGCGGAGCCGCTGGAGAAGAACGAGGACAGAGAGGCGGAATCAGGCAGAATCAGAGTGCTGCCCAGTTCGTTATTCCAGATCGCGTTGTCCTGGAAGCTGACAGATGTGCCCGCTACCACGGTTGCGGTTCCGTAGTTGTCCACCTGCCGACCCAAAGCCGAGAAGAAGCTCCCAGTAAGTGTCAAGGTGCCATCGAGCACAGTGTCTCCGGTGCCGCTGAGGTTGCCGCCCGTCCATGTGAAGGTGTCATCGTTGGTGATGGTTGCTGGGCCGGTCAGTGTCCCACCGCTGAGTGTCAGGTTCTGAATGTCGAGTGCTGCGTTGGCGGTGACAGTGCCGCTGCTGAGTGTCAGGTTCTGGATGGTGGAAGCCCCGGCCACGGTCAATGTGTTGAAAGTTCCGACCTGGAGCGAGCCGGCACCCGTGACGGTGGCGTTTTGCAGAGTGTAGTTGTTGGTGGAGAGCACTGCTCCAGCTTCGATGGTGAAGGTGCCACTGCCAGTGCCGCCCGAAGAGAGGTTCAGCGTGCCAGCCTGCACATCCACTGTTCCGCTGTTGTTAAAAGCCACCCCGATCGTCGCCGTTTCGCTCGGCGAGTTCGTGTCTACCGTGCCGAAATTGTTGAACCCCGATGATGCTCCAGCGAAGAAGTTTCCGATGGAACCGTTGCCCTGGAGGGTGAAGGTCGAACCGACTTCGTTATTCCAGACAGAGTTGCCATCGAAGTCGATGGAGTTGCCATCGGTGATGGTGGCGGTGCCGTTGTTATCGACCTGCTGGTTGGTGAGCATCGAGAAGAAGCCGCCACTGAGACTGGAGGTGCCGTTGAGAATAGTAGTCCCGGTGCCGCTGAGTGTCCCATCTGTCCAGGTGAAGGCACCATCGACTGTGAGCATTCCAGTATTGGCAATGGTGGCGAAGGTGCTGCTGAGTGTCAAACCCTGGTTGGTGGTGAGGTTGCCGGAGTTCGCCAGGGTGCCTCCGAGGAGGGTCAGGCTGTTGACGGTATCGGTCCCGGAAAGAGTGATCGTGGCGAAGGTGCTGTTGATCGTCACGTCGTCGCCAGCACCCGGTGTGACACCATCGCTCCAGTTGCGGCCATCGCTCCAGCTCGTTCCATCCCCGCCACCAGTCCAGGACACGGCTGAGGGTGTCAGCCGGTCATCGAGTTGTTCCAACCGACAGATTGTTCGCCGGGAATGTTTGGATACCACCGGACGTGGTCGTCCGGTACCCATGATCTTCTGAATCCAACCGCGGAATTGGGAGAGTCTCATCTTCTACCTCTTGTCGGAGAAACGGAAAGGGCGAAACACTGCCTCACAAGACGCATCGCGATTTGAAGGAGTGGTCGATTCGTCTTCGAGGTTGTTTTCTTCGTGGGAGTCGAGCGGGCATGCTCGGCCGTTGTTCCCGGTCAACACGATCTCACGCTCAACATCGCAAGCAGTATGGCAAAATAAAAACACGATAAAAATGTAAGTTCTGTGAATTTTCCCTGCCAGCCGGATGGTGTGTAATCCGGGGTTCACCCTTCCTGAAGGGAAGAAGGGATGAACCCAAAGGATGGTGTAATATCTTGTCCGGTTATTGTACTGTACTGATGTATACAACACAAGAAAAAATTTGCTTACGTGAGGTGCTGTTGGGCGTCCAGCGATTCCCGTCCTCTGTCTCGCGGTTTATGACCCCACTCTCACAAAGACACCGTCCGGAAATGGTCGAACCACTCAATCGCTCGATCTTCCGCAGAGTTGTTCAACATCAGGTGCGTCGGAATGAGGGGACTGCGAGTGCGAGGCTCACCTTGAGCTACTGAGCTGAATTTGCACCGACTGCATGAAGAATTCCCAGCCCTGAGCAGCCACCTTCGCTGGACAGAGCACAAGACGTAAGATTAGAGGTGGTATTGTTGATGATGAAGCAGGAATGCGAAATGATTGCTGTTCCATCGCTCAATGAAACCAATGTGGTGCATTGCAGAGCAGAAGAAAATGTGAACGTCTTGTATGGTAGAGAAATTTCCAAGACTGCTTTGTATTAAGCGATAAACAGAGGGGTTCTATGTCCATCACCATCTGCACCGGAAAATTGCACTGTGTTAAAGTCACGGCAGCGCGACTGGATTACGAAGGCAGTATCACCATTGATCCACTGCTGATGGAAGCAGCGGGTATAGTACCTTTCCAGCTTCTCAACATCAACAGCATGGCAAATGCCGTGCATTGGGAGACTTACGCAATACCGGGAGAGCGTGGACAGGGCGAGATCTGTCTGAACGGCTGCCCGGCGAGGCTTTTTCAGCCTGGGGACAAGGTAATCATTCTCTCGCTGGAGCAAATGACCCGACAGGAGGCCGTGGGAGTAGAGCAGAAGGTCGTTTATGTGGATGAGAACAACAAGCAGACTAAGATTGAGGTCAAGAAGTTTTAGCCCTTCTCATCAGCATCTCGCGTGTGGCGTCGAATATTCTTTGCACAGACGGTCTACGGTAATCCCAGCGTTCGTCGCGGTCGGGTGGGATAACATTCATCGCTGCATTCGCCTCAAACAATATGATTTCGCCATCATGACTTAAGCTGAAATCGATTCCAGCATAATCGAGCCCAAGCGTTCTCTGGATGTCTTGAAGCGCTGACATTGCCTGATCTCCCAGAACTTGGTGCATATTCACCAAAAACGCTTCGTCTTCAGCGCGATGTTCGGCATTGTTTGTCATTTCTGCCGAAAAATAATGGATCATCCAATCATGCGAGATCGCCAGATGGAGGGGATAAAGCTTTCCATCGATCATCATCACCCGGTATTTGCGAATTTTGCCATCTCTGCTTCGCGCATCCAGATACTGTATGACCATGATTTCCTTCCCCGGAAGCCTGGGAAGAATGGATGTGAATTCATCGTGGCTTTCAACCCGCAAGAAATACTGACCGGTATGGAAGCCTGGCGAGCGCAGCAATAAGGGAAATTTGAAGCCATGTTTGGCAAGCGTTTGCAGGGCGTAATCGTTCGTTAACAGTTCCCGCTCCAGGCTCACCGTTTTCGGTGAAATGACATTCGGTATCGAGGCAAGACGAGAGGTGGAAGCTGCTCGCGTCGTGGCGATAATCGCTTGAGGGGGATTTATAATCGGTGCCGATGTTTTCGTAATTATTTTTTTCGCTGCCTCCAGCGCTTCCATGCACAAATCAGCATCGGCGATGGCGTTGATAACCAGATTATGAACAGGAAATGGTCGATTCAGGTCAAAATATTCGGTGACGATTATCGAGGTGAAAAAAACATCATCATTAAGAAAATGTTCTATCGGTATATTCCCTCCCACTCCCGAGATCAGTTGCAATACCTTGATCGGATCATTTTTCCCCCGGTAAGGTTGAATGATGACTGAATGGCCGGCAAAGCCCAGTTTCCTGTGTATTTTTGCACCCTCCTCCTCCCCAGACTCTCTTAAGACATATGACAATCCCCTGTGTGCTTCTATCTGATGGGGGCTAAGTTCCAAGGCCTTTTCATAATATTGACGTGCGGCTTCCAAATCGCGATTCTGGTAATAGACGTTGCCGAGATTCACATAGCTGATGGGATTACCCGGATGATGCTCTATCGCCTGTTTGTAAACAGTACCCGCTGCGGACCGGAATCCAGTATCGAAAAGCAGTTTACCGAAATGATTCAGTGTATCGAAATGCGTTGGTGCGATGGTAACAGCTTTCAGGTATGTGGATTTTGCTTCTTCGATCCGGCCAAGCTCAGTGAGGAGATGCGCCCTTGCAAGCAGTAACTCAACCGACTCCGGCGTGGCAGCCAAACGCGAATCGATCTGATTCAGCTCTTTTTCACGAAATGCATAAGGCTGCCAGGATGTGGACATAATTCATAGCCGCTATATGGGTGCATTTGCGAACAACGAATCGACTTCGAGGGTGAATATTATTGCCGCGAAGGGTTACCCGCAACGATTTGCCTGCTTTGATGGCTTACCGACAATGGGGGAAGTGTGGCCCGAACGCCCGCGGCAAGTGGTGGCCGTGTTCGAGTCGGCCACGACATGAAGAGTCGAGGACTCCGCCCAGCTTCTTGCTACAACTGGTATTCATGCCTTGGCGTGATGCTTTCCTAACTCGCGCCAGGACTTCGCTGTCACCTCAACACCGTAATGCTTCGCAGCTTTCTTGATGTTTTTAAACGCCTGTTCTCGCTCTTCGTCTGTCACACCCTCGACTTGGTCGAAACGGGCAATCGCATTGCGGACATGGCTTGCATCACTGAGCGGTTCCTTTCGCTTTTTCGGGAAGGCGAACACACTGTTCGGCAGGTCACTGCGCTCGGTCAGATCTCCATGCTTCTCGTGCTGTTTCCATGTGGCTCGCGTCGTCATGGCTGTGCCTCTTCGGATGATGGAGCAATATGGGCTATCAGCAAAAGTTTGCAAGATTCGTGCCTGGATCAGTCGCGGTTGAGGCACGCCCGTCTTGTGAATTCTTGCGCGTGGTATTTGGATGTGGGCGGATCAGTCCATGTTCGCAACTTGTACACGGGAACTGTTAGCGTCTCACAACGCTCCGCGGCGATCACCAAGGCACTCTCGATTGGAAGAACTGGAGGCATGCGAAGGCAATTGATTGCCGAATAAACCACCGACGGCAGGGACTGGAAATGACGAAACCCGCTCTATCAGAGCGGGTCGCCATTGAGATACCCTTTAACGATTACGAACCGCCGCAGTTTCCTTCTTTTGCCTTCTCATCCTGGCGGGCGGCTTCGGCTTCGTTCTCGGCCTTCTCAGTGGCTTCATCGGCCCGATTACTGGCCTTGTTAGCCTTTTCCTTGGCCCAATCCTTTACCTCTTCAGCCTTCTCGCTGATTCTATTTCCGACCTTTTTGGCAGTTTCGGAAATCGCATTTCCGGCTTCGGTCAGTTTTCCGCGGATAGTATCGGCCATGACTGGTCTCCTGATGAGGTTAAGAAAATCCTGCCGGGTTTATCGCCCCGGCTTGCGTTATGGAAGAATAGAGGAGCAAGTGACGTGCCAGAAAGAAGGCAGACCAAACTCGATCACCAATCCCACTCGTATGAAGGCAGCAGGATCGGCATGGACGCGATTGGACAGCAGGAGGATAACAGATGCGCAAGGATAAAAGGCGGAAACGTGATCTGCACGCTCTCAATGACGATGGCATGGTGTTGTGTAACCCTCGCGATAAGGAAGCTGCTCATCGGGCGCAGATGGAAGGGATAGCAACAAATGATCGCGCGAGAGTTACTTGCCGAAAATGTCTGTCCTTGCTGTATGCTCAGAGGGCCGGTAACTGACGCCGCAAGCTGAAGGCTTGCGGCGAAAGAATGGTTGAGCCACTCCTGCCGAGCGCGTCATTTTTTCTTCTTGCCGGCAGATCGAGCAGTGGGTTTCTTGGGTTGTGGTCCCTGACTGTTAAAACTCCCCATGTAACCCGTTTTCGGCATCTCGCGAACCTCTTCGATGATAAGCTGACAGATACGCATTTCTTTCATCAGCACGATCGGTAGCGGGCCGACATTCCAGATTTCAAGCCGAAGCCGAGCACCGGACTGTTTCGGATTGTTCTCGTTGTGACCAAACCCCGCATGGATCGTCGGGGCGGTGACATGCACGCCCAAGCCCATTCGCCCGAGACTACTCTTTCCCTCAACCCGGGCACACAAACGGGAGGTGTAGGGAAGATAGATTCGTTCGAGAGTCCAACCCAGAATGAAATGCTTCGGACCCGTATCAGGCGTTGACTGGTAAGACGGGAAGAGAACGTAACCATCATCGGGGATGGGAACTGGTTTTGTGCATTGCTTTTCGATCTCTGAGAATTTGAAATTTGGGGCACCGGGACAAAAGCGATGCTCGTCATGCCCAAGGCCGGGAATAGTCTTGGGAAACTCCCATCGGTCAAGCGTCGCGTCCAAGCGAAGATCGACGGTGGTAGAGTCCTGGAATTTTGGATCGGGGCGAGGAATGATGAGGATGCGCTTCTCTTCTAGAGCTGCCTCGACCTCGCGGTCGCTGAGAATCATGCAACCGCCTCATTGGTGTTGTCAATCAATGCCGACTCGAACACCCATACCCGATTTGCTCCAGAGTCGGCTTCAACAGGGAGTTGGATGAGTACTGTCTGGTGTCTTGGATCGCGAGCGACCAATCGGACGGCCAGCAGTAAGCCACCATCTTTTGGAACAAGAAATCCTTCCTCAATGGAGAGGTACTCGGTGTGGCCTTCAATACTGTCAACGCCAATCGTCTTGAACCCTGGTCGAGCGCCTTCGGTGATTTCAGATGGAGCGAGTAACATATCCGGTTCCTTTGTTCGCTCGGCCAACAGTCTGACGCACAGCATCGCCGGCCGATAAATGCCCGTCAAGAAAAGAATAGCCAATACCAAGCATACTGAACCTATTTACACATATGCCAGCACGGTAGCACAAAAGAGGGGATGCAACGGTCGTGCCACTCATTAAGGTGCCTCGAAAGTGCTGCCATTAGACGACTTATGATTTCTGCGGCCCCAGCGCCAGGTGTAAAATATTCTCAACCAGAGCCCAGAAGTGTTATCGGCCCATCGTCTCTCACGAATTCAGCGGCATGCCGGTCCACGCCATGCGGGCGGCTTCGCCGACCGCTTCGCTCAATGTCGGGTGCGAGTGCGCACAACGGGCGATGTCCTCTGCACTCCCCTTGTATTCCATGATCGTCACACACTCGGCGATCAGGTCCGAGGCCCGTGGTCCCAAGATGTGAACGCCCAACACGCGATCCGTCTTCGCATCGGTTAGCACCTTGACCCACCCATCGGTTTCATCCATCGCCTTCGCACGCCCCGTTGCCGCGAACTTGAACTTCCCGACCTTGTAGGTGATCCCCTTTTCCTTCAATTGCTCCTCCGTCGCGCCAACGCTGGCCACTTCCGGCCAGATGTAGATCACGCTCGGAATCGCATCGTAATTGACGTGCGGCTTCATGCCCGCGAGTTGCTCGACAAACACCACACCTTCCTCGCTGGCCTTGTGAGCCAGCATCGGCCCGGCAATCAAATCGCCAATCGCATACACTCCAGCCGCACTCGTCTTGAAATGGTCATCCACGTTCACCCGCCCGCTCTTGGGGTCGTACTTCACGCCAGCCTCATCGAGCCCAAGTCCCGCGGTGTAGGGTCGCCGCCCGACTGCCACAAGCACGCGGTCGCCCGTGAAACTCAACTCCTTGCCATCCTTGCCCTGAGCAGTCACCGTTACCTGCTCGCTTTTGATCGTTGCTCCGGTCACCTTCGTTTCGAGGTGGAACTCGATTCCCTGCTTCGTCAGGAGTTTCTGGACCTCGGTTGAAATCTCCCCGTCGCTGATCGCCAGGATTCGCGGGAGGAACTCGACCACCGTCACTTTCGATCCGAGTCGCTTCCACACAGAGCCAAGTTCGAGCCCGATGTAGCCGCCGCCGACCACAATCAGATGTTTGGGCACCGCATCGAAATTCAATGCCTCGGTGGAACTGACTACGAATTTGCCATCGTATTTCAGAAACGGCAGTTCGGTACTCTCACTGCCCGTGGCCAGAAGTACGTTCTTGGTTTCCAGTACCGTCTTGGTGCCATCAGCCGCGGTAACTTCTACCTTGTTGCCGCCGAGTAACTTGCCAGTACCGTTGAACGGAGTGACGCCGTACTTCTTGAAGAGAAAACCAACGCCGCCGGTGAGTTCCGAGACGACCTTGTCCTTGCGGGCAAGCATGGTTGCAAGATCGAGAGCCACGCTCCCCACGCGGATGCCGTGTCGAGCGAGCTTGTGAAGCGTCGTCTCGTACATCTCGGACGAATCGAGCAACGCCTTGCTCGGAATACACCCGACGTTCAAGCACGTTCCCCCGAACGCTTTGTTCGGCCGCTTCTCGATGCACGCCACCTTCATTTTGAGTTGGGCCGCACGTATCGCCGCGGTGTATCCGCCCGGGCCGCCACCAATCACGACAAGGTCGTAGCTCTCCGCCATGTGGACTCCAGGAATGATTCAAGAGTGATTCACCACGGGGGACTGAATTACAGTTTTTACGAGCCGGAAGCGTCAGCGACGGGGCTATTCGACTTCCATCCTTCACCAAAACAAGAAAGACCCCGTCGCTGACGCTTCCGGCTCGTAAACCCCCATCACTGACGCTTCCGGCTCGTAAACCCCCGTCGCTGACGCTTCCGGCTCGTAAACCCCGTCGCTGACGCTTCCGGCTCGTAAACCCCCGTCGCTGACGCTTCCGGCTCGTAAAAGCCGCGGCCAAACTCAGATTTCCAACAGCATCCGTTCCGGATTCTCGACGCATTCCTTAATGCGGACGAGGAACTGCACGGCCTCGCGGCCATCAATCACCCGATGGTCGTAGCTCAGCGCCAGGTACATCATGGGACGAATCACAATCTGGTCGTTCACTACAACCGCGCGCTTCTGGATGCTGTGCATGCCGAGGATCGCACACTGGGGTGGATTGAGGATAGGTGTGGAGAGCATCGATCCAAAGATGCCGCCGTTGGTGATGGTGAACGTGCCGCCTTCGAGGTCCGTGAAAGCGATTTTGCCATCCCGGGCCTTTTTGGCGAGTTCCGCGATCCGCTTCTCGATGTCCGCGAAGCCCAGTTTATCGGCGTCCCGAACGATGGGCACCATCAGCCCTTTCTCGGTGCTGACGGCAACGCCGATGTCGTGGAAGTGCTGATGAACGATGTCGGTGCCATCGAGACGCGAGTTCACCAGGGGGAATGCCTTGAGAGCTTCCACCGCGGCCTTCACGAACACCGACATGAACCCGAGCTTGACCCCGTGTTTCTTCTCATAGCGTTCGTTGTACTTCGCCCGCAAATCCTGGATTGCGGACATATCGACTTCGTTGAACGTGGTCAGCGTGGCAGTGGTGTTCTGGGATTCGAGCAATCGGGCCGCGATCCGCTTCCGGACCTGAGACATCGGTTCCCGGGTCGATGAACGGGGTCCCGGTGGGGTTATGAGCGACGTTTTGGGTGGTTCAGCAGAAGATGCCGACTTGCCATTTCCCGCAGGAGATCGCCCGCCGCTCGTAGCTGCCGCCACAGCATCTTCTTTCAGAATCCGGCCACCCGGGCCAGTCCCAACGACATCGCCCGGTTTCAGTCCAGCCTCTGCCAGCACACGGGTTGCTGCTGGCGATGGGATCGCCTCCGCGACTGGGCGGCTTTCGGGTGGCTTTGGGGCTCCGCTGGCGGCAGCGGCAGGTTTTGGCGAAGTGGGTGTGGCAGGGGCTGCAGGCGCTTTGGCATCCGTGTCGATCGTGGCGACAACCGCCCCCACCGCGACCGTTTGCCCTTCCTGAACGAGAATTTTCACCACACCAGCAACCGGAGCGGCAACTTCTTGAGTCGCCTTGTCGGTTCCCAGTTCAAACAGCGGCTCATCGGCCTTCACATAGGCCCCATCCGCCTTGAGCCAGCGATTCAGGGTTCCCTCAGTGATCGATTCCCCGGCTCGCGGGACGGTGACCTGTTCCACGCTCATGTCCAGTGTCCTCACGTTGTCCCGGCCGTCGGAAAGGCTCATCCCATCCCAACCTGCCACGGGTAACAGTATTGTAGGGCGACTCATCTGCCTGACCGCCGCACTCCAGAAACCCGAGTCAAGAGATCGTACAGGTTGGGTCGAACTTATTGTGACAAACCAAAATACCTGCCGAGTTCAATGGCCCTGACTACCGCGCCATTGTTCTTGCCCAATTTCCCCGTTCGTTGTCTTCAACCTGGAAGTATGAACCCGGTTGCACACCATGAGCCGATTGATGCGGAGGTTCCGATGATTCCCACACCAACTTCACCCAATCTGCGATGGTGGGCGGAAAAAGAGTTCTGGTTGGTGGTTGTCTCACTGCTTGCAGTCATGATGGTCCGGATCAGCGACGTGCCTTTACGCGGTGAGGAACCCCGGCGGGCTGAAGTTGTTGTGGAAATGCGCTATTTTGGCGACTGGGTCGTGCCGCGTCAGTACGGCGATCCATTCCTCAGTCGTCCCCCGTTTCATTCGTGGATGTTGGCAGCATCTGAGAGTCTGTTCCACTCGCGGGATCGGTGGGTTCTCCGGCTTCCATCAGTTATCGCGGTTCTGCTGACTTCCATCTTGCTCTATGGCTACGGTCGTCAGTTCCTGGGGCGCGTTGGTGCGACAACTGCCGCACTTGCCTATCCCACCTGTGGCGAAGTTTTGATTCAATCGCAACTGGCGGAAACGGAGCCTGTTTTCGTCCTTTTCCTGGCTGGCAGTCTGCTGCTGTGGCACTGGGGTTACATCGCGAAATGGCGGTCGGCCGCGATGTGGTCGGCGGCTTATGGATTCTCCGCGTTGGCAGGATTGTGCAAGGGTGGGCTGCAACCCCAAGTGTACCTGCTCGGCACCATCGGAGTGTATCTGCTGTGGAGACGCAATCTTCGAGCCCTGTTTTCGTGGGGACACCTTGTTGGACTACTGGTTGCCGCGGCGATTGTCGCGGCGTGGGCCGTGCCCTGCGCGGACAAAGTCGGGTGGGTGACGACCAAGAAGATCTGGATGTCGGACACCATGACGCGGTTCGGAGGTTGGCCGCTCGATGAGTTCCTCGTGCATTTTGTAAGGATCCCCGCGGAAGTGTTCGGCAGTTTGCTGCCGTGGGGTCTCCTCGGCGGTGCATTTCTGATTCCCGCATTCCGTCGAACGGTGTTCACCGGTCCTGATTGCGTTCGGTTTTGCGGATTCGCGTTCCTGGTTGCGGCACCCACAATCTGGCTTCCCCCGGGGGCACAGACCCGCTACCTCGTTCCGCTCTATCCGTGTCTCGGGGTCTTGTATGGGGCAGTCGTTGACTGGGTTGTCCAGGCTCGGGTTGCCGATACGATCTGGCAGAGGTTCCTCGTATTCTGGGCCGTGGTGTTAGGGGCGTTCGGGGTTATCGGTGTCGTCGGTGTGTGGGCGTTTCCAGGAACGGAACTGGAAGGGTATGTCCTCGCTCCCGTGCGTGCGGTGGGCTATGCCGCGATACTGCTCGGTTTAGCTGTAGTGCTGGTGGTGGCTCGCAAAACGATGACATCGCAAGCGATGGCGTGTAGTGTGTGGGCGCTCGCGGCGGGAGCTGTCGTGGTGAACCTCGGGCCACTGACCGATTCGCGAGTGAGCCGAATCAACGATCTTGAAGCGGCGGTGGGTGAAGTGCGGGAATTGGTGCCGTCCGACCAGTCTGTCTTTGCGGTGCATGGGGTTCACCCGGCGGTGCCCTATCTGCTCAGCCGGGGTGTTCCGCTCCAACCGCTTCGGGCCGTGGGAGACATCCCACCGGGCGGATACTTTTGCTTCAACTGCGAACACCACAAACTGCCAGCGTTTCCGTTTGCGTGGGAGCAAGTCGCCGAGGTATGCGTCGATCGGATGCGAAGCCCGGTGCCGGATTGCACAGTGGTGATTGCCAGACGACGGGCCTTTTGATTTGGGTGTAACCGGCTCGCCGCATGAGAAACCAATTGGAAAACGAAATCCAAGACCCCTCACTCGCGGTGATGCGCCGCGAGTGAGGGGTATTTTTCTTTTGCTTTATTCCACCCCTCACATGCCCACAAAACTTCGTCTTGCAAAACATCCCATTATCACTTCTTGTACTTTGGCTGATAGAGCTGAACTTTGAAGTTGCCTGGTACCTTGAAGTAGGTCACGAACCCATACCCGTGATCCGCAGCTTCTTGCGTGAACTCCACACCGCGAGCCTTCAATTCGCTGACGGTTTGTTCGATGTTGTCGCAGTAGAAGGATATATCCGCGGTACCGGAAGCCGCTTCGCCATCGTCTGTGGGATGGACCCCGAGGTCTGCCTCGGGTGGATCGAAGATGAGCCAACCGCCACCGAGATCTGTTCCCGAGAAGCCAAGCTTGTCTTTGAGAAACGCCCGCAGTTCTGCGGCCTGGGACGAGTAGAACATTGCGTGCATGCCGCGGATCATAAGCTTCACCTCGTTATACTTCGCATGGTTGGGATTGAGACGTTTGAGCAAGGGACGGACGGTTTGCGATTCAGCAGGCTTTAGTGTAGTCACGCTCCGCGTGATCCATCACGCGGAGCGTGCCTGCTACTTTCTTTCCGCTTCGGGTTCAATCGCATCCCACCACTCCCGCGCGAACCCGAACGCCAGCGTCATCCCCGCACCGCCAGGCGCAGTCGCGATCAAACACCCCGGTTGCGGCTTAGCGTAAACGAACGATTGGCCCGGGTGCTTGGCATAAATGCCGTGCCAGCGTGTCGAGAGAGTCCAGTCCGGGAGGCGAGCGATTTTCCTGAGATATGCCATGATCAGATCATCGATCTCAGTCTTGTCGAACAGGCTGATATCGCCATCGTATTCGTGCGAATCGCCGATCACGACTTCGCCGCGGTCGTTCTGGGAAGCCATGACGTGAATGCCATACTTCACATATTCGGGCATCGTTGCAGCCACCCGGGCCTTGATGGCAGCCAGTGACTCACACACCTCAAACGATTTGTAATGGCATAGCGTCAAACCACCCGCCAGGTGAGGACCGATTCGCCAGCCACCAGATTGTGGCCGGGTTTTCATCATCTGGAGTTTGCACCGGCGGATACCGGATGCGGCAAACACTTCGGGGAAGAGCGTCTCGAAATCGATTCCTGAACATATGAATACATGATCGGCTTCCCACACCTCACCGCCTGCAAGATGGATGCGTGGCATTTCGACACCAACCACGGCCACGCCCAGCCGCAGTTTCACACCATAAGTCTCGGCCAGGAAGTGCGGAATGCGAGCAATTGCCGCAGGTGGGTTCACAGCCAGTTCGGTTGGGCTGTAGAGCGAGCCTTGAAGCCCGTCGGGGTTCACCGAAGGAAATCGCCGGGTTGTTTCCGCAGCCGAGAGGTAAGTGCAGGTAATTCCACTCACGGGGCCGCATTCAGCAAACTCGCGAAGAAGAGTGTTCTCATCGTTCTCGTGAGCAACGTGGAGCGATCCGCACTCCTCGACCCACACACCGGCCCGATTGCGAAGTTCGAGCCAGCGCTCGCGACTCCTCATCGCGCGTGTATAATCGTTTCCCGGAATCTGGCCGATGGGCCAGACCATGCCGAAGTTCCGAACGGAAGCGCCCTGCGGAATCGAGGTGCGATCAAACACAACGACCGACCGGCCGCGCCGGGCTGCTTCCCAGGCGAAAGCCAGCCCAACGATCCCACCACCAACCACAGCCACGTCCGCCCGTTGTGCAATCGCCGACACGCGAACTCCTTCATTTCGCTTTCACCGCAGATTTCAAGAAAAGACAGTATTTATCCGCAGATTTCGCAGATTACACAGATTACAAAACAAAAGACCAATCTGATTTCTGTCTTTTAATCTGTGAAATCTGTGGATAAATGATCTGTGGTTTTCCAAGTGAATAATTCACTGTCTTGCGGCACCTTTCACGCGCATTGCAATCGAATAGAACCCCGTGCCCGCGGTGATGAACAGCGTCTTCATATCCTTACCGCCAAAGCACACGTTCGTTGTCCCTTCGGGCACATCGATCTGGAGGATCTTCTTCCCGGTCTTGTCGTACACCGTCACGGCCCTGTTGAGCGTGAAATAGACGTTCCCTTCCTCGTCGATCGTCATCCCGTCCGAACCCATCGCGCAAAACTCCTTGCGATTCTTCAAGGAGCCATCCGCCTGAATGTCGTACACATACGTTTTCCCACCCCCAATGTCCGCAACGTAGAGCGTCTTCCCATCCGGTGTCCCGATGATCCCATTCGGCTGCACGTACTGTTCATCGACGCGGGTGAGTTTCCCTTCCGGAGAGAGGTAATACACGGCCTCCTTGTCCTGCTCCTTGGGGCCGCGCTTCCAGTAGGGTCGCTTGTAGTAGGGATCGGTGAAGTAGGCTCCGCCATCTGGCCGTACCCACACATCGTTGGGACCGTTCAGTAGCTTTCCGTCATAATCCTTCACCACCACCTTCTTCTCTTTCGTCTTCACATCGATCTTCCACAGTTCGTTCTTTTCATCCGCGCACGCCCAGAGCGTACCATCCTTGTCGAAGCACAATCCGTTCGATCGGCCGCACGGCTCCATGAACGTGGAGAGCTTGTCATCCAAGCTCCATTTCATGATCCGGTCGTTCGGTTGATCGGTGAAGTAGACGTTCCCCTCCGCATCCGGTGCCGGTCCCTCGGTGAACTTGAATCCACCGGCCAGTTTCTCAAGTTTCGCTCCCGGAGCGACGGGACTGTTTGTCCCTCCAACGGCATTGGTTGATGTCAGGAATTTCTCCGCTCGCATCCACTCCTCGCATCGCTTCGGCCATGCCGCGTGTGGTTTATCTCCCGTGCGCATCCCGAATCCATGCCCACCTTCCGAGTACACATGCAGTTCTGCCGAGACACCCGCTTGCTTCAACGCAGACATCATTTTGAGGCTGCCATCGAGTGGTCCCGGATCGTTGTAAGCGAGGGCGAAGAAGCATGGCGGCGTTTCCTTCGAGATGCGGATTTCGGGGCTGAGTTGCTCCTTCTTCGTCCGATCCACCACACCTCCCGGATAAATCAGCACGGCAAAGTCGGGCCGGCAACTGGCCTTGTCCAGATCATCCACAGTTGAATAGGCCCGCTTGTCGAAGTTCGTTGCTGCCCATGCGGTGAGGTGCCCACCCGCCGAGAATCCGAGCATCCCGATCCGGTTTGGGTCAATTCCCCACTCCTTGGCTTTGGCGCGCGTGGTGCTAATCGCCCTCTGAGCATCCTGAAGGGCTCCGATAGGTGGTGCATCCTTGGGCTGATCGGTTCGACGTGGCACCCGGTACTTGAGCAATACCCCCGTCACACCGATCGATTGGAGCCACTCGCCAACCTGCGTTCCCTCATGCTCCCAGGCCAGCACGTTGTATCCGCCACCGGGTGCAATCACAATCGCTGCGCCAGTGTCCTTATCTTTGGATGGCTTGTAGACAGTGAGGGTTGGTTTCGAGATATTCGTCACCGAGTTCACGGGTCCGCCGGGCTTTGAACTCTTGGTCACTTCCTCACCGACATCGCCTTTCTCGCCCGGAGCAACTCCAGGCCACAGGTCATACACAACCGGCTTGTCGGCAGCCACAGCCAGAACGGGTAATAGCAAGGGAAGAGCAAGGGCAGCGAGTGCGCGAGTTCGGCTCACGGGAAAGTCCAGCCAGAGGAATGGAAAGGTGATGGGGTTAATATATGGCTTCGAGTAGGGGCGAGGGGCAAGGGGTAGAGGGGCAAGAGAGATATAGAAAGAAGAAGTGATCAGGGTTTTGGCTTTTCTCTTCTCTCTCATTCTCTTGCCCCTCTACCCCTTGCCCCTCGTTGGTCATGATGAACCACTCACAGTCGAGCGACAGGATCTCTCACCACATCGCACTTTTCTACCTAGCATCTCAAATGTAACTCCACCCTGGCAGGAAATGTCATCGTTGAAAATAAGGTGTCGGCGGAACAACGGTTCCTATTCCCAACCACTCGCAGCCAAGATCAGCAGTTCCCAACTTTCACTTCCAAATTGAAGACAAATCCCCAAGTTTCAGGTCTATGTTTGCACTGACAGGTTATGAACGGGGGATCGTCGGCCTTCAGCGAAATGAAGTCAGATAATGTTCAATTACTTTTTTAACTGGTCAAGACGCAGTCTGCTAACGGGTTTGCTGATCGCGGCGTGGCTGGGTCTGGTAGCCACCGGCTTTGCCTTCTGGGAAAGGTACGACTCCACTCCAGGACAGGCAGAACGTGCAGATTCTTCACCACCGTCCACTCATCGCGGATGGGAACTCGTCCTGTTCGCGCACCCGCAATGTCCCTGTACGCGGGCCAGCCTGGGCGAACTGGCCGAGTTGGCTCACCAAGCCGGACCCAATCTTGCCATCCGCGTTGTATTCGTTCGTCCGGACGATGCACCGGAGGGATGGGAACACTCCGAGTTGTGGAGTATGGCTGTCGCGATTCCCGGGGTTCAGGTGAGTTGCGATCCCGATGGAAGCGAAGCCCGGCGATCCGGAGCAACAACTTCAGGGCATCTCATCCTTTATGACCCCCTGGGCCGGGTTGCGTTCTACGGTGGAATCACACGAGGACGCGGACGGGTGGGGGAAAGTTCAGCCCGTCAGACAATCCTCGCTCTATTAGCCGGCAGCGAACCCGCAATCCGAGAAACTCCTGTGTTCGGTTGCGCGCTGGTCAATTCCGATGCGTGTCACGACAGAGAGAAAACTACGCCATGTCAGCAGTAAGTGAAACCCGGGATGAGCGTACCCAAAAACGGACACAGCAACTCATCGAGCAGGCTCAGGATGCAGTGGCCCGACGAGCAGATCGGATGTTCGTTGGGCTTTTGATATTCCAGTGGCTCAGCGCAATCGTTCTGGCGATCTGGGTATCGCCGCTCACCTGGACTGGCTCGACCGCTCACACCCACCCACACGTTTGGGCAGCGATCTTTCTTGGCCTGGTAATCATTACGCTGCCGGTTGGACTCGGCTTGATGTACCCGGGGCGAATACTCACCCGGCACATCATCGCCATCGGGCAGATGCTCAGTTCCGGGTTGCTCATCCATCTCACTGGTGGACGGCTCGAGACGCACTTCCACGTTTTTGGGTCGCTGGCCTTCCTGGCGTTCTATCGGGACTGGCGAGTTCTCATCACGGCATCGGCGGTAACGGCCGTGGATCACATCACTCGCGGCTTTTTCTGGCCGGAATCGATATATGGAACTGTCATCGGAAGCAACTGGCGATGGGTCGAACATGCCGGCTGGGTCGTATTCATCGACATTTTTCTGGTTTACACCTGCATCCGGGGTCGGAGCGACATTCGGGCAGCAGTCGAGAGACAGGTCGAGGTGGAAGAGGCCCGGGAAAATGTTGAGAAGCAGGTGCGGGAACGCACGCAGGAGTTGCGCGAAAGCGAAGAACGCTTCCGGGGGGCACTCGAACATGCCGCAATCGGTATGGCTCTCGTCGCACCCGATGGGCGCTGGCTCCGGGTGAACCCCGCGCTGTGCCAGATTATTGGATACACATCCGATGAATTACTCGGGCGGAAATTCCAGGACATTACCCACCCCGACGATTTGGCCGCCGATATCGCGCAGATTGACCGAATGCTGACTGGTCAGATCCCCACGTATCAGATGGAGAAGCGGTACGTTCACAAGAACGGACATGCGGTCTGGGTTCTGCTCAGCGTTTCGCTGGTCCGCAATGCTGCCGGAGTGCCGCTGCACTTCGTCTCCCAGGTTCAAGACATCACCGAACGGAGGCAGGCCGAAGAGGAACTTCGTCGGACGCGCGGCCAGTTGATGGATGCAATCGAGAGCCTGGATGCGGGATTCGTCATGTACGGCCCGGACGAACGCCTGGTGGTGTGCAACACCCGCTACAAGGAAATTTACGCGATGGTTGCACAGTCCATGATTCCCGGCACTGCATACGAAGATATCCTCCGAGCAGCGTACCGCATCAATCCCAGCCGGGTGCGAGAGGGAACGGAGGATGAGTGGGTTGCCGCACGGCTGGCCACCTTCCGCACAGCAAATGATCCGACCGAACATCCCATGGGCGACCGCTGGATCCGGATTAGCGATCGCCGCAGCCGCGATGGCGGTGTGGTGAGCTTGAGGACCGACATCACGGCGTTAAAGCGAGCCCAGGAGGCTGCCGAAGCCGCGAGCCGGGCCAAGAGCGACTTCCTCGCCAACATGAGCCACGAAATTCGCACGCCCATGAACGGCATTCTGGGCCTCACGGATCTGTTACTCGAGTCCGATCTCACTCCCGAACAGCGCGAATCGCTCAGTATGGTCAAATCGTCGGGCGATGCTCTCCTCACGGTCATCAACGACATCCTCGATTTCTCCAAGATTGAGGCCGGGAAACTCGATCTCGACCCCGCTCCGTTCCTGCTTCGGGATGCTGTCTGCGATACCCTCAAATCGGTGGCGTTGCGGGCTCATGCGAAGGGGTTGGAACTCACGTGCGATATCCCAGCGGATGTACCGGATACGGTGGTTGGGGATGCTGGCCGATTGCGTCAGGTACTTACCAACCTCGTCGGGAATGCAATCAAGTTCACCGAGACCGGTGAAGTGGGAGTACGAGCCGAGCAAGTGGCTGACTCGACTGGGAAGATCGGCATTCGGTTCACAGTTCGGGATACGGGAATTGGCATCCCGAAAGAAAAACAGGGAACAATCTTCAATCCATTCACGCAGGCAGATGGGTCCACGACCCGGCGCTTTGGTGGGACCGGCCTGGGTCTGACAATCTCGACCCGGCTGGTGGCATTGATGGGAGGGCGAATCTGGGTCGAAAGCGAACCCGGTATAGGAAGTGCATTCCATTTTGAAGTGTGTTTCGAGAAGGCCACTGGCTCGGCCATCAAACCCGCTATTCGACCGCTTGCGAAGTTGCGCGGCGTTGCCGTTCTGGTGGTGGATGACAACCCAACGAATCGCCGCGTACTGGAAGAAACATTACGGTTCTGGGAAGCGCGGCCAACATGTGTGGATTCCGGCCCGGCTGCCCTGGCCGAACTCCGCCGGGCTGCCGCCACAGGAGAACCGTATCCGCTCATCCTGCTCGATGCCATGATGCCTGACATGGATGGCTTCACGGTGGCCGAACACATCGCCCAAGAGCCAGACCTGGCTGGAGCAGCGGTCATGATGCTAACATCCGCCGACCGTCAGGGAGATGCAGCCCGATGCCGGTCGATTGGTTTGGCGGCCTATCTGGTGAAGCCAGTGAAAATGGCGGAACTCCAGCGCGTCATTGCCTCGGCTCTGGGGCAAGAAGGCTCCGGCAGCAATCCGGGGCTCAGTCGAAACGGTACGAAGAAGCACATTACTCCTCTGGCTGCAATACCCGCTAAAACGCGATCGCTCCGAATCCTGCTAGCCGAGGATAATGCCGTGAACCAGCGGGTTGCGGTTCGGCTGTTGCAGGGATACGGACACACCGTCACCGTCGCAAACCACGGCGGAGATGCGGTCGCGGCGATGAACCACGACCACTACGATCTCGTCCTCATGGATGTGCAAATGCCTGTGATGGATGGGTTCGAGGCCACACGATTGATCCGCGAGAAGGAAGTCGGCACGGGTCAGCACACGCCAATCGTGGCCATGACTGCCCACGCCATGAAAGGCGACCGGGAACGGTGCCTCGCGGCGGGAATGGATGAATATCTGTCCAAGCCGGTCCAACGAGACGAGTTGCTACGGATCCTCAACTGGGTTGCCGATATCCCTGGAGACGAGGTCGCTTCGGAAGATGTACCCGAGAACAGTACACTACCCGAATTGCCGCCCGCGGTCGATCGCGTTACCGCGCTCAATCGACTCGGTGGGGATGAGGAGTTGTTTGCCGAGTTAGCTGGGTTGTTCCGCGAGGAAGGACCGCGGATGATCCAGGAGATCCGAGAAGCACTTGCAGCCAGAGATCCTGTGGCGATTCAACGAACCGCCCACGGGTTGAAGGGTGCAGCCGGCTATCTCGGCGGAACTCAAACAGCGGAAGCCGCCCACCGGTTGGAAGTGATCGGTGCCTCCCGTGAACTCTCTTCTGCCCCCGAAGCGTTCCAACATCTGGAAGAAGAAATCGATCGGCTACTGGCAGGGCTCAGTGCAACAAATCTCCAAACCACGGGGGCGTGATTGTGATCACCCTGACGGGGGTTTTGTAGGGTGGGTCGAGGCTTTGTGAGCCCCACCAGTGCACAAAAACAGTCAAGACCCGTCGCTAACGCTTCCGGCTCGTCAAGGATTCGGTCTTGTAGGGTGGGTCGAGGCTTTGCGAGCCCCACCAGCGCACTCCAGCAACAATTGGTGGGGCTCGCAAAGCCTCGACCCACCCTACAAAACGCGACGCTTGTTTATCAGAGCCTATTATGAGAATCCTGATCGCAGACGATGATGCCGTATCCCGGACGATCCTCGAACGGACACTCCGCGGGTGGGGTCACGACGTCGTCGCGGTTCCCGATGGGCTTTTCGCATGGAAGGTCTTGTGCGAAGACGAGGCTCCCCGGGTGGCCTTACTCGACTGGATGATGCCCGGACTGGAAGGTCCAGAAGTGTGCCGCCGCGTTCGGGAACTGGCCCGGCCAATCCCCACCTACCTCATTCTCTTGACCTCCAAGGATGCAACCGGAGACGTGGTCGCAGGCTTGGAGAGCGGAGCGGACGATTACGTAACCAAACCATTCGATCGGGCCGAACTCCAGTCCCGCATCAAGGTTGGAGAGCGGATAATCACACTTCAACAGAGATTGGCCGACCGCGTTCGGGAACTGGAGGAATCCCTGGTCCGGGTCAAGCAACTCCAGGGGTTGCTTCCGATCTGTGCCTGGTGCAAGAGCGTCCGGAACGATGGGAATTACTGGCAATCGGTGGAGGTGTACATCGCCGAACACGCGGATGTTCGCTTCACCCACGGCATCTGCCCTCCGTGCCTGGCGCGCGAAGTGGGAGAGTGAAGAGTGAAGAGTGAAGAGTGAAGAGTGAAGAGTTAAGAACATAGCACTCTTAACTCTTAACTCTTAACTCTTAACTCTTAACTCTTAACTCTTAACTCTTAACTCAATTCAGGAGTCGAGTAATTCGCGCACTTTGTTTGCCAGGGCTTCCGAAGTAAATGGCTTTTGCAGGAACGGAGTGTCCGGGTCGATGATCCCGTGATGAACGATGGCATCATCGGTGTATCCGGATAGATAAAGCACCTTCATTTTCGGTCGCGATGTGGCGAGGTGCTGAGCCAGTTGCGTGCCACTCATTTTGGGCATCACCGTGTCGGTCACCATGATGTTGATGGTTCCCGCGAAGTTCTTGCTAATGGCGATTGCCTCGGGGCCATTCTTCGCTTGAAGGACCAAGTACCCGTGTTTCTGGAGAATCAGGCGCGTGAGTGCGCGAACCCCGGGTTCATCCTCAACGAGCAGGATGGTTTCCGTGCCGCTTCGAGATCGTTTTGGAGTGATGAGCCGGCTTGCCGGTGCCTCATCGTCCGCCATCGGCAGGTAAATCTTGAATGTTGTGCCGAGCCCCAATTCGCTATAAACCTCCACCCGCCCACCGCTCTGTTTCACGATGCCGTGGACGACAGAAAGCCCGAGCCCGGTTCCCTTGTCTGGTCCTTTGGTTGTAAAGAAAGGCTCGAAGATCCGGGCTTGTGTCGCTGCATCCATGCCGGAGCCCGTATCGCTGACGGACACCTGGACGTATAGCCCCTGCTTCGTTTCCGGGTGCTGGCTCGCGTAGACTTCATCGAGTTCGATGTTGATGGTCTCGATTGTCACTTTCCCGCCTTGTGGCATTGCATCCCGCGCGTTGACCACCAGGTTCATGATGACCTGCTCCATCTGGCCGGGATCGACTTTCACTTTCCAGACCAACGGATTGAGAACCACCTTGAGTTCGATGTCTTCGCCGATCAACCGCGAGAGCATTCTCTGAACGTTCGTCAGGAGAGCATTCAGATCCAGCACCACGGGAGCGAGAACTGCTTTGCGGCTGAATGCCAGGAGCTGGCGGGTCAAGGCCGCAGCCCGCTCTCCCGCATTGTGAATTTCTTCAAGAGGTTCACGGCTTCTGTCCCCGGGGCGGAGATCACCGAGCAAAAGCTCGCAATATCCATTGATGATGGTGAGGAGATTGTTGAAGTCGTGAGCAATGCCTCCCGCGAGTTTTCCGATGGCCTCCATTTTCTGCGATTGAAGAATTTGGTCCTCGAGATGTTTGCGTTCGGTGATGTCCGACCAGGAACCGACAACCTCAACCGGCTTTCCGGAAGCGTCTCGCAATAGTCTCGTTTCACTGCGGACCCAGCGGTAACTGCCGTTGCGGTGCTGAAACCGATATTCATCCACCGCATGCCCCTGGGTGGGCAACGCCCGATGGATGTTATCTCGAGCCCGATTGCGATCTTCCGGATGGATATTCCCAAACCACCAGTTCTCGGCCAGAGCCTCCTCGGGGGTATACCCCATGATTTCCCACACGTTATCGCTGATCCAGGAGACCCCACGGATGCGATTATCCTCGACTGTCGAGGTATAAATCACGGCCGGGTTGGAAGAGACGACGTGTTCGAGTCGCTTCTGGGTCTCCCGCAGTGCTGTCTCGGCTCGTTTGCGTTCGGTGATGTCCTGCACTTGCCCAACGTACAAGATGGGCTGCCCTCGTGCGCTGCGAACCAGCGAGACGTTCACCAGACCCCAGATGAGGTGTTTATCCTTGTGGATGTAACGCTTCTCGATCTGAAAGAAGTATCCCTTCCCGGCCAGTAACTCATCCCGGAGAGTATCGCTCTCGGCGATATCGTCCTGGTGCGTGATGTCGTACATCGTCATCTTCAGCAGTTCGGCCTGCGAGTAGCCAAACATCTGGGAGAACGCTGCATTGACGCGAACGAAGCGATTCGCGGAGTCGGTAAGGACCATGGCGACGTTCGTGTAATCGAATGCGCTGCGCAACAATTCCTCGCTCTCGCGGAGAGCCTCCTCGCTGAGCTTCCGCGTGGTGATGTTGCGGATGACGATGGTGACGACGACGCCCTCTTCCGTCTGCAAGGGGCTCAGATTGATCTCGACTGGGAACTCGCTGCCGTTTTTCCGCCGGCCGAACAGCTCCATCGCTTCGCCCAGCGGGCTCAAGTTGGGATCTGCGAGATAGGGCTGGCGCGAGGCAATGGAATGTTCGCGAAAGCGGTCGGGAATCAGCATCTCGACGGGCTGACCGATCAACTCGGCGCGGGGATAACCGAAGAGCGTTTCCGTCCGCTCGTTGGCGATGGTAATGACGCCCTGCCCATCGACGATGACCATGGGATCAGGTGCCGACTCGATGAGAGCCCGGAATCGTTTCTCGACACGACCGAGTTTGGTTACCTTCTGACTCAATTCCCCCGATTGGCGCAGCACCTCGTTATACAGGCTGCCGTTCTCGTAAATCCGCCCCACCTGGGCCGCGAGGATGCTCGCGAGTCGCTCATCATCGCCCCGGAATGCTTCGGCCCCAATCTTATCGATGAGCAGAACCCAGCCGTAGTTTTTGGTCAGCGATCGAACGGGTGTACCGAGCCAGGAGTGGATGGGTGGAAACTGGCTCCCGAACCCCGCTGCCACGGGATCGCCACTGGGATTCTGTCCACTGTGGCATTTCACATCCGTCAGCAGGAGACTCAGGGGACCCTGGTTCGGTTCTGGCGCGCCGAGGCGGCTCATCGTAGCGTTATCCATACCGCTGGCGAAACAGTGACGTAACTGGCTTTGGTCGCCGTTGACGATGCCAACAATCGCGTAGCGGGCTCCGATGATCTCGCGAGCGGCGTGAGCAAAGCCCTGCAACAACTGCTCTGGCTCGCGTTCCGAGCCGAGTTGGAGGCTGAGTTCAACCAGGGCGGTCAGCCGGTCGTTGGTCCGTCGGAGTTCGTCTGCCTTCTCGGAGAGTTTGTCGGTGAGCAGGCGGAGGTGTTCGCGGTCGAACGTCGTCGCTGTCGGTACCGGTGCTGGAGTTGGGGAAATGCCGTCGAGAACTGCTTGCACAGTGCGGAGGACAACTTCGGGCTCGCATGGCTTGGTCAGCACGCCTGCAACCCCACACGACTTGGCGAGCGCGTTGGCCT
>Ga0206850_10006_pt1 | contig 92801 bp, 58 predicted proteins | sample Alteio_BWOrgCont_16_FD_152885 | JGI IMG/M metagenome (GOLD analysis project Ga0206850, IMG submission 152885) | Enriched cells from forest soil in Barre Woods Harvard Forest LTER site, Petersham, Massachusetts, United States -... | ecosystem: Environmental > Terrestrial > Soil > Temperate forest >...
TAAAGAAGCTGTGCGAGGTCTTTGGCTTGCCACCACGCACCCAGTACTGGGTGCCGGGCCAGTCGGTGCAGGTCGATCATCACCACACGCTTCACCCAGTTTTCGGGAATGGTGCGCGTGAATGCTTCGGGGATGTAGAAGTGGCAGAAGTAAAGATCCTTGTGGAAGACCTGCCTGCGATGTAGTTCCCGGGCCAGTCGAGCGAGTTCCGCAATAAGGCCACGTTTCCATTTGGCGAACTTCGCGGGTTCGAGCCGCGATGCTGCGAGCGGGATGGCCTCGTGCAGCGGGAGCATCCCGTGCAGTTCCTCAATCGCGAGGAATCCTTGCAACTGGAACCAGGGGCCGACCGTTTGACCCGCAGCCACTGGCCGCGGAACGGAAAACCCCTGCGCTGCGGCCCACTTGAGGTGCTGCCACTCCTGCAAGCCGGGCGACCACGCCTGATCCGGGAACAGGGTTGCCAGCACCCCCCACCAGCGGGGAAGGCGATAATGCCTCTTCAGGTAAACGCTGAGTTGCGCGCGACCATCCACAAACACCCGACGACCAATCGAACGCCCCTGCTTCTCGTGGAGTCGATCGGTCACCGGTTCGGTCATGATCCGATCTTCCCACCCCTCGCCGGCAAATTGGTCCCAGTCTGCTGCCCGACGAAACAGATGAGTACCTCGCCGCAATCGCCGCCAGAGAGACGACACGGGATCGCCAACCGCCGGAAGCAACCGGGATGGATTACGGGCATTTGAAGAACCAGGATTTTCATTCATGGAATTACATCAACCGAGGTCTATCGGCTTGCAGTCCTCATGCCGAGATCCAGGTGTGCCCGCGGAGCCGGATGTCGGCCGGGCTGATACCCTTCTTTCGCCGCCTTGCGCACCCAGGGCGAAAGAGCAGCGAGAAAACAACGAAGTTCGCGGTCGGCATCGGGTTTGGCGATCTGAATGGCCAGGACATCGCGAATGCAAACGCCGCCATCTCCGAGACCGAAGATGGCAAGCGGATTGCCCTCCACACTGCAACCCGCATCGTGGAGTTGACGAAGCCGCCGAGCGAGTTGCTCGGCGATGGCAAAGTCTGGGGGGGCGGTGATCGGGCTTGTTGTCGGGGTGTGAACCGTAAACCATTCGGCAGTCGTTGGGCCGGTGAACCGTTGACCGAAGGCGTACAACCGAGGGGCAGGGATACCGTAACGCTCCAAATGAAATAGGAGCCGACCCAGGGTGACACCTGGCGATCGCCACGACCGGCCCCGGACCCACGCGATAAACCGTCCGACCGGAGCAAACGACCGACCGCGGATCAATACTGCCTCCCGTCCATCCGGCAGTTGGATCGTGAACATGCCGGGTTCGCCTCCATAGTAGGGCGCAGCAATGGCCGGGTTGGGCCAGACCGCAGCGACATCCGGAACGGCACACACGGCCTCTCCAGCCACCCAGACGAGTCGCTGTACGACAGCAGTGGTGGACTGGCGCTGATCGCGAATCGATCGACGCTCCGCGATGTGGGCTGCTTCCGCGACAACCTGACGAACGAGGTCGGAGAATCGACCAGATATGAGACCCGCCTGTCGGCTGGATCGAAGCGCGGTCCAGAAGACCCGCAATCGCTCGCGAGGAGTTGTAAGTGGCTCTGCTACAGATGCGTGAAGTGCAGCCAGGGATCGCAAGCGGTCATGCAAAGAGACAGCCGGAACCCGACGAGCCGATTGCCAGTCGATCAGTACGATTTCCCCATCTCGGGGAGAGACCAGAACGTGTTTCGCCGTGAGTTCTGGCGTGGTAAAACCCAACGTGTGGAACATCGCAATCAATCGCCCCAGTTGTTCCGCGAACGATAAACGATCGGTAGCAGACAGCCCGGTGTCGTTCAACACCTGACGAAGATCCACAGCCCCAGCCAACTCCTCAACCAAAAGAAAAGCGCGACCGCGGCGATCCACTCCAACCGCCGCCCACCTCGGACACGGCAACCCGGCCGCAGCCAGTTGCTTGAGGATCGCGGCTTCCCGTTCGCATCGGCTCACCCACCCGAAACCCGCTCTCCAGTTTCGCCACTTCTCCCGTCGCATCACCGTGTGTTGCCGCTTCAGATAAAAAGCTGCCGGAAACCCCGGCAAATGCAACCGCACGACATGCCGATCGGGATGTCCGCTCACCACCTCGCCGGGCAGATCGAGGAATCCGCTAGGGGAATCGAGTCCAAGGGCTGCGAACCCCGCGGCAAAGGACGGATGTATCTCCAGCCAGCCGCCGGAAGTGGCGTTCTGGGGACGGTAAACCGCCTGGGTTGTCCGGATCGCTGACGAATCCTCTCTATGCCGCACGATGGGCCTCCCTTCCATCAGCGAAAGGGAAGCGGGCGAGCAAACGCCCCGCTGCTGCGTAGACTTCAGTTGGAGTCAACTCGCGCATGCAGCGATGGTCGATGGGACAAACGCGCTGCTGGCATGGTCCACATGGAACTTGCTTCTGAAGATGGATGGCCTTGGGATAATACGTTTCCGTCCAGGCGATGTGAGTGGGACCAAACAGCGTGACGACCGGGCGGTTGAACGCTGCGGCAAAATGTCGCGGGCCACTATCGGTTGTGATGAGCAAATCCGAGCGGCGAACGCACGACTTCGTCAGACCGAGCGACAACGGCGTGTCATTGAGAGCAAACGTGTGCGGACTGCGGCTGCTTTCGGCAATTTGCCGGGCCATTTCCCGTTCGGTCGGGCCGCACAGCACCAAGACCCCGCAACCTGCTCGTTGAGTCAGCATTCTTGCCAGTTGCGCGAACGATTCAATCGACCAGTGCTTCGCTGCTCCGAATGCCGCACCGGGATTCAGGGTCACGACTCGCGGATACTTCGCGAGACCAAACTTTTCCCACACAGCATCGGCGGCGATCTCGTCAGTTGCGTTGGTAAACAGTTGCATCCGGTATCCGGGGTTGGCCGTTCCCAGTTCCCGGGCAAGGCGGTTGTAATCGTCGATGGCAGGGTATGGGACAAACCGACCGCGAGCATCGGTCTTCGCATAGAGTCGGTTAGTGAGCAAAAGCCCACGGCCATAACGAACGAAACCGACAATCTTGCGACACCCCGCGAGACGGGCAAGCAAGGCGGTGCGGAGCGAGTTTGGAAAGAGGATGGCGGCATCCGGGCGGTTCTCGCGCAGTTTGGCAGCCACGGCAAGCAATCTTCGGGATCGCGGTCCGCGCTTGTCTGCCAGAATCACTTCGCGGAACCACGGATTTCCACCCAGCACATCCGCAACGTATGGCTTGCACACCGCAACCAGATCGGCGGTCGGAAATGCGTCTCGAACAGCCTGCACCGCGGGCGTGGCCATGACCACGTCGCCAATCCAGTTCGGCAAAAACAGCGCAATCCGGTTCATCCGTGAATCGCCTCGACCCACCATACAATCACGCTACCTTCATCCGTTCGATGAGCCCCGTTGTCGAGAACCCATCGCGGAGTTCAGCAAGGTGGACCCGTCCGCCATAGCTCTCAACAAATTCGGCCCCGACCACCTCGGATTTCCGATAGTCTGACCCCTTCACCAACACCTCGGGTCGGACTGCTTCGATCAGTACCTGTGGAGTCGGATCAGGGAAGATCGTCACATAGTCCACATCCTGTAACCCGGCCAACACCAGAGCGCGGGCCTCGACTGCGTTCAGGGGGCGCGTTGGACCCTTGAGTCGGCGAACGCTGGCATCGCTATTCAACCCAACCACAAGGCATTCGGCCTGCCGACGAGCCTCGGCAAGATATTGGACATGCCCGGCGTGGAGCACATCGAAGCATCCATTGGTGAACGCCACCTTCTGCCCCGCTTTTCGGCGGCGATCGAGTTCGGTGAGCAGAGGGGGAAGACCGAGAACCTTGGCCGCTCCGGGAGTCCGTTCGTTGACTCGAAACGGAGCGTGAAGCAGGTCGGCGAGAATTTCTTCGCGGGTCACGGTGGCGACCCCGATCTTTTCCACTTCCAAGCCGCCTGCCACGTTGGCGAGCCGGATTGCTGCGTCGTAGTCGGCACCGGCCGCGAGTGCTAGTCCAAGGGTAGCCATCACCATGTCCCCGGCCCCGGTGATGTCGTACACCTGTCGCGGGCGGGTGGGGAAGGTTATCGAACGCCCATTCCGGTCTGCGAACGCCATCCCATCCTTGTCGAGTGTGACGATCCCGGCCTCCAGATCGAAGCGATCCCGGAGTTCTGCCGCCGCCGCTAAAGCCTGCTCCGTGGTGGCGATCGTTCGACCGGTAGCCAGCCCTGCCTCCAGGCGATTTGGAGTCATGCTCGAACAACCGCGATACTTGGTGTAATCGCCGCCACGAGTGGGGTCCGCGATTGCCTTGATCCCGCGTACCTTCGCGCCAGCAATGGCCTTGCTGAGTAATCCCGGCGTGCAGACGCCCTTATCGTAATCGCTGATGAGGACGATATCGGCATGGCGGAGTTTGTCCGCGAGTGCGGCCGCGAGTGCGCGTTCGACCGACTGCGGAACCGGATCGCGGCTCTCGTAATCCACGCGGATCATCTGTTGCGGGTGGCGAGCCTGAGCCCGGCCGATGTAGCGTTCCTTGACGGTGGTTGGACGTTCACCATCCGCAACGACGCCCTCGGCATCGATACCGAGGTCCATGAGCATCTGCCGCGTTCGCAGACCATCCGCATCCCGTCCCACAATCCCAACGAGGCTCGTCTTTGCTCCGAGTGCCTGGAGCATGGTGGCAACGCTGCTCGCCCCACCCAGACGTTCTTCTCGCGTATCGGCACGCAGCAGGATCACGGGTGCTTCCTGGCTGATCCGCTCGGCATTTCCCCAGACGTATCGATCGAGCATCACATCACCAACCACCAGCACGCGCGGGTGGCCGACTTGCTGCACGAGTTCGATGAGATCGGACATTTCTCGCTCCGCGAGAGTCATCAATTTGAGAGCCGGTAACCAGTGGCGCTCTTGGAAACAAGGGGAAGGACCAGATAATTCCCCCCTCACCCGCGGCGAAGCGCCGCGACCTCTCCCCCACACAGTGGGGGAGAGGTGTAAAGCTGTCCATTTCGTGAGGCTTCATGGAAACGTTGAGGCAACACCTCGCCCCCACCGTGTGGGGGAGAGGTCACCGAACGTCGCATTGCGACGCGAGGTGGGTGAGGGGGGCTTACGCTTGTTTTCCTCAAAGAATCCATGCGAGTCTCATTGGTGGCACCTAAATCAGAATGCAACCCTCAACTATTCACGCCGCTTCACCCGGCAGGGTCGTGTCGGGCTTGCCGGTCAGTCGGGCATTGCCCGCCGATAGTCCCGCCACGACAACCGCATGCAAGAGCGGGATCAGCAACTCGTGGTGGCCAATCACTTCAATGCCTTCGGAACCCGGACGCCGAAGCACGTTCATCCCGGTTCGGTACTTCGATTCCTTGTCGAAATTCACGGTCACAAGGCCATCGAGATTGCATCCAAAGTTTCGAGCGACGGAGACGGCCTTGAGAAATACTTCCGGCATCACAACGGCCGAACCCAGATTCATCCACACGCCACCGCCGAGTTTCGATACCACGGTGCAGAGAATTCGGAAGTCGAGCATCGAGGCTTCCCCAAGGGCAGCCCCGGAAACGTGCGGGTGCATGTGAACGATGTCGGTGCCGAGCGCAACGTGAACTGTGCAGGGAATACCGGCCCGATACGCTGCCAGTACGAGGCTGGCCTCCGGATGAGCGCAGTCGAGTTCGCTCATGTATCGGCCGAGTGCGTATCCCAAACCGCGTTCGTGCTGTGCCCCTTCCTGGGCAGCCACGGCAAAGGCATCGGCTGTCTCGCGGGCCATGCCAAAGTTCCCGGTATGGAGTTGAAGCCCGACATCCTCACTCGTCTTGCCCGCGAACCCGATCTCGAAATCGTGAATGGCAGCCGATCCATTCATCGACACCGAACCGATCACACCTCGTTCAATCAGGTCGATCAGATAAGGCGCGCAGCCGGTTTTGATGACGTGCCCACCAATGGCGACGGCGATCATTTTGCCATCGCCATTGGCTCGTAGCAGGTGAGCGCGGATCTTGCGCAGTTCATTCGCAGCGAGTTGTTTTGGGAGGGTATCGAGCCAGTTGGCGATGGGAATCGATGGCTCAACCACTTGGCCGAGATCGTCAGCAAACACCTTGCTCGGTCGCGACTGAAGGTCGTAGGTGCGGAGTCCGTTGAGGTCGAATGGTCGCATCCGTGCAATCTCGCGGTTCAGCGAAGTTTCAGGTTTCAAGCACTCCGGTCGCTCACGCTCCCGGCTCGCCATCGGAAGGAATGTAGGTTTCCAACACCTCATCGAACTCGCGTTGTCCCTCGCGGAATGTCAGTCCGATCCGCACAGCCCGGAGCGGTCTTCCACCAAGGTCGGGCACGCGAAGTTTCACCCAGTCCTTTTGCGTCGTGGCAATCATTCCGCCTTCTGGTAGTCCTCCAGCCCAGCGGATCAGGTCATCCACATCGGCTCGCGTGTAGGCGTGATGATCGGGAAACGCCCGAAAGTCGATCACTTCTGCCCCGAGCGATTCCAGCGTTCGGCGAAACGCCGTGGGATTACCAATCCCGCAGAACCCAGCCACGGGCCGACCCTTCAAGCCTTCGAGAGACTCCGAACTCTCACCGCCAATTAAATCAACCGGACGGTGTTCGGTGGTTGCCACGGGCTTGTCGGGGTATCGCAGCGTGAGCCAGTTCCGGATGGAATCCACCTCGTCCCGTGTTACCTGATCGCACCGCGTCAGGACAATCGCATTCGCTCGCTGCAACCCGCTTGCAGGTTCGCGAAGCGTACCCCGCGGGAACAAATGGTCGCGGGATGGCGGCCGGGTGGCATCGATCAGCACCACATCCAGGTTGCGGAACAGCCGACGATGCTGGAACCCATCATCGAGAATCAATAACTCCGTCTCCAGTTCCTCCACCGCCATGTTTGCTAATGTGATTCGATCCCGCCCTTGCAGGTGCGGCACATCTGGCAGGTTCTCTTCGAGAACCATCGCCTCATCGTTTCTCCCGGCATAATTCCCATATCCCCGGCTCAGGATCGTTACCCGAACATCTCGATCGCTATAAAACCGCCCGACATATTCGACACACGGCGTCTTCCCGGTGCCGCCGAGGGTCAAGTTGCCGATGCTCACCACGGGTACTGCGGCCCGAGAAACGCGCTTCCACCCCGTGCTATAAAGCTTGTTTCGCGTCCGAACTCCGATTCCATAAGGCCAGCTTGCCAACCGTAATCCAAACCGTGCGAGCCCCGCGAACAACCCGCGGCGATCGCCGCGGATCAGGGCCTGCCATGTCTCAACGTAACCTTCGCCCACATTCCCTCGGGGTTTGTTGAGGGGCGGGAGTGTAACCGTGGTTCGGCAAGCCTGTCAACCGCGGCTCTGAGTTACACCCGGCGTGGTTTGCAATGAGACATCGAGTTGCTATTGGACCTATCCGTCTGTCCACGAGTGGGCGGGCGTTCCGACCACCCGTGGGCCGACTGTCGGCTGTTCGTTCGCGTTGAGTTGAAGGGAGTCAGTAGTAACTGTCAGCGGTGTCAGTGGTGTCAGTATTCAGACAAAATTGCGACGATATGTTTTGGCACAATAGTAAGGCGTTTTCCATCCCAATCACAAATTCAAGCACCTGTCGCTGTCACAAATTGTCATGTGTCACAGCCCCTGACACATGCCCTAATGCTCCACGAATAATCACTTCAATCATAAACAAACTTATAATGTATAAATCCTTCTCCCACGGTGAGGGCTATGTCCGAGGCTCTACCACCGCCATTCGATGCCGAACTGCACGCCGTGGACCAGCATGTCGCTCTGCTGGAACAACGCCTGTGGCCGCACTTGACTCGAAGCTCCCACGGCGGGTGCATTGGGTACGTAGGCCAGATTGACCGTGGAATCGATTTGGTTTCCGGGACGAATGACGTTCGTCCAGTACAGGAAGTTGTACCCGACATGGACCTTCAGGTTCGGTAACAGCCAGTAGCCAGCGTTCAAGGTAATCTCGGGAACGACGCTGAACTTGTTGCGTGTGAAGTCCCCCAGGTTCGGGCCAACCGCGAGCAATCCACCCCGGAAGGTTTGTGGTGCCTGTCCTGGCAGTGTTTTGGTCTGGAACCCATCGATATCCAACTCCTGCTCGGTCGCACCGAAGGCAATGGATGCGCGGGCATCGAAGTCGAATCCCCCCCATCGCCGCTCGTAGGTTCCACCGATTTGCCCACCGTTGAAGTAATTCTGCGTGCCGAACCGATCCTGAACATTAACCCGCGTGCCGATGGGGTCCGTGACCGCAATCCGGTTGCCTCCCGAGCCAACTACATCGATGTTTTCGTTGATCGTGAGCGATTCGACCAGGTCCAGATTGCGATAACCCACGAACACCGATGCCCGCGAATCGCAATTGTTGAGCAGACATCGGCGCAGGTTGGCATCCGCGCCCCAGAGAACGCTCTGGGCGTGTACCATGAGTACGCCGTTGAGGATGCCCGGCACCGAGACCGCTTCGCCGGTCTCGCCGATGATGGTGCCGGTTCCCGGTATCGGGTTCGGGCTGAAGATCGGCCGCGTGATCACCGAGAATTGATTGAATCCCACGGCTGCATCGGCATCCCGCTGGGCGAGGAAGAAGACGCTTCCATCAACTGCCCAGGTATTGCAGTCATCGAGCCAGAACCCGGCTCGCACCCGCATTCCCTCACGGGCGTCCCCAAGGAATGTTCCCGGACCAAGAATCGGGAAGGTCCCCGGCTGGCCCAGGAAGCCGTTACCGGCAGGGCTTGTGCTGGTGGTTGCCAGTGTGGGTACGTTGAGCCCACGCATCCACCAGAGCAGGTATTCGGCCTCGATGAAGCCGCGATCGACACTCGCTCGGTCTGCCACGAGGCCGGCTTCCAAACGGTCGCGGATCGGAGTACCGCACAGATCCGAGATCGAGGGATAATCGCGCGATATTCGGATCGGGTCCGATCCGAATGTCCCTTTCTTTCCGGGAGCCTCCGCTCCCGCCGGGATCATCAGTCCTGGTGGAGCAGTCGGCAATTCACATGCCGCCTGTGGTTGTCCAGGCAAGCTGGTTGATGGGCAGGTGGACCCGGTTGGCGGTTGCGTACCCGTATCGACCGGTCGTGGTTGTGGCAGGACGATCGGTGGTGCGGTCTGCGGTGTTGTTTGTGGTGTCGGCGTTATCTGTTGGCCTGTCGGCGATTGCAGGGGGGCTGGTAGGGGAAGCTGGTTGGCAGCCGGTGGTGGTTGCAGCGGAGCTGGCAGCGGAAGCTGATTGGGAGGCGGTGTATTACCGAGCGGTGCCCGCGACCCCTCCGGTGAGGTCGAAACTGGCGGAGCAGGTTCGATCGTTCGCGGCGGATTTGTAGGCGGTTCGCTGATGGGGGGCAGATCATAGGCATTGGGTACCGGATCTGGCGGGACCTTTCCAACCCGCGGGCCAGCCGCTGGCCACGCATCCAAATTCGCGATCGATTGCAGCCACGGCAATAGAATCCGAATCGACAGTGGCTGCAATGAGCAAACACTGGAAACCTGATTCGAGATCGCCTTGATCTGCCCGGCTTGCGTCGAAAGAGAGTTGCTCTCGCCACTTCCGAGTACCGTTGAGTTGCCGCCCACTCCCAGTGGAACCACCCCAGACGAAGCCGGCGGAACGGAACTGGCGGCGATGACTTTCCCGGGCGTGGATTCAAATCCCGAGGCACCCACTACAAGAGAACCAGCGACCGGTGCAGCAATTGGTTTGGCCGCGGGGAACCAGATGGGGTCCATGTTGTTGAGAGACCCAGCAGCGGGATTGAAGCGAACCGGCAATGGGAGCAGACCGGGCTCCCCAGCAGCCTGTACCACGCGATTGGGCTTGGCTTCCGATGCGGGACTCGCTGGCTTTTGACCATCATCGGCGGCAATAGCTGACCCGGCCAGCACTGCCAGTCCGAACCCGACCAGTTTGACCCGGAAATACTTCATACTTGCGGCCTCACTTCCCGCAGCCAGACACCTTCACATCTGATTTCGGTTCGTCCGCCCTGCAACCCACAAACTTTCTCGAATCATCACAGTACAAATTGTCGGCATAATTAACGCAGATTGCCCAAATTACTGGAACGAAGAGCGAGGTTGACAACTACGCGGTGGTTTGGAATGACTCCGCTGTGTGAATGGTGAAGAATCGCCAGCCGAGAGTGATTACGGAATGCGGAAACTCTGCGCGATCTGGTTGAGCTGGGCTGTTGCCCTCGCGGCGATCCTGATATCGTCGGCACCGGCTCAGGCGTTCTACTGGTATGGGTGGCCGGGAAGCGGTGTACCACCGGAACGAACCATTGTTGGTCCACCCGGAGGGGTCACGGGAGTTCCGCCGCGGGTTCCAGTTGGTTTGCCGGTGGTTGTGACCACACCACCCCCAACTGGTCAGGCGACTCCCGAACCCGGAACAGGACTTGCGGCACTCGTAGGTTTTGGTGCCCTCGCTGCCGTCCGCGCCTTTCGTCGAAGAAGTGCCACTCCGGGCGCTCGCGCGTTTTGAAGTTGCGCGTTTTGAAGTTGCGCGTTTTATGATTGTTGTGCGAAAAATCCAATACAAGCCCGAAGCGCCAGTTTTGAAGTTGCGCTTTTTATGGTTGTAATGCGAGAACACCGATACAAGCCCGAAGCGCCAGCGAGGGAAAAGTTGTCCCTCGCTGGCGCTTCGGGCTTGTAAAGATGGTGCTTCCGCACCTCGGTTCCAACTGCTGATCTTGGACCTTGAACCAAAAGCGCAACTTCAAAAAGCGCCAGCGAGGGAAAAGTTGTCCCTCGCTGGCGCTTCGGGCTTGTAAAGATGGTGCTTCCGCACCTCGGTTCCAACTGCTGATCTTGGACCTTGAACCAAAAGCGCAACTTCAAAACTCCCGCGCCCTGCCAGGGCTGTTCCGTGTTTCCGTAAGTCGTTTGGTGAGAGTCCCAAAATCGGCGTTTTCGGCTCTTTCGACGCCGAAAGATAACGACTTACGGAAACACGGAACAGCCCTACGCGCCCGGCTCGCCAAATAACTCCGATTGATTTTTCTGAAGCATCACCCTATCAATTCGCACGTTTATCTCTGGATACAGCAGTCCCGCGCTCATTGGGAGCTTTGAATCGCCTCACCGGGGGAAGGTGAGTGTGCGATTCCAGGCGCTCGATTGGGGCCTGGGATCAGCCCGGTAGTGGATTCGTTGATTGGGTTGATTCCGCAGTTGGGGGAAGCATGGTCTGTCGCTGGGGGCGATGGGCGGTCTTCTACTGCCTCGTCTTCACGGCGGGGTTGTTGGGCCATATCCCTCATGTGTCCGCCCAAGTTCCTGGATCTGTCGCCCCGCCTCCATCCGATCCCTGGAGACCGTTCACCGGAACGCTCCCATTGATGGGTGGGTTAGGCTCCTCCATCGACCCGAACAAGTCAGTACCGCTTACACCCCCTCCTACAGCCGACCCCCGGCCGCCAAGCAGTGTACCGAATTCTGGTGCTGTTCCAGGCCTTCTTCCCACTTCATCTGTTGCCGATCCGGTTCCCCGACCCGAAAGCCTCGCGGCCCTGATTCCTTCTATCCTGCCGGTTCCCACCACGCCTACGCTGCCGGTCATATTACTGCCGGATGGCAAGAACCAGGATAACGGCAAGGACAAGGCGCCGGACAAGAAAGACAAGGCGAACGGCGACGATAAGAAAGACGACGACGATAAGAAAGACGACGACAAGGACAAGAAGGAGGATAAGTGGAAGATACTGCCCGAGGGATGGAACTTCCACGCTCAAACCACCATAACTCCGATTTTCGACGCCGGATTCCCTGCCAAGTACTCCGGTCCCAACAGCCTGAGCCCGGAAGCCCAACGCGCGGGAACGATTAGCGCAGACCTTTATCTCGGCGTGCCGTTATGGCAGGGTGCTGAGTTTCACGCGGATTTGCTGATGTGGCAGGGCTTCGGCCTGACTAACGCCTTTGGCCTGGAGGCCTCTCCCGATAGTGACGCGTACAAAGCCGGCACCGTGGATCCCAGGTTCATGCTGTCACACTTCTTTGTTCGCCAAACCTTTGGCCTGGGCGGGGAACAGGAGGACGTACCCGACGGCCCCTTCACGCTACCCGGCAAACGGGACGTTTCGCGATTTACGATCACGGCTGGCCGGCTGAGCGTGACGGACATATTCGACAATAACACCTACAGCCACGATCCGCACACGCAATTTATGAGTTGGTCGAGTTCCATGCTCACCTGGGATTTTCCCGCGGATACCATCGGATACACCACGGGAATTGCCTTGGAGCTGAATCAGAAGGATTGGACCCTACGCTATGGATGGTTTCAATTGCCCGGCACTCCGAATGGTCTCACAGCCGATGACCGGATCTTTGCGTGGCCCGTCGAGCCCGGGGAGATCACCTCCGACGGGGAGTTTTGGAAAGAGTGGGGAATGATACTGGAATTGGAGCGCCGTTGGCGCATCAACGATCATCCCGGAGCCATCCGGCTTCAGGCATGGGCCGACCACGGATACCTTGTCAACTATAACGCGGCGACCGCTCTTCTGCTCGCTTCCCCTCCATCTCCTAATGCCCCTCAAGGAGCGGAGTCAACCGTCCCAGCGGCTGCCTTCAGCTTCCAGTACAAATACGGCTTTGGGATAAACTGGGAACAGGAGATTGCGAAGAACGTCGGCATCTTCGGTCGGCTTGGCTGGCAAGACGGTCATGTTGCGGCGGCGGCGTACACCGACGCTGACTGGATGGTACAACTGGGCGTGAGCGTCAAAGGCGACGCCTGGCGTCGTCCCGGCGACACCTTCGGTTTTATGGGTAATTTGGTCGGTGCTTCGTCCGAACAGCAAGCATTCCTGAAGGCGGGCGGCACGGGCATTCTTAACGGCGACGGCAACTTGAGCTACGCTCCCGAGATATCTTTCGAAACGTATTATGATATTGCCATCACAAAGAGCACTCGCTTGGCGTTCGACTACCAGTTCTTCGCTAACCCAGCGTTCAACAGTGCCCGAGGCCCGGTCAATGTCTTCCAGGCAAGACTCCACTGGGAATACTAATAGCGGAAGATCTTCAAACCAGTAACTACATCTGGAAGCCAGCAGGAGACACATTCCCCTTGTATCAAGGCATGCAAATCAAAATCCGCTTGTATAGGTAGGGGGCCTATGCTATAAGATGGCATGTCTCACACAATCCACCACAAGAATAAACTGCTTTCACGCGTGCGCCGCATCCGAGGCCAAGTTGAAGGAATTGAACGAGCAATTGAGAGCGAAACTGACTGTGGACAGGTCATGCATCTCATAGCCGGGGTGCGAGGGGCTCTTGCCGGTTTGATGGCTGAGGTTGTCGAGGACCATATTCTCGAACACCTCGTCGATACCGAGAAGCATCCGGGAGCCCTGAATGCTGATGCGGCCGAGAAGTTACTTGAGGTTGTCCGTGCCTACCTGAAATGAGTTCACCCATGACTGAAAGTAATCGCGTCGTTCATTCGCCTCTTCATAAGCATGTATTCCTTGGAGAGGGACACGAGAAAAGTGAGCGCAAAACGTGGGCAGTGATTGTGCTTTGTGGTGCGATGATGTTGGCGGAAATTATCGGGGGATTACTGTTTGGCTCAATCGCACTTATTGCTGATGGCCTCCATATGAGCACGCATGCAGGTGCACTATTGCTTGCAGCGATCGCATACACCTATGCCCGCAAACATGCCGAGGACGAGCGATTTACGTTTGGTACGGGGAAGTTCGGCGATCTCGCTGGATTCTCCAGCGCCATCGTCCTTGCGATGATCGCACTGCTGATAGGGTACGAATCCATCGTCCGTATTTTTTCGCCTGTGGAGATCCGCTTTGCCGAGGCTATCCCAATTGCCTGTCTCGGTTTGGCTGTGAACGTGGCAAGTGTGTGGCTGTTAAGCAGCGGTGGGCATCATCATCACGGACACGGACATACGCATGAGGGACATGACCAAGATGAAACTCACTCTATTAAGACTAATACCGGGGCTGTCACCCTTGAAGTATATGAGGATGGGGTGCCACCGCGTTTCAGACTTCGTGCTGAAACCGGCAGCGCCTTAGCTTCGCAAGTGGTTTCAATTGAAACTGTGCGGCCTGATGGTACACGCCAGCGGTTTACGATGATTGACCGGGGTGGCTATCTGGAATCGGTCGAAGAGATTCCTGAGCCGCACGCATTCTCGGCTCATGTGCGGATCGGCGAGCAGGAATATCCCGTCGTCTTCGAGGAGCACGAACATGCGCACGGATCAGCGCACCGCGACAACAACATGCGGGCGGCAGTGATTCATGTCATGGCCGATGCCGCGGTATCCGTGCTTGTTATCGTGGGGCTCTTGCTCGCATATACCTTTGGTTGGCATTGGATGGACCCTCTTGCGGGCATTGTTGGAGCGTGTGTTATCGCAAGCTGGTCTTACGGTCTGATCCGAGATACCAGCGCAATCCTGCTTGATATGAATCCAGACCAGCGCATGGCGGACAATCTGCGTCTCGCGATTGAAGACGAGGGAGACCACATCGTCGATCTCCATCTCTGGCGTTTAGGGCCAGGGCATTTAGGGGCGATTATTTCAGTGATTACAGGACAGACACGGGGGCCGGAATACTATCGAAAGCGGCTCATCCGATTCCGGTCACTGGCACATCTTACCGTTGAGGTTATGCAAGCATCTTAATTTCTGGCACATCGACACGAACGAACCGGCACCGCGTGTGCGACGCTGTGCTCGCACACCGTTCACTGGCTGGAAGATCCTTTTCCGCTTGCACCCTAAAGACTTGGTGCTGTTCCATCGGTATGGTTCAACGAATGGATATGACGGGTAACAGATCAGATTAGGCGCGTTGAGTTGTGTAGCCTCCGGTCGCTGACGCCCCGGCTAGCGACGGAGGCTACACAACTCCATTAACTTCCGCTTACGACTTGAACCATGCACATAAAAGAACCCCGCCCCGGATGAATCCGGGGCGGGGTTCTTTGGTTTGCTTGTGTATCGATCACTTGTCGGGATTGGGCGCACCTGGGGCAGGGGGCATGGGGTTACCACCCGGGGCAGGAGGCATAGGACTGCCACCGGGAGCCGGTGGCGTGGGACCGCCACCGGGAGCCGGAGGCTTCCCTGGCCCACCAGGACCAGGGGGTTTACCCGGTCCACCAGGGGCACCTGGGCCACCAGTCCCCGGTGTACCACCTGGAACCATTCCAGGTGCACCACCTGGAGTCATGCCAGGCGTGAGAGGCGTCAATCCAGGACCACCTGGCGCCGCTCCTGGTCCACCTGGCCCCATTCCTGGTCCGCCTGGTACCAAACCAGGACCACCTGGCCCCACGCCTGGTCCACCCGGCCCGACTCCTGGTCCACCCGGACGACCCGGTTGTCCAAACGCACCAGCATTCGCGCCTTCGCCGTTGCTTCCACCGATATTCGCTGTCTCGAGCACAATACCATGGTGATCGACCAGGTATAAACCGTCAGGGCTGATGTAGAAATGCCCGCCCACATACTGGGTCGGACCCCCCGCAGTGCGGATCGAAGCCTTCTTCTTCAAAGTCGTGAGCGACGATGTCGAATCGTTGCCCACCTCATAAACATCGAGCCCGGGTGCTCGGTACGCGGTGACGAACAGTAGCTTGCCATCGGGTGAATACTCGACGAATCCCGCCGTGTTGCCGTTGGCAGCGGCTTTCCATCCAAGCCCCAGTTGCATTTCTTGCGGGCCGCTATTGCCGATCACGTACAACTTGCCAGGAAGGTTCGCACCCGATCCAGCCACGGTCACGGCAGAGTCTCCCTTTGCGGCACTGGGCGCTGAGGCGATGTGATTCGCGACGCCCTGTGCTGAGATTGGCTGCTTATCTTCTTTCAGGGTTTCCTGATTGTACACCCGGATCATTGCAGTCTTGCCGAGCACATGCGGTGCTGCATCGAGGATCAGCAGAGATTTCCCATCCGCGGTCTTGCGCATTTCCCAAACTGGCTCGGGCAACGCCAGGGGAGTGCCCGTGGCCTTGCGAGTCTCCGTATCGATCTTCAGAACGCTGGAAGTTTTGCTGGTTGTGGTTGAGGCAACGAACAGGAACTTTCCATCGTTCGACAACTCAAGACCGTGAATCGACTTGCCAATCGGGATCGTGGCAAGCGGTTTGAGTTCCGCACCGGGCGGAATTGTCCCATCGATAATTGAGCTGAGTTCAAAGACATGAATATCGCCGATTAAAGAAACCAAGTCATATTGCAGCGGATTGATCGTAGCGGCCGGCAGATTCGAGGTAGTGGTAACGTAGAGCAGACCTTTGTCGGAATCGATTACCGCACGAGTTGCGAGGTGCGGGAGTTTGTACGATCCCTTGGGCGTGAAACTCGGGTACTCGTGCCATGTCAGCGTTCCCAAAAGCTTGGTCTTCTCCTGCCGGGAAGTGATTGTGAAGAATGCCTTTTGCTCCTTTTGCTCCAGGAAGGCGGCCGTGTAAAACGTATCGATCTTGTGCTTCAGACGTCCATCGGCGTTCACACCAAAGGGTGCCGGGTTGACATCGGTCGGGCTATGCACCTGGCCCGGTCCCCCCATACCAGGACGCCCAGGTCCACCGCCACCGGGACGCCCAGGCATCCCAGGTCCACCAAGGCCGCCCGGTTGACCACCAAAGCCACCGCCGGGTCCACCAAGACCACCGGGTTGTCCGCTAAAGCCACCCGGTTGTCCACCAAAACCGCCTGGCTGCATCGGACCACCAATACCCGGTTGACCACCAATGCCCCCTGGCTGCATCGGACCACCAACGCCACCTGGCTGCATCGGACCGCCAGCGCCCTGTTGACCATACGCCGCACCCGGAGGAGAGACACCGCCAGGCCCACCACCCGGTGGCCGATTGGGCGGGCCACCTCCAGAACCATTCATCGGGTATTGCATGCCACCCGAAGGACCGCCCATCGGCGGACCACCTGCTGAACCGCCCATCGGCGGCCGGCCGGGACCACCACCGTTGGGTCCACCAATCGCGACGTTGCCGCCATCTCCGGAAGTTGCGCTAATCTTGACGGAACCCATGAACCGCTTGGTCTGCTCCTGAAAGTTAGTTATCTTCGGGGAACCTGTGCCAAAAACATAGCATTTGTTCCGAGCCAGAACGATCCGTATCACACCGCCGCCCATCCCGCCGTCTGTTTCAAGCAGTTGAACTTCTTTGCCCGGGAAACCGTCCTGTTTGATGTCACTTGGGGTGCCGATTTTGATTTTCGCTCCACCGAGCGACAAAGAGGCAGTCTCTTTCTCAATGCCAGCGAGTGCGGCAGTAAAGAACGCCTGAACTTGCACCGGATCCTCGATCACTAATGGCAACGATGCCACCGCGACCATAAAACCCTCGTCCTTGGCTGCATTCTCCAGAATGTATGTTTTGCCCGCGACTGCGCCAGCAGGGGTCTGCTGCGTTTCACTTTTCGCGAGGGTCGGTTTGCCGGGCATCTCTGCACTGAATCCCTCAACTGTGAACGTCTGCCAACCGTCTGCGCTGACAGGTGTGGTTACTCCGGATCCACCAGGCATCGGGTTACTATCTGGGCCACTGGGCATGCCGGGGCCACCTGGGCCACCGGGCATGCCGGGGCCACCGGGCTTACCACCAGGACCACCCGGCCTACCAGGGCCACCTGGACCCGAACCACCCGAACCGCCATACGATGGCGGCGAGAGAGTGGGTTTGCTATCCGATGTTGACGATGCGGTTTCTTCTTTCTTCTTGCCATCACGAGACAGCATCCAGATGCCGCCGCCAACGATGGCAGCCAGTGCGATAACACCGCCACCGATCAGGGCAATCATCGCGCCTGAGCCGCCCTTGTTCTTGGTCTTGTTCTTCTTGTTCTTCTTCTGCGGCTGATCGTCTTCATCGTCATCGTCGTCATCATCTTGCCGCTTCTTGGCGGTAGTCTTGGTGGAGGACTTGTTCGGGTTAGTTTTCTTCCGCGTATTTTCATCGTCGTCATCATCGTCATCGACGGTCACATCCGCCTTTGCCAGCGGCTTCTTCGCGACGGCAGGCTTGGCCAGGGGAGCCGGCTTCGACACCTGGGCTTTCTTGGCAGCGGGTTGCGGCGTCTCATCGTCATCGAGTGCCATCGGAGCATCGTCATCGAGCGACATTGGCGCGGAATCGTTCGCATTAGCGGAGGTGGACGATGAACCGGCCCAGCCGAACGGCTTTTTGGTTCCGGTTTGCGAAGATGCCGCGACGGACTCGGGGACGTTCACTTGTGTTTTGCATGAGGTGCAGCGAATCGTCTTGCCGGCCAGCGTGTCGGGCACTTCAAATGCTGCCGAACAGCCAGAGCAGGTGATCGCGATTGGCATGGGTTCCTCGACGTGACGAGTGGCCCGCGACGGATTCGTGTCGCGTGCGGAATGCGGATTAACATGTAGAACGACGCAACCCCATTTTGGGATTTGCAGTGCTCACCTAAATAGGTTAGCGAGTTGCAGCCCAAGCCGCAATAATGTTCCAACGTAATAACCTCAACCGACGTTTGTGTGATTCCAGGGGTTTACACCCATTAGCGGTCGCCCCATTGGGCTTCAGAGGAACACCTGTCGGCTCGTTGTTAAAGTCCCAACAGCACGGCAGTTATACTTTGTGCGGTGAGGAATGAGACATTGTGGTTTTCGAAGTAACCCGCCGCTCCGCGGCGGGTCCGCGACGGAGTCGCGGGCTACTTTGTTGCAAGCCTCGATAGCTTTACCCTCGGAACAAGCCTCTCCATCCGGTGAAAGCCCGGGATCATCCCAACAATGTAGCCCGCGACTCCGTCGCGGACCCGCCGCGGAGCGGCGGGCTACAATGTTAATAACCAGGGGTTTGAACTCCTGGAAGCGCGGGACGCATTCGTCTGCATCCAAATTCCCCCCACTTTGCCTCCCTTCCACCTGCCGTTGCATTCCACGCAGCCGCCGATATAGTGCCGCCGCCCGGCAACTGGTGTGCCTGGAGCCACTCGTGTCTACCGGCTTTTTCGTTATCGCTTTGCTCGTTTCGGCTCCGGGGCCAACTGGCCTCCAGAAAGGGGACGAGTTCACTTTTGCCGGCACGGTTGTCGAGAACGACAATCGTCCCGATCGTCCGGGACAGCGATTGCGCCGGGATTACCAACTCACACTCCGCGTGTTCGTCCTCGACCGACAGGAGAACTGGGCCGATGCCGCGGTACTGACCAGCCTGCTGCGAACCGAGGATGCCGTCGGGGGATTCGCCAGGCCGGTCACCGGTACCGGGCCGGATAAAAATGCTCCGCCAATTATCCGACTCGACATCGTCCGAATCCACACGGATGGCACCCTTCATCTCCTCGTGCCAACCGGGCGGCCATTTCGATTGGCAGCCGATACAAGCGCTCAAGCTATGCCGCCAATCCCACTGGATGCGTTCTCTCCGTCCGAGTTGGGGGTCTTTCCACCCCGCATACCGCGATCCGTTGGTCCTGGTGAGCCCTGGACCGTCGCGGCGGGGGCCGCCCGTCCGGATGAGGTGTGGGTTGCCCGGAAACTGGAGTTCATCAATGCCGAGCAATGTCAGATGCTCGTGATGAACCAGCAGTCGGCGGACTGGGGGAAGCCTGTGGGTGGGCAAACATCCTGGCACCGCGCGGATGCAGTTTGGGTTTCCACCCAGGATGGGACAGCCCGAAAGGTTCATCGCGTGATTCGTCAGCGGGATGGCCTCACAAAGACGTCTTTCAAACTCACGGATCAAGTGTTTGTTGCTTTGAAGAGCGAGAATGTGCCTGAATCGGTGCTGACGAAGCTTAACCCCCTGAAAAACAAGGAGTTTTCTCGGGATGACTTTGTGGGAGAAATCAAAAAGCTTCTCAACGTGGACCAAACGGAGCAATTCCTAAGCATTATTTTGAACTATACCCGCTCAAACGATTTGGCTGCGTGGATCGAGGTGAAATACGAACTCAAGAACCACGAGAAACTGAACGGTCGGACGTATGACCGAACCCGACTGGACGTGGAGGTTGCTTACACAGCCCTTTCCGATGCTTCGATTCCGGTTCGGGATGCCGCGAGGTTTGGACCGAGGATTCTTGAGAGCAAGTTGAAGGAACTCGATGGCTACCTGACGGAGACAGCGCCAGGAACCCCATACCGCGAGGCGATTATTGCGGCAAAACGCACCCTGGATGCCGCCAGCCGGGGCGTTGTCGCGCCACCCCCACCGCCGCCATCTTCATCGCCGCTCGCAGTGACTCGCGCACAATGGCCGGAGCCGGGCCAACTCGCCCCGAATCTGCGTTCCGGGAACATCCAACTTTCGGATCACCGGGGCAAGCCAGCGGTTCTGGTCTTCTTCAAACCCGGCAGCGAAACGACAGACCTCTCCCTGGCGATCGCCGATGCTCTGGAAAAGCGTTATGGCGCGGGGGTAATGGTGATTCCCCTCGCTGTCTTCGGCGATGTCGAGGCTGGGATCAAGGACCGCAACCGGCTCAAACTCACGGTTCCCGTGTACGATGGGACCGCGGCAGTTGCGATTTATGGCGTGGAGACGGTCCCGCGCTTCGCGGTGATTGACCCTGACGGCAAGGTAAAGTGGACCTTCACGGGCGTGGGGTCAGAAACGGGATTCCTGGTACGGGAACAGGTGGATCGCCTCGCCCGCCCGACCATCCCAAATGTCCCACACGGAATAACCCCTTCGCCCGGATCGACAACTAGCCCCACTGTTCCGCGCCCTTGATTGCCTGGGGACCAAATGCGAGCATACCATTAATCGGAAGGGGCAAGTAATCAGGGGCAAGGGGCAAGAGGGAAACAAAGACAGTCATTCTGCTTGCCCCTTGCCCCTGATTACTTGCCCCTACTTGAAGGTGCAGGGATGACCGATTACGAGATCCAGGGGCCAACGCGGGTCTGCGCGGCAACGGGACGGGAACTGAAGCCCGGCGATCAGTTCCATGCAGTCTTGGTGGAGCAGGTTGGCAAGTTGGTGCGAATCGACTATGCCGCCGAGATGTGGCCCGGTTCGCCGCCTGACGCGGTTGCTCACTGGAGCGGCCGGGTGCCCGCAACTGACAAGCCCCGAAAGCTGGTGGTCAACGATGACATGCTTCTCGAGTGCTTCGATCGTCTCAAGGACTCAACCGATCCGGACGGCATGAACTTCCGGTATGTTGTTGCTCTCCTGCTCATGCGGCGAAAGCGCTTCCGCTTCGAGGACGTGATTCGGGATGCCGCTGGCCGGGATGTTCTGCTCCTGAAAGATGCAAAAGGCGGTACTGTTCATCAGGTCACCGATCCGCGACTGACTGACGACCAGATTGCGGCGGTTCAGACCGAAGTGTTCCGGGTGTTGGGGTGGGTGTGACATCCTCCGCTCGGGCGAAAGCCCAAGGTTGTAACCATGCGTTCGCTTCATGTGTTCCTGGTTGTGGCATCGCTGATGGGTGCCATCGGCTGTAGCCTGTTCGAGAAACGTACCGATCCGACACCACGTCCCAATACGCCCGTTCCGCAGGTCACCTCCGCCCAACTGGTGGACTATTTGAACGACCGGGCCAGCCGACTCCAGACGCTCAGTGGAGAGGTCAAGTTTACGGCTCGCGACGGAAGTGTGGTCGGTGGGAATATCGGTTTAACCCTCCACGGCGATATGACGGCCAATCAACCGCGGAATTTCCGAATGACAGGCAAAGGCAACATGGCGGGAACGGTCGATTTAGGTTCAAATTCCGATCAGTTCTGGGTCTATTTTGAAGCCCCAAAGCCGACTTTCGTCTTCGCATCGCACACCGACTTTGAAGCGGGACGTGCCAAACTACCGGGCGGCATTCCGTTTGAACCGGACTGGGTGATGCAGGCTCTCAACATGCACACCTTCCCAAAGAACATCCAGTATAACGCCGCGAAGAATCAATCCGATCGCACCTATACCTTGAGTTGGCAGAGCACCACGCCCGCGGGAATAGCGATCAAGAAGGAAGTGGTATTCGATGCCGATGAGGTACACGAAGGCCGCCCTCAGGTCAAAAAACACCTCATCCGCGACAGCAAAGACAAACTACTTTGCTCGGCCGAGGTGAAGGCCGTGAAAACGGTTGCCCTACCTGGAGCCGACCCGCGATCGACTCAGATGGCCGTTCAGTATCCAACGCATGTTGTGCTGCGGTGGGAGGTCCAGAAGTTTGAACTGGACCTGATGATCGACAACATTCAAGTAAATCCGCAATTCCCGGACGAACAGACCCGGCGACTCTTCAGACGCCCCGAATACTCCACGCCAGCAATCGACCTGGCGAAGCATGAATTCACGATCCGGTGATGATCTTGCTTGGAGGGGGCTCAAAGACTTTGCAAGCTTTGTCCCGAAACGCCAGTTTTGAAGTTGGGCTTTTGTGGGTGTTATGCAAGAACCTCGATACAAGCCCGAAGCGCCAGCTGGCGCTTCGGGCTTGTGTCAGATTGACCCACCTCAAGCATAACTTTGGCGGCTAAAGCAGAGTCGATTGATGCCTTCACCTCTGCCGTCTTCAGTCGTGAATCTACCGAGCAACTGCCTGCATCCACGGCTTTGAAATGTACCTGTCCCACGAATCAGCCAGGACAACCACCACCGGCCCATCACACCCGCGAGCAGCCACCCGTAGTGCCGCGACAACAGCCGTTCCGGAAGAACCACCCACCAACAAACCTTCCTCACGCAGCAATCGACCCGTCATCGTGAACGACTCTTCATCCGTTACACGCTCTGCTGCATCAATCACCGAGAGATCGCAAGCAGCAGGCACAACGCTACCGCCAATCCCTTCGACCTGATAGGCCGCATCGTGGTCCGGATGCGTCTGATCGACAAGGTGAGCCAGACGCGATCCCACGGGGTCGGCCAGCACAATCTTCGCGGTGGGACAGTGCGAGCGAAGGAATCGCCCCACACCGGTGATCGTCCCTCCCGTTCCGATACCACTTACAAATGCCCCAACTCGTCCATCGCACTGAGCCAAGATCTCAGGACCGGTCGTGTCCTCATGTACGCGTGGATTGGCCGGGTTAACGAACTGATCGGTCAAAAACCAGCCGCGCTCCTTCGCAAGCCTTCGGGCGACATTCTGGAAGTTCTCCAGAGAGGAAGGCGGAGCGTTGGGTGTGACGATTACTTCCACACCCAGAGCGGCGAGCGCTAACTGTTTGTCGGACGACATCTTTGCAGGCAGGACGCAGGCCAAGCGGTAGCCGCACACGGCTGCGATCAGAGCGAGACCGAAGCCGGTATTCCCTGCCGTGGCCTCGACCAAAGTCATACCGGGTTTGAGCAAACCCCGGCGCTCAGCATCATCCACAATCGCCAGGGCGATACGATCTTTCACGCTGCCGCCGGGATTGAGAAACTCGCATTTCCCAACAACCGGAACGGGTAGCCCTGCTGCAACGTGGTTGAGCTGCACCATCGGAGTATTGCCGATGCGTTCCAGGATGGATGGGGAGATACTCATCCCGTCATTATCGCAAATAGTGAGCGTTACGAAGACCTATCAGTGTGGAAGGTCTGGGATGTTCGTGGAGTCGATCATGTCGTAGAGAAATGACAATCCCCGAGGTAATCCGCCTTGACGCCCGATCCTTCACCGACCATCCTCCATCACGGGACGACGCTCCATCGCGCCCTCGCAATCGAGGCGCATGGTCCGGACCCCACATTTCGGGAGCCGGGAACAGGTCAACTTCCTCCAGCAGAAGCCTTCTCAACAGTGATAGGCGATGGCCGTCCATGCAAAACAGGCACTCCGGAAATGGTAGCACGGAAGAAAGACGCACTATTCCCCAACGAAGGCGGCCCGGCTATTCTGGAAGTAAGCGTGCCAGCGTCGATCATGGAGATTTTTTACTCTGACTTCTTCTCAGCCGGCTTGGCACGCAGTGGCGAGATACGGTTCGAAGCGGAAAGCGGGCTGAACGAACTGCGTGCTGAATGGCACAATCTCACCAAGCGGGTAATTAAACTGTGAATGCTGACAACCCCATTACTCAGCTGCTTGCTGCCCCACTCAGCCTGGATTGGACCATTGAGGGACTGGCAGAGCAACTGCTCTCCACCATCGCGTCCAAAGGCTCGGGTGAGCAGGAATTCTCTCTCACCGAAGAAGCCATCACAGATCGCCAATCACGCAGAATGATCAGGCCACTGCTTGCATGCTTGGCTAACATGTCCGCCGATGAATCTGGTATGTCTGCCGACATCTTCGGAGGTCATCTTTCTTTCAAGCGACAAGGTCCACAGGGACCAGTATGGATTCTCGGTGAGTTCGAGAACAAACCGGGAACTGTGCGTGTCGCGTTCCGCCGATCCTCCTTACCACCGCCGAATGCCGAACCCAGGACAGCACAACCTGTCGGCCTTACAGGGACGGATTATCGCCCTGATTCCCCACAGATCGGCACATAGGAACCTCGTACCGTAGCATATCGGAACGAAGTCGGTGACCTCACCGCCCACGAAGGCGCGATCATAACTGGACCGGACACCCGACCAGATGCGTGAGTAGCTTTTCGGAGGGTAGGCGAGACGATGGGGAAGAAGAAAACCCCTGAAAGTGATTCAGGCGTTTTTTTTGCTGTTTCCACATCAACAGTCTGGTACCGAGTAAGTAAGCAAGAGCCGATCTGATACAACTTCCCCCTCTAGAGTCTGGCCCGCCATCTGGAATCGACGAAGCATTGACCGCCCGCAGTTGACCGAGGCTTCAGTCTCGAAAATGCCATCAGGAATGGGGACGTTACATATCTTATTGCCCGAACGCTTCGTACCGTCGATGGACAAGGCGACGTAAACACCCCTGCTCTTACACCGACCTATAACTTCAAACAGTTTCGCCAGGCTGAATGCTTGTGCTCCGTAAATGATGGTCTGAGTATCGACATACGGTGGGTCGCAGTAGACCAGATCACCTTTCTTTGCCACGTCCATAATTGCAGCGTAATCTGAGTGGATGAAGTTGGTATGACGGCAACGCCGACGCCATTCGTCGGTTCGCTTGTTGAATGATGTCGGAGAAATGGGTTGATGCACCCCGCAAGGTGTAGACATATAGCCGTCAGCCTTGCGGAAGCGGACCACTCCTCCGTAACATGAGCGACACAGGAAGAGCAGATCGGCCCCGTTCGGGTTGGAGTTGTAAGAAGCCTTCACCTGCTCATACACGACTTCCTTCGCCGCAGTTTTCATCCTTTCCCATCGTTCGGCGTACCACATAGAAAGCTGGTCCGGCTGGTTTTTCAATGCCTGCCAGATTTCGACAAGTGGTTTGAACCCATCCGATCCGAGGCCTGATTTCGGGGCCAGAGTTGCCAAAACAGCTCCACTTCCAAGGAATGGCTCGTAGTACGTACCGAACTGCACTGGGAAGTACGAGACGATTTCATGGGCGAACCGCTGCTTGTTGCCTATCCACTTCAGCAGTTGTGTCTTGAATGGTGGAGCAGTTCTCCGCTGGATGATCTCCCGATCCTGTATGTCGGAAAACGGTAAACTCGGCTGCATCGTGCGCTTTCTATTCAGTGTTCAAGTGTTCAAAATAAAATACTTACTCGGCCAAACATATCCGAATTTGGGATATGGGGTCAACTGCTTTTTACTGACTGCATGGAAAAGAGCATCTTCACCACCGAGCAGGAAGCCTTGCAGCGAGTTCTAAGACAACTTCGCCTTGGGGCAGGGTTACGCCAAGAAGACCTTGCAGACCTCATCATGGAACCGCAGTCCTTCGTGTCAAAGTATGAATCGGGCGAAAGGCGGCTTGATTTGATCGAACTTCGTCAGATTTGCCATGCTGTCGGGGTGACGCTGCTCGAATTGGTCAACCGCTTCGAGGAGCAACTACGCATATGCAGCCAAGAAAAGAATTTGTCGGACTCCCAAAAGCATTTTGGGCTAACATCCGAACAATAAGCCAGAAAGTTGGCTACACGGTCAAACCCAAACGAGTGACGGGGGTAAAAGGGCAGGCGGGGCCAATCAAGGTTCCAACGCTAGTGGAAATCAAAAACGCTCTTGAGTCGATCAACTTGACAGCAACGCACCTTGTCAAAAGTGATGGCAAGGGTACAGACCTGGGCAAGCAAGTTGTTAATTACTACGAGTACCGTGCCGACGTATTAAATCGGGTTGTGGAACCACTGCTGATGGATGCGGCCACTGCTGAGGCGCTCTACATCGACCTTCAAACCAAACTGAAGTCAAGGGCCAGTGTTCCGATGAACAAACAGAGTGAGGAAAAGAAGAAGCCAGCATTTTTTACTGGCATGATTAACATGCTGATTGAAGCAAACATTAAAAGGTTACCATGCAACTACAACCCGCAAGAGCTAACGACCGTCACACGCAACCGAGAGCCATTCCGCACGTTGGCACGTCGTATTGACGGGGCTTTCCCTGGTCCTGTTGACCCTCTGGCTGTGTGGGAAATCAAGGAATACTATTACACAACTACCTTCGGCAGTCGTGTTGCGGACGGCGTATATGAGACATTATTGGATGGGATGGAACTTGAAGAACTTGATGCAGCCCTCCTAAAGTTGGCTACGTTGGAAGACCGTCCAATTCATATTCAACATCTGTTAATGATAGATGCCCACTATACTTGGTGGATCAAGGGCCGGTCCTACTTATGTCGCATCATTGACATGCTGCATATGGGGTACGTCGATGAAGTCTTGTTTGGCAAGGAAATCGTTACAAGGATACCGGACATTGCTAAGCGTTGGGTAGAGGAATACAAGATTCGAGCGAGAAAGTAAACTTGAGTTCCGAATGAGAAGCCCCCTGGAGTTCGTCCCGAGGGCGTTTTTTGTCCAACGTCTATTCTCCGGCCTAATTGGTTTCTTTCTCGTCAGGTTTGATGGTGGTTCTCACTCCACCGAATACGTCATCTGCGACTTGTCATCGACGCCGACCGTCACGCCTTTGACCGCATGGCCCTCGGCGATTCGCGTCAATACCTGGGCCGAGATTTCCGTCAGGACCGTACCGGTGATGATGTGGTCCGCGTTGCGGGCACCCGTATCCACGTCCTTGCAGCGAGCCGAGATCGTTTCCACCACCGCGGGCGAATAGGTGAACTTCGCCTTGTAGTTCTGCTTCAACCGGTCGCCAATCTGGTTCAGTTTGAGCTGAATGATCTTCTTCAGGACCGTATCGCCGAGCGGGTAATACGGTACGACCGTCATTCGCCCGAGTAGCGCGGGTTTGAACGCTTTCAGGAGATCGTTCTTCATCATCTCCGCGAGCCCCGCCGGAGATGGGGCCGTATCCGGATCGGCACACGCCTTCATGATCGTGTCCGTGCCGACGTTCGAGGTGAGCAGGATGATCGTGTTCTTGAAGTTCACATCCTCACCGTCATCGTTCTGGAGTACGCCCTTGTCGAACACCTGATAGAAAATCTCCTGCACGCTCTCGTGTGCTTTCTCCACTTCATCCAGCAACACCACGGAATACGGACGGTTCTTCACCGCGTTGGTGAGAACGCCGCCCTCGCCGTAACCCACGTATCCCTTCGAGGTGCCCACGAGACGCGAAACCTTGTGCGACTCCTTGTATTCGGACATGTTCACGATCACCATGTTCCGATCGCCGCCGTAGAGGAGGTCGGCCAGAGCCATCGCGGTTTCCGTTTTGCCAACTCCCGAAGGACCAACGAGCAGGAACACACCCTGCGGGCGGCGAGGGTCGGCGAGGTCCGCCCGGGCCGTGCGAATGCGCTGGGCAATGGCTTCAAGCGCGTGCTTCTGCCCGACGACCCGTTCAGACAGGATGTCGGCCAGCTTCAGTACGGTTCCGACCTCGTCGCGAACCATTTTCCCCATCGGAATGCCCGTGAGGCCGGAAACCACCTGTGCGACTGCCCCGCCGTGCGACACCGGGTAAACCAGGGGATTCTCCCCCTGAATGGCGACGAGTTCCAAAGTGAGTTTTGCCATTTCGGCCTTGTCGGCATCGCTTGCATCTGCGTTAGTTTTCTCGATCGCCTCTCGTTTCGTCTGAAGTTTCGTGACCAGTTCCTTCTCTTTCTTCAACTGCTCCTCCAACGCCACGCGGCGAGCTTCTGCCTTCTCCTTGCGCTCCTTCAGATCGGCAACTCGTTCCGGATTGCCGGCCGAAACCCGGCCTTCCCGCTCCAGGAACTCGATTTCCGAGGTGAGGTGTTCGAGTTCCTTGCGGGTGTCATCGAGAGTGGGTGGTGTTGCCGACTGGCTCAACGCCACGCGGGCGCAGACGGTGTCGAGAAGGCTCACCGCCTTGTCCGGCAACTGACGATCGGGCATGTACCGGGTCGAAAGGCGAACGGCATCGACGACCGCTTCATCGAGAATCCGTACCTTGTGGTGCTTCTCCAGCATGGTCACAAGCCCACGGAGCATCCGAATGGCCTTCTGCTCATCGGGCTCATCCACCTTGACCTGCTGGAACCGCCGCTTGAGAGCGGCATCGGTCTCAAAATACTTCTTGTACTCGGCAAATGTGGTCGCAGCGATGGTGCGGAGTTCGCCGCGGGCGAGAGCGGGTTTCAGAAGGTTGGCGGCATCGTTCTGGCCAGCCGCGCCACCCGCTCCGATTAGCGTGTGAGCTTCATCGATGAACAGGATGATTGGCGTGGCCGAGCGCTTGACTTCATCAATCACGCTCTTGAGGCGGTTCTCGAACTCGCCCTTCACCCCGGCACCAGCCTGCAAGAGGCCGAGGTCGAGCGTGTGAAGCTGGACATTCTTGAGAGGATCGGGAACATCTCCGCCCACGATCCGCAGGGCAAGCCCTTCGACCACCGCCGTCTTTCCGACGCCCGCTTCACCCGTGAGGATCGGGTTGTTTTGGCGTCGGCGGGTGAGGATATCGATGACCTGTCGAATCTCGTGATCCCGACCGACCACGGGGTCAATGCCGCCCGTTTTGGCCTTGGCGGTAAGATTGACGGTAAACTGATCCAGAGCAGGAGTTTTACCTCCGCCAGGAGATGCGGGAGCCCCTCCGGAGGAAGCCGATTGTCCGGGACCAGCAAGCGCTGCCGCTGCGGCTTCCTGGTCGTTCTCCTTGCTGGCTACGCGGGGGAGCAGATCCTTCATATCGGCCTGGAGTTTCTCGACAGAAATCCGGCCAAGTTCGGGTGAACTGCTCGTGACCCGGTCGCGTAGAGTTCGCGTGGCCAGCATCGCGGCAAGCAGGTACGCGGAACGAATCTGATGACCGCCCTGTTCGAGTGAACCGAATACCCATCCCTCACGGATGGCATCGAGAATTTCGTCGGCGATAGCCCCCGGTCGGCTATTGCCGGTCTTCAGACGACTCAATGATTGTTCGAGTTCACGCTTTACCTTGGCGGTATCTATTGCGTATTGGCGCAGGATGTATGTGAGGTCGTTGTTCGTCCCCTCAAGGAGTTTCATCAACCAGTGTTCGATCTCGATATTAAAGTGAGTGCGGGCGAAAGACAGGGCAATGCCTTGCTCCAGCGCTTCTTTACAGGTCGGATTCAGCTTGTTAATGAGGGCTTTTGGCGAAACGGCCATCGTGGGAGGCTCCAGGTACAGAGTGCGGGGTGAGGATAATACGGGGTCGGGAAAGGTATTCTTTCCGGCGTTCGTTCTGCTTGTTTGGTTGGGTGTACCGGCAAGGCGACCAAGGGAAACGAGGGTCACACCCTTCTTATTACTATTCTTACTTGTCTTTTTTATTTGGCCTTCAGGTTTCGTCTTTTGTCTTCAATCTTTCGTTCCTCGCCCTTCGTGAAAACCTATTTGTGAGGGCTCCGCCCGCCTTCATTCCGCTTTTGAGTGTGTCGCTCCGTCGTCTTTCCGAATGACGAAGGGCGTAAGATCGAAAGACGAACGAGAAGAATGAATTAAGAAGGGCGAGCGCCCACCCTTTCTGTTGATCGGTCGGTAGGGTAAGCTATTCATGCCCGCGTTACCAGCGCCCAGTTCTCATCCCGATCATTTTCTCCGGAGAGCGGATGCGTGCGGATACGGCTGAAAGCACCCGAGTGACCCTGCTCCACCGGTTGAACCAGAATCCGGGCGATCAGATCTCGTGGGCCGAGTTCGTCCGCCTTTATGGCCCAGCTATCCGCGGCTGGCTGGTCCATTGGGGCTTGCAGGAAGCCGATGCCCAGGATGTCACACAGAATGTCCTCCTGCGATTAACGACCAAGCTGCCCCAGTTCAAGTACGACCCTGCCCGCAGTTTTCGCGGCTGGTTGAAAACGCTTACCCATCATGCCTGGCATGATTTCGTAACCGAGAGCGGCTACCGAAATCGCGGCAGCGGCGATACCAGTATTCTCGATCAACTTCAGTCCGTCGCTGCACGGGAAGACCTGACTGCCCGAGTGGAAGCCGAATTCGACAAGGAACTGCTGGAGGTGGCCCTGACCAGGGCTCGGGAACGTGTCGCAGCGACCACCTGGGAAGCGTTCAAGTTAGCTGCACTGGATGGGGTCGTCCCGCAGGAGGTGGCCGATAAACTCGGCGTTCGCGTCTCGCAGGTTTACCTGGCCAAGCACCGGGTCCAGAAACTCGTGCAGGAAGAAATCCGCGTGTTGGAAGGCGGCTCGGGAGACTGAAGCCCTGAAGGGCTTCAGTAGGGGCAAGGGGCGAGGGGCAAGGGGCAAGAGAAGAGTGAAGAGAACAGCCAACACCGACTTAAGCCTCCTCTTGCCCCTTTTTCAGAAAACCCGCCGCTGACGCTTCCGGCTCGTTTTTAACTTGCCCCTTGCCTCTGATTACTTGCCCCTGCTTCGCGAAGCGAAGCCCGGTGTCCCATGCCCGATTGCCCATCCGATGCCGATTTGTCGGGGTTCCTGAACGAGTCGCTGCCTCCCGAGAGGATCAGCGGGGTGTCCGTTCATGTCGATGGATGCGCAACGTGCCAGGGTCGGCTCGACAAACTCACTCACGATACCGATGGGGCAATCGCCCGGTACAAGGATATCTCCTCGATCGCGCCCACGAGGGGAGACAATGTCATTTCATCGCCGGATGCGGGTACCCTGATCGTTGGCCACAACCCATTGCCTCCCGTCCGGCTGACGGGATTACCCACCGTCCCCGGATTCGATGTATTGGTGGAAATAGGCCGCGGTGGGATGGGAGTGGTGTACAAAGCGCGACACCGGCGACTGAACCGCTTGGTCGCGCTGAAGATGGTTCTCGCGGGTGGGGCAGCGGATGCCCGGGTGGTGCAGCGGTTCCTGTTTGAGGCCGAGATCCTGGCCCGCGTTCAGCATCCTCAGGTTGTCCAGGTGTTCGAGGTAGACACCTATCTGGGTTCGAGTGGGATTCCAATCCCCTATCTCGCGATGGAATTGCTCGAAGGCGGCTCGCTGTCCAGTCGTCTGCGCAAACAGCGACAGGGGCAAAGCCCGGGGAAAATGCCCCCGGATAAGGAGAAAATATCGCTCGATCCACTCGTTGCCGCGGAGTTGATCGAGGGAATTGCCCGCGCTGTCCATAGTGCCCACTCGCAGGGCGTGATCCACCGCGACCTCAAACCCGGAAACATCCTGTTTCCGAGTGAGGAACTCGGAACGCGAAACGTGGAATCGAAACCCGTGGGCGTGGAGGTTCTCAATGCTAGTCGTTCCGGGATCAGCGAGCCACGCCTTGCACTTTTGCCCAAGGTCACCGACTTTGGCCTTGCCAAGTTCACCCAGGATGCCGGTGCGGACCTGACCGGTTCCGGGCAGGTCGTCGGGACGCCACACTACATGGCCCCCGAGCAGGCCGCGGGCAGTCGCCAGATTGGTCCCACGGCAGATGTGTACGCACTGGGAGCCATCCTGTTTGAATGCCTGACGGGCCGCCCGCCATTCGTGGGCTCGGAGCCCATGAGTGTCTTGCTCAAGGTGGTCAACGAAGCTCCGCCGGATGTTCGCACCTTGTGCCGGGGGTTACACAAGGATTTGGCCGCGGTTGTGATGCGATGCCTCGCGAAAGACTCCCGACGACGATATGCCAGCGCGGCAGACTTGGCCGACGACCTGCGGCGATTCCTGGAGAAGAGACCGACCGTTGCCCGACCGGTTACCGTGCGGGAGCGCGCCTGGTTGTGGGCGAAGCGAAACCCGGCCGTGGCCGGGCTCATGACAGCCTTGGGTACCGTCCTATTAGCCGCCTTCATCGCCATCACGGCATTCTGGATGAAAGCCGAACAAACCGCTCGGGATGAGCGGCACGCCAAGAATCTTGCCACTTTCGCGGAAGGCCGGGCCAGAAACGCTCAAGAGGAAGCGGACGCGTCGCTCAAGGAAGCCAATCTCCAAAAGGCCAACGCCGACCGGCACCGGACCTACCTGGAATTTGCTCGCGCGGTGAACTGGTGCGAGGAAGGGCGAGTGGTCCAGGGGCTCGATTCGTTCGTCCGGACGGTCGAGTTGGCCGAGGCAATCGGAGCGGCGGATGTTGCCCATGTGGCGCGGGTGAATCTTGCCGCGTGGCCACGGGAGCTGCCGAACAATCGTAAATTGTTTATTCACACTTACCAACCGCGGGACATTGCTTTTTTCCCGGACGGCCACCGCGCGGTTGTCGCCTCGCGGGGAGCCAACGTACTCCTCTGGGACATAACAACCGATGAGAAAAAGCTGACGTACCGCGCGAGTTACAAGTTAGCCCGCACTACCCCAACCAGTCTCACTCTCGCATTCACTTTTTGGACGACTGCGGTGAGTCCTGACGGCAAGACAGTCGTGGCCGGTGGGAGCGATGGGCAGGTCTGGATCTGGGATGCCGACAAGCCCGATCCCCAGTCAACTCTGGCGGCGGCACCACCCGATGAAGATGTCTGGGCGGTTGCGTTCGCCCCCGATGGAACCTTGTGGGCCACAAATGGCGGATCGAGTGTCCGGCGGTGGAATCTGGCGGAAAAGAAAGTCGTTGCACAGATATCGCTCCCAGTTAATTCCGAAGCGATTATCCAATCACTCATCGTCAGTTCCGACGGAAAGCGTTTGTTCACCGGGGATCGAAGCGGAACGATTCGGGAGTGGGATGCGGAACATCAAACGCTTCTCGGTGCCTGGAGAACATTGGGTTGGGTTTCCAATCTTGCGTTGTCTCCCGGCGAGACTCATCTCGCGGCCACGGGAACCGATGGGTTCGTCCGGGTGATTGAACTGAAAACCGAAAAAGAGGTGCAAAAAATCAGTCTGGCCGGGGCATATGGGAAAGGAGTGGCATTCGCTCCCAACCGCTCGCTTCTCATTGCCTCGGACGGAGATGGAAACGTGCGGGGATGGGACTGGAAGACGGGCGTTCCCGTTGGGGTGCCGCTTCAGCTCTCCGGAGAGGTACTCAATCCCCGATTTTTACCCAAGACCGATGAGTTCGTCGTACCCGCTGGGAATGGTGTATACCGCTGCCGAATGGCGGAAATGCCTGGACAACTGCTGTTCCCGAGCGATGAGATCCGAATCCGTGGCCTCGACTTCTCTCCCGCAGGAGACCGACTGGCAGTTGCCCGCGAAAGCCGCTTGAGCGAGTTCAATCTTGCGAATGGAGAACAATTACTCTCGCAAGTGCTGCCCACGCCCACCCTGACGATTCGCTACGATCCGGATCGCACCAGGAATCGATTAATTCGCGGATTCCGCGAAGGGTTCGATGTCATCGGCCTCCCCGCCTTTACGCGGGATGCGGCGATCCGAATTACGGATCGAGCACTTGCAATTGCATTCACTCCCGATGGCAAGCGCCTGTTCGTGCTGGACCGAGACAATTTATCCGCGTGGGATCCGACCTCGTTCTCGCGGTCAACAGACCGATTTCGCGATCTGGATATGCCCAGCAGCCTCGAAGTCATGTCGATGGATGTCCGCCCGGATGGCAAGGAGTTGCTGTTCGCTTATAAGAACAAAGTTGTATTTATTGATACAAAAACTCTAGAGAAATCTCGCCCCGGGTTGGAGGCTGCGGACGATATCCTGGATGCGAAATACCTTGCGGGTGGCACGCAGGTTTTTGTTGGTCGGCGGGACAGCGTGGCTCAGATTCTCGATGCGACGACCGGCACTGCCATCGGCCGATCGCTGACTCACAGCCGGGCCGTGCTGGCAATGGCAGTCAGTCCGGATGGGAAGGTGTTGCTCACCGGCAGTCGGGATGGGACAGCCCGGTTCTGGGACACGGCGAGCGGTCTTCCACTCGGGCCACCGCTCCGCCATGCCGGGCCTGTGACCCACGTTGGGTACAATCCCAATGGAACTCAGGTGGCAACGGGAACAGGAAGCGGTGAGGTTTTGATCTGGCCTCCACCGCCAGCACCCATCGCCGGATCGCTCGTCAACAAGAAAGAGTGAAGAGTGAAGGACGAAATGCCTTTGGCTTTCACTCTTCACTTGCTCTGCTGAAATCCTCTCGTCCATGAGCTTGCATTCTTCGTCCCTCTGCAACCTACTCCAGGTTTGATTACGGTGTTGAAATTCTCTGGGCTGTGAGAGGTTTGAATGCTTCAGCCTGAAGGGCTGGGATAACGTAGCCCAGGGCAACGCCCTGGGTTTAATGGTTTTTAGAATATTCCAGCCTGAAGGGCTGGGACAAACACTCAATCCCAAACATACCGCTCGTCCCGCTCGATTCCGTGCTTTTGAAGAAACGCACGGAATCGTCCTGGAAGGTTCTCACACTGTGGTGTTCTTCCTGATTGGTGATATACGCGACAACTTGCTCCTCGTTGGAGGCACTGACCGAGAAGGCTCCATACCCGCTCTGCCAGTAGAACCGCAGTTCGCCGTTCTCCTTCGTCCACTTTGAGGAACTTTTCTTCACTTCCTCTACAGCCTTGCTCAGTGCAAGTGTCTTGGATAACACGAACAGCAAGTGAACGTGGTCTGGCATACCCCCAACTGAGATCGCTAGGCAATCCAGTTCGTTGAGTGATGCCGCGAGATATCCGAAGAGTCGATCACTGAGAGTTGGGACGATTAACGGTTCTCGGTTCTTGGTGCTGAACACGAGATGAACCACGTTCCGGGCCAGGGACTGTGGCATAACTGTTCTCGGCAGGGCTTTTTTGTCCCAGCCCTTCAGGCTGGATTATCAAACCACCATTAAACCCAGGGCGTTGCCCTGGGCTATGTTATCCCAGCCTTTCAGGCTGAAGCATTGCAACCTCACAGCCCAGAGGACTTCAACATAGCACTCTTCACTCTTCACTCTTGTTACTTCCCGATTTCCCACACCCGCAAGGCTCCATCCCGGCCACCGGCCGCGAGTGTTGTTCCATCCGGAGCAAACCGGACAGTGTGGAATGCCCGGTTGCCGTGATATTTGAATATCTCCGTGCCTGTATCCACTTCCCAAACGCGAACGGTGTCCTGGATTGCAAACGCCAGCCACTTCCCACCATTCCCAAAGCTCACCGACCAGGCATCGCCTTCCTGAGCGCGGAACGTCTGGAGTTGGGTTCCGTTTGCCGCATCCCACACGCGAACCGAACCGTCCCAACCCGCCGTGGCCAGCTTCTTGCCATCGGGGGAGAATGCAACAGAGTACACCGCTCCTTTGTGTTCGGCCAACGTGAGAAGCGGTGGTGTTTCCCGCTCAAGAGGATTCCAAATCTTGACCGTACCATCCGATCCCGCGCTCGCCAGCCTCGTGCCGTCCGGGCTATAGGCCAGAGCATGAACGGTTCCTCGATGTCCGTTCAGCGAGATCGGAATTTGGGCGACCCGATCCCAAATGCGAACCGTCGAGTTTCTATCGCCAGTGGCGAGTTTGGTACCATCCGGGCTAAACGCCACTGCTTTAGTCGAGGCGGGCTGAGGGGGGGTTGATTCCTTGGAGTAGTTTTTCAAATTCCAAACCGTAACGACAGAATCGTCGCAGGCGACCGCGAGGAATTTGCCATCCGTCGACACATTCGCAGTCCAGACGGTACCATCCATCCGTTCCAGGGTCTTGAAAACCGTTTGTCGGTTGAGACTCCAGATTTTGATGGAACCATCCTCATACCCCAACACGACGTCATCGGTATTGGGAATGAAGGCTACAGCCCAAACCGAACCGGAATCAGCAAACGGAAGGATCATCTTCGGTTCCGGGCCAGGAGAAGGAATGACGGCGGCGGCTTCCACGGCCCGTTCGACGACCCGATCGACAACCTTGGGTTGCATCAGCAGCGCTGCGAGCAACCCACCGAGAGCCACCCCACCCACCCACGGAAGAACGCGGAACGACACAGCCTTCCAGCAGATAGGTTTGCGAGTCCGGGCGGTCCCAGAGCGCGATGGGGACGAACAGACTTCGGCCGGTACATCGAGCGGGGACAGAGCATGAGCCCGAGCCAGTTCCGCCGCGAAAACTTCGGCCACTTCGGCCGCAGATTGGTATCGATCAGTCGGGTTCTTCGCGAGCAACTTATCGACGATATCGGATAGCCAGTGCGGCACATCCGGATTCACCGCGCTGAGCGGTACTGGTGTTTCATCGGCCACCCGGCGGAGAACCACGAGTGGAGTTTTGCCATCGAATGGAGGAGTGCCTGCCGTTGCCTCGTAAAGCACACTACCCAGGCTGAACAGGTCGGCCCGGTGATCGACTTCTTCGCCGCGGGCTTGCTCGGGGGCCATATACAGCGGCGATCCGGCAACGAAACCGGTGCGAGTGAGTTTCACATCCTCTGCCGCCCGGGCCAGACCAAAATCGGTCAGTTTGACGCGATCCGATGGGGCTTCGAGCAAGATATTGCCGGGCTTGATATCGCGGTGGATCAGCCCTCCGGCGTGGGCGGCGGCAAGCCCGGCCGCGGCCTGCATCCCGATCCTTGCCACATCGTGAACGCTGAGCTTGCCAACTCGTTTCAGCCGTTGTTCCAACGACTCGCCAATCACCAACTGCATGACCAGATAGGGAAGGCCGGAATCCTCATCTTCATCGACCTGGTGAACAGCGACCAGATTGTCGTGTGTGACCGCGGCGGCAGCGCGGGCTTCCCGACAGAATCGCTGGCGTGCGACTTCGTTGTTCGCCAACTGCGGATCGATCACCTTGACTGCCACATCGCGCTGAAGGCACGGGTCGTAAGCGTGAAGCACAACGCCCATCCCACCCCGTCCGACTTCCCGAATGATGTCGAAAGTTCCGAGGTGGCCGATGCGTCCTGGCTCGCTCGATGGTTTGAGGAAATCGAGCTTTTGCTCTCCGGATGGGTGAGTGTCGGCAGATCCGTTGTTGTTGTTATTGAGAGTGAGCGTGGTGAGACGAACCTCGTCCTCGGCCGCGGCAAGCGCTGTCCAGTAGGCCGAGTCGGTCGGTGGTCGGTCATTCTCGACCTCCCTGAGTTTCTCGGCGAGATCATCCCCCCCGCCTGCCAGTAGCTCAAGACGCTTCTGACAGTTGGGGCATGCCCCAACGTGGTCGGCCAGGGCAGCGGTTCGGGCCTCGGTCAATCGTCCGCGCAGTAATCGGTCGAGATCGACTGTGGGGGGACATTCTGAGGTGGTGATGGTGTTCGTTGGCATGTGATATCTCGGACTTGCTACCGTCGGTTGAGCGATCAAGGCTTCCAGGGGTTTACACCCCTGGCTATTGACGGTCGCCCCTTTGGGGCTGAGAACTGTGTCCGTTGCGGTCGCGGTTTTTGACCCCAACGGGGTTACCGTGAATAGCCAGGGGTGTAAACCCCTGGGAATCACGAATACACATTTTTTTACACCCTGGCCAATGGTCGAACGCGCTCAGGCTCACGCATTGTCTTCATCGTCCATCAACTTGCGGACTTCTTCCCGAAGTCGAGCCAGAACGCGGCTCTTGGCAACATACACGGCCCCGGGTGTCATCTTCAATCCAGTTCCAACTTCCGCGGCTGCCTTACCCTCGACCGCCGTTTGCCAGAAAGCCTGCCACGTCGCGAGTTGAAACTCGTTCTTCACCCGTTCCATGGCCCGGGCGGAGAGTCGTCGCTGATATTCCTTTTCCCAGTCGGCATCGGGTCCGTCTTCATCCCGGGCGGGAGTGGCATCGAGGCGTTCGTGAGCGTCGGTGTCGCCGGTGCCGCGGGGGCGATTGCGCTGACTGCTCAGGAAGTTGTAGATTTTGTTCCGAGTGACGGTATAAAGCCAGCCGCGGAAGGTTCCCCGGGCCGGATCGTATTCCATTCGATGGGCGTTTCGTGCAACGCTCCGAAGAACGTCTTGCATCAAATCCGCGGCGTCAGCGTCCTGAAGCCCGCGATTGCGGGCAAATCGGTACACAACAGGGCCGTATACCTGTACGAACTCTCTCCACGCATCCGCGTCCCGGCCATCCCGGATGCGGGTGAGCAGGGTGACCCGGGTGAGGGGCGGCTCTGCCATGCAGGAACTTCCCAGTGTTTGATACCGGGTTGGATGTCACAACTTACACACACGACCCGGTGGGAACGGGAGGAGGATAGGAAACATTCCGGCCCGGTCGAGTGGTGGATATTCTAGAAGGCATTCGATCCCTGGCACAGGCTGACTCGCCTCAGAGAGCCATCGGCCATGACTATGGGATCGAAAGAATCAACCCAACTCGCAATCTGTGTTCAAAAGAAACACAAGGAGTTCCGCATGTCCGAATCGCCAAGTTATCCTTACGCGACTTACCTCAACGTTCAATTTGCCCCGCTGGAAGTCGTGGATGTCCCTGCCTTGATCGCCGCGTGTAGTGATCGCTGGTACAACCAGACGCTTTGCCGGGTGAACGATTCTGTTGTCAGGCTCGGAATCATCCAGGGAGAGTATCACTGGCACAAACACGACACCGAGGACGAGTTCTTTTACGTTGTGGAGGGGCGTTTGTTCATCGACCTGGAACTACGCACGCTGGAACTGGAGCCTCGGCAGGGGTTTGTGGTACCAAAAGGAGTTTTGCACCGAACCCGGGCACCGGAGCGAACCATCATTCTGATGATTGAGGGAGCCGGCATTGTGCCGACAGGCGATGCGTGAGGGGAATGCTCGACCGGGAGGTAAGCAAATTATACTTCGCACGGTCTGGTTTGACACAAGCCCGAAGCGTGAGAGCGTGAGCGACGGTTCTTGTTTACCGTCGCTCACGCTTCCTCGTTAATTCACTTACCGTCGCTCACGCTTCCGGCTCGTTAAGTCCGGCTCGGCAATCACTCCACGCTGAGGTTATCACCGAGTTTGGCGAGAGCTTCGCTTTCGATTTGGCGAACGCGTTCGCGTGTGAGTCCGAGGCACTCACCAATTTCCTTGAGCGTCTTGGGTTCCTCATCGTCGAGCCCGAATCGCATACGAAGGACCGTCGCTTCCCGCTTGTCCATCTTGTCCAGCAGAACCATGACGTGCTTCAGGTCATCCGTTTCGACCATCTCCGTATCGGGGGTTTTAGAACGGGAATCCATGAGCATCTCATCGATGCTCCACCCCTGTTCCCCCTGGTCGCTTTGCGGAGCGGCGTTGTAAACCCGAATCGCCTTCTTGATGATGTTGAGCTTTTTCTTCGGAAGCCCCATGTACTTGGCAACTTCCTCATGGGTCGGTGGCCGGCCGAGTTCATCGTTCAGCTTGTTGGTAGCGCGTCGCCATTTCGCCAGAAGCTCGACCATGTACGCGGGAATCCGGATGGTCTTGGCCGTATTCACCAAAGCGCGCTTGATGCTTTGCTTGATCCAATAACTCGCATAGGTGCTGAAGCGCGTGTTCATCGTCGGGTCGAACCCTTCGACAGCGCGAAGCAGACCGAGATTCCCCTCTTCGATCAGGTCCTGAAGCGCCAGCCCCTTACCCGTGTACCCGCGAGCGATATTCACGACGAGTCTGAGATTGGCGCGGACCATCTGGTCGCGCGCTTCGGTGCTGCCCTCACCGATTTTGCGGGCAAGGTCTTTTTCCTGATCCGCTGTGAGTAGCGCTGTCTCATTGATTTCCCTTAGGTAGGTTTCAAGAGGAGACTGCACTACATCTGGGCGATAGCGTCGGAGTCGCGACATGAACGGCATCCTGTCAGCTTGAGGTCCGGCGTCGGTCGCGGTCGGGCGTCCTGCCGCTGCCGGACCCTAATTGGTCCGACCGATAGGGGGTTGAAGGTGATAGTCGCTGCTGGACTGCCACCGGTCGAACCCGCAAGGACGTATCGACCGCTGAAACGATAACCTGGATGAAGGTGACGAAGGAACGCACGGTCGAGGGGGGAAAGTGACCGGCACTGGTTATACACAGCGCACAACCCGAACGCCGCGACCTCTGGGGGGAGGTTTCGACCATTTTTGGTCGTGTGGACGAACGAGGCGCATGACCGTTTGAACCGAACGGGGGGATTCTACGGCCACACCAAACATATATTCAGTTACGGTTGAAGTTCAACAATTTTTTCCCGCCACAGCATGTAAGAATTCGTTTCTTCCACCCAAATCGTTACAACACCTCTAGTTTTAGACCACTCGACGCAGGAAAAGTTCCGGTGTTCTTGGCAAACAGGGCGCATTAGCCGCCGCTCTCTCTGAAACACGACAATGTGACGATTATCGGTGTGAAGATGCCGTGCTCGCTAAAGTATTAGGGGGCTACCACTTACCTTATGCGTGATGTGGAAAGCTCTGTTACGAGCCCCCAAGCGCCAGTTTTGAGGTTGCGCATATGGCTCAAGCCCAAAGTTCCACAGTTGAAACCGAGGTGCGGAAGCACCATCCACACAAGCCTGAAGCGCCAGCGAGGGACAGCTTTCCCCTCGCTGGCGCTTTTTGAAGTTGCGCTCTTGTTCAAGCCCAAAGGTCCACAGTTGAAAACCGAGGTATGGAAGCACCATCTTTACAAGCCCGAAGCGCCAGCGAGGGACAGCTTTTCCCTCGCTGGCACTTCGGGCTTGTATCGGGTTTTTCGCATTACAACCATAAAAAGCGCAACTTCAAAACTGGCGCTCTGGCGCTTCGGGCTTGTGTCAAACCAAACCGCGCAAAGTATAATCCAGGGTATACTTGCCGAGCCTTGCGACTCTTGCGTTGAGTCCATCACTTTGCTGCCAGCGAAACGCAGATGATCTCCTTGTCGTTTCGGAAGAATCCGCACTTGTTGGCATAAGCTGGGTGGCTCCAAACGATCCTGCGGCCAAACGCCACTCCCGTTGGTTCCAGTAACTTCGCCCGGCTGATCTCCTCGTAGCCGTTCCGGGTGAGTTTGGCGATGATCAGATCGCCCGTTTCGGAGAACAGGAAGAAACGATCCCCATTCTTCACGATGAAGGTGGTTCCGGATTTCGCTGCGCTGTAGTCTTCCGCCTCTTCTTTGCCGATGACCGGCTTGAAGGTGAACCACAGCTTTTTCCCGGTGTCGAGTTCGACTGCCCGGAGCATTCCCGGCTGGTCTACTCCGTAGATGATGCCGCCCTCCACGAATGGAGTCATGTTCACCGGGTAGACCCCACGGGATTTGGGTATCATTTCCTTGCCTTGGATCATTACCTCTTGCCAGATCGGGATAACCTTTTCGCCCTTGAGTTTGAGAACTACGCCGGCCCCGCCGATACCTGCCGCAAAGAGTTTGTCGCCGACTTGCCGCGGAGACATGATCGCCATTCCAAACGCGGGTTCGAGTCCAATGGACCACAGCAACTGGCCGGTCAGTGGGTCGAGACCATTGATTGCCTGCGCGTGCCATATCACTACCTGGTCCTTCCCTCCCACCGTAATCAGAGTTGCTGAAGAATAACCGGGTTCCTTCGCGCTCAGTGCTTTCCATTTCTCCTGGCCGGTGTTCTTATCGAACGCAACTGCCACACTCCCATCGCCACCGACAATACAGATCACGAGATCCTTGTAGACCAGGGGATGACTGCAAAAACCCCACGTCGGGACTTTTGCCTGATAGTCCTTCGGAAAGTTCTTCGACCAAATCACTTTCCCATCAGTCACATCGAGACAAATCAAGTCGCCCATCGCCCCCAGCGTATAGACCTTGCCACCGCTGACCGTTGGAGTGGCTCGGGGACCGGCTGGGTAGCTGATCCTGTATGGACAGTCGTATTCGTGCTTCCATTTCTCCTTGCCTGTTTTTGCATCCAGACAATGCACTCGTTCAGTGCTGGCTACCAATACCTTGGCGTCGAACGGGTCGGCCGGGTTCGCCGCACCCTTCCCTAGAACCCGGTCGGTGACAAACACGCGGCCATCGGCCACCGCTGGACCGGCATACCCCGGTTCAATGGGCGTTTGCCACACAACAGTCGGACCATTCTTGGGAAGTACACGCACGATGCCGGCTTCGGACCACACGGCATCGCGGTTTGTGCCCAACCACTGTGGCCAGTCTTCAGCCAATGACGAAGGGGCAGTAGCGATCAAACCTACGATGATAAGAAGCCAGCTATACTTGACGCGAACAACTCTGACACAAGCCCGAAGCGCCAGCGAGGGGAAAGTTATCCCTCGCTGGCGCTTCGGGTTTGTGTCAGAACAAACCTCGCGAAGTATGAGTCGCGTGTGCGACATGGAATTGCTCCGAAAACGCGGCGAGCAGGTGTGTCGAGATAATACCGCAATTGAGGGTGGGTACTTACAGAGCCGCCTGCGAGCGAAGTGGCACAGATCGCCGAGCGTAACTCCCTTTGGGCAAGTCGATTACATGCCGTTCGCCAGATTTTCACCCTTTCCCGCTCACCACCTGTGGAGTGTGGCCCATCTTGCGGAGTTCTTCCAGCACCGCCTCGACACGACCAGGACGGACGAGCAACACCCGATCCGACAGTCGGCCAGCCACATCCGCCACCAGCTTCTTACGGGCGAGCAATTCCTCGGCCAACACGGCATCCTCGGTGAGTACAAGACACACCCGACGGTGTAGCTTCGCGGATAAACGGGCGGTGGGATTGTTCATAGTCGTGGGGTTGGAAGATGGTGGAGTGATTTACCCAACTCATCCGCAGTTTTGTAGGGTGGGTCGAGGTCGGCTTTGAGACCGAGCCCCACCATTTCCGCCAACACAAAACAATGGTGGGGCTCGCAAAGCCTCGACCCACCCTACAAAAATAACCTGAACATTCTCACCCCGTTGCCCGCTTGGCCGGCAGGATTTCACGTTCATCCATGATCGCATAGCTGTAGCCTTGCTCCGTCAGGAACATCTGGCGGTGGTGCGCGAAATCGAGTTCGCGGGTATCGCGAGTCACCAGGGTGTAGAAATGCGCATCGCCTTCGCCGCTGCTCTTGGGACGCAGGATGCGGCCGAGCCGCTGCGCTTCCTCCTGCCGACTTCCAAACGTCCCCGATACCTGGATCAGCACGTTCGCATCCGGCAAATCGATGGCGAAATTCCCCACCTTCGACAGCACCAGATGCCGCACTTCGCCTTCCCGGAACTTCTTGTAAAGTTCCTCGCGTTCGCTGCTTGGCGTTGAGCCGGTAATAATTGGAAGGTCAAACCGTTCCCTCAACCGGCGGAGCTGCGCCAGATACTGGCCGATAATCAGCACGCGCTGATCGCTGTAGCGATCGAGCAATTCGGCCACGACATCGTCCTTCGCCTCGTTCTCGCTGGCGATCCGGTATTTTGCCCGGTGGTCGGCCACCGCATACGCCATTCGCACCTCATCGTTCGGAAGTACCACGCGGATTTCGGTGCAATTTGCCGAAGCGATCCATCCCTTGGTTTCGAGTTCCCGCCACGGCACATCGTACTTCTTCGGCCCAATGAGGCTAAAGACATCTCCTTCCCGGCCATCCTCGCGGATGAGCGTGGCGGTGAGTCCCAGTCGGCGGCGAGCCTGGATGGTGGCCGTGACGCGGAACACCGGTGCCGGTAGCAGGTGAACCTCGTCATAGATGATGAGTCCCCAATCCTGCCGGTCGAAGAGTCCGAAGTGTGGGAAGTCCTCGGTTTTGTCGGGGCGGTAGGTGAGGATTTGGTATGTGGCCACAGTCACCGGGCCGATGTCCTTCGTCTCCCCGGTATACTCTTTTACCTCGTCCTCGGTCAGCGTCGTTTTATCCAGTATTTCTCGCCTCCACTGCTTCACAGCCGTGATACTCGTGGTCAGCACCAAGGTACTTTTCTGGAGGAGCGACATGGCCACAATGCCAACGATCGTCTTACCTGCTCCACACGGCAGCACAATGACGCCCGAGCCTCCTCGCACATCGCCGCCGGCATGGAACACCGCGGCCGAGTCCCGCTGGTAATCCCGCACCTGGAATGGCTCGCCACTGGTGGCCATCGACTCTCTAAGTTTCATCGGAAGGTTCGAGCCCTCCGTGTACCCGGCCAGATCCTCGGCCGGATAGCCAATCCCGATCAGGGCTTGCTTCAGAACGCCGCGGTATGCGGGTTCGATGGCAAAGCTCACATCGTCGAGTTTCTCGCCTAAATAGTCTTTGAGTTTCTTCTGCCGCGAGAGTTCCATGAGAAGCGGCCTGTCGTCGCAGACGAGCTTCAGTTGCTTCTCATCGATCCGTTCGAGTTTCACCCGGCCATACCGTGACACCGTTTCGGCAATGTCGGCCGGGAGGTTCTGCGGAATCGGATAGCGGGTGTATTTTTGAAGAACGGCAATGACTTGATCGGCGGTAATCCCGGCAGCCGCGGCGTTCCAGAGCGACAAATTCGAGACGCGGTACGTGTGGATGTGTTCGGGGCTCTTTTCCAGCTCCGCAAAAGGCGCGAGGGCATCCCGTGCCTCGGCGTATCTGGGGTTATCCACCTCGACCAGAACGGAGCGATCCGCCTGGACGATGAACGGGTTGGTGGGGTCGAACGTGGGAGCAATGTGCAGATTAGCGGACTGCACTCCGGGAGTCTTCGTCGGCGGCATGGTCACCGTCGGTTAATAGTTGAACGAGCCCGACCAAATTCGAGCCGAACGTCTCATGCTACCGATTGTTGGTGACACAAAACAAGCGGAACTGCAAAAGAGGCCTGATCGCCGGATTTCGGTGAACTTCAAGCCCCCCATACATCCTCTCGGGAATTGAGCGGTGCAAATATCAGACCCGGATCTTATCCACCACGATCGAGGTCAGCTTTTTGGGGTCCAGGACACCCTGTTTATTCTTGTATTGCATGTACTGAGCGGCCAGAGTCTCGAAGAAGGTCTTGATGGCCGAAGCCGAAGCGGCAAGCTTGAACTCACCAAAATTCGGCTCGAAATAGTAGAGGTGGGAACCCCAGCCGAAGACTTTTCCGCTTGAGTGATACGCGGCGGTGGCGTGCGCATCGCCGCCGTTGTCGAACTGAAGGAGAATCACGTAATAGCAGTGAACACCCGAAGTGTTGACGAAGAGCGATGCGAACGCATCGTCGGGAGCAGCGCTTACGTGCCTGATCCACTCGACATCCGACACGGTCATGGATGAACCCCTCGTCTCAAACGCGGAGTTGATCGACTGGGCCTGTCCCGAGGAGAATGCTTCTCGCGTGTCCGTGAGCGTCACTTTGTAGCCCAACTGCGCAACGACGCTTTGCGCGGGGGATTCGGTACTCATATAGCGGATGCGTTTCGCCGATCCTTCGCTCTTGTACGATTTGTGCCGGATGATCCAGTCTACACTGAGGCCGACGCACATACCGTAAGCAACGGAGGGAGTCATGCCCTTCACAATACCTCTTTGCTTGAAAGGCACTACCAGATTATCGAACAGAGCCAAGAAACACCTCTTGAGTTCCCATCATCGTGGGGGGGATGGAATTTTCTCCCGGCCGTTGGGCTACGCAATGGGATTCGCGGTTTTAACGGCAGGGAGAATGATGGCGTTTGCCATGGTGGTTTTACTCTCGGATCCAGCCAAATCTTTCGGGAGTAATTCCTTCAGTTGAGAGCAAACCCGCCCCTTGGAAACGGTCTTCAAACTCGAACGTAGCACCAATTCCTGGCTCTTAGCGGATTGTTGGACTTATTTCAGTGTCTTCACAAAGTCCAGCACTTCCTGCGGGTGCTTGGCGGGATCGACCGTGGCGTAAATCTTGGCGATCTTGCCTTCCTTGTCGATTACGAAAGTGGTCCGCTTTGCCACGGGGCCTTTCGGAGACAAGATGCCCAGGTCTTTGATCAACTCCTGCTTGGTATCGGTCAGCAGTGGGAAGGGGAGCTTATGTTCGTCGATGAACTGTTGTTGGAGCTTCATGTCGTCTCCGCTGGCACCGATCACCACCACGTTCTCCGGGAATTTCTCGGCGATATCCCGAAACCCACACGATTCAATTGTGCAACCTTTGGTCAGAGCCTTCGGATAGAAGAAGATCACGACCACTTTGCCCTTCAGGTCGGCGATGGAGACGGTTTTGGCGTCCTTCAGTTTCAGTTTCTCGATCTGGGCGGCCTCCAACGGCACGACCGGGAACTTGTCCCCTTCCTTGACCTTCAACGTGCTGTCATCGGCCAGGGTGATGGACCCAGCCAGGGTGAGGGCGACTGCAACAGCGGCAGCGCGTGTAGCAAAACGCAACATGGACAGACTCCGGGATTGGGGAACGAATGGGAAGAAACAGGGCTGGATCCGGCCTTTTGGCTCATTGGCCGGACGAGGCCATTCTCGACGGATGGAGGTTGTGTGGCAAGATGGTGGAATGGCGATTTGGTATCCAGCCAAAGCATCAATCACTGTGCTTTCGGTTCGCCCTCCACCAATCGCCAGTAGCGATCGGTCGTCAATCCTTCCCAGTGTTGCTCGGCCCCCCAGGACCAGAAGACCGTAACTCGGCCTACCTGCTTCGTATTGCCCAGACCGACCAGGATTCGTCTGTCTCCCGAGGACAAATAACTGCCGCCGCTCTTGGCGAAGCGGGTCAATCGCCGCTCGCCGACCTCCACAACCACCTTGGCCCCGACAATGTCCCGCTTTTCCCGCCCGATGAGTTCTATTCCAAGCCAGTGATTTTGAGGTATGGCCTCTCCCCGCGGATCGTTGCGGAGTAGCACTGTCGGTTCGTTCAGATTCGTGATGACCAGATCGGGCCGACCATCGTTGTCGAGATCGCCGATGGCGAGTCCGCGGCCTCGGTGTGGAACCTGGAAATACGCACCTCCCTGAATAGTGCTGTTGACGAACCGGCCAGTCCCCTGGTTTCGCAGAATGACGGCTCGCTGCCGTAGCGGTGTGCGGGTAGGCTGTCTCCGCACGTGGCCATTGACGATTACCAGGTCTTCCCAACCGGAATTGGTCAGGTCTAAAAAGCCGGTGCCAAAACCCACGAACCCCGTGCCAAGTGTCGCGATCCCCGCTTTCCGGGTTGCATACCGAAACGATATCCGGTCCGCCTGGCATTCATTCTGATACAGTGCGTGTCGTTCGTTCTCGAACGTGGTAACCCAGAGAGACGGGCGACCACTGCCGTCATAGTCGCCCGCATCGACTCCCATACTGCCATCGGCGCGGGCATGCTCTCCCATCGATGCGCCGCTCTCAAGGCTGACGTCCTTGAAGCGGATCTTGCCTGGACTGCTCTGGTTCAAGTACAGGAAATTCACCGTGGTGTCGTTCACGGCATAGATGTCCGGCCGCCGGTCATCGTTGACGTCCACGACGACCACTCCCAGGCCCCTGCCGGCATCGGCCGCCCATTGCCGGAGTCCTGCCTCCTCGCTTACCTCGGTGAAGGTGCCATCCCGGTTGTTCTGGTACACGGAATGAGCCACCCCCTGGAACGCCCCGGGCGGACACACATCCTGGGGGATGGAGTCGTTGTCGCCGCGACAAACACGGTGAGTTTCCCACGTCCAGTCAACGTAGTGACAGACGTAGAGGTCGGGATAACCATCCCCATCGAAGTCGGCCCACGCAGCGCTGGTGTTCCAACGTGGATCGTGTAAGTGTGCTCCTTCCGTCACCTCGACGAACTTGCGGCCTCCGTGGCCGTCGCTCACATTGTGAAACAGCGCCAGCCTTCCATAGCCCGTGACGAGGAGATCCGGCCAGCCGTCGCGATCGTAATCGGCCACCGCGCAGCCGTGGGCATAGAAGGAGAACTTGTCCAGGCCGACCTGGGCCGTCACGTCTCGGAACTTCCAGTTACCCAGGTTCTTGTACAACTTGCACGGATAGCCCAGGATCTGCTTGCTATCGTCACCCCCGAAGTAACCGCCACCGACGAGGAAAATGTCCAGCAGCCCATCCCCATCAAAATCGAATAACGCCACCCCGCTGCCGAGCGATTCGAGCAGAGTAAAGTGGTTGGCCTCCTCGCCATTGCGGCAGGTGAAATCCACTCCGGAGTTCGCCGTCAGATCCTGAAAAAACTCCATCGGAGGTAGTGCGACCTCCTCGGGGTCTTCCACAGGGGGGCGTTCGCGCGTGGTCTCAGGCTTTTCGGGAAAATCACCGGATTCCAGCGCGCAGGAAACTCCGAAGAAAATTACAATAGCCAGAAGACCAATGAAGAGGGCACCTGCGAGAAAGCCGAACATGAGACGCTGGCTTTTCATGGGATCGTTCGCAGATGAATGTTGTCGGGAATGGTGGTTTCAGGGTAGTCCGATGACCTTTCGGGATCCAAATCAGGCACAGTTCAAAGTTTCGAGTTCCAGGTTCAAAGTTGAAGTCGCAAAACCCTGAAAGCCGTACCCGCGATTATAACGCCGGTGACTTGTCCAATCCTCTTCAAAGCCCTGCTGTGAGGAAGGTCCATGGCTCGCCTTCGTATTTCGGGTAGGTTTTATTGCATTATTGCGATCGGATGCCTGCTTGTCGTGCATGGCATTCTGATGTTCCTTGGCCGCATCCCAGAGGCCGACGGACTGGAGAACGGTGACTTTCACCCTCGCCAGGCAATCGAAACCAGCGGATATCGAGCCGTTTTCAACCATATCCCGCCTTGGCAGGCCAATGCTTCGTTGGAGGAGTACGCCGCCGCGTACCAGCAGGCCGTCCCTCATGGCCTGGCGGCCATAGACATCCATCTGGAGAACGGGGTTCCTCCGATGGCAAAGGCGCTCCTGCAAAAAGCGAGCCTGCTTCACGCGAAGGGAGACCCGGCCGGTGCGTATCAGGCACTCAAGGATCTGGAGGCGCGGATCAAGGGCACCGACCAGGAGAAGGAGTGGTTGTACACTATAATTTACTACAAAGGCGTGACCGCTCTGCGTATGGGGGAGAACGACAATTGCGTTCTGTGCCGCGGCGAAAGCGCGTGCATTTTCCCAATTGCTCCAGCCGCCGTACATACCAACCCCACGGGCTCCCGCCTGGCGATCGAACACTTTGGCGAGTATCTTCGGCAGTTCCCCAACGACTTTGAAGTGAAATGGCTGCTCAATTTGGCGCATATGACGCTGGGAGAGCATCCTGCAAAGATCGATCCGCATCATCTGCTGCGGCTGGACTCCTTCTGCAAGTCGGAGTTCGATATCGGCCAGTTCCGCGATATCAGCCACGACGTGGGGTTGTATCGGCTCAACCAGTCCGGCGGAGCCATCATGGAAGACTTCGACAACGACGGCTTGCTCGATATCGTTGTCACCAGCTGGGCTCCCAACGAACCGATGGCCTTCTATCGCAACAAGGGAGACGGGACGTTCGAGGACCGGACCAAGGCAGCGGGCCTGGACAAGCAAATGGGCGGCCTGTACTGCGTTCAGACCGATTACAACAACGATGGGCACTTGGACATCTTCATTCCTCGCGGCTCCTGGCTGCCTGCTCATCTGTCCCAGCGACCGAGCTTGCTACGGAACAATGGCGACGGCACGTTCAGCGATGTCACCCGTGAGGCAGGATTGCTCGCCCCGACTGACTCGACCAGTGCTACCTGGGCGGATTACGACAACGACGGCTTTCTCGACCTGTTCGTTTGCTGCCGGCACAAGCCTTGCCTGCTCTACCGCAACAAGGGCAATGGAACGTTCGAGGAAGTGGCTGCCCGCGCTGGTCTGGCCGACCTGACCGGCTGCCTGGGCGCTGCGTGGATCGATTTCGACAACGACGGCTACCCCGATCTGTTTGTGAACATCGATGGAAACCTCGGCGGAGGGACCGCCCGGCTGTTTCGCAACAACCGCAATGGCACCTTCACGGAGGTCACCCAGGAAATGGGTATTGATGGGCCAATCAACGGCTTCTCGTGCTGGGCGTTCGACTTCGACAACGACGGCTGGCTCGATATCTTTGCCACCACCAGAAGCCGTACCCTGGAAGACGTGGTCAAGGGGATGATGGACCAGCCGCATAACCAGCACACGGCAAAGCTCTACCGCAACCTCGGAGGCAAGGGATTCCAGGACGTGACCAAAGAGATGGGCTTGGATAAGTGTTACTCTCCGATGGGGAGCAACTTTGGCGACCTCACCAACGATGGCTACCTCGACTTCTACCTGGGCACCGGCGATCCGCAATTGTCCATGCTGGTTCCCAACCGCCTGTTCAAGAACGTCGCGGGCAAGCGCTTCGCAGAGATCACCGCGTCGTCGCGGACGGGGCATCTACAAAAGGGGCACGCCGTGGCCATCGGCGACTGGGACCGCAACGGTACGGCGGATCTCTTCATCCAGTTGGGTGGGGCCGTTGAAGGCGACCGGTATCATAACGTGCTGTTCCAGAACCCCGGTCAAGGGAACAATTGGCTGAACGTCAAGTTAATCGGCGGGCAGACGAAGGACGGGGTCGGCAAGAAAACCAACCGGGCAGCGATCGGTGCTCGCATCAAGGTGGTGACGGCGGGGCAACAGCCGCTGACGGTTCACCGGCATGTGTCCTCCGGCAGCAGTTTCGGGGCCAACCCGCTGGAGCAACACATCGGTTTGGGGAAAGCCGACCGCGTGGCACTGCTGGAGATCTACTGGCCGACCAGCGGCACGACCCAAGTCTTCCGCGACATCGCCGTCAATCAGGGCGTGGTGATCGCCGAGTTCGCGAACGACTATGAGAAACGGACATGGAAACCGATCGCGTTGCGGTAAGCCAAAGGCTGAATCCCTTGCATCAATCGTGGCCGTGAAGTGTCGAGCGGGGGTCAATCAATCATTAGCGCCTCGTGGTAGGGCTTCTTCTGCTCGAAGAGTTTCAGACGAGTACGGAATTCATCGCCGTATTCTTCTTCATCGTTCTCCGTCAACCCCTCAATCGCCTTCTTTTCGTACATGATTGCCCGATCGAAGTCACCGGTTTCAGCATAGGCAGCGGCAAGCGTATCGATATCGGCCACGTCTTTCCATTCAGTCAACTCGCACGCTTTTGTCGCCAGTTCGATCGCCCGTTTCCCATCGCGGTACTTTGCGCGTGGACAAGTCGCGAGTAACCACGCGAGAGCGTTGAACCCATCGGCCTTCTTGGGGTCAAGCCGCATGACTTCGGAGTAGTCCTCGATCGCTTTGTCGTACTCTCTCTTGGAATTCCAGGCATCGCCGCGGTAGTAGAACACATCGGCGTCCTTGGGATCGAGCCGGATGGCTTCCGTGTAGTCCTTGATTGCCTTGTCGTACTCCTTCTTGGAATTCCAGGCGCTGCCGCGGACGAAGAACGCCTCGGTGTACTTTGGGTCGAGTCGAATGGCCTCGGTGAAGTCCTCGATCGCCGTGTCGAACTCATCAAGAGCATACCGGGCTCTGCCGCGGTTATTGAATGCAAGAGCGTACTTGGGATCGAGTCGAATGGCCTCGGTGTAGTCCTCGATCGCCGTGTCGTAGTCATCCTTGGCAGACAAAGCGACACCGCGGATGTTGTAGGAAACGCTTGCTGGATCGAGCCGAATGACCTCCGTCAAATCCTTGATGGCCTTGTCGTGTTCATCGTTCAGGCTCCAAGCTTCCCCTCGTCGCGACAACGCCCAAGTGTCCTTCTCGTTCGCCTCGATCTTGTCGGTGAAGAATTTCGGCGCATCGGCGAGTTTCACGACCTCCGACTTTTTCACATAGCCTTCGTATGGGCCAGGGTATTGGCTGTGGCGGATGAGTAGCCAATCCTTCCCCACCCAGGTGATTTTCGCCGCGGTTGCGGACCACTTCATCAGAACCTTGTCGTCTCTGTCGAGGACTGGTGTGTTCTTGCTGCGTGGCAACACCCACTGGTCCAGCCACTCATCCTCTTCAGCGTGAATGAAGGATGTTGGCACGAGCGCTAATAGCAACACGATGGAGAAACGATTCATCCTGGCGACCTCCACACGAATGCGCGATCTGACGAGCCGATTCTTACCCGGATGTGGAGGAAGTGCAAGAGCAATGCTTTTGCGATGCGGGATCAAGCGATCGGGACCAACGGAGCAGCCAATTGCTGAATGCCATCCAGCAATTGCGGCGTGAAGTGTCGAGCGGGATCAATCCTTCTGTGGTAGCTCGTGGTAGGGCTTCTTCTGCTCGAAAAGTTTCAGACGCGCACGGAATTCATCACCGTATTCTTTTTCATCTTCCCCCGTCAGCCCCTCAATCGCCTTCTTTTCGTACTTAATTGCCTGCTCGAAATCGCTGGCTTCGGCATAGGCAACGGCGAGTGTATCGATGTTGTTCGTGTCTTTCCATTGGGACACCTCGCATGCTTTTGTTGCCAGTTCGATCGCCCGCTTCCCATCGCGGTGTTTTGACTCCGGACAGGTGGCAAGTAACCACGCGAAGGCGTTGAACCCATCGGCATTTTTAGGGTCTAATCGGATGGCTTCGGTGTAGTCTTTGATCGCTTTGTCGTACTCCTTCTTGGAATTCCAAGCGTTGCCACGGTTATTAAATGCAGAGGTATCCTTCGGATCAAGCCGGATGGCTTCGGTGTAGTCTTTGATCGCTTTGTCGTACTCCTTCTTGGAAGTCCAAGCGGCACCGCGGTTGCTAAATGCAGCGACATACTTGGGATCAAGCCGGATTGCCTCGTCGAAATCCTTGATGGCCTTGTCGTACTCCTGCTTCCAATACCAGGCATTGCCGCGGTTGTAGAATGCAGTGGCATACTTGGGATCGAGCCGGATTGCCTCGTCGCAGTCTTTGATGCCCTTGTCGTACTCCTTCTTGCAATTCCACGCGCAGCCGCGGTTATTGAATGCAATGACATATTTGGAGTCGAGACGTATGGCCTCGGTGTAATCCGCAATCGCCTTGTCGTACTCATTCTTGAAAGACCAGGCGTTGCCGCGGTCATCGAACGAAGATGGATCTTTTGGATTCAGACGGATCGCTTCATCGAAATCCTTGAGCGCCTTGTCGTACTCTTGATTACGAGCTCTTGCAAGGCCGCGATTATAGAACAAATCCCTATCCTTTGGATCGAGTCGTATGGCCTCGTCCAAATCCTTGATTGCCTTATCGAACTCGTCCTTGGCATACCAAACTAAGCCGCGGCCGTAGAACACAACGGCATTCTTTGGATCGAGTCGTATGGCCTCGTCGTAGTCCTTTATGGCTTTGTCGTACTCCTGCTTGCTATACCAAGCATTGCCGCGGCCGTAGAACGCGTAAGTGTTTGTGGGGTCTAGACTAATTGCCTTGTCGTAGTCCTCAATCGCCCTGTCATAATCCGGCTTGGCACACCAAGCGATGCCACGGATTATGTAGGTATAGGCTGAGAGATCGAGCCGTATGACCTCAGTGAGATCCTTGATGGCCTTGTCGTGTTCTCCCTTGAGAGTCCAGGCTTCTGCTCGTCGCGATAACGCCCAGGTGTCCTTTTCGTTTTTCTTGATCAGGCCGGTGAAGAATTTCGGCGCATCAGCCAGTTTCACGACCTCCGACTTCCTCACGTACCCTTCGCATGGGCCAGAGCATTCGCTGTGGCGGATGAACAACCAATCCTTCCCCACCCAGGTGATTTTCCCTCCTGTCGCGGACCATGTCGTCAATACCTTATCGTCCCTGTCGAGGACTGGAGTGTTCGCGCTGCGTGGCAGCACCCACTGATCCAGCCACTCATCGTCTTCGGCTTGAATGAAGGATGTTGGCACGAGTGCCAAGAGCAGCACGGCAGCGAAGCGATCCATCGCGACGACCTCCACACGAATGCGCGATCTGGCGGGCCGATTCTCACCCGGATGTGAAGGAAGTGCAAGAGCAATGCCTTTGAGCTGCGGGATCAAGCGGTCGGGACCAACGGAGCAGTAAGCTCCGTTGGTCCCGGTTAGGATAAAAGCCAGGCAAGGGCTGACTGCCGGCCCCCAAGCAATCGAATTTCGCCATCGTTATCGTTTTGGCGTGAAATTCGGCTGGAACCCATAAGGTTCCCCAGTCATCTGTTGCCATGCTCTTTGTTGTTCCGAATTAAGATACTTGCTAAAGCGTTCCTGGTGCTGCTTCCAATAATCCTGATACATTTGCGTTCCTTTGGTCGGATCAGTGCCTCCAATACCGTTGATTTCCTGCAATTGCTGGTTGCTCCAATTGGTATGTTCGTTCAGGTTCTTGATCTGGTCCGGAGTCAGGTTTAGCTGCTTCTGAACAGCCGGATCGTAGAGGGTGTTGAACCCTCCATATTGGTAGTTAAGTTGTTTATAGCGATTCATCTGGGCTTCATTAAAGATGCTACTGGCACCTTTATTCCAATCGCCATAGTATTGTCGATTCAACTCCTGGGCACGAGCAGTCCGATCGGCGTCGTTAAGAGTGCTCAACTTATTGTAATTATCGCGGTACTGAGTCTGCGTTTGATCTGTCAGTTTGTTCAGATTGGTAATTTGGTCCTGAGTAAGGTTCATGGACTTACTCACGTCATTCATTCGATAAAGCGCCGGTGGATAGGGATTCGTTTGTGCGGATTGCCCAGGTTTTGCTTGAGGCTGAGCAGTTCCGGGAGCAGTAGTTGGCGGACGGGTTTGGGCCGAAACAGTTGTGGTAATGGCAACGCCACAAGCCAAGCCAAAAATCGATTTAAGCCGCATGAGTGAGATTCCTTCGATGAGACGAACAGTTGACTAGGGGCGAACCAGTTAGTTCAGCAATTGATATGCCGACTGCAATGGAGTTACCGATGAAGCGTTTTGATTCAGGCTTGATTTCGTCATCAACATCATCACTGGAATTGATTGATTTTGAAAGGTGAGGCTGGAAGGGAATTCCCTGACACACCTCTTCTTATTCTTCCGATGGGTATCTCAGACGCGAAAACACAATACAATAGCCACACGTCTTAGATGTCAGCACCCATATCCTGCCAAATGTCGTTGGCCTCTGTTAAATGGTCGCCAATTCCATTCTCCCTTTTGATTTCCCAAGCAGGATGAAATGACTGAACACAAAACTGATGCATGGGAAATGACTCATTCCAAAGAAATCTTGCAGGCTGCTCAAGGCGGGACTGATACACAGTTACGCCGCTTGCTGCAAGTGATTCCAGTGGCCGCGTACACCTGTGACGCCCAAGGACTCATTACGTTCTTCAACGAACGTGCGGCAGCGGCTTGGGGCCGTGAACCCAAATTGAACGACCCTGCCGACCACTTCTGCGGCTCGTTCAAGATGTTTTCGACCGATGGCTCGCTGATACCGCATGAAGAGTGCTGGATGGCTTTGGCGCTCCAACATAATAAAGGATTCAACGAGCGAGAAGTCGTCGTCGAACGACCCGATGGAAGCAGGCGTACAGTCCTGGCACACGCGAACCCCCTTTACGACGAAGCGGATCGTCTGATCGGGGCGGTGAACATCATCGTGGACATTACCGAGCGCAAGCAGGCCGAAGATGCCGAACGGGAAGCGAGTCGCCGCAAGAGCGAGTTCCTGGCAATCCTGGCACACGAACTCCGAAACCCGCTGGCCCCGATCCGCAACGGGTTGCAAATCTTGCGCCTGGCCGAGGATGACAAAGCGGCCGCGGCAAAGGCCCGCGGCATGATGGAACGACAGCTCCAACATATGTCCCGGCTCATTGATGACCTGCTCGATCTGTCTCGGATTGCCAATGGCAAAATTGAACTCCGCAAACAGCGGATCGACATCGCGTCTGCGGTCCAGGACGCCCTGGAAACCAGTGGGCCACTCATCGAATTGTTAGGCCATAAACTCACGGTCTCGATACACCCCAAGCCGGTCTATGTTGATGCCGATCGGACTCGGCTGGCTCAGATATTCGCCAACCTTCTTAACAACAGTGCCAAGTTCACACCGCATGGTGGGCATATCTGGCTTGCCGTCGAACAAGAAGGCAGCGATGTGGTCGTGAAGGTCAGGGATGATGGTGTCGGCATTCCCACGGAAATGCTCCCTAAGATTTTCGACATGTTCACGCAGGTTGACAGCTCGCTGGATCGGTCGCAAGGCGGACTGGGAATTGGGTTGAATTTGGTGCGTGGACTGGTCGGAATGCATGGCGGCAGGATAGAGGCCCATAGTGACGGCCCCGGAATGGGGAGTGAGTTCATCGTGCGTTTATCCGTTCTGTTTTCACCTGACAGGGGATACGCACAGGACAAGGACGGCAGTACCCGCTGTTCCTCTGCGTACCGGGTTCTCGTCGTGGACGACAACGAGGACTCCGCCGATAGCCTGAGTATGCTCCTCGAACTTATGGGTCACGACACTCGCACGGCCTACGACGGGCTCGCAGCCGTCGAAACGGCAACCGCCTTCCGGCCCAATGTGATTCTCCTCGACATTGGACTGCCAAAGTTGAATGGTTACGACGCTTGCCGCCGCATCCGAGAACAGCAGTGGGAAGAGACCGTGGTCATCATCGCTCTGACTGGTTGGGGACAGGACGAAGACAAATGCCGGTCGAAGGAAGCCGGGTTCAACTTTCACATGGTCAAGCCAGTGGACCCTGCTGCCCTTGAGAAGCTCATGGCGGGGTTATTGATGGTCCCATCTTGATCTTGCCTTGAACTATTGCTTGCAGAGGAGAAGCTATTTAAGAACAGCCTTCAAGCCCGAGTGAATGATTCTTATATTATTATAAATTAATATATATTATATTTTAATTATACTAGATATGGTCCTGAAAAGTGCCAATTCTGCAAAACGAACTCAAACCCACTTTTTACGTGAAAGTTCTTATTTAAGAGCTACACTCTCCGCCGTCGAGCCGCGATCAGGAACCGATTTGCCCGTTCCGTGTCGGGCTTTTCCGGAAGTGTTGTGTTCGTGAATGCTTCCTGGAATAGCCGGTCGAGTTCCAGGGCTCGCTTTTGCACCTCATCGAATGGCACCTTGCCGTGACGGATCGCCAGGAGTTCGTCGCGGTGTTCCGCCACATCCACCCGGATTTCACCTTCGGTGAGCGCGTGAATCCCGCTATGCAGCAGCCGAATCAGGTGCATGGCGTGCTTGGGTTTGAAGTGGCCATCCGCATCGTATCCCCGCTTCATCAGCCGAAACTGCGACAGCACATACCCCGAATAAGTCCGGTAGAGGTGTCGTGAGAGGAAACTGTTCCGCATTCGACGCAATTCGTCGCCGGTTTCGTCTGTGAAAAGCACAGCGGGCGACCAGAGCGTTTCGAGGATATTAGGATTCGCCTGGAGAGCCAGCCGGAGGAATTTCTCGATCTCCCAATCGACTTCTTCCACACCCGGTGCGAATGTTTCGACCTGCTCCGGGGGTTTTGTCAGCGACCAGTGCCAGTCAGCAGTTGGCAGAAAGATGCCGCGGCGATCCTCATCGGACGATTCGGTCGAAAGTCCAAACGCCCGCGATCCCACCATCACGCGATAGATGACGAACTGAGATACGTCTGGCCCAGCGGTGGCGGTTGCTTCGACCGTGTGCCCCCCGCGGCGAACGAGCAATTCACCAAACTTGAGCCGGAAAGAGGTGCCATCGAGAAACTGAATGAGGTAAGGGCGGTCGTTTGTGTCCGGCGACTCGGTCACTTCGCCGACGGTTCCGGCTGGCTTTTCATCGTCGGTCCCGGGCACGCGCCGGGCGTAACGCAGCACGACCTGGCTTCCAACCGGGATGATAAAGTTCGGCGGCAGGTTGTCGTCGCGCTGGGACATAACATTGAAATGCGTGAGTTCGTTCGGCGACCTCACCCGGGACGGAGCCACCCTTCGGCTTCCGCGACGGTCGCGAACACTCGAACATCGAGGCCACGATTCACGGCCACGTCTTTCGCGAAATCCATGTTAGCTGAAGAATGCTCGGGATTGAGATCGACATACGCAACCCGGCGGACTGGCATGGACTTCCGCTGACTTCCTTCGGAAACAATTTTGTAAATCTCAACCAGACCCAGCCCGGCCCCTTCCAAATTCTCTTCAATCAGAACAGTCGAGCAGTTCTGTCGAGCACAGATGGTGTAGATTTCAAACAAATAGCGACGAACGGTCTCAGGGGTGTTCTTCCCCGTTACCCGGAAATGCAAGTACGTCGGGTGTTCCTCAATGTCCAACTGATAATCCATCCAAACGCTCCAGTGTTCATCTACCGAAATTACGACTCATTCCAGTATGAGTCCGGTTCGGTGATTGAGCACCTTCCGCGTTTCAATCACCGCACCACTTCTATTTTAGCCTCCGCAACGATTGATGTCTCAGGAGTTACTGCCGTGGCGCGAATCAGGAGCGGAGCGTTGAAGGGTCCACAGTCTTTCGCGAACTTCAGCACCATCTCACCTGTGTCTCCGGTCGCGGGAATCAGAAGGGGTACCGCTGTAAGACCCTTCCAGTGTTCGGGCATCACCACCTCGACCTTCACATCTCCCTTCAAATTCTTGCTTCGACTCACCTTGAGAGTAATCCGCACTTCGCTGCCGGGCTCAGCACGGATGCTCGTTTTTTCGATATCGAGGTCGAGCCGACCGGGGCTGACAACCACAATCATCTGTTGATTCTGCTCCGTCGAACTGAAGCTAACCATGTGTTCGCGGCCATCCACTGGGTCTTTCACCTTCGCGGTCGCCATTACACAGACCCGGCATGTCCGACCCAGTTCCATCCACGGCGGCAGGAATGCTGGATAATCAACCTCGGTTTGACCTGGGGGAACGATCAGGACTGGACCTGTAACGCCCTGGAGGTGACGGGCTTGCTTGTCCGCAAGTTCTACTCGGATCGGGCCATCGAACCCCGCGCGATCGAGCGTGTACTTCCGCCGGTAGGTTTCTCCGCGTGGCGCAGAGGTCATCACATATTGGTCGATGATTTTGAACGGCGTTGGGAATGCGATTGTGAGCTTTGGGCTTGGCTCATCGAACAGAAATTTGTTTCCGGGAACGACGGCCTGCTTCTGAACTGGCTTGCTATCAATGGTTGCCGTTCCCATGACGATAAGCGGAATGGTTCCGATGGTTGCTGTTGCATCGGCCTGGATGGTCAGTGCGACATTCGATTGATTGGCTGCGATTTTGACAGGTGCAATCGTCACTCCTTTCGGAAGTGCAGAAACGCTCAATTCAATCGGTCCCGAGAATCCTCCGAGCCGTTCGACCGCGATTGGCACATTCACTTTTGCCGCACGGGCAAGCGTGGTGACATCGGGCGTCATGGTGAGTCGATATCCCGGTTCTCCCGCCACGACAACGCCATCGGTGACCCGTAGGCGGTAGATGAAGTTCGGTCCTCCGCGGCCGCGGAACTTCTCGGCAACGCGGACGGTGAAAACCCCATCGGTCTGAGGTGAAAACGCTAGCGGAGCGGGGTCGTTTGAGGGATCGCCGCTCTCGGCTCGGGCCAGTTCCTTGCCGGACGTATCGAGAATCGCCACCACTCCACACAATGGCGATTCGGCTCGCCGGGCTTGCAAATCGAACGTGTACTTACCGCCCTTCTTCAACTCGACTTTCCATTCGTTGATTGCTGTGGGTTTCTCGATCCGGCCGTTCAATGCGATGGGAGCTTTCACCATATCTTTCGCATCAATCGCATCCGCGAGCCCATCGGCTTTACCATGTATTGGGAAATTGAAGGCCGGTACATTCGCGGTCGTGACGGTGAGCCGATAGACGTATGCCGGGCCGCCGAGCGTGCGGGCATCGGTGATCCGCACGCGGTACTTGCCTGCAACCTTGGGCGTGAACTTCACGGAACCATCCGTTCCGATAACGGGATACTGCATCTGCTCGGCAACGATCTTTCCCGTGATATCGAGGATGTCGAGTTGCGGAACGAGTGGGGAATTCAGTGCCTGAGCGTACACGAAGGCGGTGACCGTCTTGCCAGCCTCACCATCGAACTCCCACAGATCGACGTTTTCGCGTGGGAAGATGCGTCCGTTTGCCGTCACGGGGAGTTTGATCGCCTGGGGAATCGCCTCGCCATCAATTTCCTTTTCCACCACTTCGGGCAAGTCGCCAACCATGAACACTAACCCGCCGGCCCCGCCTTGCGATGTGAACACCCGACCACGGACGGGGCCGATACTCGCATCCTTCGCGAGAGTTACTGTGCCGGTCATGTCGGCCGGGTAGTCTTCCTGTTGCTGCGATTCGGGCAACGGCAGTATCGGCCCCTCGAACCACAATCGCTTCATCGGTCGGAGAGTGGGCGATGCAGTGATCCCGCGCCCGGACAGATCGAATTCGCATTGATCGTAAAGGAACAGGCCACCCACACGGACGGGAACCGTGGTACCACACTGCCCGCCAGCAGGGAAGATGTAACTTGCCACGGGTGGATTGGCGAAGAGGGATTGACCACAGAAGAAGGATTCACCGCCGAGAATGTAGAGCGCGCAGAGGAAAGAAACGAGACGATATTGACTCATTGTGAAGCCCTCACAAAGAGGACAAAGATCATTTGTCCGCAGATTTCGCAGAAGACGCAGATGATAAAACAAAAGACAATTCTCAATTTTGTTTTATCATCTGCGTCTTCTGCGAAATCTGCGGATAAATACTGTCTTCTTGAAATCTGTGAATCAGAACTCACACCAATTCGCTCATCACCTTACCGTTATTGACCAGCGCCACGGGTCTACCATCAGGTGTGTGGAATTCGCCCTTCGGGTCGATGCCGAGCAACGTGTACATGGTGGTGAAAAGGTCTTCCGGGCCGTAGGGGTCGGTGGCCGGTCGTTCGGCTCGTTCATCGGTCTTGCCAACCACCACGCCGGGCGTGATTCCGCCACCGCCAAGCAGCACCGTGAAAGCCGGCCCCCAGTGGTCCCGGCCAGCGTTCTTGTTGATGCGTGGTGTGCGGCCAAACTCGCCGCTCACCACAACGAGAGTGTGTTCGAGCATTCCACGATCTGCAAGATCGCGGAATAACGTGCTGATCGCGGAATCGTACACGGGTAGTAGGCTCTTCTTGAGCGTGGCAAAGTTGCCATCGTGCGTGTCCCAGTTGCTATGATCGACCGTCACGCACCGCACTCCACCTTCGACAAGCCGGCGAGCCATCAGACACGACTGCCCAAGCGAATGGCGACCATACTCATCGCGAAGTTTGTCGGCCTCGGCGTGGATATCGAACGCTTTCTTGGCCTGTTGCGAGGTCATCAGGTCGAACGCTTTATCGCGGAACGTCCCGACTGCCCCGGCCGCGGCGTTGGCCCTCACCTCAGCGCTCTTGTGGTATTTGTCCACCTGCTCCAACAGCTTGCGGCGATCATCCAGACGATCCGAAGCGATGGCAGGCGGTGGGACGAGATCGGGCACGGAGAAGTTGGGGGCGCTTGGATCGGCATCGATGACAAACGGAGCGTGACTGGCACCGAGATAGGCCGGTCCACCGCTCGGGTGAAGTTTCGGCAACGCCACATATGCCGGGACGGAACCCTTTGGCCCGAGCTTCTTGGATACCACCGATCCAACACAAGGCCGCTGGTTATTGGGGCTCAAGGTCGGGTTGAATCCCGCAGTGGGGAAGTAGCCGGTGAGGATGTAGTGATCGGCGGGACCGTGATCCGAGTTGTGGTGTCGGAACGAGCGGACCAGGGAGTACTTGTCCACCTGAGCGGCCATCTTGGGCAGCAGTTCACAGATGGAAAGCCCCGGAATCTTCGTTTTCATGGGGTTGAAATCGCCGCGAAACTCGGCCGGGGCATCGGGCTTCAGGTCGAACGTATCGAGGTGGCTCTGCCCACCGTGCAGGAAAATGAAGATCAGCGATACGTCCTTCGCTGGCTTCGCGGCATCGCTCGCGCGGAGCAGTTGCGGCAACCCAATGGCCGAGCCGAACAGTGAGGCAGTACCGATGCGGAGAGCATCCCGCCGGGTCAGGCCATCGCAGAAGTTGGACATCGCAAATACCCCAAGAATGATTGGCCAAAAAAGCACAAGAGTCACAAAAAGAAGAAATTGATACAGGATGAATACGATCAATGCTTCATCCCTGTCATTATGATCTTCTGCTTGTTTGATTTTCTCCAATTTTGTGCTTTTTGTGCTTTTTTGCGGCTAATTTCTTCAGCCAAATAACGCAGACACCGGACTGCCATCGCATAGCCGGTGTGGACGGTTCTCGCGGTCGCGGATCATCGCAGCGGGGTCAACGCCCATCGCGTGGTAAATCGTGGCCAGGAAGTCATCGGGCGAGACCGGGTTCTCGGTGGGGTAGGCGGCAACCTTGTCTGTCTTGCCGTAAACCTGACCACCCCGGATACCACCGCCCGCAAAGAGCGCGGTTTGAGCTGCGCCCCAGTGGTCGCGGCCCTGGCTGCCGTTGATCTTGGGGGTGCGGCCGAATTCCCCAGCGACGGCAACGAGTGTTCGATCCAGCATACCCCGATTGCTCAGGTCATCCAGCAACGTCGCAAGCCCACGGTCGAGCGGCGGCAGGCAGTATTTCTCCTTGAGCATCGCGAAGCCCGTAATCCCACCCAGCCCAGCGGTACCGCCGTGGTTGTCCCAGACGTTTGCAACGCCGCCGTTCGGCATGATGTACATCCAGATCACCGATACTACCTTCACGCCACTCTCGACCAATCGGCGAGCCAGCAGAAAGCTCTCTCCGTAATCGTTGCGGCCATAGGCATCGCGCAGCTTGGATGGCTCGCGGTCGAGATCGAACGCCTCGCGAATCTTGGGCGATGAAATCATCTGCATCGCCTGATCGCGGAATCCATCCAGATCGCTACCGCCCGTCTTCTGGAGTGTCGCATCCTGGTTCTCCAGCAACTTCAACAAGCCCTGCCGGGCAACGAGCCGGGTTTGCGGCATGTCTGGCGGCAGAATGGTCGGGTGCGCAGCCGGTTCGTTGGACTTGTTGGCCGCGAGTTTCTCCAGGGAATCGTATTTCGGCCCGAGAAACCCGGCATAAGTCCCCGCGTAAGTCACTCCATCGTGGCCGACCGGGCGCGGAATCGTGACAGTTGCGGGAACGGGGCCGGCTGGTGCAAAGTAAGCCAGCGCGGAGGCAAAGTTCGGTGGGTGCGATCGCTTCCGGGGGTTCCGAGGTGAAACCAGCGTGGGATCACGTCGGCCCGTCATCATGTGGTAGACGGATGGCTCGTGGTTGTTGTCTCCGTGCGAGAGCGAGCGAACCACCGCAACCTTATCCATCTGTCGGGCGAGGCATGGCATCTGGTCGCAGATGCGGATGCCGGGTACGGCGGTATCGATCGGCTGGAAGAGGCTCCGGATGCCTTGCGGGGCTTCCGGCTTCATGTCCCACATATCCTGTTGCGGTGGGCCACCCCAAAGGAAGACGAAGATACACGAATCGGCAGAACCGCCGCGAACCGTGGCGGGTACGTTCGCGCGGGCTTCGAGCAAGCTGGGAAGCGCAAGCCCACCGGCCCCGAGTTGGCCCAGGCGAATCATCGCATCGCGGCGGTGGAGCATGAGGGGCTCCTGGAGAGTCGCCTGGCCCTCCTCCACAACTCCCTCGCCCATGGGGAGAGGGGTTGGGAGGTGAGGGCGATTTAATGGTTAAACAAAAACTCCGTACTATTCAGCATGGCCCAGGCCAAATCTTCCGTGGCAGCGCGGCGGTTTGCAACATACTTCCGCAGGTGTTTTACACCCACGTTCTTCTCCTCGGTCGTCGGCAACCGGGCGAAGAAGGTCAGGTACAACTCCTCGACTAGTTTCCCATCGTCCTTTTGCTCGCGGACCAACCGGGCGATGGTGCCGCCCTCGTGCGTCAGTTTGGCCTGGATGTCGGGTGAGTTGAGCAGGTTCAATACCTGGGCAACAGACGGCTCCCGGGTCCGTTCGCATTCGCACGCGGTTACCCGATTCGGTCGGCCAAATAGTCGGAGGAATTCACTTCGGGCCTTGCTATCCCAGAGTTGCACAGCGCGGGCGATGCCCGGTGAGCCCGTGAACTTTTCCGGCACTCCAAGTGCCTGACAGGTCATATCGAGCAGCACTTCGGCATCGGGCCGCTTGAAATACGCGCGGGAAAAGTTCCGCTCATCCTTCTCGTTCGTTGCGTTGGGAACCGCTGAGGTTTGGTAGACCCTCGACGAAGTGATGAGGACGATCAGCTTTCGGACATCGTACTTGTTCTCGACCGCGAACTTTGCAAGTGCATCGAGCAATTCCGGATTGCTCGGTGGGTTGGTGGCCCGCACATCATCCACTGGCTCAACCAATCCCCGACCGAGTAACCAAGCCCAAACGCGGTTCGAGAGGTTGCGGGCGAAGAACGGGTTATCCGGCTTCGTCATCCAGTCCACGAGCCTGATCCGCCCGTCGCCAGCCGCATTGGCGGTCGGCATCTCGTTTCCGAGGGGGTAGGCGAAGATCGTGGCATTCGTGCGGGGGTGTCTGGTAGATGGATCGCCGCTGCTAGAGACGGATTCGGCGTTGCCTCCGCCACGCGCGGAGACGGGGACGAAGAACGCCGTCATGCCATAATAATCGGCCTGCTTCCAGCGGTCGAATGGATGATGGTGGCACTCCGCGCAGGCAATTCGCACGCCGAGAAACACCTGCGAAACGGTTCCAGCCATTTCGCCAGGCTTGGTGACCACCTTGTAGAAGTTTGCCGGGCCGACTTCATCGAGTGGTCCTTCGGCGGTCACCAGTTCCCGCGCAAACGCATCGAATGGCTTGTTGGTGGCAATAGATTCCCGAATCCACTTGTAGTACGTGCGGGCTCGCTGGTGCCCGAGCGGTTGGCGGTCCACGCGGAGCAGGTCGGCCCAACGCATCGCCCACAGGTCCGCGAACTCGGGTCGGTTGAGCAATACTTCAACCAGTTTCGCCCGCTTATCCTTGGCGGTGTCCGCAAGGAACTTCCGGGTCTCATCGGGAGTCGGGAGCGTGCCGGTGAGGTCGAGGTAGATTCGCCGCAGATACTCGGCATCATCGCACAACCCGGACGCTGCGACGTTCAGTTTTGCGAGCTTGGCATCGACCAGCTTGTCGATGAAGTTGAATTGCGGCAGCTTCTCGCCCGCGGCCATTGGTCCGGGTCGGGGGACCATTAGCCGGAACAGCCCGACTTCGCCAAGATAAGCCGCCATCACCGCGGCTTCGCCGGGGACATCGTGTGTGGTCACCAGTCCATTCGCGGTAACACCCGCAACCGATTCCGCGTTAGTCTGGAAACGCGCGTGGCCCGTCACGTCCTTTTCCACACCATCGGAATACTTCGCGAACACCTTCAACTGTTGATCGGCCTTCTGCCCCATCACACGTTCGGTAGGCTCGATCCGAACCGACACCACATGCGGAGCATTCGCCGACCCAAACGGCATTCCCGCGGCGATCCAGTCCCGCAGCAAGCGGTAATCCTCGGACCCTGCCGGAAGCTTGGTGCCGCCACCGTGCGCGGCTCGTCCGGTGCTTTTGCGAAGCAACAGGCTCTCATCAGGCTTGGCGGGAAACACTCGCCGCCCGCGCCCTTCCTTGGTGAGCGCGGCAAAGTCTGCTTCCGGGTCCGAAGCGAAGACCGACAGCTTGAATCCGCCCTGCCCTTCAGCTTTCCCATGACAGCCCGAAGAGTTGCATCCATAGCGCCCCAGGATGGGCAGGATGTCGTTCTCGAAGTGGAAGGCACCTGGCGCAGTGGTAGCAGGCTCCGCTGCATAAGCGGTTGCTGGGATCGCGAGCAGGATGATCGACAGGCAGAACCGCATGGGGCGGCTCCGAGTTTTAGGCGGGGGGGATGAAATCCCCGGTCTGGTAGGCAGAGCTGGCGAGCACAGCGCTCACAATCCTAGGCGGGATTAACTTCCTTGCTTGTACCATGTTTTGGAGTCGAGAGCAACGGTTGAGAACTCGGGACTGAAGATTTATGGGGTGGGACAAATTGGATGAGGCGCTTCCAGCCAGCATTGCCGCGTATCGCGACCTCCAATTCCAATGCCCTCACGTCCATGAGTGAAGTAGTTGGAATCGCAGACGTGTGGCAAGAATTCAGCACATTTTGAACCCAGAATCAGTCAAAAAAGCACGCCAAAAAACATGCGGCTTTCGACACTTCTCGCTCGACGCGACAGATGTTAGCCCCAATCGCTGATTGATCTTCCAAAAAAATCCAGCCTGTGCCTTTTTTGGGGTTACCACACCAACCCATCAAGGACACAGGCATGGAAGCCCCACGTGTTCGTATTGTCCAACGGACCTGCGTTCTCAATACCTATCCCTGTCCCCACGCGGAACACCGCTACGAACTCCTGGCGATCCGTCACGCAAGGTACCATTCGATGAGGTGCAACTCGACCGGCTATTCCAAGAAGCATTCACGAACACAACACTTCCGGAAAAGCCCGACACAGTGCGGGCGAATCGGTTTCTGATCGCGGCTCGACGCCGGAGAGTGTAGCTCTCATTCCAGGGGTTATGCTCGCCTTCGGCTCGCTCCACCCCTGGCTACCATCGCGCGCCCCTACGGGGCTTTGCCCAGGGATTTCATCCCTGGCTTTTCCAGCCCTGGAAGGGCGCTTAATGGTAGCCAGGGGTGGAGCGATAGCGAAACCCCTGGAAGAGTATGGTAACCCTTTTGTAACCGCGGCTTGTGGTCATCTTCCCATCCAGGGTAGGATTGGTCCCGCCTCACTCCCCACTCCGGGGGTCGGGGCGGCAAATCTACTCACGCCAGGAGGGACACGTTATGGCAAGCCGAAGGGGATCGAGGGGTTCGGTCTTGGGGCTCATCGTAGCGACTGGGATGGTGATGGCGGGACACGTTGTTGCCCAGCAACCGCCACCGCCTGCCCCAATCCCATCACAAGAACCACAGGTTACGCTGCCGTCCATTCCGACCGCGCCGCCGGTAATGCCAACGGGCCAAGCCGGGCCGGGTTTTCCCGGCACACCAGTACCAGTTGGCGTCCCCACCACTGGTTTTGCACAGCCCGTGCCTATGGTCCAGACCCAGCGGTTCACGTTCAAGATTGACCCGAATACTCCGATCAAGGATTTGCTCCCGACCCCGCCGACGGTGAAGCCAGTCACTGGGCCTGTCCTCACAGACGACCTTACGAAAGTACCCGAGGCCGAGTTCCAGGCCCGAACCGAAAAGGTTGCCCCAAACGGCAAGCAGACCGAGCAGCTTGCCCACCAACTCGCCAAGATCAACCACGTCAACGCGAAGAAAACCGATGCCTTCATGACCGCTCTGTTGGCGAACCGCGAGGATCTGGCCGGTCTGCCATTCGCGATGGGCGATGATTGCCGCACTGCCGGCGAACGCACGAAGCAGTTCACGCAGGCAGTTGCCACCGTCCGGCAGGCACTCGGCTCTCAGAACTCTATTGTCACCCCAGCGTTCGCTCCTCCCAGCCCTGTGACTACCTTTCAGGTACCTGTACAGCAACCTAATGGAGTCATTACTACCGTTGCGGTTACCCAGCCACAGGCAACGCCGCCGGTTATGCCATCCTCCAACGCAGTTCTGGTAGCCGCGCCTCCGATGGCTAGCGTATCCAACCCGTCGTTCTGGTCCCAGTATGCAACCCTCTGCGAACAGGAAGATGCAACGCGATCGCGTTCCGACAAGGTGAAGAGCGAACACGTCACCCTCGCCCGAATCGCTGCCCTCATGCAGATGTTGGCCCCTGAGTCGCCAGAACTCCGTCTCGGACTGGTCAAGTACCTCACGGCCATCCCACACGTCGAGGCAACGAAGGCCCTGGCCCGAATCGCCATCTTCTCCCCCGAGGATGATGTTCGTAACGCGGCGATCGATTCGCTCAAGGTCCGCCGGGAGAAGGACTACACCGACATTCTCATCAAGGGTCTCCGTTACCCCTGGCCAGCAGTGGCGAAGCGGTCAGCCGAGGCAATCGCCCGCATGGGCCGGTCGGACCTGATTCCTGAACTCGTTGCGGTTCTGGCCACGGACGATCCACGAATGCCGACGATGAAGACGGAGGGTGGGAAGCAGATCACGATGGTGCGTGAGATGGTGAAGGTGAACCACCATCGTAACTGCATGATGTGTCATGCCCCAGGTAGCCCCGAAAACGTGTCGTCAAACGCGATCACGGCCGAGGTTCCGGTGCAGGGCCAGCCTCTGCCCCTGCCGTCCGAAGGATACCGGCAGTCATCTCCGGATCTGATGCTCCGGATCGATGTGACCTATCTCCGGCAGGATTTCTCGGCGATGCTGGCCGTGGGGGACGCTCACCCCTGGCCCGAGTTGCAGCGATTCGACTTCCTCGTTCGCGAGCGGAAGCTCACATCCAACGAGGCCGATGAGTACAAGGTGAAGCTGACCCCGAAGGAAGTGGGTGTGTTGTCCCCGTATCACCGGGCAGCTCTGGCGGCACTACGAGATCTGACCGGCAAAGATACCACGCCGACGGCTGAAGCGTGGCTGAAACTCCTCGATCTACCGACACCTCCGTGAGCCATCCCAAGCCATCGGCTTTCAGCCTTCGACCAGGGCTGGTAGAACGAGCCTTTCAGGCGCGGTATCTCGCGGCCTGAAAGGCCGCTTCTGTCAGCCCAGGTCGTAGGCCGGTCGTAGGCCTGGGCGTATTTGGTATCCTCTCGAAACCAGTCGGCATAATTCACGCTACCCACATAAACCAGCAATATACTGCTCCCCAAGTAGCTCGCATCCCGTGTTGCAAAGCAGAGCGTTCAGGGGGCTGTTCCATGACTCGGAACTGGGTCAAGACCGTCGGAGCCGGAATAACCGCGGCGATTTTCATTGGGATCGCCGCGTTCCAGAATCAATCCACCAACGCGGCACCTCGACCCGATCTGAATCCAATCGCACACTGGGTATTCGATGCCGAAGGGGTGACCGGGAACAAGGTCGCCGATCGGGTCGGCAAGCTCACGGGGACTCTTCTCGGTGCGCCCCAGCTCGTCACAACAAGTCCGACCGCTCGGCTGGAGTTGGCCAACCCGGTCGATGGCGTGATGCTTCAGGAGCGGGTGACCCCCACCGCGGCGTTTCTGCCGAAGGATGCCCTGTCTGCTGTCGCCTGGGTGCGCATCGATCAGCCAACCGAATGGGGAGGGATCATCGGTTGCTTTCAGGACAACAAGCCAGCGGGTTACGGATTCGTTCTCGGTTACAACAAGACCACTTTTCAGTTTGGCCTGGCTTCCCAGGGAGCGAGTAGCGGAAACGGCAAAATCACTTATCTCATCGGACAGGCCAAGTACGAGCCGGGCAAGTGGTATCACGTTGCCGGGGTGTACGATGGAAAGCAGATGCGGCTCTATGTGAACGGGCAACTCGATGGCACGAACAACGAACAGTCGGGGCCAGTGCTTTATGCCAAGGCTGCGCCGTTCGTGATCGGACGCTATCGCGATGAGAACGAGGATTTCCCCCTCCAGGGGGCAATCAAGGAAGTAATGCTTTGCTCTCATGCGATTGAGCCGGAGTTGATCGCTGCGCATTTCGAGGCAGACAAGCCGCTGGCCCAGGTTCCATCCACAATCCAGCCCGGTCCCAAGTTCGTGGTCGAACCCTACCTTCAATACGCCACACGGACGACCATGACCGTGATGTGGGAAACCGAAACTCCTTGCACGGCAGTCGTCGAGTATGGGCTCAAGTACCCGCCCGATCAGTCGGTCAAGGTCGAGAAAGCAGACGTGATGGGAGAGGTTCAACTCTCCAACCTGGAGCCGGGGACCAAGTATATTTACCGCGTCGTTTGCACCGATGCCGATGGTAACAAACTCGAAGGTAAACCGCTCACGTTCATGACGGCAGTTGACACCACCGATGCCTACAGTTTCACGGTGATCGGAGACACCCAGCGCAACCCGGTGGTCACCGCGCGGGTGGCGAAACTGATGTGGGAGCGGCGACCGAACTTCGTGATCCACTGCGGGGATGTGGTGGATGATGGAACGGCCAAGTGGCAGTGGACGGGCGATTTGTTCAAGCCATGCAGCGAACTATTCGGCCGGGTTCCCGTCTACCCCTGCATTGGCAACCACGAGAAGAACAACCCTCAGTACTACAAATACTTTTCGCTCCCCAAGCCGGAGTATTACTACTCGTTCAAGTACGGCAATGCCGAGTTCTTTGTCCTCGACACCAACACGCGCCGGGATCTCACCGAAAAGGGCGAACAGTACCAGTGGCTGGATAAGGCTCTCGCGGCATCGGAGGCCAAGTGGAAGTTCTGCTACCACCACCACCCACCGTATTCCTCCGACGATGACGATTTTGGTAACTCCTGGAAGGGACCGACAAAATCTGGTGACCTTCGAGTTCGCACTCTCGTCAAGCTCTACGAGAAGTACAAGGTCGATATGGTGTTCAACGGACACATCCACGTTTACGAACGGACGTGGCCAATCCGGGATGGGAAAGTCGATGAGAAGAATGGCGTGATCTACGTTACCTCGGGCGGTGGTGGTGCGACGCTGGAGAATTTCGCGCCAACCCCCGCGTTCTTCAAGCAAGAAGGACGTGTGGATTACCACTTCTGCTACATCACCATCCACCAGGGAACATTTAACTTCAAAGCATTCGACCAGGAAGGGCGACTGTTCGATCAATTCGCGCTGAAGAAAGAATGAGTGGAGAGTGGAGAGTTGATAGTGAAAACCTAAGAAACTCACTCTTCACTCTCCACTCTCCACTCTCCACTATCAACTAATCGTTCCCTTCCTCAGTTGGGGAACCGCAATGATGGCACATCTCACTCTTCTCGGGCTGTTCTGCTCTTTGTGTTCGGTTGTGGGCGCGATCGATCATCCAGCCCCCACGCGCTTCCAGTTCGAGTCGAAGCACATGGGGACGACGTTCCGTATCGTCTTGTACGCAGCTAATGCGGACGTGGCAAAGAAGGCCGCGGAGGCGGCCTTTGCGCGAGTAGCGGAACTCGATCAAATCATGAGCGACTACAAGCAGACCAGCGAGTTGATGCAACTGTGTAAGAAATTCGCCACTGAAGTCGGCGAACCGGTGAAGGTGAGCGACGACCTGTTCTTTGTGTTGCTGAAGGCCGAGGAGATGTCGAAACAGTCGGATGGCGCGTTTGATGTCACCGTTGGCCCGGTGGTGCAACTCTGGCGTCTGGCTCGTCGAACTCAGGAACTCCCGGACCCCAAGGAGTTCGCCAGTGCCCGGGCCAAGGTGGGGTATCAGAAGGTGAAACTCGATGCGGTCAAGAAGACGGTGCAACTCACAACGCCGGGCATGCTCCTCGATCTCGGTGGGATTGCCAAGGGATATGCAGCCGATGAAGCGTTGAAACTGCTAAAGGAGAAGTTTGGCATCGCGCAGGCGTTGGTTGGAGCTTACGGCGACATTGCCTGCGGCGATCCGCCTCCCGGCAAAGAAGCGTGGAGTGTGGAAATCGCTCCGATCGCAAAGGGTCAGAAGGTTCGCACGCTGAATCTCGCCAACGCAGCCGTATCCACATCCGGCGATCTGGAACAATTTGTGGTCATCAATGGGGTGCGCTACTCGCACGTCCTTGACCCGAAAACCGGTCTTGGATTAACCGGCCGACGCAGCGTCACCGTGATAGCTCCACAGGGGGTGACTGCCGACAGCATGACGAAGGCCGTGAGTGTGCTGCCGCCCGATCGGGCGCTAAAACTGGTTGAAAACACACCCGGTGCCGCGACGTACATCGTGATTTTGGACAAGGATGAGAAACCAGTCGTAACGGAATCGAAGCGGTTTTCCAAGTTCGAGGTCAAAGAAAAAAACGACCTTCCCAGCAAAGATTTGCCGATTTCGGGGTTTTTGGTCAGCGCAACTTGCCCCATTGGTTTGACCGGAGCGGAAAGGTCTGTTAAGCTTCGGTAACTCGCGGTATCGGAATTCCCGTCCGGCCGCACGCTGCGACTCCCCTCAAATCGCAGCGACTACACCCGGTTTCACCGGGCGGTGCGTTTGTGCCTGGAATTAGGCCATGCGCACAAATAGGGAATCATGAGCTGGTCCGATCTTTCATCCCGGCACGACATTGGCTTCGTCGCCAGGACATTCAGTTTCTCACTTCTCCTGCTCCCGGCAGGTGTCCTTGGGTTTCTCGCGTTTCGCACCGGTTCGTTCCCGGTAGCGGTTGGCGCGGGGATTCAGGCACTGTTCGTGATGGTATTCCTGCGCACTCACCCGGTCTGGCGTCCGCCGGTTAGCGTGTCGGTTGTCGTCTTGTACCTGATCGCTCTGGCTTGGGCATGGTTGCCGCTCCGGAATTCATCGGATTGGGCAATCCATCTCGCGCAGGGGGTTCTGTTACTCGTCGGGGTTGGGCTTCTCGCGGCACACGATCTGACGCGCACGGGGGCGGAACCCTTGCGCAGGGCCAATTGGTGGATGCGCCGAATAGCGTTGCGGAGGCAGTGGCCGCTGCAACTGGCCGATTGTCGAACTCTGCCGGAAGCCGTGGGCTTGCGGGATGCCCTCCGGGACGAACCTGGCCCGGCCCTGGCGCTCCTGTCGGACCCGCGACCGGAAGTACAGGCTGCCGCACTTGGCGCACTCGAACACCGTTCACAATGGCGACCTGGAGAGGCCGAACTGGTACTGAAATTCAGTCGTGAGAATCGAGAACCGGCTGTGCGAGTTGCAGCGGTGTATGCTTTGGCTGGAGTGGAGGCGGCCGATCTGGTGTCCGGCCTGGCGGAATTCCTCCGAGACCCTGCGGTCGAAGTTCGGTTGGCCGCGGCCGAAGCAGTCATGTGGCACGCTGATGCCCGATGGCCTTTCACGCGCGAGTCGGTGAAGGAAACACTGTCTGATCCAAGACTGGCGGGCGATGGCGCATTATTTGCCGGGACAGGTCGCCTGCCGGCTGCGGCTGTTGCGGATCTGATTACGTGGTCGGCCGAACATGCGGCTCTGGCGCAACGAGCCATCTCGACGCTGATCGAGCACTATCACGCCGACCTGCTTGCGGATGAGCGCCCCGAACTCGGGAGTGAACTGGCCGCGATGATGCTGAGTCACGAAACCCCACCGCCTTTGCGCGTGGAACTGGCATCGCTGCTTCGGGACCATCATTTGCTTTCCCCGGACCTTTTAGACCGGCTGACGAACCCGGATCAGCCTGGGCCGATCCGGTTGTTTGCGGCGGAGTTGATGCTGCGAATTAACCCACACGACCCGGACGGTGTGGATGTCCTGCGTGGGTTGGCCCGACAACCGAACCGAGAGATGGCAGTGCGTGTGGCTGCGGTGCTTCAGAGTGTGTTGGGGTTGGATCTTGGATTGCCGTCTGGCGATCTGCCGCCACCGAATAGCAAGCCCGCGGCGGACGTGGCACGACGGGTCGCGGCCTGGGCGAATGGTGCGAATCCGGATGTCTTCCGTCCCACGCCTGGTCCGCGTCCGGGATTGAAGTCCAGCAGTCGCCCACCGATGCCGGCAATTGGCTCGCGGCCAAAGATGTCCGCCATTCCACCCACTCCGCCACCGCTGGCTTCTGGAGGAATGGTGGATGAGTCCGCGATGTTTCTGCCAGAAGATTCCGCGATGATGCCATCGGACCAGTCGGAGATGCTCCCGCCAGACGATTTGCCGATACCCCGCCCAAAACAGCGCCCCGGCTCCAGCACGGTATTCTGATTAAACTCGTCTATCCCGCAGTTTTCGTACCCGAGTAACAGGAACGTAGTCACTTTTGCGCAGCGCTGCCCACACGTGGGCAGGCTGTCAGGTCTGGAGACTTTTCAGTAACGGTGTCAGTAATCTTACAAGATTGCGATGATGTGTTTTGGCACTTCAGCAAGGCGATTTTCTTCCCAATCACAGATTCAAACACCAATCGCTGTCACAAATTGTCATGTGTCATAAGCCTTGGCATAGGCCCAATCATCCTATAATAATCACTTAAATCATAAACAAACTTGTTATTCGTGGTGATTGACGGATCTCTCACTGTTTTCTTGTACCTCTTTGCGGCAAGAATAAGGAGAAAGAGAAAACGTATTACCTGGCTTGCCCCTTGCCCCTCGGGTTTTCCTCATGTCCAAGCCCAAGAAGCCGCCGCTGGTCAAGTTGAGTGAGTTTCAGCCGGGTCAATACGGAGACTGCTTCGCACAACTCGCGGAGAAGTCGCGCGGCAGCACACGCGATGGGAAACCCTTTTACACCTGTCGATTTCGCGACCCTCGCCGCGTGGCGGCTGTCATGGTGTGGGCCGACAGCGGGTTGTTTCCCGATTGCCAGGAGCACTGGCAGGTTGGCCACTTCTTCAAGCTCCGCGGGACGTATGCCGAACACGAGAAGTATGGTCCGCAACTCGATGCGGAGATGGTCCGGCCCATCGAGGAACGCGATCGCTCCGAGGGGTTCAGCGAACTCGATTTCGTTGCGCGATCGCGGTTTGATCCCGAGCAAATGTTCCGCGAACTCGACGACCTCATCGCGACCGAGATTCAGGATTTACCGCTTCGACAACTCACTCAGAAACTCCTGCACGACAACTCTGCGGAGTTGAAACTCCTGCCCGCCTCCACGCGACACGCTTACCCCTTCGCGGGAGGCTGGCTCGAACACACCTTGAACGTCGTTCGGAACTGCGTCTTCCTGGCCAGCTACTATGCCAGACAGTTTTCGCAGATGAAGCCGCCACTGAACCGCGATCTGATCGTGGCCGGAGCCGCGATCCACGACATCGGACGGGTGAAATCGGTTGAGGCTGGGCCGCCAGGTCAGCCGCCACGCAACGGAATTGCTGGAGAACTCTTTGGGCACATTTACCTGGGTTACGACCTGATCCGCACGGCTGCCAGGAACATCCCCGATCTGAACCCCGAGCTACTCGACCTGCTTTTGCACATCGTTGTGTCACACTTGCACCAAACGGAGTCGAGTCCACCCCAGTCGGATATGAGTTCGCCGCGATCGCCGCGTATTCCCGAGGCGCTGATTCTGCATTACGCCGCCGACCTGGATACCAAGTTCGAGATGCACATCCGCTGCCTGATGCGCGATACCACCGATGGCCCATTCACCGAATGGGACTCAAGCCTCGGTGGTTCGTTGCTCAAGCAACGGAAAGTGTGATGGGGAAGGGATGAGGGATGAAGGAAGACACCGCCTCCCATTTAAGGACCGCGTGATTGTGTCATTAGGAGTGGTGGTGGTGTGGTTGTTGTTTATGCTCTTCTACCGAGAGATGTGACGGGTTGCTACTGGTCTTCCTGGCTACCACACGGGGCCGTCGTCTAGGTCTGATTTGATGACGGGGCAGTTCAAACCGTGTTTCTTTGTAATAGACTTCACGACTTCGTGGAAAAAAGCTTTAGAGGTGGGGGAGACATAAACTTTCTGGATGAGATCAGCTAGTACGACCGGAACTGCTCGTCCGTCATCGGGGTAAGGCACGTTTGGGTCCAGTAGACCAACGATTTCTCTGTTGGTTATGGAGCCCGACCACCAGACGAGCCGCATTTCTGCCTCGTGTTCAAAACTTTTTCTTTTGTGGCAGATCGGATAGAAAACATTACCAACCGGGATCGTGTCGTTCTGATGGTCAATGTACGTTACCGACGCCGGATAGATGACATCTTTAGAGTTGCAAAACGCTCTTTTCATGTCTGAGAAGGTGGTGCAAATCCCCACCCCTTCATCTGATTTGAGGTATAGCTTCCACATTGCCGCCGATTGGTGAGGATTCATATGCCAGCAGGAGAGATGGCAGGTTTCCCGCCCTTGGTCTTCCAGTCTCTTAATCACTCTACTATGCGTATCTTGTAGGTCCTCGGATGACATAGTTAAGTCTGGAACTAGCGCGCGCACTTGTGATTCGGGCACAACGCGATTTTTCCGGGGAAAGATACCCTCATATTTATCATCCATCTTACTAGCTTTGGCGAAATAAATCGTTTGTGTGTCAAGGATGGAATAGTATTTAGAGAGGTCGATATACCGCCACAATACTGCTGTATCTGGAGGAGCAACTAAATTGGGGTGTACCTCAATCATCGGTCGGTCTCCCGTTCCTGCTCGGAATTTGGCTTCCGCGTTTGAGCGGCCTTGGTATAATTGGAAATGGGTAGAGGGGCTAGCTTCCACGACCTTGGTATGGCCATGGTTGCTACCCCTCTAGCGGGCCGCCGGTCTCTCCCTTTTGGTTTGTAGGGGGAGCCCGGCGTCCTTGTTTCGTGGTCAGAAATCAATCACGTCTACGCTCACATCTCCGCCTTCTCCAACATCGTCCTGTTTGGGTTTTTCAGACCCATTTGCTAGCTTCCCTTCTAGGACAGCCTCCAGCCTCTCAAACAATTGACTCAAATCAAAAGCGTTCGAGCGTCCAACCCTTCCGACTCTGCGCAGCAGTCCTTTTTTCTCAAGGCTTCGCGCGTAGCCGCGAGCCGCTGTTGGGGTCACTCCCATTCTGGTCGCCAACCTCTTGAATCCAGGGAATGGCATCTGAGCGGTCCACTTATGGCGAAGCAGGTGAATCAGAAACATTGCTTCCAGGTTTGTGATCTCCAGCGTCCTGTATGAGTCGAGGAACAGGTCTGAAATCGGTGTCCAGCCAGCAGCAGCAAGTTTGGTGGTCCATCTCACGCCGATATCACGCGGGACTCGCTGCTCTTTCCAGGAAGTTGGCATACAGTCATTCCCCCCCTCTATGTGAGATACTAGGGGTTGCCTCAAGGGATGACAAGCCCTAAAATTACATAGTAATTGGTTCTCTATTCTCCCATCGTTTGACGGCTTGAAGAGCCCTCTCTTCCAATCCTTCGTACTTCAGTATAAGGAATCTTATAGGGAGGGTGTAAGATTCCTTATAGACCAGAAGTACGTGGATACTAAGGTATGGGTGAAAGGATTCTTTCGTTCTTAATCTTTAGAAGACCAGATTTGTCAGGGAATGAGGTTCGCCGAGTGCAACTCATGCTTTACTCATCAGTGTCGTCGTCGAGGTAGTCTTCCGCCAGCTCGTTCATCTCGGCTGCGCGAAGGAGGGCACCGATGAGAATGTGAAACCAGATCGCATTAGGATTGTCCGTGGACACAAGAAGGACAGCTATTTGCTCATTGATTTGATCAACTTCGTTGAGAACAGCAGCGGGGAGCATTTGTACCCTCCTGATGACTGGTGATGTCGTCATTCAAAAGGTACACGCGCGGGATCGTCGAAGACAAGAAACGTACAGTAAAAGAAGGGCAACGCAGCGAAAGAGCAGTAATTGCATCAAGTATTTTTCTTTACTAATTCTCAGTATTTTACTCACAGCCGCCGCCGTGACTGGCTATCTTAAAAGCGCGGTGCGCACATGGATTAATGAAGCAGTCATCATAGAGATATCGCCTTGTTTTCCACTGCTCAACTACCCTTCAACATTCTCTGCAATATACCATAGCAGCGGTGGCTGTCCGAAAATACGACGCCTTTAAATAACTGGAAAACAGCAATTGTTCCACAGCCAATGAGCGATCATTTCGGTACTGATCGTGCCTCATAGCTACTTGCGGAGATCGAACCGGATTAACACGCTTTTCTTTGCGTGTGGGCGGTGGCAAGTCTGGCTGGCAGGTTGGCCACTTCTTCAAGCTCCGCGGGACGTTTGCCGAACACGAAAAGTATGGCCCGCAACTCGATGCGGAGATGATCCGGCCCATCGAGGAGCGGGATCGCTCCGAGGGGTTTAGCGAACTCGATTTCGTAGCGCGGTCGCGGTTTGATCCGGTACCACTGATGGTCCATTCACCGAATGGGAATCAAGCCTCGGTGGTTCGTTGCTCAAACAACGGAAAGTGTGATTTTGCTAGCAAGGGATGAGGGATGGGAAAAACCCTTCTTTTGTCTTCCTTCATCCTTCATTCTGCATCCCTTCTATTCAAAATAGCTCTGAGGGGTCGCTTTAGATACAATTCTGTTGCGAATGAAGCCGTGCGCGTTGGGCGACTTGAGCTATGCACGATCCCGAAAGTACAGGCGTGTTCCAGTATGACGGCTCGGTTGAGTCCGGCAATCCCGTTGTCGCCCAACCTCGCCACATCGGTCGCTATCGTATCGAGAGAATCCTCGGGCGGGGCGGCTTCGGTCTCGTCTATCTCGCTTACGACGAGCAGTTGCAACGGCCCGTGGCAATCAAGGTTCCCCATCCTCACCGAGTGTCCACTCCCGAAGACGCCAAAGCCTACCTGACTGAAGCGATCACTGTCGCCAACCTCGATCACCCGCATATCGTTCCGGTTTTCGATTTCGGCACCACCGATGACTGCCCCTGCTTCATCGTCTCGAAATACATCGAAGGCACCGACCTCGCATCGCGACTCAAGCAGTCCGGGCTGTCGCTGCACGAAGCGGTCAAACTGGTGGCGACGGTGGCGGAGGCTCTGCACTATGCCCACCGCAAGGGACTCGTTCACCGGGATATCAAGTCGGGAAACATCCTGATCGACACGAGCGGCAAACCCTTCGTGGTCGATTTCGGGCTGGCTCTCCGGGAACACGATGTCAGCAAGAAGCTCAGTTACGTGGGAACGCCAGCCTACATGAGCCCCGAACAAGCCCGTGGAGAAGGTCATCGGGTGGATGGGCGCTCGGACATCTTTAGCCTGGGTGTGGTCTTCTACGAGTTACTTGTGGGACGCCAACCTTTCCGGGCCGACTCATACGCGGAACTGCTGGAGCAGGTGGCGAACCACGAGCCACGCCCTCTAAGACAACTGGATGAGAACATTCCGAAGGAACTGGAACGGATTTGTTTCAAGGCTTTGGCAAAACGCGCATCCGAACGGTACATGACAGCCAAGGACATGGCTGACGACCTGCGGCACTTTTTGATCCAGCAGCCCACCCCGACGACTACGGGCACCGCCACGCCTTCGTTCGCGCCGGTCGTGCAATCGCCCTCCCCATCGGTTGCATCAACCCGGTTTATTACAACCTCGGCCACACCGACAGCGCCGACTTCGGACCACCAGCCCCTCAAGATTGTGCCGAAAGGATTGCGGTCATTCGATGCTCACGATGCCGACTTCTTCCTCGAACTGCTACCGGGGCCGTGGGATCGGAATGGACTGCCCGACAGCATCCGCTTCTGGAAAACGCGCATTGAAGAAGCGGATGCCGACAACACCTTCTCGGTGGGCCTCATTTACGGGCCATCCGGCTGCGGCAAGTCGTCGCTCGTGAAAGCCGGTCTGTTGCCCCGCCTGTCCAGCAATGTGATTGCCGTGTATGTCGAGGCAACCGCCCTGGAAACCGAGGCCAGGCTGTTGAACGGTCTGCGAAAGCGCTGCAACGCACTGCCTAACAACCTGGATCTGAAAGGGACGCTGGCAGCACTACGTCGGGGACAGGGCATTCCTGTGGGCAAGAAGGTGTTGATCGTTCTCGATCAGTTTGAGCAGTGGCTTCATGCCAAGAAGGAAGAGCAGAACACCGAACTGGTGCAAGCCTTGCGGCAGAGTGATGGCGGCCGAGTGCAGTGCTTGGTGATGGTGCGGGACGACTTCTGGATGGCGGCGACCCGGTTCATGCGCGAGTTGGAAATTCGACTCCTGGAAGGTCAGAACTCGGCGGCTGTCGATCTCTTTCCGATTCGCCACGCCGAGAAAGTGCTGGCAGCTTTTGGGCGGGCTTTCGGCGCGTTGCCCGATGCCTCTATCGATGCCAGCAAGGATCAGAAACAGTTTCTTGCACAGGCCGTGTCCGGCTTGGCCGAGGAAAGCAAAGTCATTTCGGTGCGATTGGCTCTCTTTGCGGAGATGATGAAAGGCAAATCGTGGACGCTCTCCACACTCAAAGAAGTCGGTGGCACGGAAGGCGTCGGCATCACGTTCCTCGAAGAGACGTTCTGTGCCGCCACCGCTGCCCCCGAACACCGCTACCACCAGAAAGCGGCGAGGGGCGTACTGAAGGCTCTCTTGCCCGAATCCGGCAGCGACATCAAAGGCCACATGCGGTCGCACCAGGAGTTGCTGGAAGCGTCGGGCTACGGGAACCGTCCGAAGGACTTCGATGAACTCATTCGCATTCTCGACAGCGAAATCCGTCTTATCACGCCGACGGACCCGGAAGGCAAAGAGGACACGGACGACTCCAGGTCTCAAACCCAGTCGGGGCACAAATATTACCAACTCACGCACGACTACCTCGTGCGGTCCTTGCGGGACTGGCTGTCCCGCAAGCAGAAAGAGACGAGACAGGGCCGGGCCGAACTGCTATTGGCGGATCGTGCCGGGGTTTGGAACGCCCGCCCGGAGAACCGACAACTGCCGTCGTTCCGTCAATGGCTGAGTATTCGCTCGCTCACGGCGAAGAAGAATTGGACTGCACCGCAACGGAAGATGATGAACAAGGCGAGCCGGTATCATGCGGTGTGGGGTATCGCTCTCGGTTTGCTCCTGGCGGGTGTGGGGCTCTCGGGCTTCGGCATTCGCGAACAGGTCATCGAACAGCGGAAAGCCACCCAGGCCGCTGGATTGGTCCAGGCCGTTTTGAATGCGGACACAGCACAAGTACCGACCATCATCGGCGAGATGGTCGAGTACCGTAAGTGGGCCGATCCGTTGCTGCGTGAAGAGAACGAGAAAGCGGCAGCAAACTCCAGGCAGAAACTCCACGTCAGTCTCGCCCTCCTGCCCGTGGACCCCAGCCAGGTCGATTATCTTTCCGGTCGATTGCTCGAAGCCGAGCCGCGCGAAGTGCCGGTCATTCGTGACGCCCTGGCCCCGCACAAGAACGCCTTGCTGGAAAAGCTGTGGGCAGTGGCGGAGAAGCCGGAGACAGGCAAGGCACCGCAACGACTGCGGGCGGCGGCGGCGTTGGCGAAATACGATCCGGAAAGTGAAAAGTGGGCGAGGGTCCAGGAAGGCGTGAGCAACGATCTTGTGGCCGAACCCGCGGTGTATTTGTCGTGGTGGATGGATTCTCTGCGTCCCGTGCGGACCAAACTCTTCCCGCAATTATCCGCCATCTATCGAGAATCAACTCGCCGAGACGTGGAGCGGTCGCTGGCGACGGACATTCTCGCCGACTTCGCCGCGGATCAGCCGCAAGTGCTGGCCAATTTGTTGATGGATGCCGACGAGAAGCAGTTCGTCGTGATCTACCCGAAGTTCAAGGATCGCGGTGAGGAAGGCGTGCGGATTCTGACCGACGAGATCGACAAGAAACTGCCCGTCGATGCCAAGGACGAGGCGAAGGAGAAACTGGCGAAGCGGCAGGCAAACGCGGCAGTGGCTCTGTTGAAAATAAACCAGCCCGCGGATGTCTGGCCGCTCCTGAAGCACGGCTCCGATCCGAGAGTGCGAAGTTATCTCATTCATCGCCTGAGTCCGTTGGGGGCAGACGCCAAAGCCATCGTCAAACGTCTGGATGATGAGCCGGAACTGACGATTCGCCGAGCATTAATCCTGAGTCTGGGGGAATTCGGCGAAAAGGAGTTTTCGCTCAAGGATCGCCAGCCTGTGCTGCCGAAGTTGCAGGAGATGTATCGCACCGACACCGATCCGGGCCTTCATGCGTCGGCGGAATGGTTGCTGCGGCAGTGGCAGATGGAGACGTGGCTGAAACAGGTGAACGACGAATGGACGAAGGACAAGGAGCAACGGAAGATGCGTCTGGAAGGCATCAAGAAGTTACTCGCGAAAGACAAGGAGAAGACGCTGCCGCAGTGGTTCGTCAACGGCCAGGGGCAGACAATGGTGGTGATTCCCGGCCCGGTGGAGTTTCTGATGGGTTCGCCGCTGACGGAAGCGAACAGGCAACCCGACGAGCCGCAGCGCAAGATGCGGCTTTGCCAGACCTTCGCCATCGCTGCCAAGCCGGTGACGGTGGAACAGTACCGGCAATTCGAGAAGGACTACCCACTGCCCGATATGTACTCCAACCGGGAAGATTTGCCTGTGGTGGGAATCACCTGGACCAGAGCGGCGAAATACTGCAACTGGCTGAGCAAGGAAGAGGGCATTCCCGAAGATCAGTGGTGCTACGACATCAAGGGCGACGAAATCAAATTGAAGAATAAGTACCTGAGTCTGACTGGGTATCGCTTGCCTACGGAAGCGGAGATGGAGTTTGCGAGCCGTGCGGGAGCATTGACGAGCCGGCATTTCGGCGAAACGGAAGACTTGCTGCCGAAGTATGCGTGGTATTTGAAGAACTCGCGGGAGAGGACATGGCCGGTGGGGAGCCTGAAACCAAACGACATGGGGTTATTCGATGCGCTGGGGAACGTATATACATGGTGCCAGGAGAGTTACAAACTCGATCCGTCGATGAAAGTCGGGGAAGTGACCGAGGATCGAGAAGATGAGTTAGCGATCGTAAACACTCGTTATCGCGTGTTGCGTGGCGGCGGGTTCAATACGATGGCATCGTTCGTCCGTTCTGCTGATAGACTTAACGTAATGCCGACGACTGGTACTTACTGGTTCGGTATTCGGCCGGTGAGGACTTTTATTCCCTAGCCCTCGAGGCAGACTTCCGAGCGCAGCGTGCGGAACGGGAGAAACGAAAACCCTGAGTTGTTTTTCGTTTCTCCCGTTCCGCACTCCGCGTTTGAACACCTATCGTCGCGGCCGTTTGAGAATGACTTGTTGGATCGCGCCATTGGAAACTCCAGACACTTCCCAACCATCCAGACCAAGCTTGTTGAGTTCCTTCTCCATATTTTCCAGCACCGGATGGTAGGCCAGCAGCTTGTATTCCCAGTGCAGTGGAACTTCGACCGGCACAACGTGGGGACGTTCTTCGGCCGGAGCCTTTGATGGGGAAGCAAGACCCCACCAGCCGAGCATCCCAAGCGCAGCAACCAAGGCGGCGGGCACAAAGACGCGGAATGGTCTGGTCATGACGATTGTCCCTCCTGGGAGCGTTTTCCCCGCGCGTTCAACGTGGGCAATTCACACCTGTGAACGCCCCCTGCGGGGATTGCGTCGGGACATACCGCCAGTCCGATGATGTGTCGAGACGAACTCGATAAAGAATAGGTGTGCGTTTACCCACCATTGAGGGCAGGTACGGGACGGGCCACGCTCTCGGGCGCACCAAGGCCGCTATCCGCTCGCCAGCGCCGAGCCGTCCCATCCCGCCCGATCGCGATCAGAGCCGATGAGTCCGGGAGGAATTGCACACGCAGGATGCGGTCGGTGTGTCCGGTCAGAACGGCCCGTTCCTGCCCTGAAACCGGATCCCAAAGGAGAACGGTGCGGTCGTAGCCACCCGAGGCCAGAGTTCGCCCGTCCGGGCTGAACGCCAGGGTATCGACCGACCCGGTGTGACCAAAGAGTTCAGCCTGGGGCGTGAGTTCGCCCCGCGCACTCACGCGCCAAACTTTTATCATCCCACTCACGTCCGCAGTGGCCAGCAACTCGCCATCCTTTCCACCAAACGCTACTGTTTCGACTTTGCAGGTGTGTGCGGCTGGAATATCTGCCAATATCTTCCCGGCTCGATCGATCACGAGTACCCCGCTACCCACCGCGATCGCGAGTTTATTCCCACCAGGGGCGAATGCAATGTCCCGACCATCCGGTACGCGCAAGATCAGACCTGGCCCCGTGGGTTCGATCAGCTTGTATGGAGGGTCCACGGTGGCCGGGATGGAATCGAGGTTCCATATGCGAATCCCCTCCTGATCGAGAGTCGCAACCCAGTGCCCATCGGGACTCGTAACCATTTCGTAGACCGGCTGAGGCACGCGGAGAGGAACCGGAAGTTTCAGCGGTAGAGGCGGCCCAAGACCAGGCCGACGGCCGGGCGGGAGGAAATTCTTCCAGACGAACACGGTCTGGTCGTTGGAGGCAAGGATTATGCGTCCATCGGGGGATGTGGTCACCGCTCGCACTGGTCCGTTCTCCGGCGATGTGAGCGGAACGGGAGTCAACAGGAATGGGAGCCGACCGGACACGCTATTCGGTCGAACCGGGAAGAAATCGGATCGGAATACCTGAACCCGACCGCGCTCGTCGCCAACCGCGAAGGTGTTGCCACCCGCCGACATCGTGGCCACCAACGGCGTAAGCTCCCGGGCCACCTCAGCAACATCGTAGGGGCGAACGGCGGTGTGCCACACGCGGGCAGTTCCATCCATCCCGGCCGACACCAGCGTGCGGCGATCCGGGGCGAACGCCACTCCACTCACCCGCTGGTCGTGCCCGAGCAAAAGCCCGCGCTCCACTCCATCCTCTACACCCCAGAGCCGAACCGTCTGGTCCAGACCCGTGGATGCGAGGAGTTCGCCATCCGGACTGATCGCCAGTGCAAACACCGACCGGGTATGTCCAATCAACCGACGAATTTCCCGCCCGGTTGCAATGTTCGTCAGGCGGATCGTTGGGATACTCCCGTTGTTGGCTGTCGCAACCAACTTCCCATCCGGGGTCACGGCCACCGCCAAAACGGCGTCCGCATATCCGGTGAGTGTGCGTATCAGATTTGCTCCATCGGCGGCCCACACCCGGGCTGTCCTGTCGGCCCCACCCGATACCAACACTTCGCCTCCAGCAGAAAACGCGAGAGACAGAACCCCCTTGGGATGAGCCTCGAACGATCGGAATTCCCACACCGGGCGGGGGTCTGGAGACCGTCGGGCATGAGTCAAACTGGCAACAACTGCACTCGCGCCACCGGCTATCCCGATATCGGGATTCGTGGGATGCCAGCCCCACACATCCCACCAGCGGAGAATCCCATTCTCCCCGCCACTTACCAGAAATCGCCCATCGGGGCTAAACGCCACGCAGTTCACTTCGGCCTCGTGGGCCTCATTCAAGGTGATCGATGGGTTTAAGGAAAATGGTTTGACCATCCGCTGGAGAATCGGAAGTACATTGATGGTCTTCCGGGCCGTGGCCAGCATGTCCACGGGAAGTTCCCAGAGCCGAACCGTGCGATCCGCCCCGGCCGCGGCGATTACCTCGCCATCGGGGCTGAAGGCAACGCCGCGAACCCGGCCGTTGATTCCCGTCAGAACGACCCACGTTCGCCCCGTCCGGGGATCCCACACCCGAATCTCCCCCGCATCCCCGGCTGTGGCCACGAACATTCCCGTTGGGGAATACGCGACCGCATGGAGTGAGTCGTTCGGGAGGTGATCGAGGTAAACTCGCTCCTCTCGCTGGCAAAGCCTGTGGAGGTAGGCCCAGGTGAAGTCGCGGAGTTCGAGAGGACAGCGATTCACATCCTCCAACAGCCCAAGGGCTCGATGCGGGTCGCGCTCGCACATCGCCGCGACTTGAGCGAGTTGAAGGGCATAGACGGAACGTCGGGTTCGCTCGGCTTCCCGCTTCAGTTCCTCATTTCGCTCGACGGCTTCCCCTCGCCTCTTCTCGTTTTCGTCCGCGAGCTTCTCGGCCCGCTCGCGCTCCTTGCGCTCCTGCTCGCGTGCATCGCGCGCCGTTTTTGTTTCTTTCTCTTTCTGAGTAACAGCATCTTTCACTCGGGCATAGGCGACCGACAGAACCCCAACCAGGGCAATAGTCGCTGCGATGGTGACCGTTCCCAGCATGGCGAGAGAAGGATGCCGGCGTGCCCACTTCACCCCACGCCCCCAGGCCGAGAGCGGGCGGGCCTCGATCGGTTCGCCCGTCAAATAGCGGCGAAGGTCATCCGCCAGAGCGTCCGCGTTTGCGTAGCGCTTGGCCGGGCTCTTATCCAGGCACTTCAGGCAAATCGTTTCCAGATCGCGAGGAATGCCCGGTTGGAGCCGTTTGGGCGGTACCGGGTCATCGTGAAGCACCTGGAGGACGGTTTCGAGCGGCGTTTCTCCCGTGAAGGGCGGCCGGCCGGTGAGCAATTCGTAGAGGATGGCCCCAAGGGCATACACATCCACCGCCGGGCCAACATCCCGGGCTTTTCCGGATGCTTGCTCCGGTGCAATGTAGCTTGGGGTGCCCATCACAGCCCCGGTTTTCGTCCCATCCGGGTTGGCCGTGTCTCCCAGCCGTTTCGCCAACCCAAAGTCAGTGATCTTCGGGATGGAGTTGGGAGATGGTGAGCTGGTTGGAAATTGTGAGGGCGCGGGGTTGGGAGATTGTGGCTTCTCGGCTTTTCCATTGGCCGCCAGCTTCCCCCTCCGACCACCCGCCAGGAGAATGTTTCCCGGCTTCAGGTCGCGGTGGACGATCCCGCGGTGATGAGCAAACTGGACCGCACGGGCGAGCAGTTCGATCAACTCGGCCGCATCCCGGGCGGACCACGGCGTTCCGCCCAGATGTTGGGCGAGGCTTCCACCCTCCACGAACTCCAGAGCCAGATAGAGGTGGCCGTTCGCTTCCCCGATCTCGAAGATCTGGACGATGTGAGGGTTTTGGAGAGCAGCAACGGCCTCCGCCTCCCGACGAAACCGATCCCGCTCGGTGACTCCCGCGTGCGACCCCGCCAGGATCATCTTCAAGGCCACCGGGCGGTTCAGACTCATTTGCCGGGCCTTGTACACAACACCCATGCCGCCGCGACCCACCTCCTCCAGAATCTGATAGCCCGGGACGAGCGGAGGAAGGAAATCCACCGTCTCGCCCCCGAACGGAACGACATCACCGGCATCGATTCCCAAATGGTCGAGAACTTCGCCAGGCATTCCAATCAACGACGAAAACGATGGCTCAGGATGGTTTGGGAATGGCGTGGGGGGAATGGGCACGGGCGATAAGTCGGGCGGTAAAGTCACATCTTTCCCGCCACCCTGACCGGGCTCGACCGCGAAAACAAACGCCGGCTGATGGACCTTCGCCTCCGCTGTGGGGTCGAGATCCATGACGACCGTGTCCCCACAGACCGGGCACATGGTTGGAATGTGCGTGGCAGCATGGGTCCAGGTGTGACCGTGAGAACAGCGGTAACCACCGGGCATTCCGAACCTCTATCTCAACCGGGGTAAGTGGTTCCCGGTTAAATTAAAGACGATTGCTGGGGCTTTCAGTTTCCAAATCTTCAATTTGGATTCGTCCTTCACCCCTCGTCATTTCGGAAAGCGAGTCATTCTCATTATCCCGGCTTATCCGAGCGATGCAAGCTAGGGAGTCAGGCCGCTCATCAATCTTTCCTCAGACGAGACGTTGTGCGAGGTCGTTGCGTGGCACAGATCAGCCGTATCCTTCTCGCTTGCCATACAACGAATTCCATCTGAACGAATACCTCCCGGCGAAAAAAGACCGTGCCGAAAGCTACGGAGCGGGGATGACTAGAGTGGAAGTATGGAGAACCGATCATGGCGAAGGCTAGGGCCGATCTGGTGCTGCGCTCGCTTCGGTCGAGAGTGATACCATCGAACCTGACCGATCGAGAGTTGATCGAGCGGTTTACCAGCGGTGACAAATCCGCCTTTGCTGAGTTGGTCACCCGGCACACGCCGATGGTACTCGGGGTGTGTCAGCGCGTCCTGCCGACCATACAGGATGCCGAAGACGCCTGCCAAGCCGTGTTCCTGATTCTCGTCGGGAAGGTGCAAACCGATCGATGGAAACATTCAATCGCTAACTGGCTTTACACGACAGCTCGTCAGGTAGCGTTCCGGGCGCAGCGGGCATTCACCCGGCGCGTACAGCATGAAGTTCAAGCCACTTCCCCAAAGAGCATCACATCTCCCCTGGACCAAATGACTGGCCGGGAGGCGTTTCTTGTGCTGGATGAGGAACTCGCCCAGCTCCCGGACAATTACCGAGAGCCACTGGTTCTCTGCTGTCTGGAAGGGCTGACGCGCGAGGAGGCTGCGGCTCGACTTGGATGGACGCCTGGTTCGGTGAAGGCCCGACTCGAACGAGGGCGGAAGCAACTCAGCGTTGCTCTGACGCGACGCGGGATTGTACTGGGTGCGACTTTGCTTGCGGTTGTTGTAACCTCCCCAGTGGGTGCGTACACGCGGGATTTGTTCGGTTCGATCCTGGCGGCGGTTGATGGCTCACCGTCCACCGCTGCCTCAACACTCGTCAAGGATTTCCTCATGCGCGGGTTTTTCACAAAGGCCAAGATGCTCGCCGTATTGGTGGCCGGTACAGTTGGCCTCGGATTAGGGATAGCTGCCATGCCACCCACTGCGGAACCCAACAAGCGGGAATCGAGCGGGCTTCACATCTCGGGGGCCGTGCTCGATATCGACGTGAAGCCAAATACGAACGTACCCGACGACGCGAAACCACCCGAGAAGGTCGCCCCAACCTACTCGCTGAAGGAGGGGGAACTTCTCAAACTCATTCCACCGACAGCGGAATCTCGCGGCGACATCTACCAGCAACTCATGCAAGGGAGCAATATCCCCCACGAGCGGATGTTGATGGTGATCAACTCCGACGGGACTCAGCTGAAACTCAAGCTAGCCACGTCTCGTGAACGAGTGATCGCACCGGGTGGCGGCTTACAGTTCACTGGCTGTCCTCTGGGCAAACTTATCGAGCACACGTTCGGAGTGGCGGCCACCGACATCATCGGAGACGAGGATGTACTCAAGACGATGGTGGATGTTGACGTATTGATGCGAACGAAAGTCGCTCAGAAAAAAATGCTTGCCGCGCTGGCCAAGGAGCTGAAGGTGGGTAACTGGGGGGAGTTCACGATCGTGGAACGGGAACTGGATCTAACGTGTGTCGTTGCCAAGGGGGAATATAAATTGGCCGACAAGGCCGTTGTGGATCTTTTTTCCGACGCTCGACAACCGGAGCCTGCTGCTACGCATTACACAACCACAGACCAATTTCTCAAAACTGTTGCTAATTTCATCGGTGTATCAATCGTCGATGAATCGAACCTGAAAAAGCTAGACAAGGTCGTCACAATCCACGAGCATTTCCAAATTCCTGCCACAAACGATACCCGGGCGGTCGATTGCGACCCAGACAAAGTGCTCAAGAACCTCGCGGGGCAAACCGGCCTGACGTTCAAACTGGCGAAGCGAAAACAGCGATTGATTTTCATCGATCGTATGGATGAAGGCAACAAGAAGTAACACCGAATAAGAAGTCGATCCGAGACAGAGCTCAAAAGCGAGATTGTCTTACCCAGATTTCCAACCCCCATCCAGACAGAGTTTCACTCCGTCCCGCCGGTGACCACCTCCAGGATGCGCTGCTCTCGGGCGGCCAGTAACCGCCCCTCCCACGTGAGTACCCAGCGGTAACAGCACACCACTATGGCAAGGATCACCACCGATAGCATGAGTGACACGGGCACCCCCGTTACTCCGCAGGTCTCCACCAGGATGGTCTCGACGATCACCGGGAATATGGTTGGAATCCCGACCACCACCGGGACCACCATCATGCACCCAATCAGAATCAGGATCACCGTCGATCCTGGACGGGCTGCCTTGAGCGAGCTGGATGGTATCGCGAATGGCGCATAGATCGAACACAAGTTCGATATCATGCAGAAGAGCAAATACATGGTTATGAGCTGAATCCCTGATGCAACCACCTGATCCACCCCCAGGTGGAAAGCGAACCCAACCCCCACGATCACCACCAGACCCAACACCAGCACCACTGGAGCCAGCGACAGGTTTTTGCCGAGCAGGATCTCTCGCCGCGGGACCGGGCTCAGGACGAACGCCCGGAACCCGTCCCGGTCGTACCCGAACTGGTTCCCGACCAGTTGCATTGTGGAGAACATCATCATCCCCAGGATTCCGATCGGGATGAACGGCCCAATCCCCTGCGGAGGGGTTTGCGACAACGATAGGAATGCCCCACCGAATGCCGCGACCATGATCAACGGCGTAACGAGTAGCATCTTGGTTTCCGGTGCCCGTAGGAGCGACCGGAACCCGGCTGTCGCGACCGCGGCGGCGTACTCCGACACCCACGGGAGATTCCATTCCACCATTCGGGATCGGGCGGCTGGCTGGTCAGTGGGAGTGGCCGGGGCTGGTCGGCGGCCATCGCCGCTGCCACCCGCTGTGTACATCCGGATCGTTGTCCGGTAGGCTCGCCAGAGGCTCACTGCACCGATCAGACCGAGCCCAAGCGTGCCCAGGAGGGCAGTGAGGACATACCCATCGGCCAGCTCGACCGCCCCCAGAACCAGCCACCCTGGTGGGAGCAGGCTGTTCATCAACCGAATTGACCGTTCCACCCGTGCCCATGCGGCCTTGGCCTCCTCGGTGGTCTCCCCAGTTTTGAACTTCCGCGCTAGTTCGTCTTGCAGCTTCTGGGTCTCTTCGCTGACCGCCTGCGTTTGCCGCCCGAGTTCCTCCTCGGCGATCTCCCCGGCCTTGAACTTCCGTATCAGCTCCTCGTACCGCTTCTTAGCCTCATCGTTGATTGCTTGAGTTTGCCGCCCAAACTCCTCCTCACTGATCTTCCCTGCGGAATTGCCAGGGCGAATGTCCCACGGACGGACGATGTTCACCAGTTGGGGTAGCTGCGCGAGCAGGATAACCCCGCCAGTGACCATGACGATCACCGTCCGGCGGCGGCGGGGATTGGACATCATGGATGCAAGCCAACCCTGGAACTGGTACGTGAGGGCGGTGACCGCGAATACGAATGCCACCAGGAGCGGGAAAGCCAGGAGCATTGCGGGGCCGGCCGGGTAAACCTGTCCAAGGGCGAGCCCGACCATTCCAGGGATGAACATGATCAACGCGACACTGAAGAACGAACTGATGTAGTTGATCAGGAATGCTCCGGACGGGGATACTGGCAGATGCAGGATCTTGTCGATCGCCAGTCCCTCCGAGCGCTGGAGATCGGCAAGCAGGCCGACCGCCCAGCAGAACAGGAACAGGAGTGTTGCCCCATCCCACACATACATGCGGACGGCGGACGATAACTGTGGCATGGCGAGCGCACCGACCACGACACCAACAACGAACAGCCCGATGGACGCGACGAGGGCAGCCACGGCCAGGATCCCGGTAAGGATAGCGTTAAGCGTCCCCGCCCGTTTCACCTGATTCACCCGTAGTCGCCAGCGGAGCCAGAGGAAAGCCAAAAAGTGTTCGCGATTCACGAGGGCGGACCCTCCAGCCAGTCTAGGTTCGGGGTGGCTACGGCATCCGCGCCGGCGGCCTGGAGGAATCGGTGTTCGAGCGTCCCCTCTTTCTGGATCTCGGCCATTGAGGACTGCTCGACGAGTTTCCCATGGACGACGATCCCGACATGCGTGCAGAGCTTCTCGACCAGGTCGAGAACGTGGGAGGTCAGGAACACGGTGGACCCGCGGGCCACATAGCCTGCCAGCAGATCGCGAATGACGCGCGACGTGACCGCATCCACCCCCTCAAACGGTTCGTCGAGAAAGAGCAATTCCGGAGCGGGGATGAGTGCTGCGGCGAGGGCGAGCTTCTTCCGCATCCCGTGAGAATATTCGAGGGTGAGCTTGTTTTCCTCGGCGGCCAGATCGAGGAGGGTCAGGAGTTCGCCGGTCCTGGCCCGAATCGTGTCGCGGGGGAGAAGGTGCATCCGGCCGATAAAGGTGAGGTATTCGCGGGCGGTGAGGTGGTCGAACAGGGCTAGGTTCTCGGGAACGACCCCGACGTGCCGTTTGGCATCGAGAGCCTGGGCAGGGTCGAGCATGTCCCGGCCGAGGACGGAGATTTTCCCACGGGTGGGGGCAAGGAGGCCCGTGAGCATCTTGATGGTGGTCGATTTCCCGGCCCCGTTTGGGCCGAGGAACCCGTAGAACGTGCCCCGTTCGACATTCAGATCGATCCCATCAACGGCGGGAAAGTCTCCGAACACGCGGGACAATCGGCGGGTCTCGATAGCCAGACTCATGGGCAGATCCGGGCGTGGTTGGGCAGCCGATAGCCGGGGACTGGTATACGGAAGGACGTGGCAAGAAGCAGGGCAGAGAGAAACGGGAACCCCGATAAGTTAGTCAGATTCAACTCGACGGAGGCCAACACTTCTCCTCAACGGCCGTTTACTCTGGTGATGGTTCCGGCTCTGAGGTACGCTTAAAATGTACCCAATCAGTCTGGCCGAGGAGGGTTGGCCGTGCTCAAATGCCTCACCTTGGCCGCTTGCCTTTCTCTTGGCATTAGTCCAACAGCTCGTGCTGACCCCCAACCCTTGGCAGAGCGTAACGCAACGGTTCGCACAGACCCGTATGGCGACCCGCTACCCGATGGGGCCATCCAGCGGCTTGGTACTGCTCGGTGGCGGCATGAGGACTCGATTCGCTCCCTCACTTTCTCTTCTGACAACAAGACCATACTCTCCAGCGCTGGCGGAATGCTCTACATCAGGGACGTAGCTTCGGGCAAGTTGAAACGGAAGCTCGGGGGAGGAGAGGATGTGATGCCGGGCGTGATTCTCTCGGCCGATTGCAAGGTTTTGGCAGCAGACGACGGGCGTAGTCCAATCCGACTCTGGAACGTCATCACGGGGGATGAACTCCCAGCACTTGGAGACAAGGACACCGATGACAGTCCGATTGCCTTGTCACCAGATGGCAGCATGCTCCTCACGGTCTTCCTAAAGAACGGTTCCGAATTCGTCTCCCTCTGGGACGTGAAAACGAGACGTAGACTCCACAAACTTCCTTTGGAAAAGGAGTGGGTCACCACCGCAGCGTTTTCTACTGATGGCAAGACGTTCGCTTATGGTAGCAGTGGCAATGAAATCCATTTAGTCGATGCCGTCACTGGGAAGGAAAGGCAGCGACTCAAAAAGGCAAACTCACTCAGATGTATCGTGTTCTCCCCAGATGGAAAGATGCTCGCCGCGACCGGTCATGTCGCTCTCAACATCTGGGACGTCAACACGGGAGAGTTACGTCTGGAACGCCACACACCAGAACGTGAAATTGGTTGTGA